>Ga0209759_1001319_pt1 | contig 14603 bp, 12 predicted proteins | sample AraplaCL_Col_mMS_FD_184261 | JGI IMG/M metagenome (GOLD analysis project Ga0209759, IMG submission 184261) | Arabidopsis root microbial communities from the University of North Carolina, USA - plate scrape CL_Col_mMS (SPAdes) (version 2) | ecosystem: Host-associated > Plants > Roots >...
CCCGCCATGCCGGCCTGTCGACAACGCCGGCGAATGGCGGGTTACGCCTTCGGCTAACCCGCGCTACGGTCTGACCGAAGACCGAGGCGTTTCCCGCGATTCGAGGAGATGCCAGACCCCTCCGGCAAATCGATTCGCGAGTGTCGGCAGCGTTCAGGCCGCCAGCGCGCGGCCCTGGGCGTCGAACAGCATCATGTCGCGCGGCAGCACGCGCAGGCGCACCGGGGTGCCGTGCGGCAGCGCAGACGCGTCCGCCAGCGCGGTCTTCACGCTGATCGTGTCGGCTGAGTCGCGGCCGCCCAGCCGGCAGTGCACCAGCGTCACGTCGCCGAGCCACTCGACGCGTTCGACGCTGGCCTGCAGGCCCTCGACGCCGTCGCCCGCGCTCATCTGCCACTGCTCCGGCCGCACGCCCAGCGCATGCACGCTGGCCAGCGGCGTCGTGCAGTCCGCGGGCAGCGCAAGGCGCCCGGCGCCCGGCACCTGCACGGCCAAGCCGAAGGTGTCGCGCTCGGCCACCGCCGGCAGGAAGTTCATCTGCGGCGAGCCGAGGAAGCCTGCGACGAAGCGGTTGACCGGCTGGCGATAGACCGCCGTCGGCGCGCCGACCTGCTCGATGCGGCCGGCGTTGAAGACGGCGATGCGGTCGCCCAGCGTCATGGCCTCGACCTGGTCGTGCGTCACGTAGACGATGGTCGCACCGAGGCGTTCGTGCAGGCGCGCCATCTCCAGCCGCATCTGCGTGCGTAGCGACGCGTCGAGATTGGACAAGGGCTCGTCGAACAGGAACACCTTGGGCTCGCGCACGATCGCCCGGCCGATCGCGACCCGTTGGCGCTGGCCGCCGGACAAGGCGCGCGGCTTGCGATCCAGCAGCGCCTCGAGCTGCAGCGATTCGGCCGCGCGCCGCACGGCCGCGTCGATGTCGCGTTTCGGACGGCCGGCGATCTTGAGCGCGAAGCCCATGTTCTCGGCCACCGTCAGGTGCGGATAGAGCGCGTAGCTCTGGAACACCATCGCCACGCCGCGCTCGGCCGGCGGCGTGTCGGTGACGTCGACGCCGCCGATCAAGAGGCGCCCGGCGCTCATCTCCTCGAGTCCGGCGATCATGCGCAAGGTCGTCGACTTGCCGCAGCCCGACGGCCCGACCAGCACCATGAACTCGCCTTCGGCGACGGTCAGGTCGATGCCGTCCACCGCCGTCACGCCGTTCGCATACGTGCGGCGCAGGCCTTGCAGTTGAAGCTCTGCCATCAGCGGCTCCCCTTGTGCTGGGCGATGAACCGGCGGTACCAATGCGCGCTGGCCTTGGGCGTGCGTTGCTGCGTGTCGTAGTCGACGCGAAACAGGCCGAAGCGCTTCGCGTAGCCAGAGTCCCACTCGAAGTTGTCGAGCAGGCTCCAGTAGAAATAGCCGCGTACGTCGGCACCCATCGCGATGGCCTGGGAGACCGCGGCCAGGTGCCCTTGCAGGTAGGCGACGCGCGGCGTGTCCTCGATGGTGCCGTCGGCGCCGACCACGTCCGCGTTGGCCATGCCGTTCTCGGTGATGATGATCGGCGGCGGCATGTAGTCGCGCGTCAGGCGCACCAGGTGCTGCGTCAGCACCTCGGGCACGATCTCCCAGCCCATGTCGTTGACGCCGTGCGGCGCCGGCGCGCGAAGCGGCGGCGTGCGCGTGCTGATCCAGTTGCGCGTGTACAGGTTGATGCCCAGGAAGTCCAGCGGCTGGCGGATGACGGCCATGTCGCCGGCGTCGACCCGCGGCGCATCGGCGCCCAGGTGTTCGATCGCATCGGCCGGGTAGGCGCCGCGGAACAGCGGATCCATGTACCAGCGCACGTCCAGGCCGTCGGCGATGCGCGCGGCCTGCAGGTCGGACGGCGTCTTCTCCGCGGCGAAGGCCGGCGTGTGGTTCAGCACGATGCCCAGCTGCGACTTCGGGCCGACCGCGCGCATCGCGTTCATGGCCAGGCCGTGGCCCAGCAACAGGTGATGCGACACCTGCATCGCCGCGCGGCGGCTGCGCAGGCCCGGTGCGAACTGGCCCGTCTCGTAGCCCAGCGTCGCGACGCACCAGGGCTCGTTGAGCGTGGAGATCGTCACCAGCCGGTCGCCGAAGCGGCGCGCGATCTGGGCGGCGTAGTCGGCGAAGTGGTGCGCGGTCTCGCGCGACTGCCAGCCGCCCACCGCCTCCTGCAGCGCCTGCGGCAGATCCCAGTGGTGCAGCGTCGCGTGCGGGGCGATGCCGGCCGCCAGCAGCGTGTCGATCAGGCGATCGTAGAACGCCAGGCCCGCCTCGTTCCACGTGCCCTGCCCCAGCGGCTGCACGCGCGGCCAGGCGATCGAAAAGCGGTAGGCGTCCAGGCCCAGCCACTGCATGCGCTCGACGTCCTGCGGCATCCGGCGGATGTGGTCGCAGGCCACGTCGATGTTGGAGCCGTCCTTGATCTTGCCGGGCGTCGCGCAGAACGCGTCCCAGATGGACGGCCCCTTGCCGTCGCCCGGCGCGTGGCCCTCGATCTGCGCCGCGCTGGTGGCCGCGCCGAGCACGAAGTCGCGCGGCAGCGCGGGAAAGGGAAAGGGTGAAGAGCTCATCGGAGACAGGAGTTAGCTTTTGACGGCGCCGGCGGTCAGGCCTGCGACCAGACGGCGCGCGGAGAACACGAAGGCGACGAGCAGCGGCAGCATCGCGATGGCCGAGCCGGCCATCAGCGCCCCCCACTCGGTGTTGTTGGGGCTTTGCATGCTGCGCAGCGCGAGCGGCACCGTGTAGTGATCGACGCTGCGCATCACCACCAGCGGGCCGACGAAGTTGTTCCAGGCGTTGATGAAGGTGATCAGCCCCAGCGTGCCCAGCGCCGGGCCGCACAGCGGCATCACCACGCTCCAGAAGGTGCGCAGCTCGCCGCAGCCGTCCATGCGCGCGGCGTCGATCAGGTCGCGCGGGATCGCCGTGCCGATGTACTGGCGCATCAGGAAGATGCCCAGTGCGCCGGCCGCGCCGGGCACGTACAGCGCGCGCGGCTCGTCGATCCAGCCCAGCAGGTTCATCACCATGAAGGTGGGGATCATGTTCAGGAAGCTGGGCAGCATCATCGAGCCGACCACCAGCGCGAACAGGATCTTCTTGCCGGCGAACTCGTGCACCGCGAACGCGTAGCCCGCCAGCGCGCAAAGCAGCAGGTTGAGCGCGGTCGTCATCGCCGCCACGTACAGGCTCATGCCCAGGTTGCGCCAGAACGGCAGGCGCTCGAGCAGCAGCTGCAGGTTGGTCAGGAAATGCGTGCCGAACCAGACCGGCGGCGGCGTCGTGAAGATGTCGGCCCGCGCCTGCGTCGCGAAGACGAAGGTGAACCAGAACGGCGCGGCCAGCAGCACGACGCCGGCGAAGACGAGCGCCAGCGTCGCGATGCGCGCGGGAGTCAGGCTGTCAGCGCGCGACATCGCCGCCCCCTTCCTTGCCGAACAGCCGCGCGTTGCCGTAGGTCAGCGCCGCGATGATGAAGAACAGCAGCCACGACACGGCCGACGCGGTACCGAAATCGCCGTCGGCGAACGCCATGCGGTACATGAACATCGCGGTCGTCATCACGCTGGTGGCCACGCCGGAGTCGGGCGGGATCAGGATGAACGGCTCCTCGAACAGCTGCAGGTTGCCGATCAGCGTCAGCGTGATGGCGAAGAACATCATCGGCTTGAGCAGCGGCAGGGCGATGTGGCGGAACTGCTGCCAGCGCGACGCGCCGTCCAGCGTCGCGGCCTCGTACAGGTCGCCCGGGATCACCTGCAGCGCCGACAGGTACAGCACCACGTTCCAGCCCAGGTAGCGCCAGAAGACGACGAATGCGATCGCCGGCTTGGCCCAGAAGGCGTCACCGAGCCAGTCGATCGGCGGGCCGGGCAGCAGCGCGTTGATGATGCCGAAGTCCTTGGAGAACAGCGTCGTGAAGATCAGCGCGATCGCCACGCTCGAGGTCACGTAAGGCACGAAGTACGCTCCGACGACGAAGTTGCGGCTGCGCTTGAGCGTCATGTGGATCAGGAACGCCAGCGGCAGCGCCACCAGGTGCTGGGGCACGCCGGAGGCCACCGCGAACCACAGCGTCGTCAGCAGCGACTTGGAGAACCAGGGATCGGTGATGGCGTACTTGTAGTTCTCCAGCCCGACCCAGTGCATGGCGGCCAGGCCGGATGCGGCGTCCCACTGGTGCAGCGACAGCCATACCGAGAACATCAGCGGGAACAGGCCGAACACGGCGAACAGCACGAAGAACGGCGCGATGAACGCGTAAGGCGCGAGCTTGCGCGCGCGCTTGCGCCAGCGCGCGCGTGACGCGCTCGCGCGGGCGGGCATGGCCGCGGAGGGCGGGCGGGCGGCGTCGGTGGTCAGCATGGTGTCCATGTCAGCGGCGCGCACGATGCTCGATCAACGACTTGGCATCGGCCAACGCGGCGTGGATGTCCTTGCCCTGCGTGATCACGTTCTGGTATTCGGCGCGCACCACGTCGGTGGCCATCGAGTCGTACTTGTCGACCGGGATCGCGGGCACCTTGGCGGCGATGTCGCGCCACAGCTCGCGCGCCTTCTGCCCGCCGAGAAAGGGCATGGGCTCGTCCATGACCGGATCCTGCTGGGCGGCCAGCAGCGCGGGAAAGGTATCGAGCGTGCGCAACGAGGCCAGCTGGGTCTGCTTGTCGGCCGTCATGAAGCGCACGAACTCCCAGGCCTCGGGCTTGTGGGCCGCACGCTTGGGGATGGCATAGAACGAGCCGCCGTACGACGCGGTCGCGCCGGCGGGCAGCGGTGCCGAGCGCCACTTGCCGGCGGTGTCGGGCGCGAGCCAGTTCTTCAGGTGGCCCGCCAGCCACGCGCCCATCATGGCGCCGGCGATGCGGTTGTTGCGAAAGCCCGCCACCCATTCGTTGGTCCAGATGGTCGCGCCCGCGGCGATGCCGGCCTTGTGCGCGGCGCGGCCGAGCTCGAACGCGTGCACGAAGCGCGGGCCGTCGACGAGCACCTTGCCGCCGCGATCGAAGTAGATGCCCTCGCCGGGGGGCAGGTTCGAGCGCAGCACGATGTCGACGATGTCGGCCGAGTCGGCGAGCAGGTCGGCACCGGTGGCGGCCTTGAGCTTGGCGCCGGCGGCGATGAAGGAGTCCCAGCTCCTGGTCAGATCGGCCTCGGTCAGGCCGGCCTTGGCGATCAGGTCGGCGCGGTACAGCAGCGTGCCGGGGCCGATGTCGGCCGGCAGCGCGGCCAGCTCGCCGGCGGCGTTGGTCGCCTGCGCAAAGGTGTAGCCGACGAACTGGGGGCGCAGCGCGCCCGCGTTGTACGGCGGCTTGTTCAGGTCCTCGAAGCCGCCGGAGCCGGCGAACTTGCCGATGAACTTGAAGTCGATCGCCATCACGTCGGGCAGGCCCGAGCCCGTGGCCAGCGCGGTCGTCATCGCGGTGTGGTGGTCGGCGTACTGCAGCGACACGATCTTGACGTCGACGTCGGGATGCGCCGCATGCCATCGCGGCAGCGCGGCCTTGGCGGCGCGGTCGAGGTCGGGAAAGGTGGCGACGGTGATGGTCGTCGCGGCGGCGGCGTGGGCGGCGCCCAGGGCGACAGCTACAGGCACGAGCGCGCGGAAGAGGCAAGACATGGTCGTATCGTGGAAAGTCGGATGGCGCGGCCGTGGCGCACCCTCCGCGCCGGGCGCGCGGACGGATGCGGACAGGAAGCGGCGCCCGCCGGACGACGGGCGCCGCCAAGCCTCAGAACGCGAGGCCGACGTTCACGCCGAACGTGCGCGGCGGCAGGTATTGCGACTGCCAGGCGCCGAACGAGTTGGCGGCATTGGTCTTGACGCGACCGTCCTCCACGTTCTGCACGTAGGCATCGACATACCACTGCTTGGCCGCCGAGTAGCGCAGGCCGAGGTCCGTGCGGGTGTACGACTTCTGCCGGTCGCCGTCGCCCAGGTTGAACACGCTGAGCCAGCTCGAGGACTCGTAATGGAACGACACGCGCGGGGCCAGCGTGTCGCCGTTGCCGAAGCGGAAGGTGTGTTCCAGCAGGGCCTGGCCGGAGACCGTCGGCGAGTGCGGCAGGCGATGGCCGGTCACGTCCAGGCACTTGCTGATCTTCGTGTCCGGGCAGGCCGGCAATGCGTAGTCATTGCTGCCCGCCAGCAGATACCCCAGGCGGGTATGCGTGTAGGCGGCACTCAGCTGGATCGTGTCGTCCCGGGTCACCTTGGCGGCCAGTTCGGACTCCAAGCCGTAGACCTTGGCGCCCTTGGCGTTGGACGTGGCCAGCGAGTGCGTGCCGTCCGGGTTGGTCACCGGCGCGCTGAACTGGAAGTCCTTGAAGTTCTCGTAGTACGCCGAGTTGTTGAAGTGCACCGCGCCGTCGAACAGCGTGTTCTTGCTGCCGACTTCGTAGTTGACCAGCGTCTCGGGCCCGTAATGCAACCCGCCGTCCTGCAGGCCGCCGGACTTGTAGCCGGTGGACACGCTGGCATAGACCATGGCGTTCTTGGACAGATCCCAGTTGGCGCGTCCCAGCCAGGTCGCCTTGGTGCCCGTGTAGTGGCCGTCGTTGTGGCCGGCGCCGAAGGTGCCCGTCGTCGACGGGTCGGTGCCCGGGTCGATCGGCATCCCGGCAGGACTCCCGCTCCAGCCCCAGTTGATGCCGCCCTCGTTCTTGCGGTCGTCCCAGGTGAAGCGCGCGCCGCCGGTCAGGTGCAGCGAGCTGCCCAGGTTCCACGTCGCCTGGCCGAACACGGCCTCCGACGCGACGGTCTCCTTGGGCTGGATGAACGAGCCCTGCCAGCCGATCGTGCCTTGCTGCGTGCCGTTGGAGATCGGGATGTCGAAGCGGATGCCGTTGTCCTCGGCCGCGTAGTAGGCGCCCAGGATCCAGTCGATCTCGTGCGTGCCGCGCGACTGCAACTCGACCTCGTGGCTCCAGTTCTTGTAGTGCGACCAGTTCGTGCGGTCTTCCTGCACGGTGGCGCCCGACGTGAAGCTGGTGGGCACCGAGGCGCCGCCGGATTGGTCGAAGTCCGACGAGCCCTTGAAGTCCGAATAGCCGGCGATGTAGGCGGCCGACAGGTAGTCGCTCAGGTTCCAGTCGACGCGGCTGCGGAAGGTGTTGATGTTGCGGTCGAGGTAGGGCGCGACGCTGACCAGGCCCGACCAGAACTTCTCGCCGGGGCGCTGCTGCTGCAGCAGGTTGAAGTTGGGCGTGCCGCGATCGATGAACTTCTCGTAGGACGCGTTCCACGCGAGATCGCGCGTGGGCTTCCAGAGCAGGCTCAGGCGCGCGGCGGACTGGTCCTGCGCGTTGTACTTCGGGCCGGCCTGGACGAAGCTGTTGCGGTCGATCGGCTGGAACGGCTTGGTGTCCGGATTCGGCTTGCCTGCCGCGGCGGCCGCGGCGTTGTTGGCCGCATTGAAGGCGTCGTAGGCCGCCTGCTGGTCGGACAGCGACGGCAGCTTGGGGTTCTGGTAGTCGACATAGCCGTCGTGCTGCTCGTGCACGAAGGCGGCGCGCAGGGCGAAGGTGTCGGTCAGGGCGACGTTGAACGCCGCGCGCGCGCCGTAGCGGTTGTAGCTGCCCAGCCCGCCCTGCACATCGCCGAAGTTGGCGCCCAGTTCGGCCGGCGCCGTCTGCATGTTGACCGCGCCCACGGTGGAATTGCGGCCCCACAGCGTGCCCTGCGGGCCGCGCAGCACCTCGATGCTCTGCATGTCGAACAGGAGCGCGGCCGCACCTTCGGCGCGCGGCGCGTAGATGCCGTTGACGAACAGCGCGACCTCGGGGTCCGCGTACTCCGTCTTGGCGCTGTCGTTGCCGATGCCGCGCATCGTCATGGTGATCACGCCGTGGTCGCCCTCGGTCGTGGCCTGGAAGCTGGGCACCAGGTGCACGACGTCGTTGATCGTCTGCACGTGCTGCTTGTCGAGCTCCGCGGCGCTGATCGGGGTGACCGCCAGCGGCGTGCTTTGCAGCGTGGTCGTGCGCTTGGTCGCCGTGACGGTGACCTCCTGCACCCCTTCGGCGGCGCTGGCGGCGGCGGCGGGCGACTGGGCGGTCTGCGCCTGGGCGCAGGCGCTGGCGGCGAGCATGGCCAGGACGGCCAGGTGGACGGGCGTCGCGAGCGAGCCCCGGGATGTCTGAGCGCGAGTTGTCACGTTGTCTCCAGATGATGGTGATCGTCATCGGCCGTCTGCGCGGCCATAACCGTCTTGTCGTCGGTGTCGCAGGCTGTGTCTTGCCCGCGCACATCCCGGGCGGCGCCGAGACACTCTTGGCGGAGTGTCGGTTCCCGGCGCCGTGTCGGACAGCCTCGTGGCCTGGCCGAACCCCTGGAATGGATCGCATGATGCAACTCGGATGACAACGCTGTCAAGAAATAAATGACAGCGTTGTCTAACGTCGATATCATTGCCTATAACAAGCGCCGGAAGCGTCTACGGGAAAACGACGAGACGATCGAACGGCCCCTGCAATCGGCAGCGTCGCAACGACGCGCTGCCTCGGAGACAAGCACCATGGATCCCATCCGGCACATCCTCATCGTCGGCGGCGGCACCGCCGGCTGGCTCACCGCGGCCTTTCTCGCCCGCACGCTCGGCACCGCTGCGGGCGGGGTGCGGGTGACGCTGGTCGAGTCCAGCGAGATCGGCATCATCGGCGTGGGCGAAGGCACGTTCCCGTCGATCCGCGGCACGCTGAATGCGATCGGCCTGGACGAGGCGCGCTTCATCCGAGAATGCGACGCCACGTTCAAGCAGGGCGTCAGCTTCGTCGACTGGTCGCGCCTGGGCGAGCGCTACTTCCATCCGTTCAATGCCCCCAGCCAGCGCCCGGGTGCCCCCGAGCTGATGCCGTACTGGCTGCTCGGCGAAGCGGGCGGCGCGCACGGCGTGCCGCGCGCCTTCGCGGACGCCGTCTCCATGCAGCAGCGCGTGGCCGACGCCGCGCGCGCGCCCAAGCGCGCCGGCGACGGCGATTGGCTCGGCCCGATGAACTATGCGTACCACTTCGACGCCGGCAAGTTCGCCACCTTGTTGGCCACGCATGCACAGTCCCTCGGCGTCGAGCGGGTGATCGCCACGGTCGACCGGGTGGATCTGCGCGGCGACGGCCAGGTGGACGCGGTCGTCACGCGCGAGCGCGGCGCGCTGTCGGCCGATCTCTACGTCGACTGCACCGGTTTTCGCGCGCTGCTGATCGGCCAGGCTTTGGGCGCGGCGCGCAAGACCGTGTCCGACGTCCTGTTCACCGACCGCGCGCTGGCGCTTCAGGTGCCCTACCCCGCCGACGACACCCCCATTCCGTCCTTCACCATCTCCACCGCGCACGAGGCCGGCTGGACCTGGGACATCGGCCTGCACCGGCGCCGCGGCGTGGGGTACGTCTATTCGAGCGCCCACACGAGCGACGAGCAGGCCGAGCGCGTGCTGCGCCGCTACGCCGGCCCGGCCGCCGAGGCGTCGACGCCGCGCTTTCTCAAGCTCGATACCGGCTACCGCGAGACGCAGTGGATCGGCAACTGCGTCGCGGTCGGCCTGTCCGCCGGCTTTCTGGAACCGCTGGAATCCTCGGGCATCGGGCTGATCGAAACTGCGGCCTACCTCGTCGGGTATCTGCTGCCGGACCGCGGCAGCTTCGAGGCCGCGGCGCGCCAGTTCAACGACCACATGCGCGGGCGCTTCGAGCGCATCGTCGACTTCCTCAAGCTGCACTATGCGCTGACGCGCCGCGACGACAGCGCCTTCTGGCGCGACAACGCCGACGCGTCCAGCTGGACGCCCACGCTGCGCGACCGCCTCGCGCAGTGGCGCGGCCGGCCGCCGCACCGCCTGGACTTCATCGCCGATCTGGAGATGTACCCGCCGTCCAGCTGGCAGTACGTCCTTTACGGGATGGGATACCCCACCGACCTGTCCCACGCGCGCGCCGCGTGGCCCCGCGCGGCCGAGGCACGCCAGGAGTTCGCGATGATCGCGCAGGTGGCGCAACGCGCACTGGCCGACCTGCCGGACCACCGCACCCTGGTGGAGGCCCTGTGCGCCCGCGCGAGCGCGTCTGCCCCCGCGCGCGACGCGAGGCCTGCGCTGCGCAGCGTCGCCTGATGGGGACGCCTCGACTGACCCAGGCCACGCCGCCGGCGGCCACGACGACGATCAGCGACGTGGCGCGCCGTGCCGGCGTGTCGATCAAGACGGTCTCGCGCGTGATGAACAACGAGCCCGGCGTGCGTGCCGACACGCGCGCCAAGGTGCTGGCGGTCATCGCCGAGCTGCGCTACCGGCCCAGCCAGTCGGCGCGCAGCCTGGCCGGCGCGCGCTCCTTCCTGATCGGGCTGCTGTACTTCGACCCCAGCGCGGCCTTCGTCTCGGGCGTGCAGCGCGGCGCAACGATGCGCTGCCGCGAGGCCGGCTACCACCTGGTGGTCGAGTCGATGGACAACGACGCGCACGACCTGGGCGAGCAGGTGCACCGCATGGTGTCGACGCTGCGCCCCGACGGCATGATCCTGACGCCGCCGCTGTGCGACAACCCGCATGTGCTCAAGGCGCTGCATGACAGCGCGACGCCGACGGTGCTGGTCTCGCCCGCCCGGCAGCGCAAGGACATGCCCAGCGTGCGCATGGACGACGTGCACGCCGCCGAGGAGATCACCAACCTGCTGCTGAGCCTCGGCCATCGCCGCATCGCGTTCATCCGCGGCGCCGCGGACCAGGCCGCCTCGGCGCTGCGCGAGCAAGGCTTCGTCAAGGCAATGAAGGCGGCGCGCGTGGACGTGGCGCCGGAGCTGGTCATCGACGGCGACTTCCGCTTCGAGGCCGGCGTGGCCGCCACGCACCAGCTGCTCAAGCTGCGCCACCACCCCACGGCCGTCTTCGCGAGCAACGACGACATGGCGCTGGGCGTGCTGGCCGCGGCGCAGCGCCAGGGCCTGGCCATCCCCGGCGACCTCGCGATTGCCGGCTTCGACGATTCACCGGCCTCCAGCCTGGTCTGGCCGCCGCTGACGACGATGCGCCAACCCACGCTGGCGATGGCGCGCGCCGCGGTGGATCTGCTGATCGGCACGCCCACGGTCGAAGGCACGCCGGGCGCGCGCACCACGGCGGCGGTGCAGCGCGTGCTGCCGCACGAGCTGATCGTGCGCGATTCGACGAGCGCGCCGGCGCGCGCGACGCGGCGGTCGACGCGAGGCTGAGGCGCGGTGCGACGCTGAATTGGAGCAGCTAGGGGCCGCGCCGCAGCGTGAACCACACCTCGACCGCGTCCTTCATGTCCCCGCGCGTCCAACCCTGCGCGGCGTAGAAGCGATCGGCCCGGGTGTTCGCCTGCGTGCCGAGCCGGATCTCGTCGTTGCCGATCTCGAACAGCCAATCGACTGCCAAGCGCAGCAGCTGCTTGCCGGCGCCCAGCCCTTCGTGCGCCGGGTCGACGAACAGCGCCCAGATCGACCCGTCGCCGCGATCGGCGTACGAGAAGCCGATGATCTGCCCACCGAGCTCGGCGACCCAGCCGCGTCCCAGCCTGTCGAGATAGTCGATGCACATCGCGGGTGTGACGCGCGCCGGGTCGGACAGCCGGTTCTCCTTGACCGCCAGCCGGATGCGCATCAGCGCGGGGATATCCGCCTCGACCGCGCGCCGGAAGCTCAGCGTCGTCATGCGCGCCGTTTGGCCGGCGCCGCGGTCGATCCGCGCACGACCACTTCGTGCGGCAGCACGCGCACCGGCGCAGGCTGGTCGGTAGCCGGCCTGGCTTCGCCGGCCAGCAGCATGGCGACCGCGGCCAGGGCCATCTCGGCCAGCGGCTGGCGCACCGTCGTCAGCGCCGGCCAGACCAGCGAGGCGGCGTCGGTATCGTCGAAGCCGACGATCGCGACGTCGGCCGGCACCGCGATGCCCAGGCGCTGCGCCTCGGTGAGGGCGCCCAGCGCCATGAAGTCGTTGGCCGCGAAGATGGCCGTGGGGGGCTTGGGCAGCGCGAACAGCTGGCGCGCGGCGGCGACGCCCGCGTCGAACTCGAAGGTGCCGGGAATCACCCACGCCGGATTGAGCGGGATGCGGTGCGCCTTCAGAGCGCGCTCGTAGCCGGCGCGCCGGCGCACGCTGGCGGCCTGGTTGCCTTCGATGAAGGCGATCGCCTGGTGGCCCAGGCTGATCAGGAGGTTGGTGAGTTCCTCGGCGGCGAGCGCGTCGTCCATGCGCACGCTGGCCATGCCGTGCGCCTCGCCGCCCGGCGAGATCAGCACGCAGGGCGTGCGCTGGGCGCGCAAAGTCTCGAGGATCACCGGGTTGTCGCACAGCGGCGGCGTCAGGATCATGCCGTCCGGGCGCAGCGCGGCCAGCATGGACTCGATCTGCGCCTGCGCGTCGACGCCGTTTTCCTGCAGCGACTCGACGACCAGGTGGCGCCCCGCTTCGCGGCACCCCAGCGTGGCGCCCTGCTGCACGCCGGCGACGAAGGCCGCGCTCGGGTCGTAATACAAGAGGCCGATGATGAACGACTTCGCCCCGGCCAGGCTGCGCGCCGACAACTGCGGCCGATAGTTCAAGGCCGCCACGGCCTGCTGCACCCGGGCGCGCGTGTCGGCATGCACCGTGGGCTCGTGGTTCATCACGCGCGAGACGGTCTTGATCGACACCCCGGCCTGGCGGGCCACGTCGATGATGGTGGGCGGTGCGCCCGCTCTCTTGTTCACTGTTCGCCCTCGAGCTCTCGTTTGCGGCTGCGGCGGCATTCGTCCCGGCCCGGCGCAGTGCTTGCAATCCGCGACAGTCTAATGTTTCCCGTTTGAAAAGGTCACGGGAACCATGGGATTTGCCCTGCACGAATTCGCGCCAAGGCGGCAGCATGGGCACCCGATCGGCATTTCCCCCGCGCACGAGACAAAACGAAACACGGCGATACGGCGCTGAAAGCATGCCGAGGCCGGCCGGAGGCGTAATGAGGACGTGGCGCAACGAAGCGTCGTGCCCACCCCTGACCCCCAAACCAAGGAACGAACATCATGATCAAGACCTGGCTCAAGCGCACCCTGCTGGGTGTGGCCGTCTCCTCCGCCTTGCTGGGCGGGCTCGCCTACGCCCAGGACGGCGGCTTCCACCATGGGCCGCCGACCGCCGAACAGATGGCGCAGCACGAAGCCAGGATGCTGGCCCACATCGGCAAGAAGCTCAACCTGGACGCCGCCCAGGCCGCCAAGTTGAAGACCCTGGCCGACCTGTTCATGGCGCAGCACGCGCCCACCGCGGGCGCCGACCCGCATGCGGCCATGACGGCGCTGATCGCCGGCAACACCTTCGACCGCGCCGGCGCGACGCAGCTGATGAACCAGCACATCGCCAAGATGCAGGCCAACGGCCCCGCCCTGATCAACGCCACGGGCGACTTCTACGACAGCCTCAATGCCACCCAGCAACAGCAGGTGCGCGAGCTGGCGGCCCATCATCACGGCTTCTTCGGCATCGGCGGCATGGGCCACGAAGGCATGCACGGCCACCACGGCGCGCACGACGCTTCCGGGCCGCAAGGCATGTAAGCAGGCGGCGCGGGACGCGCCCGCGTCATCGCGCCGGCAGCGACGGGGCAGCGCCGCAAGGTCCTGCCTCGCTTCCATTTCGGCCCTACCATCTGCCGCATGCGCCGCCTCCTGATGATCGACGACGACGCGCTGCTTGCCGCGCCGCTCGCCACCTATTTCCGCCGCTTCGACTACGAGCTCGACAGCGCCGTCACGCCCAGCCAGGGGCTGGCCAAGCTGCGCGCGAATGCCTACGACGCGGCCATCCTGGACGTCATGCTGCCCGAAATGGACGGCTTCGAGCTGTGCCGGACGATCCGGCGCGAATCGGACATCCCGATCGTGATGCTCACCGCCCGCGGCGACGTCATGGACCGCATCGTCGGCCTGGAGCTCGGCGCCGACGACTACCTGCCCAAGCCGTTCGAGCCGCGCGAGCTTCTCACGCGCATCCAGACCATCCTGCGCCGCGCCCGCGCGGGCGGCCCGGCGCCGCAAGGCCGGCTGGTGTTCGACGGCCTGGAGATCGACCTCGAGCGCCGCCAGGTGCTGCGCCAGGGCGAGCCGGTGGAGCTCACCGGCACGGAATTCGAGCTGCTCGCGATGCTCGCCAAGGCGCCGCAGAAGGTGTTCCACCGCGACGAGATCCTCAACCGGTTGCGCGGCCAGGAGGCCGAGTTGTACACGCGCGCCGTCGACATCCTCGTGAGCCGCCTGCGCAAGAAGCTCGAGCCGCTGGATTGCATCAAGACGCTGCGCAACGCGGGCTACGCGTTCGCGGGCGGGCACGCATGAGCGCCTTGCCCGGGCCCCCGCCATCGCGCTGGAGTGCGCGCTTTCCGTCCCTGGGCGCGCGGCTGGTGGGGCTGTTCCTGGTGCTGGCGGTCGCGGTGGCGGTCACGTTCATGCTGGGCATGCACGTGGTGCGCAGCGGCGGTTGGCACGAATACTTGCGCCCGCTGGTGACGAACTACACCGACATGCTGGCCGCCGAGATCGGCTCGCCGCCCGACGTCGAGCGGGCGCGCCTGCTGACGCAGCGCCTGCCGCTGCA
>Ga0209759_1001320_pt1 | contig 14578 bp, 13 predicted proteins | sample AraplaCL_Col_mMS_FD_184261 | JGI IMG/M metagenome (GOLD analysis project Ga0209759, IMG submission 184261) | Arabidopsis root microbial communities from the University of North Carolina, USA - plate scrape CL_Col_mMS (SPAdes) (version 2) | ecosystem: Host-associated > Plants > Roots >...
CCGCTCCTTTCGTCGGCCTGTTCGGTACCGTTTGGGGTATCTACGGCGCCCTGACGCAGATCGGTATCGCCGGCCAGGCGTCGATCGACAAGGTCGCCGGCCCCGTCGGTGAAGCGCTGATCATGACCGCCATCGGTCTGGCCGTCGCCGTTCCGGCCGTCATGGGCTACAACTGGCTGGTTCGCCGCAACAAGACGGTGATGGAAAAGGTTCGCGCGTTCTCGGGCGACCTGCACAACGTCCTGCTGGCCGGCAAGCGCTGAAACTCGCGTTTCTCTTGAACGCCTGTAACGCGAAGGAAACCTCATGTCGATGAATGTCGGCCCAGGCGACAGCGGCGACGAGGAAGAAGTCAACTCGACCATCAACACCACGCCCCTCGTGGACGTGATGCTGGTCCTGCTGATCATCTTCCTGATCACGATCCCCGTCGTGACGCAGTCGATCACGCTGGAGCTGCCCAAGGAACGCAACGTCGTGACCGTCACCAAGCCGGAGAACATCCTGCTGGCGGTCAGCAAGGACGGGGACGTCTACTGGAACACGCACCAGATCAAGGACATCGACGAGCTGGTTGCCACGCTCACCGAGAAGGCCAAGATCAAGCCGCAACCCGAAGTGCACATCCGCGGCGACCAGGGCGCCCGGTATGAGTCCATCGGCCGGGTGGTGTTTGCCTGCCAGCGTGCTGGTATCGCGAAGATCGGTTTCATCACCGAGCCGCCGCCGAACCAATAAGGAGCCACAACATGGCAATGAGCGCAGGCGCCAGCGAAGACGGCGACGTGATGGTCGACATCAACACCACGCCGCTGATCGACGTGATGTTGGTGCTGCTGATCATGCTGATCATCACGATCCCGATCCAGACGCACGCGGTGAAGCTGAACATGCCGGTCAACTCGACCCCGCCGCCGGACGCCGTCAAGCCCGAGGTCGTCGAGATCGTGATCGACTTCGACGGCCAGATCGGCTGGAACAACGAAGTGATCAAGGACCGTGCGGACCTGGAGACCCATCTCTACCGCATCACCCAGCAGGCCAATCAGCCGGAAGTCCACCTGATCCCGAACAAGCTGGCCCCGTACAAGTACGTGGCCGAAGTGATGGCCGAGGCGCAGCGCCTGGGCGTCACCAAGTTCGGCATCGTCGGGAACGAACAGTTCACGCACTGATCACAAGACGTACCGCCCGGAAGGCGCACTGCTCGCAGTGCGCCTTCTCCCATTCAGAGTGTCACTTACAGGTTCGCAAAAAACCATGAAGACCAACCGTCTCCTGGCCGCCATGCTGCTGGCCGCCGGCCTCCTGCAACTGCCGGCCGCCCACGCCGTGTCCGCTGCCGTCGCCAAGCCGCTCAAGGAAGCCAGCGAGCTCGTGCGCGCCGGCAAGGCCAAGGAAGCCCTGGCCAAGCTCAACGGGGTCAGCGGCTCCGGGCCGGAAGACACCTACATGCTGGCGCGCATCCGCGGCGCCGCCTACCAGACCATGCACAACGACGGCGAAGCGGCCCAGCAGTACGAGGCCGCGTTCGCCACCGGCCACGTGCCCCCGGCCGAGGCCGGCCGCCTGGCCACCACCGTCGCGGGCATCTTCGCGCAGCAGCACAACAACGCCAAGGCGATGCAGTGGGTGGAGAAGGCCAAGGCCGCGGGCTATTCCGGCGCCGACCTGCGCCAGATCCAGGACTACGTGCAAGGCTCCAGCGGTGACTACGGCCAGATCGCGCGCGACAACGCGGCCAAGGTGCAGTCCGCCATCTCCAGCGGCCGCCGCCCCGAGGAAGACGACCTGCTGCGCCTGGCCGATGCCTACCGCCACACCGGCAACAAGGCGGGCGATCTGCAGGTCAAGGAGCAACTGGTCACCTACTATCCGAGCAACAAGCAGTACGTCGGCATCTACCTGGCCGATCTGCCGGGCAAGCCGGGCTTCTCGTCACGCTTCTCGCTGGACCTGCTGCGCCTGCGCCTGGCCTCGGGCAACGTCACCACGGCTGCCGACTACATGGAGATGGGCCAGTTGCTGCTGCAGGCCGGCCTGCCGGCCGAGGCCAAGAGCGTCCTGGACAAGGGCTATGCGGCCGGCGTCCTGGGCACGGGCGCCGATGCGTCGCGCCAGCAGCGCCTGCGCGACCTGGTCAACAAGACCGCGACCGAGTCCGCCGCATCCCTGGCCAAGCGAACCGCCGATGCCAAGGCCGGCAAGACCGGCGACGACCTGGTCGCGCTCGGCACGGAATGCGCGTCGATGGGCAAGTTCGACGAAGGCATCGCGCTGATCCAGGAAGGCATCGCCAAGGACAATCTCAAGCGCCCCGAAGACGCCAAGCTGCGCCTCGGCGTGGCAATGCTGCAGTCGGGCAAGGGCAAGGCCGCCGCGGTCAAGCAGCTGCGCAGCGTGCAGGGCACCGACGGTGCGCCGGACGTCGCCCGCGCCTACATCGCGCTCGGCGCCCCCGCCCAGTAAGTCCGCACGGGCGGCGTCGCGACGGATGTCCACCACGCTGCCCTCGTTCGTCGAGCCGCTGGACGACGGCCTCTGGGCCATCGACACCGGCTTTCATCGCGACCGCTTCGACGCCGCCTACCTGGTGGCCGACGGCGGTCGCGCCGCTTTCATCGACACCGGCACCGCGTTCGCGCTGCCGCGCCTGCTCGGCGCGCTCGAGGCCCTGGGGATGCCGCATTCGGCGGTCGACTTCGTCATCGCCACCCACGTGCACCTGGACCACGCCGGCGGCGTCGGCCAGCTGATGCAGGCGCTGCCCGGCGCGCAGTTGATCGTGCACCCGCGCGGCGCGCGCCACCTGATCGATCCGACGGCGCTGTGGCAAGGCGCGCTGGCCGTGTACGGGCCGGCGCAGATGGCCCGCGCCTACGGCACCCTGGTGCCGGTGGCGGCCGAACGCGTGCGCACCACGGCCGACGGCGAGACGATCGCGCTCGCCGGCCGGCCGCTGCTGTTCGCGCACACGCCGGGCCATGCGCTGCATCACCATTGCATCTGGGATCAACGAAGTGCAGGCTGGTTCACCGGCGACAACTTCGGCATGGCCTATCCGGAGTTCGACGTCGGCGGCCGTGCATTCATCTTCCCGACGACCACGCCCGTGCAGTTCGACCCCGAGGCGATGCGCGCGTCGATCGCCCGCCTGATGGCGATGGCGCCGCGGCAGATGTTCCTGACGCACTACAGCCGCATCACCGGCGTGGCCGACTGCGCCGCCCGTCTCGAGCAGATGATCGAAGCGACCGTCGCCGCAGCACTCGCGCAGCGTGACGCACCCGACCGGCTGCAGGCCATCACCGCGTCGTTGATGACGCTCTATGGCGACGGCGCGCGCGCCTTCGGCGTGCGCCTGCCCGACGACCAGATCGCGGCGCTGCTGCGCGACGACGCCGCGCTCAACGCCGCCGGCCTCATCGCCTGGATGGATCGGCCCTCGCGCGCGTCGAGCGCTGCGGGCGCACCGTCCGCGTCCTGACGCGACTGCGGGCTTGGACGCCACGGCGACTTCGCGCCGTATAGTTCCGGGCACGCACCGGGCGCCCGCATGGCGCGCCCGCCCCCGCCCGCTTCCAGAGAACCTCCAATGAGCAGCACCATTTCCTTCGGCCTCGAAGGCCGCGTCGTCGTCATCACCGGCGCCGCCAACGGCATCGGCGCCGCCTGCGCGCGCCGGCTCGCGCGCGATGGCGCGCGCGTCGCGCTGTGGGACGTCGCCGAGGCGCCCGGCCAGGCGCTGGCGGCCGAATTGCGCGCCGCGGGCCAGGACGCCTGCTTCATCCGCTGCGACGTCTCCTCGAAGGCACAGGTCGACGGCGCCACCGCCACGACGATCAGCGAATTCGGCCGCATCGACGGCCTCGTCAACAACGCCGGCATCTTCCGCGCCGCCGAATTCCTCGACGTCACCGAAGAGGACTGGGACGCCGTCATCAACGTCAACCTGAAGGGCTCGTTCCTGGTCGGCCAGGCCGTCGGCCGGCAGATGGTGGCGCAAAAGAGCGGCGCGATCGTCAACATGTCCTCGGTCAACGGCCTGATGGCGATCGCCACCATCGCCAGCTACAACGCCAGCAAGGGCGGCATCAACCAGCTCACGCGCGCGATGTCCCTCGGCCTGGTCGATCACGGCGTGCGCGTCAACGCGGTCGCGCCCGGCACGATCGCCACCGACCTCGCACGGGATGCCGTCCTCACCAGCGACGCGGCACGCCAGCGCATCCTCGGCCGCACGCCGATGAAGCGCCTGGGCGAGCCCGAGGAGATCGCCGATGTCGTCGGCTTCCTGCTCAGCGACGCGTCCAGCTATGTCACCGGCGAGATCGTCTACGTGGACGGCGGGCGCCTGGCGCTCAACTACACCGTGGCGGCCTGAGCATGTACCAGCCTGCGCATTTCGTCGAACAGGATCCGGACGCCCTGCTCGCGCTGATGACGGCGGCGCCGCTGGCGACGCTGATCCGCGGCGGTGCCGAACTCGCGGCAGACGTCCTGCCGCTGGAGGTCGAGCGCGCCGGCGACGGCTGGCGCGTCGCCGGCCACGTCGCGCGGGCGAACCCGCTCTGGCGCGAAGCCGACGGCCAGCCGGTGCTGGCGCTGTTCCAGGGCCCGCAGGCCTACGTCTCGCCCAACTGGTACCCCAGCAAGTTCCAGCATGGCAAGGCGGTGCCGACGTGGAACTACACGATGGTGCAGGTGCACGGCACGCTGCGCGCCATCGACGATCCCGAGTGGCTGCGCGGCTTCGTCACGCGCCTGACGCAGCGCCATGAAGCCGGCCGGGCGGTGCCCTGGCATGTGAGCGACGCGCCGCCGGACTACCTGGACGCCATGCTCAGGGCCATCGTCGGCATCGAGATCGAGGTGACGCGCGTCCAGGGCAAGTTCAAGCTGAGCCAGAACCGCTCGGCCGAGGATCGCACGGGCGTCGTGCTGGGCCTGGGCTCGGACGCCGCGCTGCAGCGCCAGCCCCAGGCCGATGCGCTGGCGCAGGCCATGCAGGCGGTCGAGGAACGGCGGCGCAAGCCCGCCGACGCCAAGTAACGGCGTCACGCACGCAGCGCAGCCGCCGCCTTCGCGAGCGTGGTGATGCGCGCCCAGTCGCCGCTCTTCATCGCATCGGCCGGAGTCAGCCACGAGCCGCCCACCACCTTCACGTTGGGCAGCGCGAGGAATTGCGGCGCGGTCTCGGGCGTCACGCCCCCGGTGGGGCAGAAGGCGATGTCCGGGAACGGACCCGAGAACGCCTTGAGCAGCGGGATGCCGCCCACGGCCGTGGCCGGAAACAGCTTGAGGAACGTGAAGCCGTCGTCGGCGGCCATCATGATCTCGCTGCCGGTGGACACGCCCGGCAGCAGCGCGATGCCCAGCGCCTTGCACGCGTCGCCGACGGCCCGCGTGTAGCCGGGGCTGACGATGAACCTGGACCCCGCGGCATGCGCGGCTTGCGCGTCGGCCGCGTTGCGCACGGTGCCGGCGCCGACGACCGCGTCGGGCACCTCGCGCGCGATGGCCTGGATCGCCGGCAGGCCGGCCGGGGTGCGCAGCGTCACTTCCAGCACGCGCACGCCCCCGGCGACCAGCGCCTTGGCCATCGGGACGGCGTCTTCGAGACGGTCGATGACGATGACGGGAATGACGGGGCCGTACGAGGCAAGTTCAAGCGGGTTCATGGGGGGTCTCTCGATGAATCATTGATCGTGGGTCGGCAACCGCAGGGCTCCGGCATGGCCTCGATCGGGACAGCCGTTACGGCCGATCGGCAGGAGCCGCTCAGAGCCACGTGCACGCGCCCTCTTCGGCCGTGTTGACGTTGCGCCGCATGCCGGCAAAGAGGTTGCGCCCGAAGCCCGCGCCGTGCGCTTCGGCCAGCGACTGGCTGCGCTCGGCCAGCGGACGCGCGGCCCATTCGGCGTCGGGCACCAGCACCTGCAGCGTGCCGGCAACCGCATCCAGCCGGATCATGTCGCCGTCGCGCACCTTGGCCAGCGGGCCGCCGCCCAGCGCCTCGGGGCTGACATGGATGGCCGCCGGCACGTTGCCCGACGCACCGCTCATGCGCCCGTCGGTCACCAGCGCCACCTTGAAGCCGCGGCCCTGCAGCACCGCCAGCGGCGGCGTCAGCTTGTGCAGCTCGGGCATGCCGTTGGCGCGCGGGCCCTGCCAGCGCACCACGGCGACGAAGTCCTTTTCCAGCGTGCCGGCCTGGAACGCGCGCAACAGGTCTTCCTGGGCATCGAACACCTGGGCCGGCGCCTCGATGATGTGCTTGTCGGCCGGCACCGCCGAGACCTTGATCACCGAGCGGCCGAGATTGCCTTCGAGCAGCTTCAGGCCGCCGGTCGCGCTGAACGGCTCGGCCGCGGTGCGCACGACGCTGTCGTCGATGGGCGCGTCGGGCAGCGGCGTCCAATGCACCCTGCCGCTGTCCAGTGACGGAACCTCGCAGTAGGCGGCCATGCCACGCTCGGCCACCGTCGCCACATCCGCATGCGCCAGGCCGGCCTTGAGCAGCTCGCGCAGGACGAAGCCCGGGCCGCCCGCGGCCTGGAACTGGTTCACGTCCGCGCTGCCGTTCGGGTACACGCGGCTCAGCAGCGGGATCACCGTCGACAGCTCGGCGAAGTCCGACCAGTCGATCAGGATGCCCGCGGCGCGCGCCACCGCCACCCAGTGGATCAGGTGGTTGGTCGAGCCGCCCGTGGCCAGCAGCGCGACCATCGCGTTGACGATGCAGCGCTCGTCGACCAGCACCCCGATGGGCACATTGCGCCGCTCGCGCGTCAGCGAGAGCACGGTGGCGACCGCCTCGCGCGTGAGCGCGGTGCGCAGGCCGTCGTGCGGATGCACGAAGGCCGCGCCCGGCACGTGCAGCCCCATGGCCTCGAGCAGCATCTGGTTGGAGTTGGCCGTGCCGTAGAACGTGCAGGTGCCCGGCCCATGGTAGGCCTGGCTCTCGGCCGCCAGCAGTTCGGCGCGGCCGACCAAGCCTTGCGCCGCCTGCTCGCGCACCTTGGACTTGGCCTTGTTGGACAAGCCGGTCGACATCGGCCCGGCGGGCACGAACACGCACGGCAGGTGGCCGAACTGCAGCGCGCCGATCAGCAGGCCCGGCACGATCTTGTCGCAGATGCCCAGCAGCAGGACGGCGTCGAAGACGTCGTGCGACAGCGCGATCGCCGTCGACATCGCGATGGTGTCGCGCGAGAACAGCGACAGCTCCATGCCCGGCGCGCCCTGCGTGACGCCGTCGCACATGGCGGGCACGCCGCCGGCCACCTGCACCGTGGCGCCGAGCGCGGCGGCGTCGCGCCGGATCTGCTCCGGGTAGCCCTCGTAGGGCTGGTGCGCCGACAGCATGTCGTTGTAGGCGGTGACGATGCCGATGTGCGGCGCGCGCTCGGCCACGACGCGCAGCTTGTCGTTGGCCGGCATGCTGGCGAAGGCGTGCGCGACGTTGGCGCAGCCCAGGCGCTCGGCGCCGCGGGCGCGCGTGCGCAGCGCCTCCACATGTCCGAGATAGTCGGCGCGCGTGCCGGCGCTGCGGCGGCGGATGCGTTCGGTGACGGCCGCGACGGTCGAGTTGAGCGGCGACGGCGACAGGGGCGAGGCGGTGTAACTCATGATTCGATTATCAGGTAACTCCGTTACATCGTCAAACCAGCCAAGGCGCACGGCCATCGGCGCCCGGAAGTCAGGACGGGAATCGTCGCCGCGGCAACCGGTGCGCCCGTCGCACCGAGTTTGCGCCTTCCCGGCGCGCCGCTCGCGTCGTCAGAGAACGATCTTGGAAGCGCCGTCGAGCCGGCGCTGCGCGACGGCCAGGTCGTCGACGGTATCGATGTCGAACAGCACGCCGGGGTCGTCCAGCTCGACCGCCGCGGTGGGGTAGCGCGCCAGCAGTCGGCGCGCGCCCTCGTCGCCCTTGAGCATCACCAGCTCGGAGAACAGCTCTGCGCCGAAGCCCACGGGATGCCCGCGCCGCCCGCGGTGCTGCGCGAAGGCGATCGGCTGCTGGTCGAGCGCCTCGGCGACCGCGCGCAGGCTGCTGGGCCTGACCAGGGGCATGTCGGCCGGCAACACGAGCCAGCCCGTCGCACTGGCATGGATGGACACGCCCGCGGCAATCGAATCGCCCATACCCCACCCGGTAGAACGGGGATCGACGACGACCATGTCCTCGGGGTCGACCAGGCCTTGCGCTTCGTCGATCAGTGCCTCGGATATGACGAGCACGACCGACATTTCGGAGGCGATGGCGTTGCGCAAGGTGCGCACGAGCACGCTGTCACCGCCGAGCTGTTCGCTCAACTTGTGACGCGTCCCGCGATATCGGCTCCCTGCGCCAGCGGCCAGCACGACGACGGCCGGTTCATTTTTCATGGGAGCTTGGCGCGGGGCTTTCCTTCAGGCCGCGCATTGAATGGTTATGTGCCTCAAGAATCGTTGCCAAACCCCTTTTGTTCCAGTGGGACGTTTACCTAAGGCGTTCCCCTAAACTAGTCGGATGGATGACCCGTCGAAGCTGTCGGAACAGCGCAAGAGCTACGAACGCGACGCACTCGAGGAAAGCGATGCAGCACTCGATCCGCTGCGCCAATTCCAGACCTGGATGGACGAGGCCTTCGCCGCCAAGGTGCCCGAGCCCAATGCGATGACGCTGGCCACCGTGGGGGCCGACGGCCGTCCGTCGACCCGCATCGTGCTGATCAAGGGCTTCGACGCGCGCGGCATCGTCTGGTTCACCAACTACGACAGCCGCAAGGGTCGCGAGCTCGCCGTGCATCCGTTCGCGGCGCTGCAGTTCCACTGGGTGGAGCTCGAGCGCGTGGTGCGCATCGAAGGCAGCGTGGAACGCGTCGACCCCGCCGAGTCCGACGCCTATTTCGCCTCGCGTCCGCTCGATTCGCGCATCGGCGCGTGGGCCTCGCCGCAAAGCGAGGTGATCGCGTCGCGCGGCGTGCTGGTGGCCAACGCGGCAAAGTACGCCGCCAGGTTCATGATGAATCCGCCGCGGCCGCCGCACTGGGGCGGCTTCCGCCTCAAGCCGGAGGTCTGGGAGTTCTGGCAGGGCCGCAAGTCGCGCCTGCACGACCGGCTGCGCTACCGGCTCGAGGACGGCACATGGCTGCGCGAGCGGCTGGCCCCCTAGAACACGCACTGGCCTGAGCGCGCCGGCCAGCGCGCCGGCACGCCGGGCGGCCGGGGTTCGGCACGCGACAATGCGCGGCATGATCGCTGACTGGTTGACGTCCTCCGGCCTGGGCACGCTCAAGCCCGTGCTGTCCGCGCTGGTGCTGCCGCCGGTGCCCTTCATCGCGCTCGCGCTGGCGGGCGCGGGCGTCACGCGCACGCGCCCGCTCGCCGGGCGCTGGCTGGTCGTGCTGGCCTGCGCCGGGATGTGGCTGGGCTCCTGCGCCGGCATGGCGCGCTGGATCGAGCAGCACGGACTGCGGGAGCCGGCCGCGCTCGACGCCGCGCAACGCGCGCAACTGGGCGCGCGCGCGGCGGCCGGCGAGCCCATCGCCATCGTCGTGCTGGGGGGTGGACTGGGCGGCATCGCGCCCGAATACGGCGACACCACCTTGAGCGGCGCGTCGTTGATGCGCTTGCGTTATGCGGTCTGGCTCGGCCGCCAGACTGGCTTGCCGATCGCGGCGTCGGGCGGCCCGGGCTGGGTCACGGTCGGCACGAGCGCGCCGCCCGAGGCCGCGCGCATGGCCGAGATCGCCCGTGCCGAGCTGGCCACGCCGTTGCGCTGGACGGAGTCGAACTCGCGCGACACCCACGAGAACGCGATCGACACCGTCGCGCTGCTGCGCGCCGCCGGCATCCGCGAGATCGTGCTGGTCACGCAAGGCTGGCACATGCCGCGCGCATTGCGCGAATTCGACGCCGCAGTGGCCGGCGCCGCTGCGCCCATGCGCATCCGGCCCGCGCCCTGCGGCCAGGCCTGGCCGGTCGCCTCGCCTTGGCTGGACTGGATGCCTTCGGGCGACGGCGCCCTGCGCCTGCGCGAGGTGATGCACGAGGTGATCGCCGGCCTCGCCGATCGCCGCTGACGCGCAGGAATGACGAAGCCCCGGCCACTGGAAGGTGATCGGGGCTTCCTGGACGACTTGAACGTCGTCCGATGGGGCTCCGGAGCAGAACGCCCGGGGCTCCGATTGCGCATCGACTGCGCAGAGGGGAGTGCCTCGCTTGAGGCAGTTCCAAGATAGTCCACACGCCGGCCCGCCGCAAGGAAATCGCGACGAATGATCCCGCCGTACTGATAGCGTCTCAGGACTTGACAGCCATGACCTGGGAGAACACGGCGTCCAGCCGCGTCTCGACGTCCTTGGCCAACGCGCCCGCCATGGTGATCGGGCGGCCCCATTCGCGGCTCGTCTCGCCCGGCCATTTCGAGGTGGCGTCCAACCCCATCTTGCCGCCCAGTCCGCTGGTGGGCGACGCGAAGTCGAGGTAGTCGATCGGCGTGTGGTCGACCAGCGTGGTGTCGCGCACCGGATCCATGCGCGTCGTGATGGCCCAGATGACTTCGTTCCAGTCGCGGATGTCGATGTCCTCGTCCACCACCACGATGAACTTGGTGTACATGAACTGCCGCAGCACACTCCACAGGCCGAACATCAGCCGCTTGGCGTGGCCGGCGTACGCCTTCTTCATCGAGATGACGGCCATGCGGTAGCTGCAGCCCTCGGGCGGCAGGTAGAAGTCGACGATCTCGGGAAACTGCTTCTGCAGCAGCGGCACGAAGACCTCGTTGAGCGCCACGCCCAGCACCGCCGGCTCGTCCGGCGGCTTGCCCGTGTAGGTGGAGTGGTAGATCGGATCGCGCCGGTGGGTCAGGCGGTCGAGCCGGAACACGGGAAACCAGTCGCGCTCGTTGTAATAGCCGGTGTGGTCGCCGTACGGGCCCTCGAGCGCGTGCAGGTAGCCGCCCTGCTCCCTAAGCGGGATGCCGTGTTCGCTGACGCCTGCGTAGCCGGGCTCGGCCACGGGGATGTGCCCCTCCAGCACCATCTCGGCGCGCGCGGGCACCTGCAGCATCAGGCCATCCTCGCCCGTCCGCGTATCGACCAGCTCGGTGCGGCCGCCGCGCAGCAAGCCGGCGAACTGGTATTCGCCGAGCGAGTCCGGCACCGGCGTGACGGCGCCCAGCGTCGTCGCCGGATCCGCGCCCAGGGCGCAGACCAGCGGGAACGGCTTGCCGGGATTGGCGCGGGCGAACTCGCGAAAATCGAGCGCGCCGCCGCGGTGGGTCAGCCAGCGCATGATCAGCTCGCGCCGGCCGATCACCTGCTGGCGATAGATGCCCAGGTTCTGGCGCAGGCGCGGCTTGGCGACGTTGCGCGGGCCGCGCGTGACCACCAATCCCCAGGTCACCAGCGGGGCCACGTCCCCCGGCCAGCAGGTCTGGATCGGCCATTGGGCCAGGTCGATCTCGTCGGCCGCCTGCTCGACTTCCTGGCAGGGCCCGGTGCGCAGCGTGGCCGGCTTCATGTCCCACAGCGCCTTGCCCATGGTCCAGAGCTTGCCGGCGTCCTTGACCGACTTCGGCGGCTCCGGCTCGCGCAGGTTGGCCAGCAACTGGCCGATGCCGCGCAGCTCGGAGATGTCGGCGGCGCCCATGCCCAGCGCGACGCGGTGGGGGGTGCCGAACAGGTTGGCGAGCACCGGCACGCGATACCCGGTGGGGTTGTCGAACAGCAAGGCGGGGCCACCCTGGCGCAGCACGCGGTCGGCCAAGGCGGTCATTTCGAGCTTGGGGGATACGGCGGCTGTTACACGGCTGAGCTCCCCAAAACCCTCAAGTTTGGCCGCGAAATCGCGCAAATCACGGTATTTCATAATTTTTGGTTATGACTCGAGAAGTCTATATTGTTGACGGGTTATTACGCGGCTCCCTACAATCCTTTGAAACTTACACACCAGGGTTAACCCGCCTCCTCGCTGAGGCCGGACTCTGAAGGCTGCCGCCGGCTGCTAGACGCAGACCTCCCGGCCATGAATCGCAGCGTTCCATTATCGCCAGCGTCGAGAACGCCGCGACCTCCGCCAGCGCCCTGCGCTGCGACCGTCGGCACCGAGCGCTGTGAAAGGAGAGAGATGCTTCAACCCCAAGCAGTCATGCGCAATGCACTGACAACCGGGCGAGAGTCAGTGACCGTGTTCCTGACCGATGTGGGCCACGGCCTGCTCGACGTGAGCCACAGCATGCTGGCCATGGTCGGACTGGCGGTCGTCGCCGGCGCGCTGTTCATGAGCAGCCAGGACGAACTTCGCGACAGCTTCGAGGCACGCGCCTGGGGCTGGCTAGAGGCGCGCCACCTGGCGCGCAGCGGCGGCGAGGACCTCGCGGCCGTCGCCGAGACCGAGCCGTCGTCCGCCGGCGTCCCGGTCAACACCTCGTCCACGGCCGACCTGGCCGACCTCACGCGCGCCCAGGCCAACGTGGCGCGCTGGATCGTGCGCCGCTACCACGTGGCGCCCGAGCCGGTCGCCCGCCTGGTGCAGGAATCGTGGACGGTGGGCCAGCGCACCGGCATCGAGCCGACGCTGATCCTGTCGGTCATGGCCATCGAGTCCAGCTTCAACCCGTTCGCGCAAAGCCCGGTGGGCGCGCAGGGGCTGATGCAGGTGATGACCAAGGTGCACAGCGACAAGTACGAGTCCTACGGCGGACACCTGGCGGCGTTCGACCCGGTCAGCAACCTGCGCGTGGGCGTGCTGGTGCTCAAGGAGTGCATCGCCCGGGCCGGTGGGCTGTCGGACGGCCTGCGCTTCTATGTGGGCGCCGGCGCCAGCGACGACGACGGCGGCTACGCGGCCAAGGTCATCGCCGAGCAGGAACTGCTCAAGCGTGTCGCGGCCGGCCAGAACATTCCGCCGACGATCGTGCCCGTCATCGCCAAGGTGGCCCCCGCCCCGGCCGCCGCGCCGGCGCCCGTCGTCGCTCCGGCGGCGCCCGCCGCCAGCGAATCCACCGCCCATGCCGCCGCCCCCGAGCAGGACGCGTTGGCGCGCCCGGATCACGAGCACGTGGCGCTGGCGCGCTGACCGAGTCTTCGCCGCGCGGCCGCATTGGCGGCAGCAAATGAACCAGACGGGCGCCGAGCCGCCCGTTTTGCTTCGTATTGCAGCAATGGACGCTCGCTGCTCGCCGCGCGAGCAGCGAGCCGGTTAAACTGGCGGCTCGCGCGACTGGCGACAGGACGCGTCCCGACTTCCCCCGGCCAGCCCCAGCGCTGCCGGACTCTGGACGCGTTGCGAGGTGGGCCACCACCGGGAAGCGCGAAGGGTGACCGGGACCACCATTCCGAGCTCGTCCTTTTCAGCCGTTCGCCTGGGCAGCGCGTCTTTCGCGCACCGCTGGTCATCGCCGCCGACAAGCGCATCCGCGCACCCCGGCCGTTGCCGGCGAGGCCCGCAACCGCGTCCGTTCGCCCTCCATTGCCAAGGAATCTCCATGTTCGACCGCCACCAATCGACGATCGCCAACGTTGACCCCGCCATCTGGGCCGCCATCCAGGCCGAGAACCTGCGCCAGGAACAGCACATCGAGCTGATCGCCTCGGAAAACTACTGCTCGCCGGCCGTCATGGCCGCGCAGGGTTCGCAGCTCACCAACAAGTACGCCGAAGGCTACCCGGGCAAGCGCTACTACGGCGGCTGCGAGAACGTCGACGTCGTCGAACAGCTCGCGATCGACCGCATCAAGCAGCTGTTCGGCGCCCAGAACGCCAACGTGCAGCCCAACTCCGGCTCGCAGGCCAACCAGGCCGTCTTCCTGGGCCTGCTGCAGCCCGGCGACACCATCATGGGCATGAGCCTGGCCGAAGGCGGCCACCTGACGCACGGCATGGCGCTGAACATGAGCGGCAAGTGGTTCAAGGTCGTCAGCTACGGCCTGAACGCCGCCGAGGACATCGACTACGACGCGATGGAGCGCACCGCGCGCGAGCACAAGCCCAAGCTGATCATCGCCGGCGCGTCGGCCTTTGCGCTGCGCATCGACTTCGAGCGCTTCGCCAAGGTTGCCAAGGAGATCGGCGCCTACTTCATGGTCGACATGGCGCACTATGCCGGCCTGATCGCCGCGGGCGTCTACCCGAACCCGGTGCCGCACGCCGACGTCGTCACCTCCACCACGCACAAGAGCCTGCGCGGCCCGCGCGGCGGCATCATCTTGATGAAGGACGAGTTCGCCAAGCAGATCAACTCGGCCATCTTCCCAGGCCTGCAGGGCGGCCCGCTGATGCACGTCATCGCCGGCAAGGCCATCGCGTTCCAGGAGGCGCTGTCGCCCGAGTTCAAGGCATACCAGCAGCAGGTCGTCAAGAACGCCGACGTGCTCGCCAAGACGCTGATCGAGCGCGGCCTGCGCATCGTCTCGGGCCGCACCGAGAGCCACGTGATGCTGGTGGACCTGCGCGCCAAGGGCATCACCGGCAAGGACGCCGAGCGCATCCTGGGCGAGGCGCACATGACCTGCAACAAGAACGCGATCCCCAACGACCCGGAAAAGCCGATGGTCACCAGCGGCATCCGCCTGGGCACCCCGGCG
>Ga0209759_1001321_pt1 | contig 14571 bp, 8 predicted proteins | sample AraplaCL_Col_mMS_FD_184261 | JGI IMG/M metagenome (GOLD analysis project Ga0209759, IMG submission 184261) | Arabidopsis root microbial communities from the University of North Carolina, USA - plate scrape CL_Col_mMS (SPAdes) (version 2) | ecosystem: Host-associated > Plants > Roots >...
CGGGCTTCGAGAACCAGGTGAAGCGGGCGCTCTCCGAGCGCATCGTGCGCGCCGGGATGGAGGAGAAGTTCGGCGAGGTGCTGGTGCCGACCGAAGAAGTGATCGAGATGCGCGGCGGCCAGAAGCGTCGCAGCGATCGCAAGTTCTTCCCCGGCTATGTGCTGGTGCAGATCGAGACGAACACCGAGGGCAAGGCGCCGCGCATCGACGACGAGTGCTGGCATCTGGTCAAGGAAACCCCCAAGGTGATGGGCTTCATCGGCGGCACCGCCGACAAGCCGCTGCCGATCAAGGACAGCGAGGCCGACACCATCCTCAGCCGCGTGCGCGAGGGCGTGGAAAAGCCCAAGCCCAAGGTGCTGTTCGAGCCGGGCGAGATGGTGCGCGTCACCGAGGGCCCGTTCAACGACTTCAACGGCGTGGTGGAGGAAGTCAATTACGAGAAGAGCCGCCTGCGCGTGGCGGTGCTGATCTTCGGCCGCTCTACTCCCGTAGAGCTCGAATTTGGTCAGGTCGAAAAAGCCTGATCCAGCGGAAATTTTTGAGCAGGGCGGCATTGCATCGCACGCTCGCCTCCTCTCCCCTCCGGGGAGAGGATTGAGGTGAGGGGCCGGGGCTTGCGCAAGGATTGATTCGAAGCGCTCTCCGGTCTGGACGTCAGGCCAGCTTGGCCCCTCATCCGGTTCTTCGGGTCAGCTTCTCTCCGCAGGGCAGGGAGAAGAGCGTTCGGCACGGGGCTTGCTAGAAGGCTGGTCAATCCTTATACTGCACGGTTCCCGCCGGGGTCTTTCGACCCGGCGTGTCCGTGTTTCAGGAATCCGCGGGAGCGCGGTTTCCCCTCTCAACCAGGGACGTTGCATGGCGAGGAGCCGCAAGGCGCCTGAACTCGCGAGGAAAATCCAATGGCAAAGAAAGTAGTTGGCTACATCAAGCTGCAGGTCAAGGCCGGTCAGGCCAACCCCAGCCCGCCGGTCGGTCCGGCGCTGGGTCAGCGCGGTCTGAACATCATGGAATTCTGCAAGGCGTTCAACGCCGCCACGCAGAAGATGGAGCCGGGTCTGCCGATTCCGGTGATCATCACCGCGTATTCCGATCGCAGCTTCACCTTCATCACCAAGACTCCGCCGGCCACGATCCTGATCAAGAAGGCCACCGGCGTCGCCAAGGGTTCGTCGAAGCCGAACACCGACAAGGTCGGCAAGATCACCCGCAAGCAGCTCGAAGACGTTGCCAAGCAGAAGGAGCCGGATCTGACGGCTGCCGATCTGGACGCCGCGGTGCGCACCATTGCCGGTAGCGCGCGCAGCATGGGCCTGGTGGTGGAGGGTTAAGACATGGCAAAGATCACCAAGCGTATGAAGGCCGCCCAGGCCGCGGTGCAGCCGGGCAAGGTCTACGGCCTGGAAGAGGCCCTGAAGATCGTCAAGGACAACGCCAAGGCGAAGTTCGCCGAATCCGTCGACGTGGCCGTGCGCCTCGGCATCGACGCGAAGAAGTCGGACCAGGGCGTGCGCGGTTCTTCGCTGCTGCCGCACGGCACCGGCAAGACCGTCAAGGTCGCCGTGTTCTGCCCGGCGGGCGAGAAGGCCGAGGCCGCCAAGGCCGCCGGCGCCGACGCGGTCGGCATGGATGACCTGGCCGAGCGCATGCAGGGCGGCGACCTCGACTTCGGTCGCGTGATCGCCACGCCGGACGCGATGCGCGTGGTCGGCAAGCTGGGCCAGCTGCTCGGCCCGCGTGGCCTGATGCCGAACCCGAAGGACGGCTCGGTCACCGCCGACGTCGTCACCGCGGTGAAGAACGCCAAGGCCGGCCAGGTGAAGTTCCGCAACGACAAGGCGGGCATCATCCACGCCACCATCGGCAAGGCCACGTTCGAGGCCGCGCAGCTCGCGGACAACCTCAACGCGCTGGTCGCCGACCTGCTGAAAGCCAAGCCGGCCACGGCCAAGGGCCAGTTCCTGCAGAAGGTGGCGCTGTCGTCCACGATGGGCGTCGGCGTTGCCGTGGATACCGCGTCGCTGACCATCGCGACCAAGTAAAGAAGTGTTTTTCCCGCGCGGCCGGTTGCCGCGCGGGTCGTTTTTGAGGGCAGCCCCGATCGCATGGTCGAGGCAGCCGTCAAAGACCGCAGGCGCGGTCAGCGCGCGACGACGACGGGCAGGGAGCTCGCTCATGGCAGGGAATCGCCGTCGTCGCCAGCCCGGCCGCTTAATCGGATGCCCGCCATCCGGCCTGCGCAGATGGTGACGCCCCCACTGGAATGATTCGTCGTTCTGGAAAGGCCACCACCCGGGACGCCCCGCGTCCCCGACGTCACGGACGGCGTCGCCCAGGACCGCAAGCGGCAGGAGCCGTGAGCGGAGTTCATTTGGAGGAGTGCAATGGCTCTCAATCTGTCCCAGAAGCAAGAAGTAGTCGCCGAGCTGGCAGAAGTCGCCGCGAAGGCCCACTCCCTGGTCGCTGTCGAGTACGCGGGCACCACGGTCGAACAGATGACCGCGATGCGCAAGAAGGCCCGCGAGACCGGCGTGTTTCTGAAGGTTGTCAAGAACACGCTGGCATCGCGCGCCGTGGCGGGCACCGGGTTCGAGGTCGTCAAGGACGTCCTGACCGGTCCGCTGCTGTATGCGTTCTCGACCGAGGAACCCGGCGCTGCCGGTCGCCTGATCAAGGAATTCGCCAAGAGCAACGACAAGCTGAAGGCGCGCGTCGTCTCGGTGGAAGGCAAGCTGCTGCCGGCCGCGCACGTCGACGTGCTGGCCTCGCTGCCGACCCGTGACGAGGCGCTGGCCATGCTGGCCCGCGTGCTGGCCGAGCCGGCCGCGATGTTCGCCCGCGCCGTCAAGGCCGTGGCCGACAAGCAGGGCGGTGGCGAAGCCGCCGAAGCCCCTGCGGCCGCCTGATCCCGACGACGTATCCGTAACGAATCCATTTCCAGAGGTAAATCAAAATGTCCCTGAGCAACGAACAGATCGTTGAAGCCGTCGCCGCCAAGTCGCTGATGGAAGTGATGGAGCTGGTGAAGGCCATCGAAGAGAAGTTTGGCGTGTCCGCCGCTGCCCCGGTCGCCGCCGCCGCCGCCGGTGGTGCCGCCGCCCCGGCCGCCGAAGAGCAGACCGAGTTCGACGTGATCCTGAAGAGCGCCGGCGACAAGAAGGTCGACGTGATCAAGGCCGTCCGCGCGATCACCGGCCTGGGCCTGAAGGAAGCCAAGGACCTCACCGAGGCCGGTGGCGTCGTGAAGGAAGCCGCTTCGAAGGAAGACGCCGCGAAGTTCAAGAAGGACCTGGAAGCTGCTGGCGCCACGGTCGAACTGAAGTAATCGGCGCTCTTGCGCGCCGTCAGTCAGACCTAGCGCAAGCCAAGCCTGGGGGCGAAAGCTCCCGGGCTTTGGCCGCTTCAAGAGCGGGCGGCGTGAAGCGCCGCCGCGGGCCAGGATGGCCCGCCGTGGATCAGGCGCTCGCGCCTGATCCAGCGGAGCCCGCCTCCGGCGGGCGAGCAAGCAATGGGCAGGAGCTCATTGCTTGCTCATCGAGCACGGACGCTCTTGCTCTGAGGCATCGCGGCTGTCGATTCGCCAAGAGTCGACAACCGCGATCCCCCAGATCCAAGCACCCCCATTCAGCCGGTGCGTGCACCACCGGCGTCACTGCGAACCGAGGCGTCAACCCATGACCTACTCGTTTACCGAGAAGAAGCGCATCCGCAAGGATTTCGGCAAGCGGCCCCCCGTGCTGGGCGTGCCCAACCTGCTGACCATCCAGACCGATTCCTACCGGGAATTCCTGCAGGAGCACGTCGCGCCCAAGAAACGCGAGGACAGGGGTCTGCATGCCGCCTTGAAGTCGGTGTTCCCGATCGTGAGCTACTCGGGCAACGCCGCGCTGGAGTATGTCGAGTACCGCCTCGGCGAGCCCGGTTTCGACGAGCGCGAGTGCCGCAACCGCGGCATGACCTTCGGCGCGCCGCTGCGCGTCACCGTGCGCCTGGTGATCTACGACAAGGACAGCCCGGCCTCGAAGAAGGCCGTGAAGTACGTCAAGGAGCAGGAGGTCTACATGGGCGAGATCCCGCTCATGACCGATACCGGCACCTTCATCATCAACGGCACCGAGCGCGTCATCGTCTCGCAGCTGCACCGTTCGCCGGGCGTGTTCTTCGACCATGACCGCGGCAAGACGCACAGCTCGGGCAAGTTGCTGTTCTCGGCCCGCGTGATCCCCTACCGCGGCTCGTGGCTGGACTTCGAGTTCGACCCGAAGGACGCGCTGTTCACCCGTATCGACCGTCGCCGCAAGCTGCCGGTGACCGTGTTGCTGCGCGCGCTGGGTTACTCGAACGAGGAGATGCTGGCCATCTTCTTCGAGCACAACGTGTTCCACCTGGGCGCCAAGGGCGGCACCACGCTGGAGCTGGTCGCCGAGCGCCTGCGCGGCGAGACGCTTTCGTTCGACCTGGCGATCGGCGGCAAGGTGCTGGTGGAAGCCGGCAAGCGCATCACTGCGCGCCACGTGCGCCAGCTCGCGGCCGAGAACATCACCGCGCTGGAAGTGCCGGACGACTACCCGGTCGGCCGCATCCTGGCGATCGACATCGTCGACCCGAAGACCGGCGAGCTGCTGGCCTCGGCCAACGACGAGATCACTGCCGAGCAGTTGGAGAACTTCCGCAAGGCCGGCATCGACGTCGTGCCGACGCTGTACGTCAACGACCTCGACCGTGGCGCCTACATCTCGCACACCCTGCGCATCGACAACACCCGCACCCCGCTGGAGGCGCTGGTGGAGATCTATCGCATGATGCGCCCGGGCGAGCCGCCGACGAAGGACGCCGCGCAGAACCTGTTCTTCAACCTGTTCTTCACCTTCGACCGCTACGACCTGTCGGCAGTCGGCCGCATGAAGTTCAACCGCCGCGTGGGCCGCAAGGAGATCCTCGGTCCGGGCGTGCTGTACGACCACAAGTACTTCGGCGACCGCAAGGAAGAGGAGTCCCAGCGCCTGGTCAAGGAGCAGGGTGAAACCTCCGACATCCTCGACGTGCTGAAGGTGCTGATCGAGATCAAGAACGGCCACGGCACGGTGGACGACATCGACCACCTCGGCAACCGCCGCGTGCGTTCGGTCGGCGAGATGACCGAGAACACCTTCCGCATCGGCCTGGTGCGCGTGGAGCGCGCCGTGCGCGAGCGCCTGAGCCTGGCCGAGGCCGATGGCCTCACCCCGCAGGACCTGATCAACGCCAAGCCGGTGGCGGCCGCGGTGAAGGAGTTCTTCGGCTCCTCGCAGCTCAGCCAGTTCATGGACCAGAACAACCCGCTGTCGGAAGTGACGCACAAGCGCCGCGTCTCGGCCCTGGGGCCGGGCGGCCTGACCCGCGAGCGCGCCGGCTTCGAGGTGCGCGACGTGCACCCGACCCATTACGGCCGCGTCTGCACCATCGAGACGCCGGAAGGCCCGAACATCGGCCTGATCAACTCGCTCGCCGTGTACGCGCGCACCAACCAGTACGGCTTCCTGGAGACGCCGTACCGCGAGGTGGCGAACGGCAAGGTCACCAACAAGGTGGACTACCTGTCGGCGATCGAGGAAGGCGACCACGTGATCGCGCAGGCGAACTCGCCGCTGGACAAGCACGGCGCCTTCGTCGAGGAATTCGTCTCCTGCCGCTTCCGCGGCGAGTCCGAGCTGCGCCCGGCCGCCGAAGTCGACTACATGGACGTCTCGCCGATGCAGACCGTGTCGGTGGCGGCGGCGCTGGTGCCGTTCCTGGAGCACGACGACGCGAACCGCGCGCTGATGGGCGCGAACATGCAGCGCCAGGCCGTGCCGACGCTGCGTTCGCAGACTCCGCTGGTGGGTACCGGCATCGAGCGCGCGGTGGCGCGCGACTCCGGCGTCACCGTTTCCGCCAGGCGCGGCGGCGTGATCGACCAGGTCGACGCCGGCCGCATCGTGGTGCGCGTGCACGAGGCCGAGGTGGGCGAGAACGACGCCGGCGTCGATATCTACACGCTGACCAAGTACACCCGCTCCAACCAGAACACCAACCTCAACCAGCGCCCGCTGGTGAACGTGGGCGACGTGGTGGCGAAGGGCGACACGCTGGCGGACGGTTCCTCGACCGACCTCGGCGAGCTCGCGCTCGGCCAGAACATGCTGATCGCGTTCATGCCGTGGAACGGCTACAACTTCGAGGACTCGATCCTGCTGTCCGAGCGCGTCGTGCAGGAAGACCGCTACACCTCGATCCACATCGAGGAGCTGGCCTGCGTCGCGCGTGACACCAAGCTGGGCGCCGAGGAAATCACCGCCGACATCCCGAACGTGGGCGAGCAGGCGCTGGCGCGTCTGGACGAGTCCGGCATCGTCTACATCGGTGCCGAGGTGAAGGCTGGCGACATCATGGTCGGCAAGGTCACGCCGAAGGGCGAGAGCCAGCTGACGCCGGAAGAGAAGCTGCTGCGCGCGATCTTCGGCGAGAAGGCGAGCGACGTGAAGGACAGCTCGCTGCGCGTGCCGCCGGGCATGGACGGCACCGTGATCGACGTGCAGGTGTTCACCCGCGACGGCATCGAGAAGGACAAGCGCGCCAAGCAGATCGAGGAAACCGAGATCAAGCGCATCCGCAAGGACTTCGACGACCAGTTCCGCATCCTGGAAGGCGCGATCTACAACCGCATGCGCACCCAGCTGGTCGGCCAGAGCGCGATGAGCGGCCCGGGCGGCCTGAAGCGCGGCGCCGAGATCACCGACGCCTACCTGGACGGCCTGAAGAAGGACGACTGGTTCAAGATCAACGTCAAGGACGAGGCGGTCACCGAGTTCCTCGAGCGCGCGGCCGAGCAGGTCAAGCGCCACAAGGAGGAGTTCGACAAGCGCTTCAAGGAGAAGCAGGGCAAGATCACCCAGGGCGACGACCTTGCGCCGGGCGTGCTGAAGATGGTCAAGGTGTTCCTGGCCGTGAAGCGCCGCATCCAGCCGGGCGACAAGATGGCCGGCCGTCACGGCAACAAGGGTGTGGTCTCCAACGTGGTGCCGGTCGAGGACATGCCGTACATGGCCGACGGCAACTCGGTGGACATCTGCCTGAATCCGCTGGGCGTGCCGAGCCGCATGAACATCGGCCAGATCCTGGAAGTGCACCTGGGCTGGGCCGCGAAGGGTCTGGGCCGGAAGATCCAGCTGATGCTGGAGGCGCAGGCCAAGGTCAAGCAGGTGCGCGAGTTCCTCGACCAGATCTACAACCACCACGTCGCCGGCGCGGTGCAGCACGTCGATCTGAAGTCGCTGACCGACGAGGAGATATTCGCGCTGGCGAACAATCTGCAGCAGGGCGTGCCGATGGCCACGCCGGTGTTCGACGGCGCCGAGGAAACCGAGATCAAGGCGATGCTGAAGCTGGCGGATCTGCCCGAGTCGGGCCAGACCACGCTGTACGACGGCCGCACCGGCGAGGCGTTCGACCGTCCGGTCACCGTGGGCTACATGCATTACCTGAAGCTCAATCATCTGGTCGACGACAAGATGCACGCGCGTTCCACCGGCCCGTACTCGCTGGTCACCCAGCAGCCGCTGGGCGGCAAGGCGCAGTTCGGCGGCCAGCGTTTCGGCGAAATGGAAGTCTGGGCGCTGGAAGCCTACGGCGCGGCCTACACCCTGCAGGAAATGCTGACGGTGAAGTCCGACGACGTGCAGGGCCGCAACCAGATGTACAAGAACATCGTCGACGGCAACCACGAGATGGCGGCGGGCATGCCGGAATCCTTCAACGTGCTGGTGAAGGAAATCCGCTCGCTCGGTATCGATATCGATCTGGAAGAAGTGAAGTGAGTTGAGGAGGAGGCGCGGAGCGAACCGTCGCTCTGCGCACTCCCGATTCTTGATTCTCCATTCCCTATTTCCGATCTTCGGAGACATCCATGAAAGACCTGCTCAACCTCTTCAACCAGCAGCGCGAAACGCGCGATTTCGACGCGATCAAGATCGCGCTGGCCTCGCCGGAACTGATCCGCTCCTGGTCGTACGGCGAAGTGAAAAAGCCGGAGACGATCAACTACCGCACCTTCAAGCCCGAGCGCGACGGCCTGTTCTGCGCCGCGATCTTCGGCCCGGTGAAGGACTACGAGTGCCTGTGCGGCAAGTACAAGCGCATGAAGCACCGCGGTGTGGTGTGCGAGAAGTGCGGCACCGAGGTGACGCTGGCCAAGGTGCGCCGCGAGCGCATGGGCCACATCGAGCTGGCCAGCCCGACCGCGCACATCTGGTTCCTCAAGTCGCTGCCCTCGCGCATCGGCCTGATGCTGGACATGACCCTGCGCGACATCGAGCGCATCCTGTACTTCGAAGCGTTCGTGGTGATCGATCCGGGCCTGACCGCGCTCGAGCGCGGCCAGCTGCTCAGCGAAGACCAGTACCTGGAAGCGGTGGAAGAGCACGGCGACGAGTTCGACGCCCGCATGGGCGCCGAGGCGGTGTACGAGCTGCTGAAGTCGCTGGATCTGCCGGGTGAAGTGATCCGCCTGAAGGAAGAGATCGCCTCCACCAATTCCGAGACCAAGCTGAAGCGCCTCACCAAGCGCGTGAAGCTGATCGAGGCGTTCCTGGAATCCGGCAACAAGCCGGAGTGGATGGTGCTGACCGTGCTGCCGGTGCTGCCGCCGGACCTGCGCCCGCTGGTGCCGCTGGATGGCGGCCGCTTCGCGACCTCCGACCTGAATGACCTGTACCGCCGCGTCATCAACCGCAACAACCGCCTGAAGCGCCTGCTCGAACTCAACGCGCCCGACATCATCGTGCGCAACGAGAAGCGCATGTTGCAGGAATCGGTCGACGCGCTGCTCGACAACGGCCGCCGCGGTCGTGCCATCACCGGCACGAACAAGCGCGCGCTGAAGTCGCTGGCCGACATGATCAAGGGCAAGCAAGGCCGCTTCCGCCAGAACCTGCTCGGCAAGCGCGTGGACTACTCCGGCCGTTCGGTGATCACCGTGGGCCCGACCCTGCGCCTGCACCAGTGCGGCCTGCCGAAGAAGATGGCGCTGGAGCTGTTCAAGCCCTTCATCTTCGCCAAGCTGCAGGCTCGCGGCGAAGCCACCACGATCAAGGCGGCCAAGAAGCTGGTCGAGCGCGAGGAAGGCCAGGTCTGGGACATCCTGGAAGAGGTGATCCGCGAGCATCCGGTGCTGCTGAACCGCGCGCCGACCCTGCACCGCCTCGGCATCCAGGCGTTCGAGCCGAAGCTGATCGAAGGCAAGGCGATCCAGCTGCATCCGCTGGTCTGCACCGCGTTCAACGCCGACTTCGACGGCGACCAGATGGCGGTGCACGTGCCGCTGTCGATCGAGGCGCAGCTGGAAGCGCGCGCGCTGATGATGTCCACCAACAACATCCTCAGCCCCGCCAACGGCGAGCCGATCATCGTGCCGACCCAGGACGTGGTGCTGGGCCTGTACTACATGACCCGCGAACTGGTGAACGTGAAAGGCACCGGCATGGTGTTCTCCGGCATCAGCGAAGTGCGCCGCGCCTATGACAACCGTGCGGTCGAGTTGCACGCCAAGATCAAGGTGCGCCTGAGGCAGGTGCATATCGCCGCCGATGGCGCCCGCAGCGAGGAAATCAAGCTGGTCGAGACCACCGTGGGTCGCGCGCTGCTCGCCGAGATCCTGCCGGAAGGCCTGCCGTTCCAGCTTGCCAACACCGAGCTGACCAAGAAGGCGATCTCGCGCCTGATCAACGCCAGCTACCGTCGCCTGGGCCTGAAGGAAACCGTGGTCTTCGCCGACCAGCTGATGTACACCGGCTACCGCTTCGCGACGCGCGCCGGCATCTCGATCGGCATCGACGACATGAAGATCCCGGCCGAGAAGAAGGCGATCCTGGAAGAGGCCGAGAAGGAAGTCGTCGAGATCCAGCAGCAGTACCAGTCGGGCCTGGTCACCGCCGGCGAGCGCTACAACAAGGTGGTCGACATCTGGTCGCGCACCAACGAGCTGGTCGCCAAGGCGATGATCGACGGCATCGGTACCGAGACGGTGACCGACAGCGAAGGCAAGCAGGTCGCCCAGAAGTCGATGAACTCGCTGTACATCATGGCCGACTCCGGCGCCCGTGGTTCGGTGGCGCAGATCCGCCAGCTGGCCGGCATGCGCGGCCTGATGGCGCGTCCGGACGGCTCGATCATCGAGACCCCGATCAAGGCCAATTTCCGCGAAGGCCTGAACGTGCTGCAGTACTTCAACTCCACCCACGGCGCCCGCAAGGGCCTGGCGGACACGGCGCTGAAGACTGCGAACTCCGGTTACCTCACCCGCCGTCTGGTGGACGTGGCGCAGGACGTCGTCGTCACCATGGACGACTGCGGCACCGAGGAAGGCCTGGTGATGCAGCCGATCGTGGAAGGCGGCGACGTGGTCGAGCCGCTGCGCGACCGCGTGCTGGGCCGCGTGGTGGTCGAGGACGTCTACGCCCCCGGCAACGACGACCAGCCGATCGTCGAGCGCGACACCTTGCTGAACGAGGCGCTGGTCGAGAAGCTGGACAAGGCCGGCGTGCAGTCGATCAAGGTGCGTTCGCCGATCACCTGCGCCGCCAGCCACGGCGTGTGCAAGCTGTGCTACGGCCGCGACCTGGCCCGGGGTCACCTGGTCAACATGGGCGAGGCCGTGGGCGTGGTTGCCGCGCAGTCGATCGGCGAGCCCGGCACCCAGCTGACCATGCGTACCTTCCACATCGGCGGCGCCGCTTCGCGTGCCGCGGCGGTGGACAACGTGACGGTGAAGACCACCGGCACGCTGAAGTTCAACAACCTGAAGACCGTGCAGCACGCGCAGGGACACCTGGTCGCGGTGTCGCGTTCGGGCGAGGTGTCGGTGCTCGACGCCAATGGCCGCGAGCGCGAGCGCTACAAGGTGCCTTACGGCGCCACCATCGCGGTGAAGGACGGCGCACCGGTGAAGGCCGGCCAGACCGTGTCGAACTGGGATCCGCACACCCACCCGATCGTCACCGAGGTGGCCGGCGTGGTGCGCTTCATCGACTTCCTCGATGGCGTCACCGTGCAGAGCCAGACCGACGAACTGACCGGCCTGGAGTCGGCGGTGGTCACCGATCCGAAGCGCCGCGGCACCCAGGCCAAGGATCTGCGCCCGATCGTGCGCCTGGAAGATGCCAAGGGTCGCGAGCTCAAGCTGCCGGGCACCGACATCGCCGCGCAATACTTCCTGCCGGCCGGCGCGATCGTGTCGATCCAGAATGGCGCCGCGGTGGGCGTGGGCGACGTGGTCGCACGTATCCCGCAGGAAACCTCCAAGACCCGCGACATCACCGGCGGTCTGCCCCGCGTGGCCGACCTGTTCGAGGCGCGCAAGCCGAAGGAGCCGGCGGTGCTGGCCGAGCGTTCGGGCGTGATCAGCTTCGGCAAGGACACCAAGGGCAAGCAGCGCCTGATCATCAAGGACGTCGACGGCAACGAGCACGAGGAGCTGATTCCGAAGTGGCGCCAGGTCATCGTGTTCGAAGGTGAGCACGTGGAGAAGGGCGAGACCGTGGTGGACGGCGAGCCCAGCCCGCACGACATCCTGCGCCTGCTAGGCGTGGAGCCGCTGGCCTCCTACCTGGTCAAGGAAATTCAGGACGTCTACCGTCTGCAGGGCGTGAAGATCAACGACAAGCACATCGAGGCGATCATTCGCCAGATGCTGCGCAAGGTCGAGATCATCGACGCTGGCGACAGCCACTACCTGCGCGGCGAACAGGTGGAGCGCGTGCGCATCAACGCCGAGAACGAGCGGGCGGAAGGCAAGGGCGAGCGTCCGGCAGAGTACCAGTCGGTGCTGCTGGGCATCACCAAGGCCTCGCTGGCCACCGAGTCGTTCATCTCGGCGGCCTCGTTCCAGGAAACCACCCGCGTCCTCACCGAGGCGGCAGTCCGCGGCACGCGCGATACCTTGCGGGGTCTGAAGGAAAATGTTATTGTCGGCCGTCTGATTCCCGCGGGTACCGGCTTGGCGTATCACGCCTCGCGCCGCAGCCAGGGCGGCCTGACCGCCTCGGAACTGGAGACGCTCTCCGGTACCGCTTCCGCCGTCTCGTTCGCCGAGGCGCCGGCCGGCAGTGAAAGTGGTGCCGAGTAAGCCCGTTCCGGGCGCTGCTCGCTAGACATACGAAATGAGGTGCACGGACGCACCTCGTGTTCGGGTCATGGAAGGCGGGACGCTGGCTTGTCTGTGACAGGCCGTCCGTGTTATATTCCCGCTTCTTGGCAGACCGAGCTTGTTCGGGCTGCCTTTATGTTTTCAGGAAAGGCTTCGCATGGCGACTATCAACCAGTTGGTGCGCAAATCCCGCAGCCCGAAGAGCTACAAGAGCGATTCGCCTGCTCTGCAGAACAGCCCGCAGCGTCGCGGGGTCTGCACGCGCGTTTACACGACCACCCCGAAAAAGCCGAACTCGGCCCTGCGCAAGGTCGCCAAGGTGCGCCTGACCAACGGCTACGAGGTGATCAGCTACATCGGTGGCGAAGGCCACAATCTGCAGGAGCACTCGGTGGTGCTGATCCGCGGCGGTCGCGTCAAGGATCTGCCGGGCGTGCGCTACCACACGGTGCGCGGCAGCCTCGATTGTGCCGGCGTCACCAAGCGTCGCCAGTCGCGCTCGAAGTACGGCGCCAAGCGTCCGAAGGCCTAATTGAGGAGCGCGGTCAGGACGGCCGCTTTTCTTGGGGCATGGATGCCTATTCAAAGAGACAATAACTATGTCGCGTAAAGGTTCCCATCCCGCCCGTGTGGTGCTGCCCGACCCGAAGCACGGCAGCCAGCTGATCGCCCGCTTCATCAACATGGTGATGAAGAGCGGCAAGAAGTCGGTGGCCGAGAGCATCGTCTACGGCGCGCTGGAGCATCTGGGCGAGAAGCACGCCGAGCCGGTGGCTCTGGTCGAGAAGGCGCTGAACAACGTCGCGCCTGCCGTCGAGGTGAAGTCCCGTCGCGTCGGCGGCGCCACCTACCAGGTGCCGGTGGAAGTGCGTCCGGGTCGCCGCATGGCGCTGGCGATGCGCTGGGTGATCGAGGCTGCGCGCAAGCGCGGCGAAACCTCGATGCCGCGCAAGCTGGCCGCCGAGTTGCAGGAAGCTTCCGAGAGCCGTGGTGGCGCCGCCAAGAAGCGTGAGGAAACTCATCGCATGGCGGAAGCCAACAAGGCCTTCTCACACTACCGCTGGTAATCGGCGGTGGTTGCGCCGCCCGCTGATGCGGGCGGCGCCAGACAAGCCGGCACGCGTGCCGGATTTTTTCATGACCAGAGCGGCCCGGATGGCCGCCATTGCCCATTCGGGGATGGATCTCCGTCGGATACGACCATGGCACGCACCACTCCCATCGAGCGCTATCGCAACTTCGGCATCATGGCTCACATCGATGCCGGCAAGACCACGACCACGGAGCGCATCCTGTTCTACACCGGTGTCTCGCACAAGATCGGCGAGGTGCACGACGGTGCGGCCACGATGGACTGGATGGAGCAGGAGCAGGAGCGCGGCATCACCATCACTTCCGCCGCCACCACGGCGTTCTGGAAGGGCATGGATGGCTCGATGGACCAGTACCGCTTCAACATCATCGACACCCCCGGACACGTCGACTTCACCATCGAGGTGGAGCGCTCGCTGCGCGTGCTCGACGGCGCGGTGTTCGTGCTGTGCGCGGTCGGCGGCGTGCAGCCGCAGTCCGAGACCGTGTGGCGCCAGGCCAACAAGTACAAGGTGCCGCGCCTCGCGTTCGTCAACAAGATGGACCGCACCGGTGCGAACTTCGACAAGGTGGTCGGCCAGCTGAAGTCGCGCCTGGGCGCGCACCCGGTGCCGATGGTGGTGCCGATCGGTGCCGAGGACAACTTCGAGGGCGTGGTCGACCTGCTCAAGATGAAGGCGATCGTGTGGGACATGGCGTCCCAGGGCATGAAGTTCGAGTACGCGGACATCCCGGCGAACCTCAAGGACAAGGCGGATGAAGCGCACGGCTTCATGGTCGAGTCCGCGGCCGAGGCCACCGAAGAGCTGATGAACAAGTACCTCGAGGAGGGTTCCCTCAGCGAGGACGAGATCATCGCGGGCCTGCGCCAGCGCACCCTGTCCAGCGAGATCATTCCGGTCTATTGCGGCACCGCCTTCAAGAACAAGGGCGTGCAGGCGATGCTGGATGCGGTGGTGCATTTGCTGCCGTCGCCGGTGGATCGTCCGCCGGTGACCGGCATGGACGAGAACGACCACGAGGCGACCCGCAAGGCGGATGACGCCGCGCCGTTCTCCGCGCTCGCGTTCAAGATCATGACCGACCCGTTTGTCGGTTCGCTGACCTTCTTCCGCGTCTACTCGGGCGTGCTGAATGCCGGCGATGCCGTCTACAACCCGGTGAAGTCGAAGAAGGAGCGCATCGGCCGCATCCTGCAGATGCATGCGAACGATCGCCACGAACTGAAGGAAGTCCGCGCGGGCGACATCGCCGCCGCGGTCGGCCTGAAGGACGTGACGACCGGCGACACGCTGTGCGCGCAGGATCACGTGATCACC
>Ga0209759_1001328_pt1 | contig 14516 bp, 10 predicted proteins | sample AraplaCL_Col_mMS_FD_184261 | JGI IMG/M metagenome (GOLD analysis project Ga0209759, IMG submission 184261) | Arabidopsis root microbial communities from the University of North Carolina, USA - plate scrape CL_Col_mMS (SPAdes) (version 2) | ecosystem: Host-associated > Plants > Roots >...
TCGTGCCCGATCGGGCCATCGCTTATCACCGCGTATCGCCGGGTGTGTATGAGCAGATGATGCCGTTTGAAGATACGTATGGACACGCCGCGCTGCTGACCACCGTCGGCGACCTGCTGCGCTGGAACCAGGCGCTGGACGAGGGACGCCTCGGCGCGTTCGTCACAAAGGCCATGCAGACGCGCACGCTGCTGTCGAACGGACAGCCCACGGTCTACGCGCGCGGACTGTTCTTGCGCCACTACCGCGGCATGCGCGAGATATCCCATGACGGCGCCACCGCAGGCTATCGCGCGTGGCTGGGCCGCTATCCCGACCAGCATGTGTCCATGGCCATCCTGTGCAACGCGGACGACGCCGTGCCTTCCAATTACGCTCATGCCATGGCCGATGCCTATGTGCCCGGCGCAAAGCCCGAACCCGCGATTTATACATCCACGCCACCGGCAAACCTGGCAGGCATCTACGCAAGCCAGCGCGATGGCGTACCGCTGCGTTTGCTCTTGCACGATGGCCGCTTGCAGACCGACAACGGCCTCGTCGTGAAAATGGGGCCGCATGGAGCCCTGGCGCTTGAACGCGCCAATGGCCTCGTCGCTTCGACCGGCGCCGTGCTTCCCGACGGCCGCTTGCGCCTGGATGCCGAAGGCGATGCGACGTTTTACGTTCGCAAACCGGCCTATGCGCCCACGCCAGCCGAACTCGCACGGATCGCCGGCCGTTTTCATAACGACGAAGTACCGGTCACCTATCAGGTAACGGCCGTGGCTGGCGGGCTGCAGGTGGTGGCGGAAGGGCGCCCCGGCAAACAGCGCCTGTTCGTACCTGTTTACTCGGATGCGTTCATCGCGGGCGATGTGCTGCTGCGTCCGGTGCGTGACGCCGATGGGCAGGTGACGGGGATCCGCATTTCCGACGATCGCGTGTGGAATCTGCCGTTCGATCGCGTGCGCTGATCTGCGACCAAAGCGTGTAGGTTGGCGGTGAGCGTATGCGAACCCCAACGTTGCCATGCAGGTGGCGATCAAGCTGGCAGCGGCAGGTAGCATCACCCAGCATTATTCGGCGTGACCTGACAAATAACGGCTTATCGGTGACGCGCTCCATCCTCCACTGTTGCCCCCGGCGGCAGATGAACTCGGGGGATGCGGAATCTGCCCGCCAGGCAGCGGCAAGCTACCGGCATGCATGTTGCATCAATTTTGAATTGCGTCAGCATGTCCATCCACGCCGCCATCGAAGCCTTGCCCATGAGCACATTGACCCTCCCCGCCTCCAACGATACCTGCCGCGGCAGCCTCGCCTGCGTCGGCCTGGGCATGACGCTCGGCTCCCACCTCACGCCACTGGCGCGCAGCCATATCGAGCGGGCCGACGTGGTGTTCGCTGCGCTTTCCGATGCGATCGTGGAAAAGTGGCTGCAGCGCATGCATCCGGACGTGCGCAGCCTGCAGCCCTATTACAAGGAGGGCAAGTCGCGGCTGAAAACCTACAAGGAATGGGTTGCGCTGATGCTGGCCGAGGTACGTGCCGGCAAGCGCGTCTGCGGTGTGTTCTACGGCCACCCCGGCATCTTCGCCTGGTCGCCGCACAAGGCGATCGAGCAGGCCCGCGCGGAAGGCTATGAAGCGCACATGGAGCCCGGTATTTCCGCCGAGGATTGCCTGTATGCCGACCTGGGCATCGACCCGGGCCAGTTCGGCTGCCAGCATTTCGAGGCCAGCCAGCTGCTGTTCTACGAGCGGCGCATCGACCCAGCCGGCTACCTGGTGCTATGGCAGGTCGGGCTGGTCGGAGACTGGTCGCTGGGGCGTTTCCAGACCGGGCCAGCGTACCGCCAGGTGCTGGTGGACCGGCTGAGCCAGGACTATCCGCTCGACCACGAGGTGATCGTCTACCGCGGCGCCACCCTGCCGATCGAGAAACCGCGCATTCGCCGGGTTGCCCTGCGCAGCCTGCCCGATATCGCGTTGACCGCCGAGGAAACGGTGATCCTGCCCCCGGCCGAAACCTTGAAGGCGAACCTGGCGATGCGGGAGCGATTGGATGCGTTGGATAGGTTGGAAAAGGCGGCTATGGTGCCGCACGTTTAGGATGCTCTCGCCGGGGAACAATTTTTGCTTATTGAGCATATCGGCGGAATCAGCCTCAATATGCACGCAGCGCCATCATTCAGCGTAACAATGCATGGACTGCGAACCTTTAAGCTCTGACAACAGGGCATGCGGGTGCTGTTGTTCGTAATAAAATCATTACCAGCGAAAATACAGGGGGAGAAAGATGTCTGACACACTCGATCTATTGGATGCCATTGGCGCAGATGCTTTATTACGCCATGCCTCAGCAGAGGAACTGACCGAAGCACTCTTTCAGGCGCAAGCATCCGAGGCGCTTACTGCAGCTGCAGCATCCGGTGATAGCTCCAGCCTATTCCGAGAATTTGGGTACATGGAATCTCAGGGTGCTCTACACCCCGCTCATGAGGAAGAACCTGACGAGGAGCCGCCGCTCGACCTTCCGGAGCCGGATGAATCTGCACCACCGTCTAAAAACTAGGTAACGTGCCGTGTCTGGGCTGCCGAACCGTATTCGCTCATGGACCGTCATCGCGGCTATAGTGTGGTGCGTACTCGTGCAGCCTGGATATGCTACTGCGGGCATAACAGATCCCGCTAAATTCCTTGATCAGACTGAGAGCCTGCGCCTCAAAGATCATTCGCGATATGTGCAGATGCTGGCGCAGATCCATCACTATGCCGCTACCCTGCCCGAGCATGAGCAATGGCACCTGCGTTACCTCGACACCTGGGAAGCCATGTACGAGGGGAAATACGCCGAGGCCGAACCGGAGCTGCGCCAGATCATTGATCATTCCGGCGATCCCGTATTAGTAACCAATGCGTCGGCGCTACTTTTAAAGATGTTGTTTACCTATCGGCGCTACGCAGAAGCATTTGCGATGGCCAATCATTTGGCGTCCATGCTTCCCGAGGCGAAAAACCCACAAGTGCGTTTTCCGCTGCTGGTAGAGTTGTCGCAGATGCAGGATTTCGCCAATCAACCCGATTTAGCCATTCAATACGCACGAATGGCGGAGGATAGTCTTCCCCCTGGAACGACTCCGTGCCTTCCTCTCATGATGCAAGCAGGGGCACTTTTTGACAGTAAACGATTAACGCCGGCCAGCCCGGAGTTGCATCGCGCCATTGATGTCTGCATCGCTTCCCAGCAACCGGTACCTACCAACGCTCTGTGGCTCTACTTGGTCAGCACTTATCTGCACGAAAATCAGCCAACCAAAGCGCTTGCCCTACTCAACCGCGTCGCTCCCTCGATTCAAGCGAACCACTATTACGAACATATGCTCTCGTCCAGAGTGCAACGCGCGCAGGCCTATCTCGCGCTAGGGGATCTTGCTAAGGCAAAAAAAGCTGCACTGGACGCCTTGGCTATCAGCCTGCCTAGTGACACCAGCTCGTGGCTAATGAATGGTTACGAAGTGCTCTATGAAATCGAAAAGAAGCAACACCACGAAGCCGCTGCGCTCCTCTACCACGAACGCTACTCCGCACTGGAAAAGAGCCATCTCGACGATCTCCACGCGCGCGCGCTGGCCTACGACATGACCGAGCAACACCTGCTTGTGCAGAAAATGCAGGCCGATGACCTGAGCAAGCAGAACGATGTCCTGCAGTTGCAGCAGGCGCTGGCGACCAAGGCCGTCGAAACCGGCCGGCTGTATATCGCCCTGCTGTCGCTGTTGCTGATCTCCGTGGTGGCGTGGATGTTCCGGCTCAAGCGCTCGCAGCTTCGCTTCAAGGAGCTGTCCAGCCTGGACGGGCTTACCGGCATCTTCAACCACCAGCATTTCATGGGTGAGGCCGACCGCACGCTCCATCAGTTGGAGAAACGGCGTGGCATCGCGTGCCTGATCGCCATCGACCTGGACCACTTCAAGCAGATCAACGACACCCATGGCCACGCGCTTGGCGATACCGTGCTGAAACGCACCGTGACCATCTGTCGGCAACACCTGCGCCCGCAGGACTTGTTCGGCCGGCTCGGCGGCGAGGAGTTCTGCATCCTGCTGCCCGATTGCCACCGCGACCAGGGCATGGCGATAGCCGATCACATCCGCGCCGCACTCGAAGCGGCCCTGATCGAGACCGACGGTGGTGTCATAGCGTTTTCCGCCAGCCTTGGCGTGGCTTGTACCGATACGTGCGGATATGACTTGCACTGCTTGTGCCGCGATGCCGATGCGGCGCTCTACAGGGCGAAGCGAGGCGGGCGCAATCGGGTGGTGGCGGCGGCGGCGATCCATGACAGTTATTTGAAGCGGGCTGCGGGATAAATCCACGCCCGCCATGCATGCCGGCAACCGTAGGCCGGGGTGAAATGCCAGCATCGCCACGCATGTGAATGCTGGGATTCCATCCCTGCCTACGAAACTGCCCCCGGCCGAAACTTGAAGGCGAACCCTGGCGACGCGGGAGCGGCTGGGTGCGTTGGATAGGCTGGAAAAGGCGGGCATGACGACCGAGGTCTAGCGTAGCCTAGCTAGGGAACGATCTTTGCTTGAACCGGGTCCGTTGGGAAAATGCTGCCGCCTATGTACGCGCCGCCATCATCAGGCGTAATAATGGCCTGTATGAGGGGCTTGAATAAGGGCAGCAAGGCACTCGGGTGCCGCCAATCAGCGGCACCATAAAGCAGTACATAAAGAAACAGGGGAAAGTCACATGACAGACACGATCGATTTGTTGGAGGCCATTGGCCAGGATGCTTCGCTGCGTTATGCGTCGACTGAAGCTTTGACCCGCGTACTTGAGGAAGCAAAGGCACCCGCGGCACTCACATCAGCAGTGGCGTTTGGCGAGAGTTCTCGCTTGTTCGAAGAAATCGGATCTCTGTGGAAAGAAAGAAACCACGTCACTACTCGTCCTGCGCGCGAGGAAGAGCCGGACGAAGAACAACCGCCCGAAGTTCCAGCTCCCGAAAAAACCCCGTCATCATCCGAGAAGTAGGGGATAACACATGACCTGGCTGCCGCACCGCATCTGCTTATGGTCTGCCGTAGTGGCCATGGCGTGGGGTCTGATCGAGCAGCCTGGATACGCCGCCAACTCCGTAACGGATCCTGCCAAGCTCCTTGCTCAAGCCGACAGCATACGCTCGACACATCACACGCAATTTCTGCAGATCATGGCGCAGTTGCATCACGAGGCTGCCTCGCTTTCCGAGAACGAGCAGTGGTATCTGCGTTACCTCGATGCATGGAACGCCGAGTTTGATGGAAACTATGCTGAAGGCGAACAAAGGCTTCGCCAGGTCATCGATCACTCGGGCGACTCGAACCTGGCGGCCAGGGCAGCGTCGCTACTGGTGAAACGCCTGTCGACCAATCGACGGTACATGGAGGCTTTTGCGCTGGCCAATCATCTCGCCGCCCTCTTGCCAGGGATCAAGGACCCGGAAACGCGCTACGAACTGTTGACGGATTTGTCGGAGACACTGAATTTTGCCAGCCAACCCGACTTGGCAATCCAATACGCGCGTATGGCGAAAGATGCCCTTCCCCCTGGGGAAACGGAGTGTTTTCCTCTCACGCTGGAAGCTGAGGCAAGACTCGGCGCCAATCGGCTAACCTCAAACAGCCAGTTGCTGCATCAGGCCGCTGAGATTTGCACCGCCGCTCACGTAACGATTGTTGCCAATATTACGCGGCTTATGTTGGCCACTCTTTACATTCAGGAAAACCATGCGAACAAGGCCATAGCGCTGCTTGAACGGATTGCCCCCGCCATTCGCAACACCGATTATTACCCGGACCTTTTGTCCTTTCAGGTAGAGCGCGCGCAGGCCTATCTTAAATTGGGCGATCTTAGCGAAGCTAAAAAAGCCGCCTTGGCAGCCTTGGCCATCAGGCATCCTGATGACAACGACGACTGGGTGATGAACGACTACGAAGTTCTCTACGAGATCGAAAAGAAACAGCGCCATGAGGCCGCCGCGCTGATCTACCACGAGCGCTACTCCGCGCTGGAAAAGAGTCATCTCGACGATCTCCACGCGCGCGCACTAGCCTACGACATGACCAAGCAGCATCTGCTTGTGCAGAAAATGCAGGCCGATGACCTGAGCAAGCAGAACGACGTCCTGCAGTTGCAGCAGGCCCTGGCCACCAAGGCCGTCGAAACCGGCCGGCTGTATATCGCCCTGCTGTCGCTGTTGCTGATCTCCGTGGTGGCATGGATGTTTCGGCTCAAACGCTCGCAGCTTCGCTTCAAGGAGCTGTCCAGCGTGGACGGACTTACCGGCATCTTCAACCACCAGTATTTCATGGGTGAGGCCGATCGCGCGCTCCATCTGCTGGAAAAACGGCGCGGCATCGCCTGCCTGATCGCCATCGATCTGGATCACTTCAAGCAAATCAACGATACGCATGGCCACGCGCTTGGCGATATCGTGCTGAAACGCACCGTGACCATCTGTCGGCAACACCTGCGCCCGCAGGACTTGTTCGGCCGGCTCGGCGGCGAGGAGTTCTGCATCCTGCTGCCCGATTGCCACCGCGACCAGGGCATGGCGATAGCCGATCACATCCGCACCGCACTCGAAGCGGCCCTGATCGAGACCGACGGTGGTGTCATCGCGTTTTCCGCCAGCCTTGGCGTGGCTTGTACCGATACCTGTGGCTATGACCTGTCCTGCCTGTGCCGCGACGCGGATGCAGCGCTCTACAGGGCGAAGCGCGGCGGACGCAATCGGGTGATGGCGGTAACCGATATCCAGGACAACTATTTGAAGCGGGCCGGATAAATTCATGCCTGCCATGCATGCCGGCAACCGCAGGCTGGAATGAAATCCCAGCTTCGTCGCGCATATGAATGCTGGGATTTCATCCCAGCCCACGAAAGCAAGAGAATCACGGCAAACCGCTTGCCTGACATCCTTCCCCTGCCATGCAGGGGAAGGAACAGCCAGCAGCAGTCGCTGCTTTCGTCGTTATGGATGCGATCCTGTCATCGACCACGCGCCCGCTCCGGCGGTGGCCTGCACGAAGAAGCTGTAACTGTCCCCTGCCACCGCCGTGTAACTCACTGTCAACGGTCCGCTTCCATCCGTTTCGGCGATGGCCTGGTTGGTCGTGGCGTTATCCGCAACAAACCGCCAGCGGGTGCCGGCCGGCACGTTGAGCGTGGCCGTCACCGTTCCCGCGCCGCTGGTGAAGCTGGGCGTATAGGAGTAGTCGCCTTGCGCGGCGACAGTGCCGGAGAAGTTGATGTTGTTGCCGCCGCTGGCGCCTGCCGTGCCGGTAAGGCTGGCCACCTGTGGACTGTTGCTAGCGTTGTCGGTGACAGTGATGCTGCCGTTGTACGTTCCATTGGCCGTCGGGTGGAACAGCACATAGATCACGCATTGTGCGCCGGCGGCGAGCGTGCCGCTGCAATAGCTTTGATCGACATACGCGGCATTGCTCGCCGTGACGGTGCCAATCGACAGGGCGCTGGCGCCGTTGTTAGTCAGCGTCACCGCTTGCCAGCTGCTGTATCCGTTCACGGCAACGTTGCCGAAATCGATGCTCGCGGGGCTTAGTGTTGCCGTGGCACCGCCGCCGCCGCTTACAACGACCGCCACCGGATTGGAGGGTATGCCGTTGGCGACGACGTACAACGCGCTTGCGCCCGCTTCGATGTTGGCGGGCACGTCGAAATAGGTGGAAACGGCGGCGTTGCCGGTCGCGACGCCCATGCTGCTGTGTCCATGCGTGCGGCAGTAGAACACGTGCCCGCTGGCCGAGTTGACGATGCGCACCAGCGGATAGTTGGTCGCCATTTGCTGGTCGTCGCCGTACGCGGCCCCTTGCGACAATCCGTTGAACTGCGTGCCGGAAACCGGATAGGTGTTGCCCGGCGCCAGCGTGGTGGCCACGGCGCTGACGGTGGGCTGCCAGGCGGGCTGATACGTGCCGGCCGGCGTCCACACCTGCAGGTTCTGGCTCAGGTCGGAGAACAATATCTGGCCATTCGGCAATACCAGCATGGCGCCGTACCAGGAGGAATCGCCCGCTGCCGTGGACGGCGCCGGCACCACGGTCAAGCTGCTGCCGTTCCATTCGAGGAAGGTGGCCGGTGCCTGGTAGATGCCCGGGCTGGCCATCATCAGCACATTGCCGTTGGTCTCCACCGCGGCGGGGCCGTCGGCGATATCCAGGCCGTCGGGAAAATCCGGGCCGGCCGTCCAGGTGCCGGTGCGGGTGTCGTAAATCGCCGTGTGGCCGGCGCCGCAGGCATTGGCGCCGGTGGCGAACACGGTTCCATCAGGCCGCAGGACCATCGGGCCAACTTCGTAGCTTGCCGCGCTTTCGCCGCCGCAAGCGGCGGCCGAATCCCACAGTTGCACGACGGTGCTGCCGGCGTCGCTCCATTGTCCGGTACCGGGGTCATAGATTTCCGACCGGGTGCCGGCCGGGTTGTAGAGCGAGTACGCATAGGTTTCGACGTTCAGCACCTTCCCGTTGGGCAGCAGGATCCAGTTTTCCTCGATGTTGTAATCGGGCTTGTTGGTGCCGGTGATGCTCCAGCTGAAATGGGTTTCGTCGAAGAGCGCGCTGTTGAACAGCCCTTGCTGCCCCATCATGAACGTGCCGTTTGCCAGGATGACGCCGGAAGCGTCGCCGATCTGGCTCCAGCCGGAAGGCGGCGATACGGACGTCCATGTATTGGCGACCGGGTCATAGAGGGCGCCAAGGTTGGATTCCACGTCTTGCGCTTCGTTGTACTCGCCGCCTTCCACCAGCAGTTTGCCGTCGGCCAGCACGCCACCGGCGAAATCGATCGGCGCATAGCCCGATGGCATCGAAGCGAGCTGGCTCCAGGTGCCGTTGACGTAACTGCCGTTGATATCCGGCGTGAGCTTGTACCACTGTGAATCGGCTGAAGAGAACGTTCTGGCGTGCGCCAGCACCGTGCCGTCCGTTGCCAGGGCGATGTACCCGATGTCGACCGGTGGTGCGTTTTTCAGCGGCGTCCAGGTTTGACTTGCGGCCGTGTTGGCCCAAATGGCGAGCAACGCCAGCCAGGGCAGGAATCTCGACATGTTCATGGTTTTTCCTCGTGATAGTGGATGATCGGTAGAACGAGGAGGCGATGCGGTGCCCGCAGAAATTGGGGAAAAAGCGCTCTCACCACGCGAGCTCCCGGCCCGCGCGGTTTGCCATAACGTGTTGGATCTCCCCGCCGTCGCTGTCGATGCCCACCGGTCAAACAGACTTTGCAGCCCCTCCCAGGCCCGCATCCGTCACTCAAACATGCTGCGTAAAGGCGATGACAGCTTCGGCGATGCATGCTTGTGCAAAGCAGACCTTGGCGTCTTGAGGAATCGAGACGATTTGGGCGTGGAAATTGGCATAAATTCACGCCCGCCATGCAGGTCGCGGTGGTCTAAGCTAAGGATGCTCTGACCTGTTTTGGGGCTTGCCGATGCCTGATGCCGTTGCATTGATCGAACGCCATGACGCTGCCTTCCATCGTGGCGGTTGGCACGCGCTGCGCTGTCCAGCCACAGGAGCGCCGCCATGACGCTGCACATCCTCACTTGCGCCGGCGAAGCGGTGGCGCCCTATCTGGAGGACGTGGCCCGCCTGCGCAGCACCGTCTTCCGCGATTATCCCTATCTGTATGACGGCGGCACGGAAGTCGAGAGCGACTACTTGACGGCGTACGCGCGCTCGCCGCGCAGCGTGTTCGTATTGGCGCTGGATAACGAAGCGGTGGTTGGCGCGGCGACCGGCCTTCCCTTGCTGGACGATCAGGCGGTTTTTCAGCTGCCTTTTCGCAAAAAGGGTTATGCGCTGGAGACGATTTTCTATTTCGGCGAATCGGTGCTGCTGCACCCCTACCGTGGCAAGGGCATTGGCCATCGCTTTTTCGACGAGCGCGAAACGCATGCGCGGCGCAACGGCTTCAAGCTGGCGGCGTTCTGCGCGGTGGAGCGCGACGAACACGATCCGCGCCGCCCGCCGGATTACCGCGCCAACGACGCGTTCTGGGCCAAGCGCGGTTATCAGCGCCAGCGTGATCTGTTCTGCGAGCTGTCGTGGCGGGAACTGGGCCAACAGGAAGCCAGTCCTCACATGCTGCGATTCTGGCTGCGGTCGCTGGAGTTTTTGGCGCCTGGCTCCGACATGCACGGCGCCTGAGGCGAAGCTGTCTTATACCTGACGAATTGCATTTCGTTCTGCTGCGCCCAGATTTTCCCGGCATGTACACGCCACAGGGCAGCTATCCATCGCCTTGCAGCGGAAGATGCCGATCGCCCTCCATCCGCGAAACATCCAGCCGGCTGCACATCTCCGTGCTGTCGATGCGGAACTTGAAATACGCGGTGACCTCCTCGTTATTGCCGATATGCAGCCTGCCGCGCAAACCGCGCCCATCGCTGTCGATGTGTTCGATGCCGGTGAAATGCATGATCCCGACGTTGTCGCGGGAAAACTGCTGAAAACCCCGGCGCTTTCCGTTGTCGAACAACTTGGCCGAGGCGGTGAAGCAGGTCAGCCACCTGAGTTTGTCGCCCCCTTGCAAGGCGGAGATCGCCTTATGCACCGTTGGATGTAGGCGCGCCTCCAAATCGATGGCCATACGACACGCGTCCTCCGAGAATGAATCGCTGCAAAGGAAGGTCAATCATGCACATGCCTGCACAACCCGAGATCGGGACAGGGGTCCATGGGACGACGCGGGAACTCGGTGCCGAATACATTTACCAGGACGATGTCTTGGCAACGTGATCATTCACGCTTTCCCGGCCACGGCACCGTGGAGGGATACGCTTCATTTACGTGAATATTCCGCGACTGCTGTGTGCCTGGTTAACCTGCGTGTAAAGCTCGTCACGGTATGCTCGGGCGGTCACCAACAAGAAGACACGAGGTGCACGAGTGACAGTCATGCATTTAACAAACGTGCTGCGTTTCGATGAATTCTTGAACAAGGGCGGCCGCCACCTGTTCGAGATCACCGCGGATGAAATGCCGGAATTGCAGAACGTGCAGGACGTGCGCCAAGGCATCAGCATTGCCTGCAAGGCGTCTGTCGCACCCGCAAGGCAAGGGACGTGGGCCAGGATCGTGGATCAGCTCGCTGCACGCAACGGCAGCTGTCTTTACAAGCAGGTGGCGTCCAACACTTACCGGGTGGTGTGCATCATTCCGCAAAGAACGGCGGGGGCCGGCACTGCTAGCCCGGCATCGCGGCCACGGTAGCTGAATCGGTCCCGTTCGTTCGCTTGCGCGGCACATCGTTTTCACAAGCGCTGGATAATGCCGCCGCCACAGTATGCGGCAGGTCTTTCGCACTGGCTGTGCAGCGCCTTGCCGACGTTTTATCTCCCCTACCCCGCGATCGATTCCACCGAGAGCATTCTGGTGGATGGTGACAGGACGATCCGTTTTCCCACCCGGAAAGATGCGCTTGCTTTCGCCATGGAGCGTTGCCGCAACGAGAAGCCGGGCATCGGTGCACACCACGCAGTCATCAGCATCGAAGGGCGAGACGGTTTGTGGCGATCGTTTGATACGCATTTGAAGCCGGCGGTGGAGCATGGTTAGCGATAATGCTGCATGCACTTTTTTACTCGTCGCGAGGTTGCTTCACCGCATCCCAACCCTCCCCTACTACACGTAGGGGAGGGGGCAGCTCCGGCAATATCAATGTCACTCGCGCGGCTGCTGGTTGAGCCAGCTTTGCCAATCATCCGCTTCACCGCCATCCAGCTTCTCGGCCATGAAGGCATTCGCCAGCTGCGCCAGCGATGAGAGGGCATTGCCGCCATCGGCACCCAAGGCGATCTTCGGCACGATGGCAATCTTCCCTTCGCGCAAGGCGTCGGCAAACTGCTTGCCGAGGTCGTTGATCAGTTGCATGCGCGCGCCTTCGCCGGTCAAGGCGTCGGCCTTGGCGCGGATCGCGCTGGCTTCGGCCTTGCCCACCGCTTCGGTGGCGGCGGCCTTGCCTTCGCCCACGGCGATCTGGCGTTTGCGTTCGGCGTCGGCGTTGATGTTGATCACCTGCGCCTCCTTGCTGGCGGCGGCGATGGCGGCATCGCCCTCGTTCGTCTTGATCTTCACGTTGATCTCGGACTTGGTCAGTTCGGCCTGGATCTGGTTTCTGGCCTGCGCTTCACGCAGGGTGCGTTCCTTGATGGCGGCCTGCTGTTGCTGGTCGAAGGTTTCCATTTGCTCCTTGGCCACCTGGCGATCGCGCAGTTGGTTGAGGATGGTATCGATGCGCTGGCCGGAGGTGGCGCCGGCGCTGCCGTGCGGCGTGCCGATCAGCACTTCCTGCAAGTCGAGGTTGTAGGCGGCGAAGCGTTCCTTCATGTCGGTGCTGGCCCGTTCCTGGATTGCCGAGCGTTCCTGCAACAGTTCGATCAGTGTCTTGGTCTGGCCGATGTTCTTGAAGTATGCGGACACCATCGGGTCCAGCGTCTGGTCGACCAGGCGCTTGATGTCGCCGAAACGCTGCACCACCAGCGGCGCCTTGCGGTAATCGATATGCACCACCACCGACAGCGGCATCAGCGGTTCGAATGCATCCTTGGTGATCAGCGACACCTCGGCGAGGTTCTCGTCGTATTTATGTGCGTTGGTGACTTCGGGCGACCATTTCAGGATGAAGTTGGTGGTCGGCACCAGCTGGATCTTGCCCGCAAAGGTATTGAACGCGTACTTGCCCGGCAGCAGCGGTTCCTTCCACACGCCACGGCAACCGGTATCGACCAGCTCGCCGTGCGAATAGTTGTCGCCGGAGCGATCGTCGCCCGCCTTGCCGAAATACGAGACCACTACGCCTACGCTACCGACCGGCACCGTGGTCTTCCTGATGAACTCCACCGTGGCGAACAGGCGGTTGAGGTAATACGTGCCTTCCACCAAGACCTGGTGCTGACGGCCGCGGCGGCCGCCGGCGCGCAGGAACGCGTTGATGTTCTGGAAATTGTTGTGGAAGGTGGCCTTGTTGGCGGGATCTTCGCCCACGCGCGGCGCGACGATCTCATCCGGCGGCAGCACCGGGCCATCGTGGATGGTGACGACGCCGAGCACGTCGCGCGGATCGTCATCGGATCGGTCGGATTTCTCCGCTGCGACGGTCGATGCCAGGCCACCGATCACCACCGGCACGAAGCCATTGCGATCGCGCAGCACCTTGCCCATCTGGTCGATGGTGTCTTTTTCTTCGCTGGATAGCAGCAGGCCATGCACGCGCGCCGAGGTGATGATGGCGAACTGCGCGACATTGATCGCATGCGTACCTTCACGCAGGATCGTGCGCTGCGGACCTTTCTGGCCACCCGCCTTCAGGAAGGCCGCGGCGTCTTCAATACCGGTGTCGACGATCGCGCCCAGGGTTTGACCATCCACCAGTTCGTGGCCGTCGCGCGCAAAGATGTAGCCGATCTCGCCTTGCGGAATCGTCACCAGGTCGACTTTATGCACGCGATATTGGAACGGAAAGAAATAATGCAGGCCGCCGCGCAGTACATGCGGTTGAAAACCCACTTCGCCATTCAAGGCGATCAGTCCGCGGGTGAGCGATGCGGCGCCCCACAATCGCTCCACCACGCCGACCCGGTCGTTGGGAATGTAGACGATGGCGTTGGAGAGAAAGACCAGCATGGCGAGTACTACGACAGCTACGGCTATTACGATTAACAGAGTCATTGCTGTTTGTCCTTGAAGAAAAGAAACCTGGCGCGCGGCCAGGACCGTTTTTCGGCTGCAGAGGGCCGCAACCCGCGTCACTGACGGGTTGTTGGCGATAAGGTGTGGAACGGCTTATTGCCTGCGTTTTGCGCGAACGTGGTTATGGGTGCCGTCGTCGGCCAGCGCATCGAACAGCGGCAAGCCATCCGCTCGGCAATGGCCGAGTCGTTATCGGGAACGCATGGGATGAAATGAACATGGCGATGACCATGAGCGCGCGAACGCTCTCAGTCGTACCTGCTTGAAATGGGAGGAGTGGAAGTTTTGCCCCGATGGAACAGGCTAAGGCCTGTCGGTCTTGCTAGCTGCGTCCAGGTGGGCGGGACACTGAAGGATGCGGTGCATGTCGGCCAGTCGGTTGACCTTGAATGGCGCGCATTTTACGCCGTTTTTTTGCGGACAGGGGTGACGTTATAACAGTCGGTATTTTCCAGCATGCTTGCGCAATGTTCGTCATTCCGGCTAACGCCGGAATCCAGTTTGAATACTGGCGTGCGAAGCACACAAAAACTTTGTGTCGTGTGCTGCGCACTTCATTTTTCACTGGATTCCGGCGTTCGCCGGAATGACGGCCTCGGTCGTCACGGCGAGCCATGGCTTACCGGAAAATCAAAATACGTAGCCGGATACGGTTCGTCCTTCAAGGTGAAATGCCACCACTCCGTTTCCAGCGGCACGAAGCCGGCATCCATCATCAAACTTTGCAACAGCAGGCGATTGGCTTTCGCTTGCGAAGAAATCGCCTGAT
>Ga0209759_1001333_pt1 | contig 14483 bp, 13 predicted proteins | sample AraplaCL_Col_mMS_FD_184261 | JGI IMG/M metagenome (GOLD analysis project Ga0209759, IMG submission 184261) | Arabidopsis root microbial communities from the University of North Carolina, USA - plate scrape CL_Col_mMS (SPAdes) (version 2) | ecosystem: Host-associated > Plants > Roots >...
GCACGAACAAACCCGCCTCCGCTAAAAGGCCGCGAGACAAGATGTACACGATATAGGGTGTAAACAGCACGGCCGCCCAAAAGTGGATGGCCTCCGCCGACTCCAGCCGTCGGCTCAACGCCGAGAAACTTTGTTCGCGGCCTGTTCGATAGACGGCGCTATTGAGATAGCGAAGCGGTGTGTTTCGAAGAAGCGCGCCAAAGCGCCGGATGCCCCATCGATCCTGGCGATCTCGCCGGGCGAGGTCGGGGCCGACGGTGCGCAGGGCAGAAGGCATGCGAAACAGCAGTTGCGGTTCCGCCGACTTGGCGATGCCCATGAAGTAGAACATGGAGAATAGCCCAAGCCAGGGCGAGCGAATGCCCACCACACGAACCCACATGACATCGCAGAAGCCGAAAAAGGCCGCCACCACGATAGCCTTGCCAATACCGAACCATACGTTCACCAGGGTCTCCTCTCAATGCATGGTCGTGGCTGTGGCCACCATCGCCGGGATTGCATCAGCCATAACGGATCGAAGAACTTATTGGGAGCTTTTGCCGGTCAAAAGGAGGTTCGACGGTCAAGGATAATAGCCGTGATCGAAACACGGCGCTGCGTGACGAACGGCCTGGATACTCATCTCCAGCATGCCAGGCCGCTCGCTGCGCCTGGCCAGCCGCTCGCTGCAGCCGCTGATTTTCGCGATGAGTTTGAGGTAGCGTGATGACCATGACCGACACCCGCCCGAACACGCCCCCGACCCGCTGGATCTGGATCGCGGCGATCTGGTGTGCGGGCGCGCTGTTCGATGCAAGCCAGACCATGTTCCTTATGCATGCGATGGGAACGGGAAGGCCATGGCTCCTACCGTTCGTTGTCGCGTTCGTGTCCTGGTTGCCATGGGTGTTGGCAACGCCGTTCATCGTCGAACTTGCGCGAAGGCGGCCAATTGTTCGCGGTGAGCTCTTGAAAGCGGCGATCGCACACCTGCTGGCCTTTGCCTTCGTCAGCACGGCGGCTGCGGCGTGGTCGGCAATGCTTCGGGTCATTTTCAACCCCTGGCACTATAGCCCGCCACCAGTCTTCGTAAGTACCTGGTACACGTCGCTCACATTCCAGATCCTGACGTTCGTGATCGCCTATGCCCTGATCGCCAGCGTCACCTATGTGGTGGACTCGCGCAGGAACATCGAGCGGCAGCTGGCCGAGACCGCCCGGCTCAACGAGGAGCTGTCGCGCGCTCAACTCGCCGCGCTGCGTCGCCAGATGGACCCGCATTTCATGTTCAACACGCTCAATTCGATCGTGGGCCTGGTACGCGACCAGCGCAACGATGAAGCGGTCGGCATGATCGTGGGCTTGAGCGAGTTCATGCGCCGTGCGTCGGAAGACTCCCATCGCACGCAGGTAACCCTAACGGAGGAAATCGAATATCTGCAGCGCTATCTCGATATCCAACAGGTGCGGTTCGGCGATCGCCTTCGTGTGACTATGGACATCCCTGCCGGGCTGAGGGATGCACAGGTGCCGAATCTCCTGCTGCAGCCGCTCGTGGAAAACGCCATCAAGCACGGCGTTTCCAAGCGCGTTGCCGGTGGCGACATCCGCGTCGCGGGTGCACGTCACGATGACACATTGCGCCTGACGGTTTACAACGATGGCCCATGGCTCCAGGAGGATAGGGAGGCGACATCCGCTGGGGTCGGCCTGGGCAATCTGCGCACCCGCTTGCAGATTCTGTATGGCGATCGATCCGAACTGCTGCTGAGGCCTGTCGACACCGGCGGCGTGGAAGTGGTTGTGACGCTGCCGTTCCTGGAGGCGTAAATGACATCGCCTGACGAGCAATCCCCATCGATTCGCGTGCTGGTCGTCGACGACGAGGCCCTGGCGCGGCGGAACCTGACCATCCTGTTGCGCAACGATCCGGACATCGCATCGGTGATCGAATGCGAATCAGGGCAGGAGGCGATCAAGGAGATCAGGCGCTCCAGGCCCGACCTCGTGTTTCTCGACGTACAAATGCCCGAGTGCGATGGGTTCGACGTGCTCGAGCTGCTGGGTGCGGACATGCCCGACACCGTGATCTTCGTGACCGCCTATGACGCTTATGCGTTACGCGCGTTCGAGGCGGGTGCGCTGGATTATCTCCTGAAACCCTTCGACGATGCCCGCTTCCATCGCGCCCTGGCGCGTGCCAAGGAAAAGCTCGCGCACTATGCGCCAGCACAACGCCGCGCGATCAGCCGGATCGCGGTCAAAAGCCGAAACCAGACCTTGTTCCTCAACGTGTCGGACATCGATTGGATCGAAGCGGCAAGCTATTACGCCTGCATCCATGTGGGCACTACAACGCACATATTGCGGCGCACGCTGCAGGAACTGGAGCAGGATCTGGACTCGGTCTCATTCGCGCGCATTCATCGCTCGATTATCGTCAACCTGGATCGGGTCCGTGGGCTGGAGTTGCAGGACAATGGCGAATATGAAGTCGTCTTGGATTCCACGGCACGCCTACGGTTGAGTCGCCGCTATCGCAAGCGGATACAGGAACGTCTCCAGGAGCTGTAGCCGAACCTAGTTTGGCGGTGAGCGCAAGCGAATCTCAACGTTGCCATGCTGCAGATGGCGGTGTTGGTGTTCGCTTGCGCCCACCCCAACCTACGTGCTCCGAGTGAGGCGACAGGAAGCCGACCTGCTAGTGCCGTGCGCCATCGTTCGGCATGGCGTTATGGTTCGCACTGTCCTTTTTCATCATAGGCCCGCCCTTGGGCATCGTGCCTTTTGCCATATGGCCCTTGGACATCGTATCCATCTTCATCGTGTCGTGGCCCATGGCGTTCTTCTTCATGCCATCGTGAGTCTGCGCAGTGTCCTTGGCCATCCCATTGTCCTGGGCAAAAACACTGCCAGCCCCGAGGACCAGGCATATGGCAAGCAAGGCGGAATTGAGGTTTTTCATAAATAGCTCCTGGCTACGTTTGAGTGAGAAAATGCACGGATTAGACACCGTGCGGGTGAGAACTCAATAAGCAAGTCATTGAAGGTCTGTGGTGAGGTAAGCAAACACAGTTCGTGGCGACGGCCATTGGAAGAAGCCGGGCGTGTATTGGGTCGTCCACTCCTTGGTCGCCAGAATGTTCTGGATCTGCACACGAAGGCTGCTTTTCCTGCCGAAGGCGGTGAACTGGTAACGCCCGCCGAGATTCACCCGCGTCACGGCAGGTGCATAAATACCGTTGTCGATGCTCGCGGGCGCGGTCCCGAAATGGGTGGCTGACACATCCAGCGATGAGGCCGGCAACCACGGGAGCACGTAATTGACGTTGGCCACGTATGTCAGAAGCGGCTGGCCGACGGCAACGAGACCCACCTTCTCGGCGGCCAGGTTCGGCCCCGTGATGCTGACCTTGCCGTCAAGAACGCCAATATTGAGCTGCAAGTAGTCGAACAGCTCGCCCGCAATCGAGAGTTCCACGCCTTTGGCGCGCTGGGCACCGAGCTCCCGGTCGACGTTGTTCGTATCCAGGTTGAAATACGGCTTCTGAAGTTCGAACACGCCCGCGATGATCTTGAACTTGGGGGTTACGACATAGCGTATGCCCGAATCGACTTGCCACGTCTTGGAGGCGGGAAGCACCGCTCCGCTGTTCCTGGCGGACGTGGGTGCGGCGCCGGAATCCTCCAGGCCCTGCGTGTATCCGGCATAGAGCGTCCATGCGCGCGCGAGCGACAAGGCGGCATTGCTGTAAACGCGGGGAGCATGCGCAGATACGTTGGAATCCGGCTCCCCCGGCGCGACGACCGTTTCACGATAGTGTTCGTCTTGAACGCCAAGCTCGAATTCGGCGCGTTGGCGCCAATCCACGTGATAGGCCGAGCCCACGCTCCACAGCTTCGTACGATCATGGGTGCGCGTCGAATACTGGAAGCTCGGTTCCGGCAACTGGACCAGCGTGCCGATGACGGCCTGGCCTTCGTCGACGACATCTTCGCCGCCGTAGCGTGCATGGGTGTCCCGGCCGCGAGCCATGAAGGTCAGCTGCTGACGCCAATCGCCTCTTGTGGATGCACCCGACAGGCGCACCTCGCCGGAGTTGGAAGACGTGTCCTGGTCTGGATATCCCACCACCAGATGCTGGGACCGGCCATTCGGCTGGATGTCGGTGTACAGATCCGCGAAGCTGACGGGATAGTCGTTGGTCGAGCGAAATACACCGGCCTTCAGCAGCCACGCCTTGCTCAACCGCGCAGACACGATGCCGCCCAGATTCGTCGCCAGATTGCGCCCTTGCGCCCAGTTCTGGCCAAAGTACTTGTTGGAAAGGGCGGGCGGCAGGAAATCACCTGCCGTGAAGAACAGTGGAAACGTCTTCGCGTCACTCGTTTTCTGCCAGTCAACCATCGCGCGCACGGTGATCTTGTCGTTCGGCGACCACAGGGGTGTCGCACCTATGCTGGTTACATTCGACGTGTAGCCAGGGTAGGGGCCATAAGACGTCGTCTGTGTACTGACTTGCTTGCTCACACCCACCGGCAGTACGAGCTCGCTGCCGATCAACGGCAGGCTGCCGTCGAGACTGACGCCGCGCGCCTCGTAGGGGCCGACATTTGCAATGATCGTTCCCCTGGGCACATCGCCTGTGGCATGGCGGAGGTCGTAATCCACGATGCCGGTAGGTGCGGGAAAGGGATAGCCGATTTCGCTCACGCCCGCCTTGATGCTCGAACCCTCGATAACACGATTGGACAACGCCCCTTGTTGATCGAAGTAAAGGCCGTCGATCCGAACATTGCCGGCTGCTTGAGGATTGAATCCACGCACCAGACCCGGGCTGTAGATGCCCACCGACTCCAACCCGAGCGTCAATCCGTAAGCGTCATCGGCGGCGGAAACGGGATTATCCGAGGCGTGCTGGGCCTTTACTGCGGCCGCCTGAAAAATCATGGCAGCAGTGATTACAACAGATAGTGACCGACGCTTCGTGGATATGACGCGCATAGTGCTCCGCTTCCGATTCGAGCATCAAACTTGCGTGATGTCGTGGATACGAGTGTAGGTGTGTGGGCGAGTTGTACATATGCCGCTTGCTGCGGTGGGGAAGCCGCTTGCTGCAAGAGGTGAATTGCATTCAAGCGAGGTGGGCATTCAAGTCACCGCGGCGATTCGCCCCCTCCCCTGCGAAGGGGAGGGCCGGGGCTTGCCGCACGATTTGAATTCAACGCGAGATTGCTTCACCCCACCCCAACCCTCCCCTACTACACGTAGGGGAGGGGGCAGATCCGGCGAGCTGAGACACGACACTAATCAGGTACTTCGCAAGGGAGGGGCGCATCATGGCAGCGTCAAGTTATAGCGACCCGATCAGCCGCTACTTCAACCGCACAGCAACCACGTCGATCTCCACCAGCGCACCGCGGCGACCCGCAGGCAGAACCACCTGCAAGGTAGTGCACGCCGGCTTGTTGGGTTGATCTTTAGTCCCAAAGAACGGACGGAACCCAGCCCTGAATCCCTCGATGTCCATCTGGTCGCCTTTCTTCGGATCAGCCGCGAGATACACGCGCACCATCGCCACGTCGCCCATCGTCAAATGCTGCGTCTTCAAGAACGTTTGAATTTCCTGGAGAATACCCGCGGTCTGGGACGCGGTATCGGTGTGCGTCTTCAAGTCAGGGTCGAGCCATCCACTCACATACAGCGTGTCACCGGCCCACACCGCCTGCGAAACCGGGCGGTTCACGCCCGAGGGATTTTGACTGGCCGTAAGCGGAATGTTTTTTAAGCCTTGTGCTGAGGCCGCCGTGGCGCTTCCGCTGGCGAGAACAGCCACGACCATGGCGGCAAAAAGCCTCAGCGCATCTTTCTTTCGATTGAACTGGAATCGCATGATTTCCCTCGATTTGCCGGCATTGATTTTTCATCCGCAAGCGGAGATCGCAGCCAGCCGGCAAGAGTTCCTGCATCCCGGCCACCATCCATGTCTTCACTCCCGGCCCAACATGGATTGTGCATCAGTGTCACAGTGAAGCGCGGGCCGCTCGCTGCAACGACACCGCCGCTCGCTGCATAACCGTAGGGCCAAGTCTGCCGCTGCGCCGACGTTTGTAATAACTATGCGCATAGTTGACAAGATGAAAGCCCCAAGTATCTACTACGCCCATAGTAGACGTGGGGCAAGCAAACCCGATGAAGATTTTCCTCACCGACCGCGAGGCGGATGTCATGCAGGTGCTGTGGGACCATGGGCCGTCGCTGGTCGCCGAAGTACGCGAACGCTTGAGCGACGAGCTTGCCTATACGACGGTGCTCACCGTGTTGCGCACCCTCGAAGGTAAGGGCTACGTCGGACATGAGGAGGAAGGGCGCGGGCATCGCTATTTCGCCAGTATCAAGCAGCAGGCCGCACGCAAGAATGCCGTGCAGCATCTGACCGATAAATTGTTCAAGGGCTCGGCGGAGTTGCTCTTTTCGCACCTGGTATCGGAGCAGAAGCTAAATGCCGAGCAGATACGCCGCATACGGCGGCTGCTGGACGAGCACTCCGGCAAGGAAAAGCCGTGATGATTGACTGGATGATGTATGCCGTTATGGTCGCGCTCACGTTAAGCGCAGCGGCGCTGGCCGCCGAACGCGCGGTAAAGGTGGGTCAAGCTGCAGCGCGATGGGTGTGGATGCTCGCAATGGCCAGCTCGCTGGTGTTGCCGACGGTGATCGCTACTGCATCGATCCAGCTTCCCGATGCCCTCAAATCCGGCATGGCGTTGACGTCGGCGCCGATTGCCCTGCGCGACACGACATCGATACCGATGCCGCCAGTGCTGCTTGACCTCGATGAAGGGCAGCCCTACGCGACATCCGATCACATCGACACGCTGGCGCGCGGGATCTGGCTAGGAACCTCGGCGCTCATGGCGCTGATCCTCGCCACGGGTTCCGCGCTGTTACATCGGCGAAAGCGCGGCTGGAACGAAGGACAGCTGCATGGTGAGCATGTCCTCGTCGCGCCCGACGCGGGGCCGGCCGTTGTCGGCCTGATACGCTCGCGCGTCGTCGTACCTGCGTGGTTGCTGCAAGCAAGCGAGGAGCAGCAACGATGCACCATCGCCCATGAGCGCTCGCATCTGGACGCACACGACCCGCAGCTTCTCGCGCTCGCCCTGGCGCTGCTGACGCTGATGCCTTGGAACCCGCTGCTGTGGTGGCAATTCCACCGCCTGCGCCGCGCCATCGAGATGGACTGCGACGCCCGCGTCCTGCTGATGGGGCATGACATCGGTGCGTATTGCGAAACCTTGATCCGAGTGGGCCAGCGCCAATCGAGCCACATCGGCGTGGTGCCGGCGATGTCCGATTCGGCATCGTTCCTGGAACTGCGAATCCGTCGCATGCTGCGCAAGCCCCGGAAGTGGGCGCGCGCGTCGACGGCGTTGCTGGTATCCGTTGCACTGGGCATGGCGGCTTTTGCCGCGCAGGTAACGCCGCCCGATTACGGCCATGGAAGTACGACCGCCTCCGTCGTGCCGAGCAGCGATACGCTGGACCGCTATGCAGGCTTCTACCAGAACAGTGCTCTGTCGCTCATTACCGTGACACGTGCTGGCAATGGTCTCCAGGTCAGCGTCAGCGGAGAGATCGGCATCCCGAAACCCTTCCATATCGTTCCCATCGGCAAGGCTGACTTTGCCGTACAGGGCGAGAATCCTCTTGGCGTAAACCTGCTCCCCGGCGAGAAGAGCATCGCACCCACCGTGCACTTCGTCATGGACTCGCATGGGCGCGCCTTGCGACTTGTCGCCAATCAAAATGGACGCGTCATCCTCGACCAGCCGCGTATCGGCCACGCCGCTGCCGACCGGATCAATGATGCGCTCGCCAACCGCATCAAAGCGCAGAAGCCATTTCCTGGCAGTGAAAAGGCGCTGAGGCTGTTCCTGAGCGATCCTGACAGCAGCACAGGCATGAGCGATGGCCTGGCCTGGGTACGCACCCATAACAAGACCGCCAGAGAGACGTTTCTTGCTGCGCTCGGGCCGGTCGAATCCTTCACGTTCAAAGGGGTCACCAAGTTCGGTTCGGATGACTACCTCGTCAAGCGCCAGCACGGCACGGAAACGGTGTTGCTGGTGGTCGACGCGCAAGGAACCCTGGTGAGCGCCCTGCAATACGACTCTCATAGCCGGTTCGCCCTGATGGACCTTCTACCAGGGGTATGACCAACAGCTCGTTTTTGATCGACCTGTGGCCGTCAAGAATGGCCGCAATAGATCCTTGCGCCTGTTTCTTACCCAGGAGTGACGACATGAAACGCATAGCACTACGCTTCGCAAGCTTTCCAGCAATCACTCTTTGGATTGTGTGGGCAGCCTGCGCCGTCATCGGTTTGCCTGCACGGGGTGCGGATCTGAAGCCTGGCACTCACGCAGGCACACTGGACGGCGCGCTCTACCGCACTGATCCCATTGGGTTCATACATCACAAATGCCGAGAAAGCGCTGGTTCAACGGCAAATTTTTGGAGCCATGACATATGCGATCGAACTCGATCCGTTTAGTTCGTTGTCTTGCGGTTGTTCTGGCAGGGTTGGTAGCGCCTGTCTTTGCCCGGCCCGATAACGGGCCAACGGATTGGAAAGATCCTGCCTTGGCAAGGCTCGACAACTTTGCTTCCAGGTTGACCGAAGCAGACAAGTTCTCGGGTGTCGTCCTGGTTGCCAGGAATGGGCACGTGTTGTTCGAGAAGGCCTACGGGAGGCGTGATGCCAAGAACGGCGCCCCAAACACGCTGGATACGCGCTTCAACCTTGCCTCGGCCGGCAAGATGTTCACCAGTGTGGCGGTATTGCAGCAAATTGCAGCCGGGCGGCTTTCGCTGGATACACGCGTTGGCGATGTACTGAAGGATTATTCCAATCGCAGCTTCGCCAGCACGGTTACGGTCCGCCAGTTGCTGACTCACACCAGCGGTGCGGGTGACGATGCGTTGTTGGGCAATGAGAATGCGGCCAACCGCGCGCACGTACACAGCGTTGCCGACATGGTCGCTCTGGAAAGCCACCGGCCGCCGTCCTTCCCGCCGGGCACAAAACAGGTCTACAGCAATTTCGGGTTCGTCGTCCTGGGCCGCATGGTGGAAGTCGTTTCCGGCGAGGACTTCCAGACCTATGTGCGCCGTCACGTCTTCGAGCCGGCCGGGATGACCCACACCGGATTTATCGATTGCACGACCATAGATCCGGGCCTCGCCGTGGGATATACCGCCGTCGGTGGCAAGCTGGTGTTCGAATGCGAAACCTTGCGCGGTTTTCCAGCGGGCGGCGAGGCATCCACGGTCGGCGACATGTATCGCTTCGTTCAAGCCTTGCAATCCGGCAAGCTCATTCCGCCGGCGTTGTTTGCACAAGCAACGAAGACCTATCGGCAATTCATGGGCCTGGGCTTCTTTGCGACCGATTACGGCCCGGATATTCCAGAGCGTGACTTTCGCTGGGGGCATGGCGGCAGCGCAGCTGGCATCTGCACCGATGTGCGCACCTATCCGCACACCGGTGAAACCATCATCGTGCTCAGCAATGCCAGTCCTCCGTCCTGCTATCCCGTGGCGAATTTTCTCCATCAGGACTATGAGAAGGCGCACGAGACGCGTTAACGAGCTGAACAGGCTTGACTCATCGACATCAGTACGTGAGCGCAAGCGAACCCTAACCTTGTCATGCAAACTCGCCCGGCGAACTCAAGCATTGAATCAACCGTCGCTGCGGCGATGGACGGGACCCAGCGGCTTTCCGCCTGACCTGTATAAACATCCCGAGCTGAGGCCACTGGGCCCCGGCGTTCGCCGGGGTGACGACGCAAGGAACGCCGACTTATTCCCGGCAGCTTGCAAGTCTTTCCCATCAAGGACTACGGCGCCATCGAGCGAGGCAACCGGAAGTTCTGCTGGATCGCGTCAGGAAAGTGTCTTGGAGAAGCCCAGTTTTAGATCCTGTGGCGGCAGCGCGGCAGCCAATGGGTCGTCACTCGCGTGTTTGGTTACGGGCGCCATGCGATCGAATGAGCGATGGCTGGATGGCCAGGCATGCGTCCTTTGTAAAACCCAGGCCAACTGAATCCAATCAGTGAGGTTGCTGCATCTAAGGGATTAACACCGCCATCTCGGCCGGTAACCCGCAGGGAGCAACCTCCATGATTGACTGCACTTTCGTCGTCCAGGCCACGCCTCGCGCGCTCCGGCTCGTGCCCTTGTGCGCATCTTTGTCGCTGTTTTGCGCCGCAATGCCGTGCATGGCGGCTGCAGCCACAAGCACACGGCTGCCCGATACGCCGGTGGGCCATCTCGCCGGCGAGCTGATCCGTCACGCCAATGAAGACAGCCCGGTACGGATCACCCAATGGGCGCCTGGTGTCTTGTCGCCATCCATCGCCTCCGACGACAAAACGGCGTTTGTCACGGACCTGGCTTCGGCGACACGCGACGGCGGCGGGCTGGAAGTGTTCGACGTGCGCACCGACCCGCACCAGCCGGGGCTGCTGGAAGTGGCCGTCAAGGCACGTCGCAACGCGCAGGCCGCCTTGTTCTGGCTGGCGGCCGATCCAGCGCATCCGGACCGGCTGGCGCAGGCGGTGCTGGTGCCGATGGATAATCCGTTTTTTGCCGACTGGCCCAAGGGGGCGGTCTCGCATGCGGAGTTGGGAAAACAGATACACGCCGTACTGGACCGGCTGGTGCGCGTATCCGATTTCTCCGGCTGCGTGAGCGTTTTCGATGGCGGCGAGACCATATTCGACGAATGCCGTGGCCTGGCCGAACGCAGCTTCGACGTGCCGGTCGATCATCAGACCAGGTTCCATATCGCATCGGTCGGCAAGATGTTCACCGCAGTCGCCATCGCGCAACTGGTCGAAGCTGGCAAGCTGTCGTGGAACGACACGCTGGCGAAATGGGTTCCGGAATATCCCGACCAGGCGACGGCGAAGAAGATCACCGTGTGGGAACTCCTGCACCATACCGCAGGCCTGGGGGATTTCATGGTGCCGGACTATTTCGAGCACGCCAAACGCTTCGTCAATCCGGCCGATTATCTAGGGCTGATCGCCCGCCAGCCCAAAGTGGGCGAGCCGGGCAACGGTTTGAGCTACAGCAATGCCGGCTACATCCTGCTTGGGCGCATCATCGAGAACGTCTCCGGCGAAGCTTACTTCGACTATATCCAGCACCACGTCTTTCGACCCGCGCAGATGGCGTCCAGCGGCTTCGACAGCGAGGAAGAGATTGTGCCAGGGCTTGCGGTCGGCTATTACCACGACGATGGGGTGTTCTCCCGGACGTGGAAGGCCAACTGGCTGCAGGGCGTCTACAAGGGCAGTCCCGCAGGTGGCGGTTATTCCACCAATGCCGATCTGCTGCGCTTCGGCAGCGCCTTGCACGAAGGCAAGCTGGTGAAGTCCACCACGCTGGCAGAGATGTTCGCTGGCGAAATACCGGCCGGGCCCGGTGCCATCGGCGCCGGAATCGACGACCGGCTCTCGCACGGCCGCCACATCCGTGGCCATCAAGGCGGCATCGAGGGCACGGCGTCGGACCTGGAGATGGTTTGGGAAACCGGTGCGGCCGTAGCCATGACCAGCAATGAAGGGCCATCGCAACACTGGTTGCTGGCCGAGCAGATTGCCGACTTGCTGGCGGCCGAAGGCGCAAAAAACTGAACTCCAAAAACGATAAGCGCTTCATCCCATCATCTGTTACTAAAGCTTTTTGGCTTATTACACCATCTGGAGCAAGACCATGGATTTTCTGATTCCCCTCATCGTGATGTCTTCCCCCGTGCTCATCATCCTGATCGTGCTGCGCTACACCTACCAGCGGACACAGGTGCGTTACAACACCCTGCTGCAGCTGGCCGACAAAGGCGTAAGCCTGACGCCGGAACTGTTGCTGGAACCGCGTGCGGTTTATTGCGAACGGCGCAGGGCGCTGGTGCTGATCGGCGTGGGCCTTGGCCTGATGGCGATGTTTCTGTCGTTGCCAGGGCAGCTCGATAACGGCCTGGGCATCAACCGCTTATGGGGCATCGGGCTGTTGCCGTTGATGACGGGCTTGGGTTATCTCGCCAGTTGGTGGTTGAACCGGCGGGAAGATGTGCGTGGCTGACAGCGCCGCCGAGGCGCGCATCGACCAGGCCCTGGTGGCACGCGTACAGCTGGACGGGGATCGTCGTGCATTCGAGCACCTGGTGCGTCGGCACCAGGGCATGGTGCGTGCGCAACTGCGGCGGCTGTTGCACGGCGACGGGATTGCCGCGGATGACCTGGCGCAGGAAACCTTTATGCAGGCCTGGCGAAACCTGGATCAATTCCGCGGCGAGGCACGCTTTTCCAGCTGGCTGTATCGCATTGCGTATACCTGTTTCCTGCAGGCGCGTCGAACTCCCGTACGGCACGACAGTGTCGACGAGGAGGTACTGGAACAGCTGCTGGCGCCGGTGCACGCAAATGATCTAAGGCTCGACCTGGCGCGCGCCATGCAACGTTTGTCCGCAGCCGAGCAAGTGGTGCTGCTGCATTGCGTACAGATGGGCCTCAGCCACGAAGAGGCCGCCTACGTGCTGGCGATGCCGCTCGGCACCGTGAAAACCCACGCGACACGCGGCAAGGCAAAATTGAAGACATGGCTGGCGGATTGGCGCAATGCCGGTACGGAGGAAATCTCATGAACGCTTCGCACGACGACACGCTTGAAGCGCTGCTGCGCCGGGAATTTTACGGCCCAGTTGCCGACGACGGGTTTAGCGAACGCGTGATGCAGCGCTTGCCGCCGCGCCGGCGCCGGATCGCCTGGCCGTTATGGACAGGTGTGCTGATGGGGGCTGCAGCATGCTGGCTCTGCATGAGCAGCGTGCCGCTGCTTGATGTTGGCTGGAGGGATTGGCTGGCTGGAGTGCCATCCATCGCGGCAATCGGCATGTGGGTGACGATAGCTTCCATGACGTTGCTGGCCTTCGTGTGGGGCTTGATGGAAAGCGACAGTCGTTGAACTTAAGGCGCGTAGGTTGGTGGCGAGCGTATGCAAACCCCAACGTTGCCATGCCGAGGGCGATGTCGGGGTTCGGCGTTGCCTCACCGCCAACCTACGAAGGATCATGCTATGTCGAATATCGACACAGGAGTAGTTCATGCACAGCCGCCATCACGAAACCCTGTGACGTTGTTATTGCCAGCGCCGGTCCCGTAGGCCTGCAATCATGCCTGCCGCTGCTTGACAGACTTCCCACCCCAAAAAGGTTCGCTCAATGAATACCGTTTCCCAGGCGCCGGTCATCCTGATCACTGGTGGAAGCCGTGGCGTAGGCGCGGCGACTGCGCGGCTTGCCGCCGCACAAGGCTACGATGTCGCGATCAGCTTCGTCTCCAACGAATCGGCCGCCCACGCGGTAGCGGCTGATGTGGAAGCTGCCGGGCGGCGTGCGTTGCCCGTGCGCGCAGACAGTGCCGATCCGGAGCAGGTCGCCCGGCTATTCGCCGCGATCGACCGCGAGTTCGGCCGCATCGACGTGCTGGTGAACAACGCCGCGATACTTGCGCAGCAATCCCGGCTGGAAGATCTTTCATTCGAACGGATGCAGCGCATCTTCGCAGTCAACGCCGTCGGCCCCATCCTCTGTGCACAGCAGGCGGCGAAGCGCATGTCTTATCGCCACAACGGCCAAGGTGGCGCCGTCATCAACATTTCATCGGCATCGGCGCGGCTGGGCAGCCCAAACGAATATGTCGACTACGCCGCGTCGAAGGGTGCCATCGAGACTTTCACTACCGGTTTCGCCAAGGAAGTCGCGCGGGAAGGCATACGCGTCAACTGCGTTCGTCCGGGCCACATCTATACCGACATGCATGCCAGCGGCGGAGAGCCCGGGCGCGTCGACCGTGTCAAGGATTCGATCCCGATGGGAAGAGGCGGCCAGCCGGAAGAGGTGGCGCGCGCGATCCTGTGGCTGGCAAGCGCGGATGCTTCTTTTATTACCGGCACGTTTCTCGATGTTACTGGCGGCAAGTGAGCGGCTGGATGTGGTGACGGGTTGAGCACAATGGCACTAACTTAAGCGTCATGGCTCCATGGCTTGCCGTGATCTGCTCCCTCCCCTGCGACAGTAGGGGAGGGCGGGGGTGGGGTTGCTTGTGCTTTAGCGTGCAGCCGAATGTCGCTATGACTTCTGATGACAAGAGGCTATGTAGCAACGTTGTGATCTTGCCGCTCGCTACGCTCGCACCCCACCCCAACCCCTGAGGTATCCCCACGTTCTTTTGCCGGCTATTCCGATAAAAAAGCCGAAGTTTTCGCCGGTGTTATTTCAGCGCGAGTCGTCATTCCGGCGAAAGCCGGAATCCATGCTTCGGATTGGCGATGGATTCCGGCTTTCGCCCACTGCTGTCCGGGGAAAATAAGCCCGCTATGGCGGGAAGCGTTGCAAGGCCTGGTTTGTAGGGGTAAAACCCCGAGCGCC
>Ga0209759_1001336_pt1 | contig 14450 bp, 13 predicted proteins | sample AraplaCL_Col_mMS_FD_184261 | JGI IMG/M metagenome (GOLD analysis project Ga0209759, IMG submission 184261) | Arabidopsis root microbial communities from the University of North Carolina, USA - plate scrape CL_Col_mMS (SPAdes) (version 2) | ecosystem: Host-associated > Plants > Roots >...
CGCACCGCATGGCCGCCCTCGCGCGTCAGGTGCAGGCCCAGCGGGCCGTCGGCGTCCGCCGTGAACGGCACGCCGTTCTCGACCAGCCACTCGACCGCCTGGGCGCTGTTCTCGGCGATGAAGCGCGCGGTGTTCTCGTCGACGATGCCGGCGCCGGCGTCCTGCGTGTCGCGCACGTGCGATTCGATCGAGTCGTCCGAACCCAGCACGCCGACGATGCCGCCCTGCGCCCAGGACGTGGCGCCCTCGCTCAGGCCGCGCTTGGCCAGCACGATCACGCGGCGGCCATGGCGCGCCAGGTGCAGGGCCACGGTCAGGCCGGCCAGCCCGGCGCCGACGATGACCACGGGGCTGGCCGCGGAAGCGGTGCGTTGCGAGGCGGAAGCTGACGAAGCGGGCATGGACGGGATCTCGGAGGCGGGACGGGCCGATTCTACGGAGCGCGACAATTCCATGAGGACGGCTGCCCCGGCGCCTCAGCCGCAGAACGACGCCAGCGCCGTCCACGCCAGCACGACGTCGCCCGAGAGCCAGGCCGCCAGCAGGCCCGCGCAGGCCAGCACGCCCGCGCCCCACGCCAGTGCGCGCGTCATGCCAGCGCGCGCGCCCGCGCGGGCACGCGCACGAGCGGGCGATCGTCGATCGGCCAGTGAAGCGCCGCGGACAGCACGCCCAGCGCCATCGCGATCAGCCACATCCAGTCGTACGAGTGCGTTGCGACGAACAGCAGGCCGCCCAGCCAAACGCCCAAAAAGGCCCCGAGCTGGTGGCCCAGGAAGACGAAGCCGAACAAGGTGTTGATGTAGCGGATGCCGAACACCTGCGACACGAGCCCGTTGGTCAGCGGCACCGTGCCCAGCCAGACGAAGCCCATCACCGCGGCGAAGGCATAGAGCGTGAGCGCGCTGGCGGGCAGCAGGACGAACAGGGCCATCGCCGACGTGCGCACCAGGTAGATGCCGGCCAGCAGGTGCTTGCGGCGCCGGGTCGCACCCAGCAGCCCGAAGAACCAGGTGCCCACCGTGTTGCTCAGCGCAACGATCGCCAGCGCGGCCACGCCGTCGACCGGCCGCAGGCCCCGGTCCAGGACATAGGCCGGCAGGTGCGTGGCGATGAAGGCGAGCTGGAAGCCGCAGGCCAGGAAACCCGCGTTCAGCAGCCAGAATCCGCGGTGGCCGAAGGCCTCGCGCAGCGCGGGCAGCAAGGCCTGGTCCGGTTCGGCTGGTGCTTGTGCGCGTTGGGCGCCTTCGCGCAGCGGCCAGGCGAGCGGCAGCAACATGGCCATCACGAGCGCCAGCGCCGCGAGCGCCCCGCTCCAGCCGAGACGCCCGATCAACGTCTGCGCGGCGGGCACCATCGCGAACTGCCCGAAGCCGCCGATCGCGCCGGCCACGCCCAGCGCCCAGCTCCGGCGGGCCGGCGCCACGAGCCGGTTGATCGCGCCATAGACCGCGCCGAAGGCCGTTCCCGACAGCGCCACGCCGATGCAGATGCCCGCGCTCCACACGAAGGCGCCAGGGCTCGCTGCATGCGCCATCGTATACAGGCCGAGCGCGTAGAGCGCGAGGCTCGCGGCCACGACCCGGGAGGCGCCGAAGCGGTCGGCGATCATGCCCGTCAGCGGCTGCGACACGCCCCATGCGAGGTTCTGCACCGCCATGGCGAACGCGAAGGTGGCGCGCGTCCAGCCGTGGCCCGTCACGACGGGCAGCAGGAACAGCCCCTGGACATGCCGCACGCCCAGCGCCAGGCCCATCACGATGCCACCGGCCGCGACGATGGCCCAGGGCTCGCGCCACCAGGCGCGCGGGGCAGCGTGACTCGATGCGGGGACGACGGTGGACATGGGCAGGCACTCCGATGGATGAGACACGCCCATTGGAGGATGTCCGCCGCCGTGCTTCAATCGACAAATTCGCCGCTTCGCATGCGTCCAGGGAATGTCACTTCCTCTCCTGAAACTCGCCTCGCTCGATCTGGTCCGCGGCTTCGTCGCCGTCGGCCGCCGCATGAGCATCACGCACGCCGCGGCCGACCTTTGCCTGACCCAGTCGGCCGTCAGCCGCCAGATCGCGTCGCTGGAGCAGCACCTGGGCGTGCGCCTGTTCGAGCGCGCCTACCGCGCCATCGCGTTCACGCCGGAAGGCGAGCGCCTGTTCCGCAGCGCCGACAGCGCCGTCCAGCAACTGCAGGACGTCATGGGCGAACTCAGCGCCGGCGGCGATGCCGCGCCCGTGGTGCTGAGCGCCAGCATCGGCGTGGCGGGACTGTGGCTGCTGCCGCGCCTGGCGCGCTTCCAGGCCGCCCACCCGGGCATCGACCTGCGCCTGTCCGCCAGCGATCGCGTCGTCGACCTGCGCCACGACGACGTCGACCTGGCGATCCGCTACGCGCGCGGCGCCCCCGTGCCCGAACTCGCGCGGCGGTTGTTCGGCGAGACGGTGGTCGCGGTGGCGCATCCGTCGTTCGGCCCCGACGCGCTCAAGACACGACGCGCCCTCGCCCGCCACACGCTGCTCGATTTCGACGCCCCGCGCGGCCAGCAGCGCCCGGCCTGGCTGCAATGGGCGTCCTGGCTCAAGCGGCGTGGCTGGGAGACCGTGCAGCCGCGCGGACTGCTGCGCTTCAACCAGTACGACCAGATCATCCACGCGGCACTCGCCGGCCAGGGCATCGCGCTGGGGCGCCTGCCGCTGCTGCAGCCTCTGCTGGACGAAGGCCGCCTGGTCGTCGTCGACGCCGAGCGCATCGAGACCGACTACGCCTACTGGCTGCTGCAGGCCGAGGCGTCGCCGCGGGCCGCCGTGCGGCGCGTGGCGGAGTGGATCGCCGACGAGGCGGGGCTCACGTGACCGCCGGGCCACACCCGCTTTAAGCCGTCCGATGCGCGGGCCTCGCAACGTTGCGATGGCAGACTCCGGCCTTGATTCAACTTCTCATGCTCAACGGGGAACCAAATGAAGTATCGCGGTAGTTGTCATTGCGGAGGCGTCGCCTTCGATGTGCAAGGTGAGATCAAGAGCGGCATGGCCTGCAACTGCTCCATGTGTCAGCGAAAGGGGTCGCTGCTCTGGTTCGTGCCGCGGGATGCTCTGACTTTGGCGACGCCGGCAGAAGCGTCGAACATATATCGATTCAACAAGCATCTGCTCGATCATCATTTCTGCCCGACCTGTGGCATCCACCCCTACGCAGAAGGACCGGATCCCAAGGGAACGAGGATGGCGGCGGTCAATCTTCGCTGCGTGGAAGGGATCGACCTCGACGCCATACCCGTGACGCATTTCGATGGCCGATCGAGATGACGCAGCCCCTCGATCAGCGCGGCCGACGCACCCTCTTGAACCAGCGCCGTGACGCCAACCATGGTCTCCACCGGGAATGGCGGGCTTGGCCCAAGTCGCACCCGTGATCGGCCTGCGTTCTAACGTCTGCTGGGCAATCTTGTCGCATAGGCCTTCAGGGAATCGTAGACCTTTTGCTCATAGACGCCAGGCGAGAACGGAACCGAGTTCGATGCGTATTTATTTCCATGCACGTCCACGGCGTAGAGAGTCGCCGGTGACACGTTGCCCAGAAACGTGTTGTATCGCTGACGATCGGCAGGGTTCATGGACTCGACTTCGTCCGACTGGAAGCGAACGACCTTGAAGGCCCTGGCCGGCAGAACGCCAAGGTCGGTCGCTGATTCATAACCACTCAACCTCATATTCAGATCAAGGTAATTTCCATCGCCGAGGTTGGCACGCAACAGACCCTGAGGTTTCAGTGAAGTCGATCCGCTTCCCCGGTTTCCGATGGCCGCCGTAACGACGAGCCTGGCCTTGTTCGGCAGTATCTTCTCCTTGTAGCTCGACCACTCCTGCGCGGCATTGGTCGCCTTCGAAGCAAGCTCTTCCTGCGACTTCTTCCGACCATCCAATGCCTTCTTCAATTTCTTCACGATTGCGCCGACGCGGTCTTGAGGCGTCAGGTTCTTGCCGTTCTCGCCGAAGAAGAATTGCTCGGGGTTGTCGCCGACCGGCTCTAGTTGTCCGTCCAGGTCGATCAACTGGCTTTCCTCATCGGGCTTTTGGTCAGACAGTATTGAGTTCATCTGCTTCTCGACCTTGTCGAGCCTTGCGGCCTCACCGAGGATGCGATCTGTGTTGATCGCGATCTGGCGCGACACGTCGTCGGGGGAATAGCCAGGATTCGACGACGAATTGAAAAAGGCCATGGCACGGTTGTTCAACCCCAGGAAGTCCTTGACTTTGGCAAGTTCAGGAACTCGGACGACGTCGATAGGGTCCGAAGTTCCAGTGGTGACGGCCGTGATTTCCACGCTGAGATCGGGTTGCTTAAGGTCAGCGAAATTGGCCGCCAGCCCCACCACCGCTACCACTACGCCGAAAAAGAATTTCCAGGTGGCTACTGTCAACCTGCGCAGTACTTGGCGCACTCGTGAATAAAACGGATCCATGGGCTCCTCCGCGGGTACCGCACAAGGCGCCCTTACGGCGCCTCCGCGAGTGCGAATTTGGATCATTCCGACCCACGCCACATCCTTAAGGTTGACGAGGATGCGGCGGCGCCAAGTGAAAAAGGCCCGACGGCAATTGCCGTCGGGCCTGATCATGGAGCTCGCGAGTGCTCAGTGCACCACGCGCCCGAAGCTGAACTCCCCGTCCTTGACGTCCACCGGAATCACGTCCTTGGGCCCGAAGCGGCCCTCCAGGATCAGCCGGGCGACCGGGTTCTCGACGCGTTGCTGGATCGCGCGCTTCAACGGCCGCGCGCCGAACACCGGGTCGAAGCCGACCTTGGCGAGCTCGCGCAGCGCCGCGGGCGACACCTCCAGCGTCATGTCCATCTTGCGCACGCGTTGCTCCAAGGTCGCCAGCTGGATCTTGGCGATTGCCTCGATGTTGCTGCGGTCCAGCGCGTGGAACACCACCGTCTCGTCGATGCGGTTCAGGAACTCGGGCCGGAAATGGCTCTTGACCTCTTCCCACACCGCGTCGCGGATCTCGGCGCTGGGCTGCCCGGCCATCTGCATGATCATCTGCGAGCCCAGGTTGCTGGTCATCACGATGACGGTGTTCTTGAAGTCCACCGTGCGGCCCTGGCCGTCGGTCAGGCGCCCGTCGTCGAGCACCTGCAGCAGCACGTTGAACACGTCCGGGTGCGCCTTCTCGACTTCGTCGAGCAGCAGCACGCTGTAGGGCTTGCGGCGCACGGCTTCGGTCAGCGTGCCGCCCTCGTCGTAGCCGACATAGCCCGGCGGCGCGCCGATCAGGCGGCTGACCGAGTGCTTTTCCATGAACTCGCTCATGTCCACGCGGATCAGGTGATCCTCGCTGTCGAACAGGAAGCCGGCCAGGGTCTTGCAAAGCTCGGTCTTGCCCACGCCGGTGGGGCCCAGGAACAGGAACGAGCCCAGCGGGCGGTTCGGATCGGACAGGCCCGCGCGCGAGCGGCGGATGGCGTCGGAGACGACCTTGATCGCCTCGTCCTGGCCCACCACCCGTTCGTGCAGCTTGTCTTCCATCTGCAGCAGCTTGTCGCGTTCGCCCTGCATCAGCTTGGCCACCGGAATGCCGGTGGCGCGCGCGACCACCTCGGCGATCTCCTCGGCGCCGACCATCGTGCGCAGCAGCTGCGGCGCGCCGCCCGTCCTGGTCTTGCCTTCCTCGACGGCCTGCGCCTCCGCGAGCTTCTTCTCGAGCTCGGGCAGCTTGCCGTACTGCAACTCGGCGACCTTGTTGAAGTCGCCCTTGCGCTTGAGGCTCTCGATCTCGAAGCGCAGCTTGTCGATCTCTTCCTTCAGGTGGGCCGATCCCTGCGCCGCGGCCTTCTCGGCCGTCCAGATCTCTTCCAGGTCGGCGTATTCGCGGCCCAGGCGCGCGATCTCCTCCTCGATCAGGCCCATGCGGCGCTGCGAGGCCTCGTCGGTCTCGCGGCGCACGGCCTCGCGCTCGATCTTCAGCTGGATGATGCGGCGGTCGAGCCGGTCCATCACCTCGGGCTTGGAGTCGATCTCGATCTTGACCTTGGCCGCCGCCTCGTCGATCAGGTCGATCGCCTTGTCGGGCAGGAAGCGGTCGGTGATGTAGCGATGGCTCAGCTCGGCCGCGGCCACGATGGCCGGGTCGGTGATCTCCACGCCGTGGTGGACTTCATACTTCTCCTGCAGGCCGCGCAGGATGGCGATGGTGGCCTCCACCGTCGGCTCGTCGACCAGCACTTTCTGGAAGCGGCGCTCCAGCGCGGCGTCCTTCTCGACGTACTTGCGGTACTCGTCCAGCGTGGTCGCGCCGATGCAGTGCAGCTCGCCGCGCGCCAGCGCCGGCTTGAGCATGTTGCCCGCGTCGATGGCGCCCTCGGCCTTGCCGGCGCCCACCATGGTGTGCAGCTCGTCGATGAACAGGATGATGCGGCCCTCGTCGAGCGCCACTTCCTTGAGCACGGCCTTCAGGCGTTCCTCGAACTCGCCGCGGAACTTGGCGCCGGCCAGCAGGCCCGCCATGTCCAGCACCAGCACGCGCTTGTTCTTCAGCGTCTCGGGCACCTCGCCGGCGACGATGCGCTGGGCCAGGCCCTCGACGATGGCCGTCTTGCCGACGCCCGGCTCGCCGATCAGCACGGGGTTGTTCTTGCTGCGGCGCTGCAGCACCTGGATCGCGCGCCGGATCTCGTCGTCGCGCCCGATCACCGGGTCGAGCTTGCCCTTGCGCGCGCGCTCGGTCAGGTCCAGCGTGTACTTCTTGAGCGCCTCGCGCTGGCCTTCGGCATCGGCCGAATCCACGGTGGCGCCGCCGCGCACGGCGTCGATGGCCGCCTCCAGCGCCTTGCGCGTGAGGCCATGGCCGCGCACGATGCCGCCGATGTCGGACTTGGCATCGGCCAGCGCCAGCAGGAACATCTCGCTGGCGACGAACTGGTCGCCGTGCTTGCCGGCCTCCTTCTCGGCCTGCTGCAACAGCTGGAGCAGGTCGCGGCTGCCCGACACCTGTCCGCCGCCCTGCACCTGCGGCAGGCCGGCGATGAGGTTGTCCATCGCCGTCTTCAGGGCAGCCGTGTTGGCGCCCGCCCGGTCGAGCAGGGACTTGGGCCCGTCCGGCTGCGCCAGCATGGCGGCCAGCACATGCGCCGGTTCGACGTAAGGGTTGTCGCGTGCCACGGCGGTGCTCTGGCCATCGGCCAGGGCCTGCTGGAACGCAGTCGTCAACTTGTCGAGTCTCATCTTGAAAATCCTTTCCAACTGCTGGACACGTGGGTACAGCGGATGAGTTTTCAAGCGGCGGCAAGGCGCATGCCGCTCGGCCGCTCGCGCGCGGGGCGCACGAGCCGAGTGTGGGCCTGGGCGGCGATCCTTTCAATGCGCCGGATCAAGCGCAGCGCCGAACCTGCGGTTGCAGCGGGCGCGGGCCGGACGCTACTGCGGCTCGTTGAGCGTGCGGTAGTGGCCGCCGTGGTAGACCAGCGGCGTCGAGGCGGAGCCGCCGATGCGCTCGACCTCGCCGATGAACAGCACGTGGTCGCCGGCCGGGTGATGGCTGCGGCGGCGGCACTCGAACACGGCGACGCAGCCGGCCAGCAGCGGCGCCCCGCCCTGCCCGTCCGTCCACTCGCCAGCATCGAACTTGGCGCTCGACGGCCGCGCGAAGCGGCGCGACAGGTCCACCTGGTCGGCCGCCAGCACGTTCACGGCGAAGTGGCTGGCCTGGGTGAAGGCCGCGATCGTGCCGCTCGCCTGGCGCAGCGACCACAGCACCAGCGGCGGATCGAGCGACAACGCGTTGAACGAGTTGGCCGTCAGGCCGATCGGCTGGCCCTGGGCATCGCGGCAGGTGACGATGGTCACCCCGGTGACGAAGCGGCCCAGCGCCAGGCGCAGCTCGTCAGGGCCCAGTTCGGCCGCGGCAAGCTCGGGCACCTGCACGGGCGGGACGGCGTTGGGATCGTCGACCATGTCGGAAGTGCTCAAGCCAGCACCCAGCGGCCGATCTGCCAGCCCAGCGCGGCGGCGAACAGCGCGCCGCACACGTGCACCAGCGTGTGCAGGACGGCCACGCCCCACTGCCCCTTGATCATCAGGTTCAGCGACTCACCGGAAAAGGACGAGAACGTCGTCAGCCCGCCCAGCACGCCCGTGACCAGCAGCAGCTGCAGCCCCTCGGACGGCATGCGCTGGAACGCGACGATCGAAAAGCCGATGCACAGCCCGCCGATCAGGTTGGCCGCGAGGATGCCCGGCGCGATGGGCCAGTCCAGGGAGGCCAGCGCGATCACCAGCCGCCACCGCATCAACGCCCCGACGCCGCCGCCCAGGCAGACGGCGGCCCACTGCGCCCAGGGCGACAGCGGCGGGATCACGGCGGACGGGGGAACGAGGGGGCTGACGCTCATGGCGAGGGCGGAACGAAGAAGGGCGTTGGACCAGCAAGAAAGCGCGGGCCCCCGGCTGGAACGCCGGCGGCACCGTGGCATGACACCATTGTCTCAAAGCCGGCGCGCCTTCCGTCGCCTTCTGAATTCCGTCGTCCTTGCGGGTCGCAGGGCCCACCGCGCCCCTCCTGTCATCCCGGGCGCAGTCGCAGGACCCGCCCCTCCCTGCCATCCCGGGTGCAGTCGCAGGCCCCCGTTCCCTGTCATCCTGCGCGCAGTCGCAGGATCCACCCCCGCCAAGGCCTGACCCCGTCGCGCCTACGCGAACGACTGCAGCATCTGCCGAGCCACCTGCAAATGATGCTCGACGACCGGCGCCGCGCCGGCCGCCATGCGACGCAGGTTCGGCTCCGACCCCTTCTCCGCATAGCTGCGCACGACGGTCAATGCACCGGTGTGGGCCAGCATCTGTTGCCGGGCATATTCGCGGTCGAAGTCATCGCCGCGCAAGCTTTGCAGGCTGGACAGAAAGCGCGCCTGGTCGCCGCCCACATGCGATTGCGGCGGCTTGAGCCCAGCGGCCTTGGCGGCGTCACCAAGCGCTCGCGCCATGTTTTCATGGTCGGAGATCATCTGTTCGGCGAACGCGCGAACCTGCGGGTTGTGGCTCTGCGCCAAGGCAGTCTGTGCAGCCGCCAGTTCGTAGCCGTCCGACTGGGCCACCGCGTCGGCGAACTCCTGCGGCTTGGGCATCTTGGGGCCTTCGTTGCGCATCACGGATTCCCCTGGCCGCCGCCGGCGCCATAGATGTTGCCGGTCGTGTAGCTGCCGTCGTCCTCTGCAAGACGCACGTAGATGCCGGCCAGCTCCGCGGGTTGGCCAGGCCGTCCCAGCGGGGCGGTCGCGCCGAACGTGACCACCTTGCCCTCGGTGGCGCCGCCCGAGATCTGCAGCGGCGTCCACACGGGACCGGGCGCCACGCCGTTGACGCGGATGCCCTTGGGGCCGAACTGCTTGGCCAGCGACTTCACATAGTTCATCGTGGCCGCCTTGGTCTGGGCGTAGTCGTACAGGTCGGCAGAAGGATCGTAAGCCTGCTCGGAGGTCGTGCCGATGATCGCCGAACCGGGCTGCAGATGCGGCAGCGCCGCCTTGATGATCCAGAACGGCGCATAGATGTTGGTCTTCATCGTCGCGTCGAAGTCCTCCGTGGTGATGTCCAGGATCGAACCATGCGCCTGCTGTCGCCCGGCATTGCAGACCACGATGTCGAGCCCGCCGAGTTGGCGCACCGACTCCTCGACCAGGTGCCGGCAGAAACTCTCCTCACGAAGGTCGCCCGGGATGGCCACCGCCTTGCGGCCCGCCTGGCGTATCAGGTCGACCACTTCCCGGGCATCCGGCTCCTCGGCCGGCAGGTAATTGATGGCGACGTCGGCACCTTCGCGGGCATAGGCAATCGCTGCCGCGCGCCCCATGCCCGAATCGCCCCCGGTGATCAGCGCCTTGCGTCCGGCCAGGCGGCCCGATCCGACATAGCTGCTTTCGCCGTGGTCAGGCCGCGGGTTCATGTTCCTGGCCAGGCCCGGCCAGGGCTGCTGTTGTGCGGCGAAGGGCGGCTTGGGATAGCTGTTGCGAGGATCGCGCAGGCCTTCATGGCGCGCAACACCTTGGCTTGGCGTGCCTGGTGACTGCGCCTGGGCGGCATTGCCGGCCAGCACCAGCGGCGCCGCGGCCAGGCCGGCACCCAGGCCTTTCATCGCTTCTCGCCGCGTCGGCGGTTTGTTGGGGTCATTGCTCATGCAGGCTCCTGCGGCTGTTCGTGGGAGGGGAGCGAGGGCGCTTGCAGCGCGTCCTTGCTGAACGTCGACGCGGTGGCATCTGCGGGTGTCGCGTCGCGAGCCAGAGGCCAGCAAGGGTTGTGCCCCGGCAATGGGACAGGTGCAGCGCGGATTGGCGGTGCGATCGATCAGCCGCGGGAGGCGAGCGCGATGACCGTGCTTGTGCATCAACGCGCCGGCTTGGCCACCGAAGGAAACGGTGCTTGGAATCCCCATCGTCCTGCGCGCAGTCGCCCGACCTCCACCGCGACAGCACCCACCCTCTCCCCGTCATCCTGCGCGCAGTTGCAGGATCCACCCCCGCCACGGCGCCACCCCTTCGCCGCCCAAGCGCGCCCCCCACACATTCCACAGCCCCTCCCCTAGTTGTCCGCTTGAGATACCCAATCCCGTATCCCCACAATCGCGCACCGCCCGGCAAGGGGCCGCGGCGGCCATCGACACCACAGGGAGAACAAGCATGAACACCAACGTCATCGCCAAGCGCACCTCGTTCAACATCCCCGACGAGGACCTGCAAGCCGTCCAGGCCGCCGTGCAGACCTTGCAGGCCAAGCTCGTCCCGCATCTCGTCAACATCGCCCCCGACGAAAAGCGCGCCTTGACCAAGATGGGCAGCAAGAGCGTCGACTTCGTCTCCAAGACCCTCACCTACGCCAACACCAACCCCCAGTTCAAGCCCGCCTTCGTCGATATCGACAGTTTCTCCAGCGACGTCACCGCCTTCGGCGTGCTGCGCTCCCTGCAGCAACCCCTCAGCCAGGTCGCCGACATGCTGGACGACAGCATGGCGGTCACCGGCAGCGACGCCATGAACGCGGCGCTGGCGTACTACCAGTCGGTCAAGACGGCCAACAAGATGAACATGCCGGGCGCGGCGACCATCACGGATGATCTGGCGATCCGCTTTGCCGGCCAGGGACCGAGGGCGCCGGGGAAGGCGCCGACGGCGGCCTGAGCGTGGGCGCCCGCCCGGATGCAAGCTGGACAGATATCCAGCTTCCGAAACTCCGGGCGCGCGAATTGTCCGGAAGTCCGATTCGCGGCAAATTCAGATGCGGACTTCCGACTTGGAGCGCTCTCGCGCCTTTTGCCGTTGGCACTGTTGGCTGCTGTCAGTGAGCCGACATAACGCGCGGCCTTGTGCGGGTCAGCATTCGCTGCATAGCGGTCGTCGATCTAGTGATCCCGCAACACTCGATGTGCACAGTAGGCAAGGGACGCTATATGCTCACTATCGCGACAGGACATCCTCCTGGCGCAAGCTTTGCTGGAGGAGAAATGGACCTTCCTAGCGTCATTTCAATGGTTGCAGCGTTCATCTCGTTAATCTCGGCAGTCATCGGAACGCGCAATCTGCGACTTGCCGAGAAGAAGTTCGAGATGGATGCTTTCAAATGGCAGCGAGACTACTTTGCTGATATGAGCAAATGGGCTGATACCTGCTTGGATATATTGTCCGATGCGACGCATCTTTGTGATGTCGATCCATCAAGAGGTACCGATTTTCATAAGACCCGTCTTGGGTTGATGTCGAAAGTATCGGCGCTCATAGATCGCGGCCGGTTCTTTTTCCCCAATTACGACGCCGATCATGGCAAAGACAAGTTGCCCCCCTTTCAGGGCTACCGCCATGAGGTACTGGACACATTGGTGTCGACATACCGGCTCTTGGGTCAGGTCAGCTTTTCGCAGCATGCCCCAAACCGCGCATTGCGTGATTTGTTTGTCGAACAGAAGCGTCTCTTCACTGCACACGTTCAACAGGTGCTCGATCCGCGAGCCCGCCAGGGAGAATACGTGAAGATTCTGTCGTCGGTTTCGGGTGCGCGCGAAGCGCGCTAGGGCCGCGCCGTTGCGTCGGACAGCGTCGCATCGAAGCAAGACATCAGGCGACTGCTTCGCAGCGGTTGCAGCCCTACGCCTGGCCAAAGAATCCGTCTAGTTCAAGTGCCTTAGCAGACATCGCGCGCGCCAACTTGGCTCGCCATGAACTATCGCTGGCATCTTCGGCGTATAGCTCATGTCGCCACATCGCCTGACGAGTCTGCTCCCCCGAGTGGTGTCGGCCGATGGTGTCTCGCTTCTCTGGCGAGACGCCGCGGCAACCGGAGAGGCGGATCTGTGCTGTCAGACCACCATCGATTGCTGGGCGAAGATGCCTGCCATCGCACCCTGCGATGACGCCTGGGTGACCGAAGGCAGCATGGGCGTGGCGAGGTCGCCAGCGGCGTAGATACCGGGCATGCCGGTTTGACGTCGCTCGTCGACCTTGAGGGCGATGCCGACGGGCGTATCGACCGTGGCGAGTCCCAGGGACTCGTGCAGGCTTGCGGACGGCTTGTTGGGTGGCTGGGCGAACAGGACATCGACCGTGATATTGCGGCCGGAATCGAGATTGACGGTGGCGATCTTGCCCTTGTGATGAGCGATCTCGACGATCCGGCCATCGACGACAGGTATGTTGCGTCGTGCCAGATCGGCCTGGATGTCGGGCGGAATATCGCGGCCATCGGCGAACACGGTCAACTTGTCGGTCCAGTCGTGGAACAGCTTGGCGGACTGGTACGACTGCGGGCCCGACCAGAGGAGGCCCCAATGCCTGCCGGCGACTTCGAAGCCGTCGCAATAGGGGCACGGCACGATGGACGTGCCCCAACTTTCAGCGAAGCCTGGAACATCCGGCATCTGGTCCACGACACCGTAGCTCAGGACCACGCGGCGAGCTTCAAGGCTTTCGCCATCGGCAGTGATGACGGAGAAATTGTCGATGGCGCCGGAGACGCTCTCGGCACGGGTATTGACCAGCCTGATCGTGGGATAGCGCGTCAGTTGCTGCCGCGCCTCGGCGAGGATGTCCAGTGGTGGCTTGTGATCGTGGCCAAGCAGGCCGTGCGAATGGCCGGCGAACCGATTGCGCGGCAGGCCGGTGTCCAGAACGGTGACCTTGCGGCGGGCGCGGCCGAGCTGCAGAGCGGCGGCAAGGCCGGCAAAGCTGCCGCCGATGATGATGACGTCATTCACGATGAGCTCCGTGTTGTGGATGGAGGGTCAGGCGGGCCCGTCTCGACGGCTCGAACAGGCTCCGACGCTTGGCCGTTGCCTGGCCGGATCCGGAACCAGATGGCGTACATGGCGGGCAGGAACACCAAGGTCAGGATCGTTCCGGCGAACGTGCCGCCGATCAGCGTGTACGCGAGTGTTCCCCAAAACACCGAGTGGGTCAGCGGGATGAAAGCGAGGATCGCGGCCATGGCAGTCAGGATCACGGGTCGGGCGCGCTGGACAGTCGCCTCGACGACCGCATCGAGCGGACTCAAGCCTTCCTGCTCGTTGTGTCGGATCTGCCCCAGCAATATCAGCGTGTTGCGCATCAGGATTCCCGACAGCGCGATCAGGCCGACAAGCGCATTGATGCCGAACGGCTGCCGGAAGACGAGCAGGGTCGGCACGACGCCGATCAGCCCGAGCGGGCTCGTGGCGAACACCATGATCATGGCCGCGATGGAGCGGACCTGCAGGATGATGATGAGCAGTGTCAGGGCGATCATGATCGGGAATAGCGGCAGCATCGCCGTGCTGGCCTTGCTGGATTCCTCGATCGAGCCGGCCTCTTCGATCCGGTAGCCCGCAGGAAGCTGCTCGATGATCGGCTGCAACTGCCTCGTGATGGCGGTGGAAACATCGGGTGGCTGCAGTCCTTCCGCGATGTCGCCACGCGCGGTGATGGTGGGCGTGCGGTCGCGGCGCCGCAGGATCGGATCTTCCATACGCACGTCGACCTTGCCCACTTGGGACAAGGGAATGCGTTGGCCAGCCGATCCGACCAGCGTGAAGCCGGCGATCTTCGCAGGATCGAGGCGGATATCGCCGGCGGCGCGCCCGACCACCTGCACCGAGCGGATGTCCTCGCGCACTTCCGTGAGAGGCACGCCGTTCAACAGGAACTGCAGTTGCAGGGCCACCGAGTTCGGGGTCAGGCCTAAGGCCTGGAGCCGATCCTGGTCCAGCGTGAAATGGAGTGCAGGCACGCGGGGGCCCCAGTCCGTGTTGACCGTACGCATCATCGGACTGGCGTGCATGACGGCCTCGACTTGCGCGGCGATCGTGCGAAGCTTGTCCGGGTCCGGTCCCATGACGCGGTACGCCACGGGGAACGGCGAGGGAGGTCCGAACACGATCTGGGTGACCCGTACCCGCGCCTCGGGGGCCAATCCCTGCGCCACGGCATCGCGCAGC
>Ga0209759_1001338_pt1 | contig 14425 bp, 9 predicted proteins | sample AraplaCL_Col_mMS_FD_184261 | JGI IMG/M metagenome (GOLD analysis project Ga0209759, IMG submission 184261) | Arabidopsis root microbial communities from the University of North Carolina, USA - plate scrape CL_Col_mMS (SPAdes) (version 2) | ecosystem: Host-associated > Plants > Roots >...
TGCTGTCGCAGCGCAACGGCAAGGGCAATTTCAAGCCGGCCGTCGAATGGGCGTTCCTCAAGGCGCAGGTCACGCCGGGCCTGAGCCTGCGCGCCGGCCGCATCGGCGATCCGCTGTTCATGGTCTCGGACTTCCGCAGCATCGGTTATTCCAACCTGTGGCTGCGCACGCCGCTGGACGTCTACAACCAGGTGGCGTTCAGCCACTTCGACGGCGCCGACGCGATCTACCAGGACACCGTCGGCTCGACCACCCTCACCAGCCAGGTCTTCTTCGGCAACACCAACACCGTCGCCAACGGCACGCCGATCCACGTCAAGCACCAGTTCGGCCTGAACCTGACCGCCGAATTCGAGAGCGGCATCACGCTGCGCGCCGGCCGCGCCCAGGGCAAGCTGTCGGCCGACAGCGCCTCGCTGGACCAGCTGGTGGGCATCCTGAAGGCGACCCCGTTCGCCGAGGTCGGCAACGAGATCTCGCTGGATGACAAGGACGCCTCGTTCACCGGCGTGGGCATCGCCTACGACCAGGGCAACTGGGTCGGCAACTTCGAGTACACCAAGCGCAAGACCAAGTCGTACATCGCCAGCACCACCGGCTGGGAAGCGACGCTGGGCTACCGCGTCGGCAAGTTCACGCCGTACGCCGTGGTCTCGCAGCTCAAGCGCGACAGCACCAACGTCGACAACACGATCCCGTATGCCGTGCCGCAACTGGCGCCCCTGGCGGCGGCCGTCGACGGCCTGATCGCCACGGAGAACCTGGCGCAGAAGACCGATTCCGTCGGCCTGCGCTGGGACGCCTACAAGAACCTGGACGTCAAGGTGCAGTACGACCACGTCAAGCCCGCCTCGGGCGCCGTCGGCCTGTTCAATCGCGTCCGTCCCGGTTTCGGCGATGCGGTCAGCGTCTACAGCGTTGCCGTGGACTTCGTGTTCTAAAAGCGGGGCATGCACATGAAAACCAATCAACTCGCCCGCTTCGCGGCCGCCGCCGCACTTTGCATCGGTTCGGCCGGCGCCTTCGCGCAGGTCGCCGTCGTCGTCAACGCCAAGAGCCCGGTCGCCAGCATGACCGCCGAACAGGTCAGCGGCATCTTCCTGGGCAAGAGCAATTCGTTCCCGTCCGGCGGCACCGCGGTGCCCACCGACCAGCCCGATTCCGCGGCGGTGCGCGAACTGTTCTACACCAAGGTCACGGGCAAGAACACGGCGCAGGTCAAGGCCGCCTGGTCGCGCCTGGTGTTCTCGGGCAAGGCGACGCCGCCCAAGGAACTGGCGTCGTCGGCCGACGTGAAGAAGTTCGTCGCGGGCAATCCCGACGCGATCGGCTACATCGAGAAGTCGGCGGTCGACTCGTCCGTCAAGGTCGTCTTCAGCGCGGACTAACGACGACGACGCCCGCCCGAAAGCCTCGGGCGGGCCTGTAGAAGAACTGGAGAGCCTCATGAGTGTGAAAAGCAGAATCTGGATGCTGCCGCTGCTGGCCATCGTCATCTTCGTGGTCGGCATCGCCACCGTGCTCGCCTTCTCGGCGGGCACCTCCAAGTCCATCACCGAGCTCGGCGCCGTCGACTACCCGTACCTGGACACCACCACGCAGTTCGCTTCGCAACTCGAGGCGCTCGGCACCACGATCCAGGGCGCGGTCGCCGAAGGCGACAAGAAGCGCCTGGACGAGGCCAACGAGAAGGCCGCGGCGATGCGCAAGACGATCGCCGCCGTCAAGGCCATCCCCGGCAAGGCCGAGGTGGGCGACAACCTGGGCAAGCTGTTCGAGACCTACTTTGCCGCCTCCAACGACACCGCGCAGATGTTCCTGGGCGCCAAGACCGGCGACCAGGGCGCGGCCGTCGCGGCGATGCAGAGCGCGCAGAAGGCGCTCGAATCCAGCCTGAAGACGATGCGCGACAGCGCCCGCTCGAACTTCGACGCCGGCCTGGCCGGCGCCAAGGGCGGCGTCTCGCACAGCCTGTACGCGACGCTGGCCAGCGCGCTGCTGGTCGTGCTGGGACTGGGCATCGGCTCGTACTTCGTCATCGGCAGCGTCTGGCGCCAGCTGGGCGGCGAGCCCGAATATGCGCGCGACGTGATGCGCCGCATCGCCGCCGGCGACCTGTCGCAGCAAATCAAGGTGCAGCAAGGCGCCGACAACAGCCTGCTGGCGGCGGTGCGCGACATGTCCGGCGGCCTGGCGGCCATCGTCGGCGAAGTGCGCAGCGGCTCGAGCCGCATGCGCTCGGCCGCGCAGGAAATCGCGTCGGGCAACCAGGACCTGTCGGAACGCACGGAGATGCAGGCCGCCTCGCTCGAACGCACGACGGCCCGCATGCACCAGCTGACCGAGACGGTGCAATCGAACGCGTCCAACGCGCACCAGGCCAGCGACCTCGCGTCGTCGGCCTCCACGGTGGCCTCGCGCGGCGGCGACGTCGTCGCGCAGGTCGTCTCGACGATGGAGCAGATCAACCAGAGCAGCAAGAAGATCTCCGACATCATCGGCGTGATCGACGGCATCGCGTTCCAGACCAACATCCTGGCGCTGAACGCCGCCGTCGAGGCGGCACGTGCCGGCGAACAGGGCCGCGGCTTCGCGGTGGTCGCCGGCGAGGTGCGCAGCCTGGCCCAGCGTTCGGCGGAAGCCGCGCGCGAGATCAAGGCGCTGATCGGCACCAGCGTCGACAAGGTCGAGACCGGCTCCAAGCTGGTGCGCGACGCCGGCTCCACGATGACCGAGATCGTCGAGTCGGTGGCGCGCGTGGCCACCATCATCAACGAGATCACCACCGCCGCCGCGGAGCAGAGCCGCGGCATCGGCGAGGTCAACGGCGACGTGTCGCAGCTCGACGAGATGACGCAGCGCAACGCCGCGCTGGTCGAACAGGCGGCCGCGGCGGCGGCGAGCATGGAGCAGCAGTCCGAAGGGCTGGAGTCGGCCGTGGCCACCTTCAAGCTGGACGGCGACCGGCAGATCGCCTGACGGCGTGCTCTCCCGATGATTTTTCGACGGGCCTGCGGGCCCGTTGTTCATTTCCGGCGCGCGCTGTCTGTTCAAATACCCCCTCTTCGAGCGGATTTGCAGACCCCAGTGACCCAGACAGACCCCCCGACGCCTGGCGCGGCGACGTTGGCAGGCGCCGAACTGGGCGAGTGGTGGGCGCGCCTGCGCCCCTGGCTGCTGGCGGCCGTCGGGCTGGTGCTCACGGCGCTGCTGGGCGTGGCCCTGCGGCGCCTGCTCAGCGAGGTGCACTACGCCGGCGTGATGACGGCGATGAACGACACGCCCACGCCGCGCATCTGGGCGGCGGTGCTGGCCACCGGGTTCAGCTACCTGGCGCTGACGCGCTACGACGCCTCCGCCCTGCGCTATGTCGGCGCGAAGGTCGAATCGTCCACGGTGCTGCTGACGTCCTTCGTCGCGTACGCACTTTCCAACACCATCGGGCTGGGTCCGCTGTCCGGCGGCGTCGTGCGCATGCGGCTCTACTCCGCGGCCGGGGTCGAGCCGCCGCAGATCGCGCGGGTCATCGTCTTCAACGCGGTCGCGTTCGGGCTGGGCATGGTGTTCTTCGGCGCCGTGGGCCTGTTGTGGGGAGCGCATGACGTCGCCACGCTGATCCACACGCGCGGCTGGATCCTGCGGCTGCTGGCCGCGGCCATGCTGATCCTGTTGATCGGCTTCGTGTGGCTCTGCGTGCGGCGCCGGGCCGTCACCCTCGGCCGCCTGGGAACACTGCAGTTGCCGCCCGCCGGCCTGGCCCTGCGCCAGCTGGGCATCTCGGCGGTCGAACTGGCCGCGTCGGCCACCGTGCTGTGGCTGCTGTTGCCGGCGGGGCACATGCCGCTGGCCGCGTTCGTGGCCTTCTACGCGATCGCCGTCACGGCCGGCATCGTCACGCACATCCCGGGCGGCGTCGGCGTCTTCGAGACGGTGATGCTGCTGGGCGCCGGCAACGGCATCCCGCGCGACGCGATGCTGGGCGCGCTGCTGCTCAATCGCGGCATCTACTACCTGCTGCCGCTGGTGGTGGCCGCGGGCATGCTGATCCTGTACGAGCTGCGCTCGGGCGTCGTGGCGCCGGTGGGCCGCATGGCGGTACGCCTGAGCCCCAGCCTGATGGCGGCGCTGACGCTGGTGGCCGGCGTCTGGCTGATCGTCTCGGGCGCGACGCCCTTCACCGACGATGCGCGCGACGTGCTGATGGCGCTTCACGTGCCGCTGCCCGTCGTCGAGGCCTCGCACTTCCTGGGCAGCGTGGCCGGGCTGGGCCTGGTGCTGGTCGCGCGCGGCCTGCTGCACCGGCTCGACATCGCCTGGTGGATCGCCTCGGCGCTGGCCATCGTCGCCGCGATCCTGGCGCTGCCCAAGGGCATCGCGCTGCACGAGGCGGAGTTCCTGCTGGCGCTGGTGGTGCTGCTGGCCATCTCGCGGCGCCAGTTCGACCGCCGCTCGTCGCTGCTGTCGCAGCATCTGGAGCCCGAATGGCTGGTGGCCATCGGCGGCGTGATCATCGCCTGCGCCTGGGTGCTGTTCTTCGTCTACAAGGAGATCGACTACAGCAACCGGCTGTGGTGGCAGTTCGAGCTCGATGGCCAGGCGCCGCGTTCGCTGCGCGCGCTGACCGCGGTCGCGATGCTCGCGCTCGGCTACGGCCTGTGGCAGCTGCTGCGGCCGCCGGCCGGCGCGCTCGCGGAGACGACGCCCGATGAGATCGAGCGCGCCGCGGCCATCATCCGCGCCAACGCCTCGTCGGACGCCTGCTATGCGCTGATGGGCGACAAGCACCTGATGTTCTCCCCGTCCGGACGCAGCTTCCTGATGTTCGGCAAGCAGGGCCGCTCGTGGGTCGGCCTGTTCGGCCCGTTCGGCGACTCGCGCGAGTTCGCGGACATGGTGTGGCAGTTCATCGAGATGGCCACGGACCATGGCGGCCGCACCGCGTTCTATCACGTGCGTCCCGCGGCGCTGCCGCTGTTTCTCGATTGCGGGCTGCACCTGTACAAGCTCGGCGAGCACGCGCAGGTCGAACTGCCCGGGTTCAATCTCAAGGGCGCCAGCCGCGCCAACCTGCGCACGGCCGTCAATCGCGCGGAGCGCGAAGGACTGCGCTTCGAGTTCGTGCCGGCCGAGCAGGTGGACGCGCTGCTGCCCGCCCTGAAGGAGATCTCCGACGCCTGGCTGGCGCAGCATCGCGGCGGCGAGAAGGCGTTCTCCGTCGGACGCTTCGACCCCGACTACCTGCGCCGCTTCCCGGTGGCCCTCGTCCGGCGCGACGAGCGCATCCTGGCGTTCGCCAACCTGCTCATGACCGGGGCGCGCGAGGAGGCCTCGCTGGACCTGATGCGCCACGATCCCGACGCGCCGCCCGGCACGATGGACTTCCTGATGGTGCGCATCCTGCAGCACCTGCAGGCCGAGGGCTATCGCCGCTTCGGGCTGGGCATGTCGCCGATGGCCGGCATGGCCGAACGCAGCGGCGCGCCCAAGTGGCAACGGCTCGCGCGCCTGCTGTACGAGCACGGCAACCGCCTGTACAACTTCCGCGGCCTGCGCAGCTTCAAGGACAAGTTCGACCCGGTCTGGGAACCGCGTTTCCTGGCCGCGCCGCGCGGGCTGTCGACTGCCTTCATACTGGCCGACGTCACCACGCTGATCGGCGGCGCCAAGGCCGCGCAGAAGACATGAGCCCGATTCTCAAAAGTGCGCTGCCGGCATTGGCGGCCCTCTGCGCCTCGGCCGGCGCCGCGCCCACCGCGCCCGCGTCGCCCGCCCTGTCTCATGGGCTGTTCAGCGAGCTGCACGTGTACAAGCCCGCGGGCGCGCCGCATCGCTTCGTGATGCTGGTGACCGAGGGCTCGACGCCCAGCGCGCGCGAGATCGCGATGCTGCACACCATGCTGGCGGCCGACGCGATGGTCGCGACCATACCCCTCGCGCCGTTCTACCCCCGCCTGGCGGCGCAGGACGGCAAGTGCACCTACGCTCCGGGCGCGTTCGAGAACCTGTCGCGTTACCTGCAGGCCTTCGAGCAGGTGCCGGGCTACCTGCCGCCCGTGATCGCGGGCGCCGACAAGACGGCCTCGTACGTCCAGTCGGTGGTCACGCAGGCACCGGCCGGCATCTTCGCCGCGGGACTGGCAGTGGACCTGCAACCGCTCGCTCTGACCCCACCGCCCTGCGCCCCCAAAGCCCGCGCCGCGTCCGGCGCCGAGGCGAGCGCCGCGACGCCCTGGATGGCCGTGCCGGATGCGGAGGGTGCCGCCTTCGAGCACGCCTTCGCCCAACTTGCCGTGCCGCAGACCGAACTGGCCGCCCCGCCGGCGCAACTGGACGGCCTGCCCATCATCGAAGTGCCCGTGACGCAAGCCGGCAAGCGCTTTGCCGTGCTGCTCTCGGGCGACGGCGGCTGGGCCGGCATCGACAAGAGCCTGGGCACGGCGCTGGCCGCGCAAGGCGTGCCCGTCGCCGGCTTCGATTCGCTGCGCTATTTCTGGGGCCCGCGCACGCCCGAGGAACTCGCCGCCGACCTCGACCGCGTGATCCGCTACTACGCGGCGCACTGGTCCCGCAGCGAGGTGCTGCTGGTCGGCTATTCGCAAGGCGCCGACGTGTTGCCGTTCGCGCTCAACCGCCTGCCCGCGGCCACGCGCGCCAAGGTCCGCCTGACCGCCTTGCTGGGCCCCGGCCAGAAGGCCTCGTTCGAGTTCCACCTGACCAACTGGATCGGTCCCAGCGGCGACCGCCCCATCGCGCCCGAGGCCTTGAAGCTGTCGGCCGCCAGCACGCTGTGCATCTACGGCATGGCGGAAAAGGACTCGCTGTGCCCCGAGCTCGCGCCCGGGCACGCACGCGCCCTGCCCCTGACCGGCGGCCACCATTTCGGCGGCGACTACGCGGCGCTGGCCACGCTGATCCTGGACGCGATGCCGCGCTGAACGGGCCGGCCGCGCGGCCGGACCAGGCGGCACGCGAGCGCGAATTCGGCGCACATATCGTCAGCGCGGGCCGCCACCTGCTCACGCTCATCGACGAGATCCTGAACCTGGCCCAGATCGAGGCCGGCAAGCTCCAGCTGTCGCTCGAGCCGATCGATCTGGACGACGTGCTGGCGGACTGCCGCGCGATGATGGATCCGCTGGCGGACAAGCGCCACGTCCGCCTGCTGTTTCCGGGCGCGAGCCATCGCACCGTCAACGCCGATCGCACGCGTCTCAGGCAGGTGCTGCTGAACCTGCTGTCGAATGCGGTCAAGTACAACCGCGAGCATGGCAGCATCGCCGTCGACATCGCCCACACCGCACCCGGCCGCCTGCGGGTGCGCGTGCACGACACCGGACTGGGCCTGCGGCCAGACCAGATGGCAGCGCTGTTCCAGCCCTTCAACCGGCTCGGGCAGGAGGCCGGCAAGCAGGAAGGCACCGGCATCGGCCTGGTGTTGGCACGGCAGCTGGTCGAACTGATGGGTGGCAGCCTGGGCGTGAGCAGCAAGCCGGGCGTGGGCAGCACCTTCTGGGCGGAGCTGCGGACCGCGGATGGGTACCACTGCGGTGATGTCTCCGATGGCCAACGCGATGCCTGAGCAGGTCTTCCGGGTTTCCGAATGGACCGCGGCCAATTTCCGGATCGCGCGACCACATCCGAAGCGGCGCGCGGGCACTCGCCCGTTGAATCAGGCACTTGGCGTCGTGAGCGCCACTGGCACGCGTGTTGCGTTGTCTGCAGGCCCGGCCAGCCGGCCAGAAGGCCTTATTCAAGGAGACAACCGATGAACCAGAGTTCGACACAACCCTCGTCCGGGGCCATGACGGCCGACGCGGATCTTGGCCTGCCGCCCATCGTGCCCCGCGCGTCGCACGCGGCGTCCACCGCGCCCGACCACGCCGCCAGCGGCACGCGCGGCCGCGCGATCCGTGCCATCGTCAGCGCGTCGTCGGGCAACCTGGTCGAATGGTTCGACTTCTATGCCTACTCCTTCACCGCCCTGTATTTCGCCTCGGCGTTCTTTCCCAAGGGCGACGCGACCTCGCAGCTGCTGAACACCGCGGGAATATTCGCGCTCGGATTCTTCATGCGCCCGCTGGGCAGCTGGATGTTCGGGCGCATCGCCGACCGCCAGGGCCGCCGTGCCTCGATGGTGCTCTCGGTGCTGATGATGTGCTTCGGCTCGCTGATGGTGGCCTGCCTTCCGACCTACGCGAGCATCGGCGTGTGGGCGCCGGTGCTGCTGCTGGTGGCGCGCCTGATCCAGGGCCTGTCGGTCGGTGGCGAGTACGGCACCAGCGCGACCTACATGAGCGAAGTGGCCGTCGCGGGCAAGCGCGGCTTCTACGCCTCGTTCCAGTACGTCACGCTGATCGGCGGGCAGTTGCTGTCGGTCCTCGTGCTGTCGGTGCTGCAGCTGGTGCTGGCGCCCGACGAGATGAAGGCCTGGGGCTGGCGCATTCCCTTCTTGATCGGCGCGCTGGCCGCCGTCGTCGCGCTGTGGCTGCGAACCACGCTGACCGAGACCACCACCGCGGCCACGCGCGCCGACCGCAGCGCCGGCACGATCGCCGGGATCCTGCGGCACCCGCGCGCGCTGCTGATCGTGCTGGGCTATACGGCCGGGGGTTCGCTGCTTTTCTACACCTACACGACGTACATGCAGAAGTACCTGGTCAACAGCGCCCACATGGACAAGGGCACGGCCACCAACATCATGACCGCGGCCCTGTTCTGCTTCATGCTGCTGCAGCCGATGTTCGGCTGGCTGTCCGATCGCATCGGCCGGCGCACGTCCATGATCTGCTTCGGCCTGTTCGGCACGCTCAGCACGGTGCCCCTGATGACGTCGATCGGCCACGCGGCCAGCCCGGGCGCGGCCTTCGCGCTGGTGCTGCTGGCGCTGGTGGGCGTGAGCTTCTACACGTCGATCAGCGGGCTGGTCAAGGCGGAGATGTTCCCGCCGCACATCCGCGCGCTGGCGGTCGGCCTGTCGTATGCGGTCGGCAACGCGGCGTTCGGCGGCAGCGCCGAATACGTCGCGCTGTGGTTCAAGTCCGCAGGCCAGGAGTCGACCTTCTTCTGGTACGTGAGCGCGCTCGCCGCGGTGGCGCTGATCGCTTCCTGGCTCATGCCCGACCCGCGGGTGCATGGATTCATGCGCGACGGTGCGAACGACGCGCCGGACTCCGTGAAGTAACCGTCGCCATGGCCTCGACCGCAATGTCCAGCCTTCCGCATCCAGGTGGAATGCCGCACACTGCCGGGGTCATGCTCACGCCCCGCTTCCGTCACTTCGCGTTCGCAGTTGCATGGCTGGCGGCGACGGCCGTGGTGGCCATGGCAACGTGGGAGTTCACCTATCGGCGCGCCCGCGACGGCCTGCGAGCCAACGCCGCCGTGCAACTGGTGGCGGACGCGGGGGCGGTGCAATCCGCGCTCGAGAAGTTCGAGACGCTGCCTTTCGTCATGTCGCTGCAGCCCGCGGTGAGCGAGGCCCTGCTGCATCCGGCCTCGCAGGACGGCATCGAGGCGCTCGATCGCTACCTGTTCGAGATCCAGCAGCGCGCCCGCATCGCCGCTGCCTACGTGGTGCAGGCCGACGGCCTGACGATCGCCGCCAGCAACGCCAGGCAGCCGCAGACCTTCGTCGGCAACAACTACCGCTTCCGTCCCTACATGCAGAGCGCCGTGCGCGGCAGCACGGGGCGCTTCTACGGCATCGGCACCACGACCGCCGAGCCGGGATACTTTCTCGCGCAGCCGGTGCTCGCCGCTTCCGCGCCGGCGTCGCCTGCGGCTTCCGCGGTGCTCGGCGCCGTGGTCATCAAGATCGACCTGCAGGACTTCGAGAAGTCGTGGCCGATCGAGGCCGATCCGGTCGCGCTGGTGGACGCGAACGGCGTCGTCTTCCTCAGCAACATCGCCGACTGGAAATACCGCAGCATCGCCCCCCTGAGCGCCGCCGCGCGCGAGCAGATCCGCCTCACGCAGCAGTACACGGGCAAGCAGGTCGACCGCGTCTTGGTGCCGGGCCCGCGCTGGGCCACGCAGGATCGCGTGGTCCAGCCCGTGGGCGTGCTGGGATGGCGTCTGATCCGCTTCGTGTCGGTCGACGGCGCGCGCCGCGCGGCCGCCAGTGCGGCGGTGGCGGCGTCGCTCTCGCTGGGGATCGCCGGCCTGCTGGCCCTGGTGATCGACCAGCGCAGGCGCCACCGCAAGGTCGCCGCCGCGTCACGCCGCGCCCTGGAGCGCGCATCGGCCCAGCTCGAGCAGCGCATCGCCGAGCGCACGCAGGAACTCGTGCGCGCCAACAGCGACCTCGAGCAACGCTACCGCGAAGTGCATGCCACCGAGCAGTTGCTGCGCGCGACGCAGTCGGAGCTGATCCAGGCCGGCAAGCTCGCGATGCTCGGACAGATGGCCGCCGGAATGACCCACGAACTGAACCAACCGCTGACGGCGCTGCGGGTGTTCGCCGACAACGCGATCGCCTTCCTCGACCTCGGCGATGCCTCGTCCGCGCGCGAGAACCTGGGCCACATCGCCAATGCCGCGGGCCGCATGGGACGCCTGATCGGCCAGCTCAAGGGCTTCGCGCGCAAGTCGCCCGGCAGCACCTGCACCGTCGATCTGGCGACCTCGATCGAGAACTCCGCGCTGCTGCTGCGCAGCGACTTCGCGGAGGCCGATGCCTCGCTGGAGGTGCACGTCGAACAGGCGGCCGTCGTCATCGGCGACCCCATCCGCGTCGAGCAGGTCCTGATCAACCTGATGCGCAACGCGCTCGACGCCGTCAAGGATGGCGCCGTCCGCCGCGTCGTCGTGACCCTGTCCACCAATGGGCGCGCGATGCTGCGCATCTCCGACTCCGGCCCGGGCATCTCGCCCCAGGTTCGCGAGCATCTGTTCGAGCCCTTCTTCACGACCAAGCCCTCCGGCGCCGGACTGGGCCTGGGGCTGGCCATCTCGGCCTCCATCGTGCAGGCCATGAGCGGCGAGCTGCTGGTCAGCGAAGGCGACGAAGGCGGCGCGGCCTTCACGGTGCTGCTGCCGCTGGCCGAAACCAAATCGGGAGGAAATCCGTCATGAGCGAAGTGCTGTTGATCGAGGACGAAGCCAGCATCCGCGCGGCCATGATGCAGTCGCTGAAGCTGGCCGGCATTGCCGTCACCGCGGTGGCGAGCGCGGAAGAAGCGCTGGCGTGGATCGACGTCCACTTCTTCGGCGTCGTCCTGACCGACGTGCGGCTGCCGGGCATGTCCGGCCTCGAGCTGCTCGACGCGGCGATGGCCCGGGACCGCGAGCTCCCCGTCATCGTGGTGACCGGACACGGCGACGTGACCATGGCGGTGCAGGCCATGCGCCAGGGCGCCTACGACTTCATCGAAAAGCCGTTCCGCGCGGACCACATCGTGGAGGTGGCGCGACGCGCGCTCGAGAAGCGCCGCCTGGTGCTCGAGAACCGCGCTCTCAAGAGCGCCTTGCGCGATCGCGACGACGTGCCCGAGCTGGTCGGCGAATCGGTCGCCATCGAGCGCCTGCGCGGCTTCATCGCCACCATCGGCCCGACCGGCGCCGACGTGCTGATCAACGGCGAGACGGGCACCGGCAAGGAGGTCGTCGCGCGCCGCCTGCACGCGGCCGGTTCGCCCGACGCTCCCTTCGTCGCGATCAACTGCGCCGCGATGCCCGAGACGATGTTCGAGAGCGAAGTGTTCGGCCACGAGGCGGGCGCCTTCACCGGCGCGGCCAAGCGGCGCATCGGCAAGTTCGAATTCGCCCGTGGCGGCACCGTGTTCCTCGACGAGATCGAGTCCATGCCGCTGGCGCTGCAGGTCAAGCTGCTGCGCGTGCTGCAGGAGCGCACCGTCGAGCGGCTCGGCGGCAACGAGTCGATCAAGGTGAATTGCCGCATCGTGGCGGCCACCAAGGTCGACCTCGAGAAGCTGTCGCACGAGGGCGGCTTCCGGTCCGACCTGTACTACCGCATCTCGACGGTGTCCATCCAGCTGCCCGCGCTGCGCGAGCACCCGCAGGACATCCCCAGCCTGCTGGGACTGTTCGTGCGCCAGGCCTGCGCGCGCTACGACCGCCCCGTGCCTGACTGGACGCCGCAACAGATGGCCGCCTGGAGCGCCATGCCGTGGCCCGGCAACGTGCGCGAACTCAAGGGCTTCGCCGATCGGTTGGTGCTCGGCCTGGTCGACGCCAGGCAGGAGCCGGTCGAGGCCCGATCCCCGCTGACGCTGTCGCTGCAGCTGGAACTGTTCGAGAAGAACGCGCTGCGCGCGGCGCTGCGGCGCGCGGGCGGCAATGTCGTGCTGGCCGCCGAACAGCTGGGTATCGGCAAGACCACGCTCTACGACAAGCTCAAGCGCTTCGAGATCTCCATCTGATGTCGCTCGCGCGTGAACTATTTGCTCCTTGCGCGGCGTGCCCGAAGGCGCGCCGGATCATGGCTGCGGCCCACGCTGCCGAAGATGTCAATGCGGCGACGCTGGTCTCGCCATGACTTGAGGGCTCAAAGAATGTTCAGGAATCTGCGTATCGGAACTCGGCTGGGAGTGGGCTTCGGCATCGTGCTGCTGCTGACCGCGCTGGCCATCGCGACAGGGCTGCTGCAGGTCTCCGCCGTGGCCGCGGAAAACCAGCGCCTGCTCAGCGAGCCCTTGACCAAGGAGCGCATCACCAGCGACTGGTATCGCGTGATCGAGTCGGGCAGCAAGCGCACGCTGGCCATGGCGGTGAGCGCCGACCCGATCCTGGAGGCGACCTTCCGCCCCGACATGAAGGAATCCACCGCGCTGTCGACCAAGTACCAGGAACAGCTCACCAGGCTCGCGACGTCCGCCGAAGAGCGCAAGTGCCTCGACGACATCGCCACCGCCCGCAAGACCTACCTGTCGCTGCGCAACGAGATCGCCACGCTGCGCCATGACGGCAAGAGCGACGAGGCCGCGGCCTTCGCCGAACGGCTCAAGCCCGCCACGGCCGGCTATCTGGGCACGCTGCAAAGCATGCTGGACCTCGAACGCGCGACCATCGACCGCCAGGCCGGCGTGATCCGTTCCGAAGTGGAGCGCAGCCTGTGGATCCTCGGCGCGATCGGCGCGAGCGTGCTGCTGGCGGGCATCGGCATGTGCGTCTACATCACGCGCGGCATCACGCTGCCGATCCGCAGCGCGGTCGCCGTCGCGCGCCGCGTGGCCGGCGGCGACATCGGACACGACGTCGTGGTGGATCGGCACGACGAGTTCGGAGCGCTGCAGGCGTCGATGTCGGACATGTCCACGCAATTGCGCAGCATGATCTCCGCGATCCGCACCAGCGCTTCCGTGATTGCCCACGCCTCCACCGAGATCGCCAGCGGCAATGCCGACCTGTCCAACCGCACCGAGGACCAGGCCGCATCGCTGCAGCGCACCGCCGGCAACGTCGAACAGCTCAGCACGGCAGTGCGCAACAACGCCGACAGCAGCGTGCGCGCGCTCGACCTCGTCCATTCGGCCAGCGGATCGGCGCGCGAGGGCGATGCGATCGTCGGCGAGGTGATCGGCACGATGCAACGCATCTCGAGTTCGTCCAATCGCATCAGCGAGATCGTCGGCGTGATCGACGCCATCGCCTTCCAGACCAACATCCTGGCGCTCAACGCCGCGGTGGAAGCGGCGCGCGCCGGCGAACAGGGGCGCGGCTTCGCCGTGGTCGCCTCCGAGGTCCGCACGCTGGCCCAGCGCAGCGCGACGGCTGCCAAGGAAGTGCGCGCGCTGATCGCCGAATCCACCGCCAACGTCGACTCCGGCGAGAAGCTGGTCGAGCGGGCCGGCACGTCGATGCACACGATCATGGAATCGGTGCGGCGCGTCGACGAGATCATCGGCCACATCGCGGTCGCCAGCCGCGAGCAGGCCGAAGGCGTCGCCGAGGTCAACCAGGCCGTGTCGGCGCTGGACGAGACGACGCAGCGCAACGCCGCGCTGGTCGAGCAGTCCGCAGCGGCGGCCATGGCACTGCAGGAACAGGCCTGCCGGCTGGAGGGCGCGATCGCCGCGTTCGCGACGCAGGGGGAGTAGCCGCCGAAGACGCGGCTCGCCAACAACCGGAGACAAGCATGAAGCTCTTGACCAGGCAAGCGGCTGGCACCGCCATCGCCGCCGCCCTTTCATTCACCGCCCTGCTGGCGCAGGCCGACATCCTCGTCGGTCAGACCGCCGGATTCACCGGCCCTGCGGCCGGCAGCGTCAAGGAGATGTCGACGGGCGCCGCGCTGCTGATCGACGACGTGAACCGCCGCGGCGGCATCAACGGCCAGGCGGTCAAGCTGATCCAGCTGGACGACAAGTTCGATCCCAAGCTCGCCGCGCGCAACGCGGAAACGCTGATCGTGGACGACCACGTCGTGGCCCTGTTCCTGGCGCGCGGCACGCCGCACAACCAGGCC
>Ga0209759_1001343_pt1 | contig 14348 bp, 12 predicted proteins | sample AraplaCL_Col_mMS_FD_184261 | JGI IMG/M metagenome (GOLD analysis project Ga0209759, IMG submission 184261) | Arabidopsis root microbial communities from the University of North Carolina, USA - plate scrape CL_Col_mMS (SPAdes) (version 2) | ecosystem: Host-associated > Plants > Roots >...
CCCGCCCCCCCCGCCATGCCCGCCGCGTTCGCCATATTCGCCACGTTTGTCATCGCCCTATCCCTTGACGGCGCCGGATGCAATGCCGCGCACGAACCAGCGGCCCGAAACGAAGTACACCGCGAGCGGCACCATGGAGGTCAGAATGGTCGCCGCCATATTGACGTTATAGAGGCGCTCGCCGGTCGTCGTATTGATGATGTTGTTCAACTGCACCGTCATAGGCAGATTTTTGGTGCCAGCGAACACGAGGCCGAGAATGAAGTCGTTCCAGATGCCCGTGACCTGCATGATGACCGCCACCACGATGATCGGCGTGGACATGGGCAGCATCAGTTGCACGAAGATGCGCCAGAAGCCGCCGCCGTCGATGCGCGCCGCCTTGAACAGCTCCTGCGGAATCGACGCGTAGTAGTTGCGGAACAGCAGTGTCATCACCGGCATGCCGAAGATGGTGTGAATCACCACGATGCCCGGCAGCGAGCTGAACAGATGCACGCTCGCCAGCACGCGCACGAGCGGATAGACCATCACCTGCACGGGAATGAACGCGCCCATCAGCAGCACGCCGAACAGCAGGCCGGCGCCGCGCGGCCGCCAGAACGACAACGCGTAGCCGTTCACCGCGCCGATCGCGATCGACAGAATCGTGCTCGGCACAACGATGCGCACCGAGTTCCAGAAACCGACCTGAATGCCGTTGCAATCGAGCCCCGTGCAGGCGGACTGCCACGCGGCGCTCCACGCGCTGAGCGTGAAATGCGTGGGAAATGCCAGCAGATTGCCGAGGCGGATCTCGCTCATCGGCTTGACCGAGGTGACGAGCATCACGTAGAGCGGCAGCAGGAAGAACAGCGCGGCCGTGAGCAGGAACGCGTAGACGCCGAGGCGCGCCGGAGTGAACGCCGTACGGCGGCGACGCGGCCGCGCGCGGCTCGGCGGCGTGCCGCCTTTGAGCGGCGGGCTGAGCGTGTTCATCACACCTCCTTACGCAGGGCCGCACGGCTGCGGGCATAGAAGAACGGCGCGAGAATCGCCAGCACGGTGGCCAGCAACACGATCGACGCCGCCGAAGCGAGCCCGATATTGGCGCGGCCGAACAGATAGTCCATGATGAACTTCGCCGGCACTTCGCTCGCCGTGCCGGGGCCGCCTTGCGTCATCGCGACCACCGCGTCGTAGAGCTTCACGACCATCACGAACAGCAGCACGAAAGCAGTGGAGATGGATGGCCCCAGCATCGGCACGACGATGCTGACGTAGACCCGCCAACGCGGAATGCCGTCGATGCGCGCGGCTTTCCACAACTCGTCGTCGATGCCGCGCAGGCCCGCCAGCAACAACGCCATCACCAGACCCGAGGCCTGCCACACGGTCGCGATCACGATGGTGTAAATCACCCAGTCCTGATCGACGATCCAGTCGAAACGCGCGTGTGCGAATCCGAGCTTGTGCAGCACGGCCTGCGCGCCCAGTTCCGGGTTCAGGATCCACTGCCACACGAGCCCCGTCGCCACGAACGACATTGCATACGGATAGAGAAACACCGTGCGCAACGCGCCTTCGGCGACCACGCGCTGATCGATGAAAATCGCCAGCAGCAAACCGATCACCATGCACGCCACGATAAAGCACGCGCCGTAGATCACGATGTTCTGCAACGACAGCAGCCAGCGGTCGTTATTGAAGAGCCGCGCGTATTGCGTGAAACCCGCGAAGTCGCCGGACGGAAATGTGCGCGAATTGCTGAGCGACACGCGCGCGGTCCAGACCATCGTGCCGAGATAGGCGAAGACGACGGTCATGACCATTGGCAGCAGCGCGAGCCACGCCGCAATCGGAAAGCGCTTTTTGAGCGGCTTTTTCAGCCGCATCCGATGGGCCTTGGACGACCCTCCGGCCGGCAACTTGAGCGCGTGCATGCCGCGCACCTAGCTCTTCAACGCACTGGCGAACGCTTTCTGCGCGTCGTCGACCGACTGGTTCTTGTTCCAGAAGTTGGTGACGACGTCGATCAACGCGCCCTGCGTGTCAGGCGAGAGCAGCATTTCCGGATTCGGCAACTGACGCGACTTGTCCTTCATGATCGCAATGCCCTCCTTCGCGCAGATGTCGAGACTGCTGCCGTCCACGTCGGGACGAATCGGAATTGAGCCTTTCTTCGCGCTGAATGCGACTTGCGCGGCCGGCGAGGTCATCACCGTGGCAAGCAGATTCTGCGCCTTGATCGTAGTGGGATTGTCCGTTTTCGGGAACACGAACACGTCGCCCGCGACCAGATACGGCGAATGCGGACCGAAACCCGGGAAGCAGCCGAAGTCCTTGCCCGCGCTCTGATTCGCCGCCGAGAATTCGCCCTTGGCCCAGTCGCCCATGATCTGCACACCCGCCTTGCCGGAAATCACGAGCGCCGTGGCGTCGTTCCAGTTGCGGCCGGGCGAGCCCGGATCGACGAAATCGTGCAGGCGTTTGAACGAGGCCAGCACTTTCTTGAACGCGTCCGACTTCACGGCGTTCATGTCGCGATCGCGGTACACCTTCATGTAGAGATCGGGGCCGCCCACGTCCGCCAGCACCGCGTCGAAGGTGATCTTCTCCTGCCAGGGCTGGCCACCTAGCGCGAGCGGAATCACGCCCGCGGTTTTCAGCTTGCCGAGATCGGCGATGAACTCGTCATAGCTCTTCGGCTCGCCGGCGATGCCCGCTTTCTGGAACACCGGCTTCGAGTAGAAGAACCATGCCGGCATATGGATATCGACAGGCGCGGCGTAGTAATGTCCCTTCACCTTGATGCTGTCGATAATCGACTGCGGGAACACGCCGTTCCAGTTCTCTTTCGCCGCGACGTCGTCGACATTGTTGAGCAGGCCCTGATCGATCAGGTCGTGAAACTGCTTGGACGTATTGAACTGCGCAGCCGTGGGTGGATCTCCGCCCACGATCCGGTTGATCGCCGTGGAGCGCGCCTGATCGGCGCCCGCCACCGCGTTGTCGACCCACTGCCCGCCGGCCTTGTTATACGCATCGGCAAACTGGCGAATCGCGGCCGATTCGCCGCCCGAGGTCCACCAGTGAATCACGTTGGCCTTCAACGGCTCCGCCTGCGCGACGACGCCATACAACGCCAGTGCCGCAACCACGCCTCGCAAGACCAGTTTTTTGCTGTTCATTCCGTCTCCTCTCGATCATGCAACCAACTTGCGCCAAGCCCTGGCGCCCGTGTTTCAAGTCGACATACAAACCAGCTTTTACCTGCTATTCAGTGCGTGCCTTGCGCTCCCTCAGGAATTTCGACACCAGATTCGCGCTGCGCTTGATCGTGCGTTTCTGGGTCGCGTAATCGACATGCACGATACCAAAGCGCCGTTCGTATCCGAAGGCCCACTCGAAGTTGTCCATCAGCGACCAGAGAAAATAGCCGCGAATCTCAACGCCTGCCTTGATCGCCTGATCGACCGCGGCGAGATGGCGTTTGAGGAACGAGATGCGCTGGCTGTCCTCCACCTGGCCGTCGATCACGTTGTCGTCCGAGGCCATGCCGTTTTCGGTGATGTAGATCGGCGGCAGGTTCGCATACGTGGCCTTGAAACCGGTCAGCAGATCGCGCAGGCCGTCCGGATACACCTCCCAACCCATCTGCGTGCGCTCGACGCCTTCGAGCGGCACGTCCGTGAAACCATGCGCGCCGTCGCTCGCGACATTCGTGCGGAAATAATAGTTGATGCCGAGAAAGTCCAGCGGCGCGGCAATGGTTTGCATGTCGCCGTCGAGCACCAGCGGCTCCGTGCCCGGCCACAACTCGAACAGATCCTGCGGGTAGCTGCCCTTGAGGAGCGGATCGAGAATCCAAGCGTTGTGCTGCACCTCGAACAGATGCGCCGCGCGTTGATCGGCGGCGCTCTCGCTGTTGGCCGTGCCGCGTCCGATGTTGGCGACGATGCCGACTTGCGACGCCGGATCGTTGGCGCGCAACACCGGCACCGCGAGACCGTGCGCTAGCAGCAGATGATGCATGGCCTGCGTGGCGTAACGCGCGTCGGCGAGTCCCGGAGCGTGGTGGCCGTTGCCATAGCCGAGATACGCCGAACACCACGGCTCGTTGAGCGTCATCCATGCGTCGACGCTGCCGGCCAGTTCGCGGCTCATCAGGTCGGCGTAATCGGCGAAACGGTAGGCAGTATCGCGATTGAGCCAGCCGCCGCGATCTTCAAGATGCTGCGGCAAGTCCCAGTGATACAGCGTGACGAAGGTCGTGATGCCCTTCTCTTTCAGCCGCGCCAGCAGGCGCTTGTAGAAGTCGAGCCCTTTGCGGTTCGGCGCGCCGGCCGCGTCCATCACGCGCGGCCAGGCGATCGAGAGCCGGTAGGCTTCGAGGCCGAGGCCGGTTAGCAGATCGACGTCGGCTTCCCAGCGATGATAGTGATCGCAGGCCACCGCGCCGGTGTCGCCGGCCAGCACCTTGCCGGGCTTCGCCGAGAACGTGTCCCAGATGGACGGCAGGCGGCCGTCTTCGTTCACCGCGCCTTCGATCTGATACGAAGCGGTAGCCGCGCCGAGCAGAAAGCTCTTGCGCCACAGCGACGAGTCTGCGGGCGGCGTGAAAGGATCGGCGAGCGATGGGGAACGGGGAGACAGAGCGTCGGATACAGCGGATGCGTCGTTTGCCACGGATTCCTCGCTGAGGTCGTTGAACCGGGTACGGCGGAAGCCAGAACGCCCATGCCCGAGAGCTGGGTGGAAGCGCTTCCACAAGACCTGCGAACGATAGCAGCGGCGGATTCGACACAGCAATCAGGGTTTGTCTGGAGCGATGCCTGGCATGCCCGGCGCGGTGATGCGCCGGGCATTACGACAGCCTTGGCGAGAGGCGGTGCGAGTGTGTTGCGGGCGTGGTGTTGCAAGCGTGGCGGGCGCAATCTCACGCGTCGCAGGCGCGATGCGATCTCACGGCTTCGCGCTCAGGTTGAACGCACCGTTGTCATAGGCATCGCAGTAGGTTTTCCAGTCCGCCGCCACCTGCGCCTCGCACTGCGTCGCGGTTCCCACCAACGGCACTTGCCAGTCCTGGCGATTGCCGAACGCGATCAGATCGTCGGCGATCGACGACTTCTGCCGCCCGCCGCTGCGCAGATGCGCCCACGCACTCAACTCGGCCATGCTGCTGACCACCGCTTCGAGACGCGGCAGTTTGCCGTCCCAGTCGCTCAAGGCCACGCGATCTTCCGAAGGTTGCAGGCTGCGCAGCACATACGAACGCTGATTGAATTCGACCGCATGCAGGAACGCCTGCGAGACCGCCTGATTGCGCCGCTGAATTTCGACGACGCGTTGCGCTTCTGTCTGCCACGCCGGCTGCGGCGTGCTCACGTGCGGCGTCACGGAAGAAGGCAGCGCCTCTTTCAGATCGATCAGATAGTTGCCGTCAGGCGAGCCTTTGCCTTCGACGAGAATCACGTAACGATCCACGCCGAGGCTCCCCGTGCCGGCAATGCGCCGCGCCACGTCGAGAATGCGGAAGAAGTCAGGATTGGGCTCGCCGGCGGCGAACTTCTGCATGAACTGCGTGACGGCGGCGCGCTGCGCGTCGCTGACCGCCAGCGCTTTTTTGCCGTCCACTTTCAGCATGCGGGTCTTGCCTTTGAGCACCGTGCGCCGGTCCAGATGCGCCGCCCGCGTGCGGCTTGCAAGCGCGACAAACAGATCGCGCACCATGCCGGTTGCGGTTTCCGCTTCGATCCAGCGCGCCTTGCCATGCGCCAGCGCCGCGCCATATTTTTCCAGCGCGGTGTGGCACAGCCCCAACGCCTGCGCGCGGCTCAGCTTGAGATCGCTCGCGCCGACCAGCACGCTCGTCAACAGACGCACCAGTTCGTAGAGATTCGGCGCGAGGCAGGCTTCGTCGAAGTCGTTGTTGTCGAAGTAGATGAGCCGGTTGTCGCCCTTGTAGCTGCCGAAATTTTCCAGATGCATGTCGCCGCAGATCCACACCGGCGGCGCGTCGTCGAACACCTTGTCGCGCGGCAGGCGCTCGTAAAACAGGTGACACGTGCCGCGCAAAAACACGAATGGTGACGTGCGCATGGCTTTGTATTTCATCGCGAGCCGTTCGGGATCGCGACCGGCGTTGAAGCTTGCGATCGTGCTGACGATATCGAGCATGAGTTTCCTTTGAATGCGGGCAAGTTGCACATTGCCGCGACCGAGGGCACAGGCCGCGCGGCGCGGCGCCCAACTGTTCGACAGTAGACCACAGCGCGACATGTCAACGCCCGCTCATGGTATCGACCTTCGACAGTGCTTGCGCGTCGTGCGCGTCGTGACCCTAGGCCGTTTCGCGCGCACCGAACCTCTTGCGGTACGCACCCGGACTCGTCAACGCAATGCGCCGGAAGTGCCGCCGCAACGATTCCTCGGAACCGAAGCCCGCCAGTTCCGCGACACGCGCCATCGGCAGCGGCGCGGGCGCTTCGAGCAGATCGCGCGCAATGGCCACGCGTTCGCGCACAAGCCATTCATAAGGCGCCATGCCGGTGGCATCGTGAAACTGCCGCTGCAGGGTGCGCGGGCTCATCGCCGCCCGCTCGGCGAGCGAGCGCAACGTATGCGGCAAAGCGGGATGACCGCGCACCCAGTCCATCAGTCTGGACAGACGGCCGCTGTCGTCCTGCGGCATGGGACGCTGCACGAACTGCGCCTGGCCGCCCTCGCGATGCGGCGGCACCACGAGCCGCTGCGCGACCCGGTTCGCCACCGCGCTGCCGTGGTCGCGCCGCACCAGATGCAGCAGCATGTCGAGCCCCGCAGCCGAACCCGCCGAGGTGATGATCTGCCCTTCGTCGACATACAGCGCGTCCGGTTGGACGTGCAATTGCGGGTAGCGCTGCTGCAATTTGTCGGCATAGCGCCAGTGGGTCGTAACGGCCTTGCCGTCGAGCACGCCCGCCGCCGCGAGCACGAACACGCCGGAGCAGATCGAACAGAGACGCGCGCCGCGCGCGTAGGCGGCGCGGATTTTCTTCAGGAGCGGTTCGGGCGGCATTTCGTCGGCATCGCGCCAGCCGGGAATGACGATCGTGTCGGCGCGCTCCAGCAGCTTGAGCGTATAAGGCGCGGCAAGCGTGATGCCGCCCGCCGCCCGGATCGGCCCCGGCTCGCTTGCGCAGACCGCGAAGCGATACCAGTCCACGCCGAGTTCAGGGCGCTCGAGCGCGAACAGTTCGGTCACGCAGCCGAATTCGAAGGTGCAGAGCCGGTCGTAAGCCAGCGCGACGACGAGATGATTGTGCATGGCGTGATGTTACCGGAGATCGATGATCCCGCCACACTCATCCGGCGTGGCGCGCCATGCCGCGATCAAGCCGCCTGATGTGCCCGCACGACCGAAGGCAAAGACGACGAAAACGAAGTCAATCGAGAGCAGCCGCATCGCGCCGAGGCAACGTCTCATCGACCATAGCCAGTTGGAAACCCTCGTCGAGCCAACCCGTAATGCCGCCGATCATTACCTTGACGGGTCGGCCGAGCTGGGCGAGCCTGATTGCGGCTCGTGTCGCTCCGTTGCAATGAGGGCCCGCGCAATAGGTGACGAAAAGCGTATCGGGCGAATAGGTGGCGAGCTTCGACGCCACGATCTTGCCGTGCATGAGATTCACTGCGCCTGGCACATGGCCGCGCGAGAAATGCTGCGGACCGCGCACGTCGAGCAGGACGAAATCGACTGAACGTGGGTCGTCGCTCGTGAGCGCCGCGTGGACGTCGGCACAATCGGTTTCGAACGACAGCGACGCGCTGAAGTGGGCAAGCGCGGTGGCGCTGTCGGCGGGCGGTACGGATGAGACAGGGGACATATGTATCTCCTTGTGCGTGGATCATTGCAATGTATTGTCCCGGTCTCATGCACAATCAGCCAGTGGCGCAAATGACATATTCCGGTAACATCGCGCCACGGCGCCATCCGCTCTAAAGCTCATCACAGCGTGCTCGTGCGCGGCAGTCACACCAAGTGTCCGCATATCGAACTCGAGGGCTGGCACGTTTCCAATCTCCCCAACCGGCCGCTCCGGCGGCGATGCCACGGCTAGCGGATCAACAGCACCGCGTCTCCGTCTCATTCAAGCAACGCCGGACAGCGTTTTTATCGGCTGCGCACAAGCAGGAATCATCCGACAGGCCTTATCGCACGGCGATTTTGACTGCGATATGACAAGCGTGAAAAATATGCAGGACGCCGTACCATGCTGGAAACGAATATTGCTTTCGAGCGCAAATTTATACACTGCGATGAAGGACCGATTACGTTGTCGTTCACCGGAGGCGCTCGTGAAAAGAATTGCCACTATCTGTGCTATTTCTGGAGTACTTGCGACATCGGGCAGCGTTCATGCGCAGAGCTCGGTGACGCTTTACGGCCTGATCGACGCAGGTCTGATGTACACCAACAATGTATCGAAGAGCGGCTCCCACGGAGCGCTCGTACAGGCCACGAGCGGCAACATCAACGGGAGCCGCTTCGGCATGCGCGGCGCGGAAGACCTCGGCGGCGGGCTGAAGGCAATTTTCGTGCTGGAGAACGGCTTTAACGTTCAAAACGGCAAATTGGGGCAAGACGGCCGGATGTTCGGACGGCAGGCGTATGTGGGCCTCAGCGCCACGCAATTCGGCGCCGTGACGCTCGGGCGGCAATACGACTCGCTGGTCGATTTCGTTGCGCCTTTGTCCGCCACTGCCGGGACTTTCGGCGACACCGGTTTCGCGCATCCGTTCGACAACGACAACCTGAACCACTCGGTACGGATCAATAACGCGGTCAAGTACACGAGCGTCAACTATGCGGGTCTGACATTCGGTGGCATGTATGCCTTTTCGAACAACACCAGCTTTGCTGTAAATCGTGCCTACAGTGCCGGCGTCAGTTATGCCTTCGGGCCTTTGACGGCCGCTGCCGGTTATTTGCAGATCAACGGCTCGACGAACACGACTTCGAGCAGTTCGGGTGCGGTCGATATCGGCGAATCGGCTGCGAATGGCAGTGGCGGATTTAACCTGGGTGCGGACGTTCAGCGTACCGTGGGCGCTGCGCTCAACTACAAATTCGGCCCGGCTGCAGTCGGCTTTGTCTACACTCACAGCCAGTTTCAAGGGACCACGTCGTTCGGCCAGACGAACGTCGGCAACAGCGGCACGATGCGCTTCGATAACTATGAATTGAACGCCAAGTACGCGCTTACGCCTGCTATCAATCTCGGCATTGCCGACACCTATACCGACGGCCACGTGGGCAATGGCAGCAACACCGCATACGGCTCGGATCCCAAATGGAACCAGGTCAACCTGCAAGCCGTGTATTTGCTGTCAAAACGCACGGACGTTTATGTCGAAGGCATGTATCAGCACGTGATCGGCCACAACTATGTGGCGTTTATCAACACTGCGGGCGGCGCCTCTGGGACTTCCAATCAGGTTGTCGCCACCGTCGGTTTGCGCACCCGTTTCTAGATACCTTTTGCGCGGTTTTTTGACGACCCCCGCCTGCGCGGCGGGTCGTGCCGCCACACAACGGCCAGGGGCCGGCAAAAGCGAACCTAGCCGAGTATCGGATGCGACGTGCCCGGTATAGGGCGGCCACGGTTATCGGTCGGGACGAGTTGCGTCTGAAACGCGACGAACAGCGCCTGAAACTTGCCGTCGACCTCCACGATGACCGCGCCGTCCTGAAACGTGCCGTTTTCGGAGGAATGGTCTTTCATCTTGCTGCCGGGTTGCGGTTTCGGATTCCCCTGATTCATGTGCGTCTCGTGCAGACCGTCCTTCTGCGGTTCGAAGAGAAAGCCGAATCCATAAATCGTCGCATCGGTGGTCGGCTTCCATCCCCGGCGATTGTCGCTATAGCCTGGCGTCGGATAGACGAATTCGACGGGCGCCGCGGACATATCCAGCTTGAGCATCTCGTTGAGCAGAGCGTTGATGTCGTTGTGTTCCGTCTTTGTGTCCAGCGGGATTGGACGCATGGTGCTCAGATCGACGAGCCTCGGGTCGTGGACGTAGTCCAGCTTCGGGAAGCCCGAGGTGCTTACTCCGGCGGACAACTTCTGAAGGTCCGCGATCAAGGGGTGATCGAAATACTGATTCCATGCGTAGAGCACCAGATATCCCGCTGCGCCGGTCAGGGAGCTGTCCGATTTGACGTTCGTGACGATGCGGAACTCCTTGCCGCTCGAATCCTCGCTGACGATCACATAGTGCGGATCGCCCTTGTAACCGTCGAGGAACGGGACGCCAAGTTTCAACTTGCCCTTGAAAAGCACATATTCGTTCTGCGCCATCACATCGTCTCCCGGAGTAGGCGAGAACAAATTGTATGTGTGAAATGTGACAGCGCCGGCCTTCTGGTCGCCGGCGCGTCGGGGAACCGGCCGAAGCCGGCCGAAGCCAATCGGCAACATATTGAGAATCAATTAAATAAAAACCTCGAACTGTCGATAACAAGTTCAGCCGCTTCCCTTTTGCGGTTGGACTATACATGCAGAGCTCATACAATTTTTGGCTGGTCACCATCTCATTCGTCGTCGCGACGCTGGCGTCGTACACGGCGCTCGACCTGACCGGCCGCATTTTCCTGCTGGCGTCGGCGCGGCTGCGGCACGCCTGGCGGCTGGGCGGCGCCGCCGCGCTCGGCGTCGGCATCTGGTCGATGCACTTCATCGCGATGCTCGCCTTTTCGCTGCCGATTCCGCTCGGCTACGACTTCGCGACGACCGCCGCGTCGCTCGGGCTCGCGATCGGCGCCTCCTACCTGGCCCTGTACGTCACGACTCTGCAGCGGCTCACGCCGGGCCGCCTGCTGGCGGGTGGCGTGCTGATGGGCTTCGGCATTGCCGGCATGCACTACACCGGCATGGCGGCCTTGCAGATGGCGCCGGGCATCCGCTATCAGCCGGAGTGGTTCGCGGCTTCGCTCGCGATCGCGATCGGCGCATCGACCGCCGCGTTGTGGATGGCCCGCGCGCTCAGCAACGACGGCGCGCGCCACGTCGTGCGTAAGCGTCTGGGGGCGGCGCTCGTGATGGGCGTGGCGATCAGCGGCATGCATTACACGGCCATGGCCGCCGCCGACTTTTTGCCGGGCGCCATCTGCGGCGCGGCCAAAGGCGTGAATGCCACGTGGCTCGCGACCTCCGTGATCCTGCTCACCTTTGCCATTCTGACGGTCACGCTAATGCTGTCGCGCTTCGACGCGCGCAACGCCTTGCTGATCGGCGCGGTGTCCAGGCTAAACGGCCAGATCGTGCGGCTCGCCACGCTCGACACACTGACCGGCCTGCCGAACCGCAGCACGCTGACCGACCGCATCGAGCGCGCGATCCTCAGCGCGCGGCGGCAGCGCACGCTGTTCGCGATCCTCTTCATGGACCTCGACGGCTTCAAGACCATCAACGATTCGCTCGGCCACTCGGTCGGCGATCAGGTTCTGACGGCGTTCGCGCAGCGCCTGCTGCAATGTGTACGCGAGACCGATACCGTCGCGCGGCTGGGCGGCGACGAATTCGTGGTGCTGGCCGAAAACCTCGGTTCGCGCGAAGACGCCAGCGCGCTCGCGGAAGGCGTGCTCGAGCGCATGCGCCTCGGCGTGTGGACCGACTCGCAGCCGCTGCAGGTCATGCCGAGCATCGGCATCGCCCTCTATCCGCACGACGGCGACTCCGTCGAGACGCTGCTCAAGCACGCCGACGCGGCCATGTACGAGGCCAAACGCGCGGGCCGCAGCACCTACCGCTTCTTCGAGCGCAGCATGAACGAGGCCGCCACGCGCACGCTGCAGATTCAGAACGCGTTGCACGACGCGCTCGCCGCCGGCCATTTCTCGCTGCACTTCCAGCCCAAGTTTCACGGCAACGGCAACTCGCTGGCGGGCGCCGAAGCGCTGATCCGTTTGCATCACCCGCAACTCGGCGCGCTGACGCCGCTCGAGTTCATTCCGATCGCCGAGCGCTCGGGGCAGATCGTGCAGATCGGCTACTGGGTCGTGCGCGAAACCTGCCGGCAGATTCGCCGATGGGTCTCGCAGGGCCTGCCGGCGATGAAAGTGGCGATCAATCTGTCGCCGCGCCAGTTGCTGCAGCCGAACCTCGTCGCGAGCATGCTCGCGATCGTCGAGGCCGAAGGCGTGGCCTGCGAGCAGATCATGTTCGAGATCACCGAGACCGTGGCCATGCAGGACGCGCCCAAGACCATCGAAATGATCCGCGAATTCCAGGCGAGCGGCTTCGAGATCGCGATCGACGACTTCGGCACCGGCTATTCGAGCCTCGCCTATCTGCAACGTTTTCGCGTCAAACAACTGAAGATCGACCGCTTCTTCACCAACGGCCTCGACGCGCACGGCCCGGAAGGCAGCGCGATCGTGTCCGCGATCATCGCCCTTGCGCATTCGCTGGAAATGGATGTGGTGGCCGAGGGCGTCGAAACCGAATCGCAACTCGGCATGCTCAAGACGATGCGGTGCGACGAGATGCAGGGTTTCCTGCTCGGCAAGCCGCTCGGCGCCGACGACTTCGCCGACCTGCTGCGCGCAAGAATGGTGGCCGCGTGAAGCCGACGATCGTCTGAAACGCGCCCCGCCCCACGGCCATGCGGCTGGCCGCGCCGCCGTCGGCGCTGAATCCCGTTTTACGAGCGAACAATAACAGGCAGGTCAGGTGCTGGAGAGTTCATGAAATTCGATGTAGCGACGTTTACTTCGTTGTGGTTGATCACGTTTCTGTGCTGCGCCTTGCTCACGACCGCGCTCTCGCGCATGTTCACGCGCGTGAGCGCGTTCCGCTTCTGGGCGGTCGGTTTCTATCTGCTCGCCGCGTCGTCGGCCTGCTTCACCCTGCATCTCACCTGGCGTCACGACGCGCTGCTGATCGCCACCGCGACGCTCGCGCTGCAAAGCCGCACGCTGATCTGGGCCGGCACACGCGAACTGTTCGGCGCGACGGCGCCGTGGCGCGCCGGTCTGGCCGTCACCGCCGTGTTCTGCACGCTCTATGCCGGCGCGCTGATCTTCAAAGTGCCGACCGTGTTGCGCGCGGTCCTGCTCGCGCTGTTTTTTCTGCCGGTTCGCGCCGCCACGCTGTATGAAGTATGCCGCCGGCGCCGTCCGCACCTGGGGCCCGCGCGTTTGATCGCGATGATCGGCGGCACGATCGTTACGCTCAACACTATCGTGCCGCTCGTGCTCGTGCTGCTCGACCGCGCCAATCTGTCGCTGCTGCTCGGCAATCCGCGGACCACGTCGGCGCTGTACGCCGTGGTGTTCGCGGGCGACCTGCTGCTGGCGAGCGGCCTGATCGTGCTGGCTTTCAAACTGCAGATCGTCGAGCGGGACATGCTCGCCACGCTCGAACGCGGTGCTCTGGAACGTCTCGCCGCGAACCGCGAATTGCGCGCGCAACGCGATGGGCGCCCCGTGCCAGGTGAGCCGCTTGGCCACGACACGTCGACGCCGCGCCAGTCGTTGCCGGGAACGGTCTGATTCGCCGGCGGGGCGCGGCGGCGCCTAACCGGCCTTGCGCTCGTCGAATGCGCTGTCGGCCACCGACACCAGAAGCGGCGTCGCCGCCTGCGCCGCGTCGCGCTTGGTGAGCTTGCCGTCCACCGAGGCGCCGCAATCCATCCGCAACTGCTGGTAGTAGATGTTGCCGGTCACATGCGCATTGCTCTGCAACTCGACGAAGTGATCCGCAATCACGTCGCCGACGATCCGGCCGTTGATCACGACGTCGTAGCCGTGCACGCTGCCTTCGATCGAGCCACGGTCGCTCAGGACCAGAAGCGTCTGGCCGCCCGGCTCGCCGCTGACGTTGCCCGTCACGTGGCCGTCCATGCGCAGGCCGTCGCTGAACTGCAGGTTGCCGGTGATTCGCACGTCGTGCGCGATCAGGGTGGCGAGTTTGGTCTGCTGGATGCCCGCGGTTTTCTTCTTGTTGAACATTCTGGTTTTCCTGGAAATGAAAAGGGTCGTCGCGCGATGCTGGGCGTGGCGATGAGGCGATGAGGCGGGGAGCGGTTGGTGCAGGCGGTTTGCTTTGCTTTGCTTGCTTTGCTTGCTTTGCTTGCTTTGCTTGCTTTGCTTGCTTTGCTTGCTTTGCTTGCTTTGCTTGCTTTGCTTTGCTTGCTTTGCTTGCTTTGCTTGCCTTGCCGTTTGCCGTTTGCCGTTTGCCGTTTGCCGTTTGCCGTTTGCCGTTTGCCGTTTGCGGTTTGCGGTTTGCGGTTTGCGGTTTGCGGTTTGCGGTTTGCGGTTTGCGGTTTGCGGTTTGCGGTTTGCGGTTTGCGGTTTGCGGTTTGCGGTTTGCGGTTTGCGGTTT
>Ga0209759_1001348_pt1 | contig 14283 bp, 12 predicted proteins | sample AraplaCL_Col_mMS_FD_184261 | JGI IMG/M metagenome (GOLD analysis project Ga0209759, IMG submission 184261) | Arabidopsis root microbial communities from the University of North Carolina, USA - plate scrape CL_Col_mMS (SPAdes) (version 2) | ecosystem: Host-associated > Plants > Roots >...
GGCGGCGTCCAGCCACTTGCGCGCCTTGGCCGGGAACGGGTTCCAGGCCATGCCGACGACGACGACGGCGTTGGCTGCTACCGCGGCTTCCACCTCGGCGATGACCGCGCGGCCTTCGTCGGCGATGCGGCCGCGGATCGCGGGATGCACGCGAGAGTCGTCGAGGATCTGTCGGGTCACGATGATATGCGGTGGTTGGGCAGGCCGCCAGCGTAGCAGACCTTCCTGTCGTGTCGACTCTGCGCGGCAGCGCCGTTTTGGGCATCATGGTCGACCCGTCGCGCCGGCCGTCCGGCGCGCGCCCCTCCCAAGAAGGACCGTCATGAAGCTCTACTACAGTCCCGGCGCCTGCTCGCTCGCCTCCCACATCGTGCTGTGCGAGGCCGGCGTCAAGTTCGAACTCGTCAAGACCGCGCTGCAGACGCACACGCTGGCCGACGGCACCGACTACTACCAGATCACTCCCAAGGGCCAGGTGCCGCTGCTCGAGCTCGACGACGGCTCGCGCCTGTCGGAAGGGCCCGTGATCCTGCAGTACGTTGCCGACCGCGCGCCCGGCACCGGCCTCGTGCCCGCAGCGGGAACGATGGAACGCTATCGCGTGATGGAGTGGCTCAACTTCATCACCAGCGAGCTGCACAAGGGCTATTCGCCGCTGTTCAACCCGAAGATGCCCGTGGAGGCCAAGGAGATCTTCGCCGCGCGGCTGAAGGACAAGTACGCCTTCGTCGACGCCAAGCTCGAAGGCAAGGACTACCTGATGGGCCAGCAGTTCAGCGTGGCCGACGCCTACCTGTTCACGGTGACCAACTGGGCGCCGAACGTCGGCCTCGACCTGACCGGCTTCAAGAACCTCGAAGCCTTCAACGCGCGCATGAAGGCGCGCCCGGCGGTGCAGCAGGCGCTCAAGGGCGAGGGCCTGGCCAAGTGAGTGCGCGCGCGGTCCGGCCGCGCTCGGCCTGACCGCCGCCCGGAGGGCGCGCCCGACCCTGGGAAGCCTCCCAGCTGGGAATCGACCCAGCTTCCGTGCCGGCGTTCGAACCGGTCGAATGGCATCCGAAGCCCCGTCGCGAAGGCGGCGGGCCTTGCCATTCCATACCAGGGAGAACGAAGGATGAGCCTCGCCATCGACGACGCGGGTTCCGCGTCGACCAGCACGTCGCGCACCACCGACGATGCAGCCCTCGTGGCTGCAGCGCAGGCGCGCATCGTCGAGATCGCCCACCAGCCGCTCGATCCGGCCCAACGCGCCGTCGCGGGCTTCAGCGTGGCTGCGTCCACCCGCGCACCGCAAGGCGCCGGCCTCGAGGCCCAGGTGCGCGCGGACGCGGGCGCCAATGCGCGCACCGCGCTGGATCGCGCCGACCTGTCGCCCGTGCAGGCGAAGCAGGTGCGCCAGGTCATCGAGCACCTGGGCAACGCGGTCATCGACGGCAAGATCGAGCCGCAGATCAACAACACCTTCCGCGCGCACCTGTACGACCTCGCGACGGCCGAGCCCGGAAGCGGCGACTTCGAGGGCGCGCTGGCGCAGCTGACCCGGGCAGCCGAGGTGCTCGACCGCGTGCAGCTGGCACCCGGCACGCGGCTGGGCTACGACGTCGGTGCCCGCCAGCCGACCGGCCGCACCGGCCTGCCGCTGCTGGACGTGCCCAATATCGACGCCGACCTCTACTTCAAGACGGCCGACGGCACCGTGCACATCGAGAGCGTCAAGGCCGGCTCGAGCACGCTGGCGCAGACGGCTGCCAAGGCGGTGGACAAGCCCCCGCTGGACAGCCAGCTGGGTCGCCAGGGCGTCTGGCGTGCGGAGGGCACCCCGCAGGCGCCGCGCTCGCTGGGCCTGTTCGTGCTCGACAAGAATTCGGACTTCACCGCGCTGACGATCGGCGACAACCTGGATCAGCTTCAGTCCGCCATCGGCGATGCGGATGCACGGCGAGTCGTGATCGGGGATCGCGCCTATTCGACCAACGAGCTGCGCGCCATGGGCCGCGACGCGGTGGCCGAGGCCAAGCCGAACATGAGGGCCTTCCGCACGCAATGGGAGGCCGAGAACCCGGGCGCGAAGTTCCGCCCGATCGAGTACTACAAGGCGAACTCGAGCACGCCGGAACAGGTCATGGCCCGCGTGGGCAAGCAGTATGGCGAGCCGCTGCCGCCGCTGTCGGAGCTGCCCCGACCCACGGCTCCGGGCCTGGGACGGACCACCGCGAGCGGCGGTGCGGCCGGGGCGGCCGTGTCGGCTGGAATCACCATCGTCTCGCTGGCGCGCAACGGACAACTCGACATGAAGCACGCCGGCGTCGTGGCCGCCGAGGCCGCCCGCGGCGGCGCAATCGGCACGGCATCGGCGCTGGTCGAGCGCGGCATCGCTCCGGTCGTCGACCGGCTGGCGGGCCCGGCGGCGCGGGGCGTCGACACGGCCGCCGCGGCTCGCGTGGGCACGTCGGCCGTGGCCGATAGCGCGGCCGAGGGGATCGCGGCGCGCACGCTCGCCACGCGCGTCGCCGGCTCGACGGCGGTGGGCGTGGTCGTGTCGGCCGGCGTGTCCGCCTGGGACAACCGCGCGGGCCTGGCACATGGCGACTCGAAGGCGATCGGCAACGTGGCGGCCGACACCGCGGTCGGGGCGGCCTCGGTCGCGACTTCGGTGGCAGTCGGCGCCGCGGTCGGCTCGGTCGTGCCCGTCGCCGGCACGGCCGTAGGTGCCGCTGTCGGACTGGTGGTGGGCGTGGGCGTGGCGTACGGAGCGCAGATCTCGGGCGCGCGCGACGCCGTCGCGCACGCGGCCAGCAGCGCGGTCGACACGATCAAGAGCTGGTTCTGACGGCGGGCCGGGAGGGGTCGATGGTGCTCAAATGGCGGCGTCCGCTTTCTCCTGCGCCCGCCATGGCACCTCGTCCCCTACCGATTCCAGACGACTGGCGTCTCTGGCCTTCCGACGTCCTCGAGCGGCGCGACTGGTTTCGCCAGGCGCCCGAGGAGCTCATGCTCATCGACGCGCTGAGGCACCAGGGCAAGTACCGCGAGCTCCTGGACCGCGACGCCTGGTTCCTGATGATGCTGCCGCTGCTGACGCGGGTGCGCGTCGAGTCCCTGGTCGCGGCGAAATTCGAGTACGAGCCACGCCCCTACCCCGACGCCTGGCAGGCCCACGACGACTACGTGATCTCCGTGTCCGACAGCGTCGGCGGCACGCACCGTGCGGTGACCTGGGAGCACCCGGCGCCCTGCCCGCGGCGGTTGTGGATCGACGGCCGCGAGATCGTGTCCGAGTCAGGCCTGCCGTTCGAGATGGTCTCGCCTGGCAGCTGGGTGTCGGACGAGGTGTTCGTGGGCCACGTGCCTGCCCCGGACGACCATCCCGCCCAGGACTTCGGCTTCGGCGGCCATCCGGCGATCCTGGGGCTGCTGATCGTCGACGCGGGGCGCGCGCGCACCCACGTCGTGCAACCCGCGGCCAGCGAGCGCTGGACCGCGCCGCGACTGCGCGTGCTTGACGGCCGCTGGCACATGTACGCGTCGGCCGCGGCCGCCGAACCGGCCCGGGTGATCGATCCGGCTGCCTGAGCCGGGCCGCGTTCGGCTGGCGGGGCTCAGTCCACCGCCTTCGGCGTGACCTTGCCCGCGGCTTCCTTGGCGAGCACGCGGGCTCGCTCGACATCGGCGTCGTGCGCCAGCGCCACGCCCATGCGGCGCTTGACGAAGCTCTCGGGCTTGCCGAACAGCCGCAGCTCGGTCTGCGGCACGCGCATGGCGTCGGCGACGCCGTCGAAGCGCAGTGCCTTGGCATCGACGCCGCCGTAGATCACGGCGCTCGCGCCGGGGCTCTTGAGCGAGACGTCCACCGGCAGCCCGAGGATGGCGCGGGCATGCAGCTCGAACTCGTTCTGCCACTGCGTGATCATCGTGACCATGCCGGTGTCGTGCGGGCGCGGGCTGACCTCGCTGAACCACACGTCGCTGCCCTTGACGAACAGCTCGACGCCGAACAGCCCCTGCCCGCCCAGATCGTCGGTGACGGCCTTGGCAATGCGCTGCGCGCTGGCCAGCGCCGCCGGATCCATGCGCATCGGCTGCCAGCTCTCGACGTAGTCGCCCTTGACCTGCACGTGGCCGATCGGGGCGCAGAAGCTGGTCTGCACCGCGCCGTTGGCGCCCAGCGAGCGCACGGTCAGCAGCGTGATCTCGTAGTCGAAGTCGATGAAGCCTTCGACGATCACGCGGCCGTGGCTGACGCGGCCGCCGGCCATCGCGTAGTCCCACGCGGTCTTGACGTCGGCCGGGCCGTCGATCTTGCTCTGGCCCTTGCCCGAGCTGCTCATCACCGGCTTGACGATGCACGGGTAGCCGATGCGCTCGTCGATCGCGGCCTGCAGTTCGGCCAGCGAATCGCAGAACACGTAGGGGCTGGCGGGCAGGCCCAGCGTCTCGGCGGCCAGGCGCCGGATGCCTTCGCGGTCCATCGTCAGGCGTGCCGCGCGCGCGGTGGGAACGACGCGCACGACGCCTTCGGCCTCGAGCGCCTGCAGCTCGGCGGTGGCCAGCGCCTCGATCTCGGGCACCACCAGGTCCGGCTTCTCGCGCTCGATCAGCGCGCGCAGCGCCACCGGATCGCTCATCGTGACGGTGTGCGCATGGTGCGCGACCTGCTGGCCCGGGGCGTTCTCGTAGCGGTCGACCGCGATGGTCTCGACGCCCAGGCGCTGCAGCGCGATCAGCACTTCCTTGCCGAGTTCGCCGCTGCCCAGCAGCATCACGCGGGTGGCGGCGGGGCTCAGGGGCGTGCCGAGGGTCTTGTTGTAGGTGGTCATGTGGTCGGAGGTCAGGAAGGAAATCAAGCCTTGGTCGGCGTCTCGAGGAGGCGTTCGCAGGCGGCGTGTTGCGGATCGGCGGCGGGCAGCTTGGCGCAGATGCCCTTGAGCTGGGACGCGAGTTGGTCGATGGCGGCCTGGTGCCGGCCGCCTGCATTCCACTTGGCGAGCTTGGCGCCCATTCGCTGCAGGTAGTCGCCGCTGCGCTCGTAGAACGCGTCGGTCTGCGCCGCGGCGTCGGCCAGCACGGCCTTGGCAGCGGCCTGGATGCGTTTCGAGTCCTGCGGCGCGAGGTCGACCAGGGCGCTCACGTACGTGTTGCCCCAGCGCAGGCGTGTCGACGAGCCCTCGCTCTTGTCGTAGGCCTGCTGGTACCACTGAAGCGCCTCGGCGTTTCGCCCCTGCTTGCGGGCATTGGCGCCCAGCTCGCTCATCAGGTAGTACGGCGAGTGGCTCTTGGGCAGGCTGGCTTTCAACAGTGTGGCCGACTCGTTCCACAAGCCTGCTTCCTCGAGCAGTTGCGCCGTCGTCGGGATGACGGCCTGGCGCTCGAACGCGTTGGTGGCGTCGCGATCCGTGGCGGCCGCGGTCTCGCGGACCTCCTTGACGAGCGCGGGCGGCAGCTTCGGATGCAGCGTGTCCTTGGGTTGGTCGAGGCGTGCGAGGTCGACGCGTGCGAACAGCGCGTCCAGGCGATCGTTTCGCGACAAGGTGGTGTCGGCCTGCAGGCGCACGAGCGCCGCATCGAACGCCGCCACAAGCTTCGCGCGCTCCGGGCCAGGTTGCGGCGCGAGCGTGGTGACGATGCCGGGCGCGCTGGTGGTCAGCACATCCATGTAGGTGCGGCTGGCGGCCGGGTCCGCGAGGACCTGCGCCACGCGGGCGCGCGTGGCGGCGTCGGGCGGCGGTGCATTCTTCTCGTCGCTGTCGTCGATCGATTTGAGGGCCAGGCGCGTGCACGCCTCGGCCTCGGTGGACGGGCATGCCGCCGCCAGCTTGCGCAGCAGCGTGCCGCGCTCGGCCGGAGGCACCGCCTGCGCGCCCTCGTCCGTGTCCCACGAGTAGAACGCCAGCAGGCGCCACTCACCGCCGGCGAGCGGCTTGCCCGCCCGGGCATCGGCCAGCACCGCGGCAAGCGGGCGGCCGCTGGCCAGCCCGAGCTGCAGCAGGCGCATCACCTGCGCGGCGTCGGCCTCGCCCGGCAGGCGCGTCAGCTCCTTGCGATCGGGGCTGAACAGGACCAGGGTCGGATAGCCGGCGACCTTGAACTTCGTGCCCAGCTTCTGCGCACCCGCCGCGTCGCCGTCCAGGTGCACGGCGATGAAGCTTCGCGACTCCTCCGCGAAGTCCTGGCGATTGAACAGCGTCGCCTTGAGCTGGTTGCACGGCGGGCACCAGACCGCGCCCCAATACAGCAGCACCGGCTTGTGCTGCGCCTGGGCGGCGGCGAAGGCCTTGTCGATGTCGGCGTCGGTCGTCGCTTCCTGCCAGGCCACGTTGGTCGACGGCGGGCCGTCGACGGCGTGCGCGGCGGGCACCAGCCCGGCCAGCGTGGCGGCCAATGCCAGGGCCAGGGTGGACGGCTTCAGGGATCGCGCGGAGGACAGTGGCAGGCGGCTCATCGGCAAGGTCTCCAGGGAGGCGGAAGCGCGGGCGGCGCAAACACCTATTGTCGGCCACCTCTCGGGCGAGCCCGGTACGGCGGGTCAGCCGCAGGCGTCACCCGCCGTTCGCAGGCGTCGTCGACCGGAAGAGATGGCGGGTTACGCCTTCCGCTAACCCGCCCTGCCAGATGCCGCTTGGGGCGGATCCCCATGCTCGTCGCCGAGCGCCTGCTGCGTCGATTCGACGACGGGCTCGGGCGTCGCGCGCGCCAGCGCCATCCAGGTGGCGAACGGCAGGCGCAGCGCGCGCCGCGGCGCCGGGCGCAGCACGTCGAGCACGCCGTGGCGCTCCATCATCACGCCGTAGTCCTCGGGCACGTCGGCGGCCTCGCCGATGCCCTCGGCCAGCACGTACCAGCACTCGCGCGCCATCTGCCGGTAGGCCTCGCCCTTGGCGGGCTTGCGCAGGTCGCCGAGCAGGTCGGCCCGCCGCACCTTGATCTCGTGGACGATGGGCTCGAGGTAGTCCTCGACCGTCGTGTTGCGCACCGAGAACAGGTCGGGCATCGCGACCGTCCACTGCCCGGTGCCCAGTGCGTCGTCGCCGGTGCGCACGCGCAGCGACAGTCCGCGCCAGGCGATGCGGCCGGCGCGCTGCATCGCGATCGCCACCCGGCCGATCAGGGCCTCGTGCGCGTCGCGCGCGGCGCGATTGCGCGCGAGCGTGGCGGCCAGCACCTGGACGCCGGCGTCGGTGACGCGCAGCGTCTCGCGGCCATGCCCGTCGCGCAGGCGTTCAACCCAGCCGGCGGCCAGCAGCTCGACTTCGACCAGGTCCTGGCTGGGCCAGCCGGCGGAGCGCCAGATCGCGCGCAGGCGGCGGCGATGCAGTTCGGTCAGGGACGGCGGCGAGGGAGTCACGATGAGCACACGAAAGTATCCGATTACTACCCGCTCACCACGTGAGCTTCGAACAATGACGGCTCCCTTTCAGCCAAACAGGAGACGACCATGGCCAAGAAGATTCTGATGATCTGCGGCGATTTCGGCGAGGACTACGAAACGATGGTGCCGTTTCAGGCCCTGCAGGCCGTGGGCCACGTGGTGCACGCCGTCGCGCCCGACAAGAAGGCCGGCGAGTACGTCACCATGGCGATCCACGACTTCGACGGCGCGCAGACCTACAGCGAGAAGCCGGGCCACCGCTTCACGCTCAACGCCAGCTTCGCCGACATTCGCGCCGAAAGCTACGACGCCCTCGTGGTGCCCGGCGGCCGCGCGCCCGAATACCTGCGCATGAACTCGCAGGTCGTGGCGATGACGCGGCACTTCCTGTCGACCAACAAGCCGGTCGCCGCGATCTGCCACGGCGCCCAGCTGCTGGCGGCCACCGGGCTGATCGAGGGGCGCAAGGTCTCGGCCTACCCGGCGTGCCAGGTCGAGGTGGAGCTTGCGGGCGCCGAGTACATGGGCATCGCGGTCGACCAGGCCGTGACGGATGGCAACCTGGTCACGGCACCGGCCTGGCCCGCCCATCCGGCCTGGATCGCTCAGTTCCTGGCGGTGCTGGGCACGCGAATCAGCTTGTAAAGCAGCGATTTGGCGCTTGGCGGGCCGGGCCGGCCGGGCGTACATTGATTGCAGGCCGGCGCGTCTCGCGCCGCCCTTCGCAGAGCCGTGCGCGTCGCGGCCCAGGCCCAAGGAGACATCCGCATGTGTGAAATCTTCATCAGCGCTGATCCCGCGAGCTACGAAAGCCGCACGCGCTCCGTTCGCCTGCATGGCGTGGTCACGAGCATCCGGCTGGAGCATCTGGACTGGGACGTGCTCGAGGAGATCGCGCGGCGCGACGGCATGACCGTGGTCCACCTCATCGAGAAGCTCTACGACGAGCTGGTGGCCGCGCGCGGCGGCGTCGGCAACTTCACGTCGTTCCTGCGCGTGAGCGCGCTGCGCTACGAGGGGCTGGTGGCACAGGGCCGCATTCCGGCCGACGTCGGCGTGCCCATCCGCTCGCTCGACGCCAAGGCGGTGCTGCGCGAGCTGCCCAAGGGCTGGAGCGCGCCGGCCACGCCGCAATCCGGCGAAGCGCCGGCTGCAGGCCGTGCCTTGCAGCGGGCGCTGACCCGGCTGCCCCACTGAACCCGGGCCCGCGCCGTCAGTCGACGCGGAACCTCCCCAGCGGCGCGTTCACCGACGGCGCCGACGCGTCCGCGACTTTCGCGCACATTCCCATCGTGGCCGCCAGCATGTCGATGAAGGCGCGCGTCTTGGCGGGCATCAGGCGGCGGCCGGGAAACACCGCCCAGCAGTCGGCGTCCGGCAGGCACCAGTCCGGCAGGATGCGCTGCAGCTCGCCGCGCGCCAGATAGGGCTCGGCGAAGAAGTCGGACACCGCCACCACCCCTGCCCCGCTGCGGGCCAGCCGGATCAACACGTCGGGCGAGTTCGCGCGCACATGCTGCTGCGGCACGACGGTGTGCACGACGGCGTCGGCGCCTGTGGCGCGCGTCTTCGCAGCCGCGGCATGGGCCGCGTCGGCCGGCGGCGTTGCACGGGTCGACAACTGCCAGGGCACCGGATCGCCCGATCGCGACAGCAGCATCAACGCCGGCATCGTGCGCAGCGCCTCGGGTTCCAGCGGCTCGCCGTGTTCGCGCAGCAGCGACGGCGCCGCGTACAACCCGGTCGTGAACACGGCCAGGCGGCGCGCCGCGAGCTGGGCGTCGTCGGTCAACGCGCCCATGCGGATCGCCAGGTCGAAGTTCTCGCCGATCAAGTCGACGCGGCGCGGCGACAGGTCGATCTCGAGGGCGACCTGCGGATAGTCGCGGATGAAGCCGGCCAGCGGCTTCTCCAGCGCGGTGCTGGCGAAGTCGCCGGGCATGGTTACCCGCAGCCGGCCGCTGGGACGCGCCTGGCGCGACAGCGCAAAGGCCAGCGCGGCATCGACCTCCTCGGACATCGCCCGCGCGTGATCGAGCACGCCCTGGCCGAATTCGGTGATGACCAGCTTGCGTGTCGTGCGCTGCAGCAGCCGCTCGCCCAGGCGCTTCTCGAGGGCGGCGATGCGGCGCGAGACGGTGGACTTGGGCAGCTGCACGCGTTCGGCGGCGCGGCTGAAGCTGCCGGATTCGGCCACGCGGGCGAACAGCAGCAGGTCGTCGGCGTCGGGTTGCATGGGATCTCCTTCTCGCGGCGTGAGGCGCCATTGTGCTGCCGGCGGAACAATGATGTGCGTTCCGAGGGCTTCCGGCTCGCGGATGGCGTCAATACAGTCTCATCAAACGGGAAATCCGTTTTGCACCCACCTCACATCCGCCTCCAAGGAACCGATCATGAACATCCTGCAAATCAACTCCAGTGCCCGCTCCTGGGCCAATGGCCAGGGCTCGCAATCGACCCGCCTTGCCAGCGAGCTCGTCGAGCAACTGCTTGCCGCCAATCCCGGCGCCACCCTGACGCTGCGCGATCTCACCGCCAACCCGCACCCGGCGCTCGACGAGTCCGCGCTCGGCGCGCTGTTCACGCCGGCCGAGTCGCGTTCGGCCGACCAGCACGCCCGCGTCGCGATGGACCAGGCGCTGATCGACGAGGTCAAGGCGGCCGACGTCATCGTCATCGGCGTGCCGATGGTCAATTTCGGCATCACCAGCCAGCTGAAGAACTGGATCGACGCCATCGCCAAGGCCGGCATCACGTTCAAGTACACCGCCACCGGCCCGGTGGGCCTGATCGAAGGCAAGAAGGTCTATGCCGTGCTGACACGCGGCGGCGTCTACCGCGACCAGCCGCACGACACCCAGGTGCCCTACCTGCGCCAGACGCTGGGCTTCCTGGGTATCACCGACATCGAGTTCATCTACGCGGAAGGCCTGGCATTGGGCCCCGACTCCGAGGCCAAGGCCCTGGCCTCGGCGCGCTCGGAGATCGCCGCCGCGCTGGCCTGAGCCTTGTTCAACGCGGCCCGCGGGCCGCTTCACGGAAACCTCCCATGACCACGACCCTGACCGACAACCTCCCGACCGCCGTCCCCGCGGCCGCCGTGCACAAGCCGCGCTCGGTGGAGCGCCTGGTCACGGGCCAGCCCACCAGCGACGGCGACGGCGTCAAGCTGACGCGCGTGCTGACGCAGCCGCTGCAGCGCCGGCTCGACCCGTTCCTGATGCTCGATGCCTTCGGCTCGGACGACGCCGGCGACTACATCGGTGGCTTCCCCGACCACCCGCACCGCGGCTTCGAGACCGTGACCTACATGATCGCCGGCCGCATGCGTCACCGCGATTCAGCAGGCAACCAGGGCTTGCTGGAGAACGGCGGCGTGCAGTGGATGACGGCCGGCCGCGGCCTGATCCACAGCGAGCTGCCAGAACAGGAGCAAGGGCGCATGGAAGGCTTCCAGCTGTGGCTGAACCTGCCGGCGGCCGACAAGATGGGCACGCCCGGCTACCGCGACATTCCCAGCGGCGAGATTCCCGAGCTGCGGCTGCCCGGCATGACCGCGCGCGTGATCGCGGGCGCGAGCCATGGCGTGGCCGGCGCGGTGCAGAAGGCGCACACGGAGCCGCTGTACCTGGACCTGCACCTGGAGCCCGGGGCGAGATTCGAACAGGAAGTGCCGGCAGGGCATAACGCGTTCGTCTACGTCTACCGCGGCACGCTGGAGATCGACAGCGGGGTCGCGCGCACGCCCGTGCCGCGCGAGCGCATGGCCGTGCTCGCCAATGCGCCCGATCGCGACGGCGTGCGCGTGCAGGCGGGGCCGGAAGGCGCGCGGGCGCTGCTGATCGCCGGCCGGCCGCTCAACGAACCGATCGCCCAGTACGGTCCGTTCGTGATGAACAAGCAGGCCGAGATCTTCCAGGCCGTGGAGGACTTTCGCGCCGGCAAGTTCGGCTCGCCGCCGGGCCGCTGACCCGCGCGGAAAATGAAAATGGCGCCAAGCGGCGCCATTTTTTTTGAGTCCCGAAGCAGGCTCAGGTGCCCGATGCCGGCTGCAGCAGGGTCAGCGCGGGTCCGGATGCCGGCACGCTCACGACGAAGTCGGTGAAGATGTTGCCCAGCGGGATCACCAGCTTGCGCTCGTTCAGCACCGTCGCGCCATCGTTGATGTCCACGGTCGACTCGGCCGACTGCGGCACGTTCTGCACTTCGGTGTAGCCCGACGCGCTGCCGTACGGGACGTTCTGGGCAATGCTGGAGCCGTTGACGTACATCGACAGCTGCAGGCCCTGGTTGTCGGACGCGAGGTTGACCAGGCGGAACTTCACGCCAGCCGCCGAGATCGGCGCGGTGTTGTCGTCCTCGATGAGCTTGGCCACCGGGGTCGAGCCGCTGAGGTAGACCATGATCGTGTAATCGCCGCCGGCCGACAGCTTGGCCGTCACCTGGGTGGTGACGCCCGTGGTCGTGTCCGTGGAGTCCATCACGACCGGAACGGTCGCCCCGTCGACGGTCACCGTCGGCGCCGCACCGGTGCCGACCACGAAGTAGTTCGACACCTTCGGCGTGGTGTTGGACGGCAGCACATTGACGACGGTGCCGCTGGAGGTGGCGCCGACCACCGACGTGGCGTGGCCCGGCACCGCGGTGACGGCGCGCACGCGGGCCGTCGTGTTGGTGTAGCTGACGGACGTGCCGGTGGTGCCCTGCGTGAGCAGGATCGCATTGGCCAGGACGCCGCTGACGCCCGGCGTCAGGATGACGGTGAGCACCTGCAGGGCGGCCAGCGTGATCGGGGCGGGCGTCTGAAAGCGCACGTCGCTGACGCCGCGGGCGATGCTGCCGGCGCCCACCACGGTGACGTAGTACGAGCCGGGCTGGATGTCGGTGGCGAACGGGCTCTGGGCCGGCGACGTGGAGGTGGCGCCCACGTTCGAGGCGATCTGCGTCGAGACCGCCAGGTCCTTGGTGGAGGACAGGTAGACGTCCACCGGGCCGATGTCGGCGGAGGTGTTCAGGACGTTGACGCTGGCCGTGCCGGCGTCCGGCGTGGTGTTGAGCTCGGCCACCAGGGCCATGCGCAGTTCGTCGAGCACGCCGTAGGCGACCAGCGAGTAGCGCTGGTCCTTCTTGACCGTGCGCAGTTGCGCGGCCGTGGCGCTGGTCTCGGAGCCGCTGATCGTCGTGGTCAGCGTGAGGTGGACCGACCCGGCTTCGATATTGAAGTAGGAACTGGCGTTGCCGTAGGTAATGCCGCTGGTGATCTGGGTCGATTCATCCATGAATCCCAGCGCGCCGGGGTATCCGACGCTCGCATTGACCAGGCGAACCGGGGCGCTGCCGTTGCCGCTGCCGCCGCAGCCGGCCAACATCAAGGGAATGGCGCCGCCCAAGGCCAGGAACTCACGTTTGTTCATCAAAACACTCCACTTTCCAGGCCGAGCGCCTGTCATCTGAATCCAACATTATGGGGCATGCCGTGTTGCCGCTCTGTTGCGGACGGCCGCGATGGGGCGGGCGACGCCGGCGGACGCCGCGTCGATTAGTGCGCCGCCCCGATTCTGACAGGCCGCCGGCCCGTACCATCTCGGGCTCCCGCCCGCCCTGAGAACACGATGACCTCGCCCTTTCCGAAGCTGCTCGCTCCGCTCGATCTCGGTTTCACGACGCTGCGCAATCGCGCGATCATGGGCAGCATGCACACCGGGCTGGAGGACGCCGCGCGCGACTTCCCGCGCATGGCGGCGTTCTACGCGGAGCGGGCGCGGCACGGGGCCGGCCTGATCGTCACCGGCGGCTTCGCGCCCAACATCGAGGGTTGGGTCAAGCCGTTCGCGGGCACCCTGTGGACGCACGCGGGCGCGCGCCGCCACAAGCAGGTGACCGGCGCGGTGCACGCCGAAGGCGGCAAGATCGCGCTGCAGATCCTGCACGCCGGTCGCTACGGCTACTCGCCGCTGTGCGTGGCGCCCAGCCGCCTGCAGAGCCCGATCTCGCCGTTCACGCCGCGCGCGCTGACGGCGCGCGGCATCGAACGCCAGATCCGCGCCTTCGTGCGCTGCGCCGTGCTGGCGCGCGAGGCCGGCTACGACGGCGTCGAGGTGATGGGCAGCGAGGGCTACTTCATCAACGAATTCCTGGTGCGCCATACCAACAAGCGCACCGACGACTGGGGCGGCTCGTACGACAACCGCATGCGGCTGGCGGTGGAGATCGTGCGCCGGGTGCGCGAGGCGGTCGGACCGGACTTCATCCTGATCTACCGCATCTCGATGATCGACCTGATCCCCGACGGCAGCACCTGGGACGAGGTCGTGCAACTGGCCAAGGCCGTCACCGCCGCCGGCGCGACCATCCTCAACACCGGCATCGGCTGGCACGAGGCGCGGGTGCCCACCATCGTCACCAGCGTGCCGCGCGCGGCCTTCGGCTGGGTCACCGGCAAGATGCGCGCGGAGCTGCGCGCCGCCGGCGTGACGATCCCGCTGGTCACCAGCAACCGCATCAACACGCCGGAGGTGGCCGAGGGCCTGCTGGCGGCCGGCATCGACCAGTTCGGCCAGGCCGACCTGGTGTCGCTGGCGCGCCCGTTCCTGGCCGATCCGGCCTTCGTCGAGAAGGCGGCGCAGGGCCGGGCCGACGAGATCAACACCTGCATCGCGTGCAACCAGGCCTGTCTGGATCACACCTTCCGCAACAAGCAGGCGACCTGCCTGGTCAACCCGCGCGCCGGCTTCGAGACCGAGCTGAAGATCGAGCCGACGGCCGCGCCCAAGCGCGTCGCGGTGGTCGGCGCCGGGCCGGCGGGCCTGGCCGCGGCGACGACCCTGGCCGAGCGCGGCCACCACGTGACGCTGTTCGACGGTGCAGACCGCATCGGCGGCCAGTTCAACATGGCCAAGCGCGTGCCGGGCAAGGAG
>Ga0209759_1001349_pt1 | contig 14282 bp, 13 predicted proteins | sample AraplaCL_Col_mMS_FD_184261 | JGI IMG/M metagenome (GOLD analysis project Ga0209759, IMG submission 184261) | Arabidopsis root microbial communities from the University of North Carolina, USA - plate scrape CL_Col_mMS (SPAdes) (version 2) | ecosystem: Host-associated > Plants > Roots >...
ATGACGGATGAGGGGGCTGACGGACGAAGCCGCATGACGAACGAGCGCGGCATCAAATGGCGCTGTCATTCTGCGCGCAGTCGCAGAATCCACCCCCGCCAAGACGCCGCCCGGCGCGCGTGGATCCTGCCACTTCGCGCAGGATGACGGCGCCCGCGTCAACGCCGCCGGTAGATCACCACCGTGCGCGCCATCTTGTCGTGCCAGCCCTGCTTGCGCGCGTCGAACGCGACCCAGGCCAGGCCCGCGAACAGCGGCAGCGTGGAGACGAAATAGCCGACGTAGCGCGTCAGCGCCTGCCAGAAATCGACCGGCGCATGGGTCTGCGCGTCCACCACGATCGCCGAGATCGCCATCTTGCCCGGCGTCGCGCCCTTCATCACCCAGAACGCGATGATCGCCGCGCCCAGCGGCACCCAGTTCACCACGAAGCCCACGACGCCGCGGGCATCGGTCCAGCCGTCGCCGAACACGAAGACGGTGACCGGCGTCACGACGAACATCACCGCCACGAGGTCGAGCAGGCCGGCCGCCAGGCGTGCCCAGAACCCGACGTAGCGGACCTCTTGGACGGCGGCGGCGTGAGCGGCCGCGGCCTGCGCGGTCACGACGACGCGACGGCGCGGCGCTCGCGCACCGCCTTGGCCAGGCGCACCAGCAGCGGCTCGGTGTCGGCCCAGCTGATGCAGGCGTCGGTGATCGACACGCCCCAGGCCGGCGTGACACCCGGCTTCAGGTCCTGCCGGCCGTCGGCCAGGTGGCTCTCGATCATCACGCCGGTGATGCGGCGGTCGCCGCCTGCGATCTGCGCGGCGACGTCGGCGCCGACATCGATCTGGCGCGAATGCTTCTTCTCGGAATTGGCATGCGAGAAGTCGATCATCACCTGCTCGCGCAGGCGTCGTTCGGCCAGTGCGCCGCAGGCGGCGGACACGTCGGCCGCCTTGTAGTTCGGGCTCTTGCCGCCGCGCAGGATCACGTGGCAATCGGCATTGCCGCGCGTCTCGAAGATCGCGGCCTGGCCCATCTTGGTCATGCCCATGAACGCGTGCGACGCGCTGGCCGCGACGATCGCATCGGCCGCCACCTTGATACCGCCATCGGTGCCGTTCTTGAAACCGACCGGACACGACAGGCCCGACGCCAGCTGGCGGTGGCTCTGGCTCTCGGTGGTGCGGGCGCCGATCGCGCCCCAGGACACCAGGTCGGCGATGTACTGCGGGCTCAGCAGGTCGAGGAACTCGGTGCCGGCCGGCAGGCCGATCTCGGCCACGTCGAGCAGCAACTGGCGCGCCTTGCGCAGGCCCTCGTTGATGCGGAAGCTGCCGTCCAGCCGCGGATCGTTGATGTAGCCCTTCCAGCCGACCGTGGTGCGCGGCTTCTCGAAATAAACGCGCATCACGACGACCAGGTCGTCCTTGAGGGCGTCGGCCACCACTTTCAGGTGGCGCGCGTATTCGAGCGCCTGGTCGTGGTCGTGGATCGAGCAGGGGCCGACGACGACGATCAGCCGGTCGTCGGCGCCGGCGAGCACCTTGGCCAGGTCCACGCGCGCCTTCTCGACCAGGGTGACCGCGCTGTCGGGCGCCGGCATGTCGTCCAGCAGCAGCGCCGGGGAGATGAGCGGGCGGACGGCGCCGATGCGCACGTCGTCGACGCGCGTGGTGTCCAGCGTGGTGCCGGGTTGCACGCCGATCTCGCGGTCATGCCGCCAATCGTCAGGGAGAGTCATCGCCGAACCTTTTTCAATGGCCTGCCGCCGCAGCGGCGCAGACCCGATTATCCGGCAGCTGCGCGGCGGCGCGCCGTCAAGGGGCGATGCCTTCGACCTGGATCACCAGGTGCACGTCGTCGCTGACGAAGGGTTCGCCGAACGTGGCGCCGAAGCGGCTGCGCTTCAGGTCGGCGTCGAAATCGCCGCCGCAGACCTCGCGCTTGAGCATCGCGTCGTGGCGGCACGCGAACGAGCGCGCGACCAGCGACAGGGGCTCGCTGACGCCGCGCAGCGTGAATTCGCCGCGCACTTCCTTGACGCCGCCGGCGGCGTCGAACTGGAATTTGGTCGCGACGAAGTACGCCTCGGGGTACTCGGCGGTCGCCAGCAGGTCGGGCTGCTTCAGCCGCGCATCGAGCACGGGCAGGCCCGTCTCGACGCTGGTCACGGGAATGCGCAGGCGCAGGTCGCCCGCGCGCGCCGCCCGATCGAGCATCACCTCGCCCGAGATCGGGCCGATGCGCCCGCGCAGCGTCGAGGTGCCGAAATGCAGCACCTCGAACGTGGCGAAGGTGTGGTTCGGGTCGAGCCGGTAGTTGACCGGGCCCGCAACGGTCTCAGCCAGCGCGGGCGCGAGGCCCGGGCTGGCGTTCAGTGCGACAAGCGCCGCAACGACCGCGGCGCGTCGCGGCTTACTGCTTGACCGCTTCAACCTGGATCACCAGGTGCATCGCATCGGGGAAGCCGTAGTTCAGGCCGTACGTCAGGCCGTATTGGCTGCGCACCAGCGTGGCGTCGAAGTCGCCGCCGCAGACCTCGCGCTTGACCATCGGATTCATGTAGCAGTTGAAGTTCTGCGCCTTGAGCACGATCGGGTTGGTCTTGCCCATCAGCGTGAGGCTGCCGTCGACCTCGGCGACCTTGTCGCCATTGAAGACGAACTTGTTGGCCACGAAGTGGGCGGTGGGAAATGCGGCGACATTGAGCATCTCGTCGCTGGAGATGTGCTTGGTGAACGCGGCGGTGCCGGTGTCCAGCGAGGTGGTGTCGACGGTGACGTCCAGCGAGCCGGTCTTGGCGGCCTTGTCCAGCGTCACGGTGCCGCTCGTCTTGTTGAAGCGGCCGCGGTTGGTCGAGGTGGCGAAGTGGCCGATCTCCCAGGAGGCGAACGTGTGGCTCGGGTCGATGGCGTAGGTGGCCGATTCGGCATGGGCGGCGGCGGAAAAGCCGATGGCGGCCAGCACGGCCAGCAAGGAAAACTTCGTCATGGGGAGGGCTCCAGCGGGTCAGGAAATGAAGAATGAAAGCGTTCCGGCGCTGACCCGCGCCACCGGCTGCCGAGGAATCGGGTTCAGAGCGGGGCGACGCCCGTCAGCGCGATCTTGAACTTGACCGCCACGTCGTCGGCCAGCTGCGAGGTGTCCGTCCACTCGCCTTCGCCGACGTGGAAGTCGTTGCGCTTGATCGTGAACGCGCCGGTGGCCGTGGTGGCCGGGCCCGCCTGCGTCAGCGCGATCGGCACGACCACGTCCTTGGTGATGCCCTTGACCGTCAGCTTGCCGGCGACGTCGAACTTGCCGCCACCCTTGGCCTTGATCGCCGTCGACGCGAAGGTCGCGTTGGGGAACTTGGCCACGTTGAACCATTCGGGCTTGGGCACCTCGACATCGGTCTCGGGCACGCCGAACGACGCGCTGGCCGTCGCGATGGTGAAGGCCACCTTGCCGGTCTCCGGCTTCTTCGGGTCGAAGGCGATGTCGGCCGTCCATTTCGTGAACTTGCCTTCGACGGGAACGCCCATCTCCTTGATGGCGAACGTGATCTGGCTTTGCGCAGGAACGACCTTGGCCTGGGCAAAGGCGACGCCGGTCAGCGCCAGCGAGGTGGCCAGGATGAAGGCGGTGCGGAGCTTGCTCATGATGTTCATTTCTTGGTCAGTGAAGGACGAGACGCTTCAGGCGCGGCCGGGCAGCATGCGGCGCACGAGCCCGTCGCGGTCGATGATCATGTGCTTGCCGACGGCGGCCAGGTGCAGCACGACGAGTCCGAACAGCACCCAGGCCAGGTCGCCATGCAGTTCCTTCAGGATCTCGGCAAGATCGTGGTTCTTGGGCACGAAGTCGGGCAATGGCAGCACGCCGAACACGACCAGCGGAAAGCCCGCGGCGGAGCTGTAGGCCCAGCCCACCAGCGGCACCGCGAAGAACAACCCATAGAGCGCCCAGTGGACCAGCGATGCCGCGTTGTGTTGCCACTTGGGCGCCGGCAGTTCGGCCGGCGGGCGATGCGTCAGGCGCCACAGCAGGCGCAGCGCCGCGAGGAGCAGGATCGTGGCGCCGGTCCATTTGTGATAGTTGAACAGCCGCAGGCGCGTCATCGACATGTGCAGGTCCGCCATGTATACCCCGAGGCAGAAGTTGCCCAGGATCGCGAGCGCCATCAGCCAATGCAGGGCGATGGCGATCGGGGTATAGCGGGGGCTTGTCTGGTTCATGTCGTTGCTGGATGTCATCGAAGGCGGTGCGGCATCGTCGGGTCAGTGTCCCGGCGCGGCGGGAGCCGGCGGTTGAGTGCGATTGACGCCGCACTTCAGTTGCTTTGAATGGTAATTCAGGCTTTCAAGCCCCTACGCCGGCCCGAGCTCGCGCGGACGCAGCGCCTCGAAGGCCTGGCGCTGCGACGCGGTCAGCGTCGCCGAGGTGGATTCCGCGCCGGTGCGCGCCGGTTCAAGCAGCCCGTGGCGAACCGCGAAATCCAGCGTCGTCAGCGCCGCGTCGGTGGTCAGCTCGCCTTCGGCGGCCCGTTCGAGCGCCTCGGCGACCGGCATCAGGCGATGTTCCGCCACCTCGCCATCCATGTTGCGCGGCACCACGTCCCGCGGCAGCGCCAGGTCGAACACATGCAGGCGCTCGTGCTGCCGGCCTTCCGCAACGTCGCACTCCAGATCGATCAGCCCGCCCGTCAGCAGGCCGGCCATCTGGTGCGGCGAGAGGCCCGCTTCCTCCCAGCCTTCGCGCACCAGCGCCTCGCGCGGCGACTGCCCCGCCGGCACACCGCCGCCGACCAGGTTGTCGAGCCGGCCCGGGTCGGTCGGCTTGGTCAGGGAACGCCGCGCGATCCATAGGTGCGTGGGCCGGCCCGACGCATCGGCCACGTAGCCGTTGCAATGCGCGCCCAGGGTCAGCAGGCCCCAGAAGCGGCTCGCGGCCCGCTCCACGATGCCGTGCTCGCCGCCGCTGCGATCGCGCAGGGGATAGGGCTCGTCGCGCCAGGCGACGATCAGCCCGTCCGCGCGCAGCTGCGCGTGGATCTGCGCCAGGCGCGCGTCGCGCCCGGCCGCGGGCAGGCGCAGCACGAGCGCGCGCGGGGAGCCATCGTCCGCACGCAGCAGCTCGAACGCATCGGGCCATTGGCGCAGCGCGTCGAGGTGGCCCAGCGCCACCGATCCGAGCTCGGGACCGCCCTCGCGTTCGAGCAGGAATGGGATGCGCGGCGGACCATCGCAAGCCCGCGCCAACGCGATCGCGGGCCAGGAATGTTGCGTCATCGAGCCAGTCTAGCGGCCCCGCAAGACAGCCCGCCGCGCGCGATCGGCTAAACTGGTGGTCTCAGTGCCCGTAGCTCAGCTGGATAGAGTACTGCCCTCCGAAGGCAGGGGTCGCACGTTCGAACCGTGTCGGGCGCGCCAGAAAATGCGAAGCCCCGTGAATCGTCGATTCGCGGGGCTTTTCCTTTGGTTCCCCCGTCATCCTGCGCGAAGTCGCAGGATCCACCTTCGCTACGGTGTCCCTGGCCGGCGTCGTGGGGGGACCCCTTGCCGGGGTGGGTGCTGCGACTGCGCGCAGCATGACGCCGGTGGGCACCTCAGGCCTGCGTGTACGCCGTCTTGACCACCGTGTAGAACTCCGCCGCATAGCGCCCCTGCTCGCGCGGGCCGTAGCTGGAGCCCTTGCGGCCGCCGAACGGCACGTGGTAGTCGACGCCAGCGGTGGGCACGTTGACCATCACCATGCCGGCCTGCGCGTGGCGCTTGAAGTGGGTGGCGTACTTCAGCGAGGTGGTGGCGATGCCGGAGGACAGGCCGAACGGTGTGTCGTTGGCCTGGGCCAGCGCCTCGTCGTAGTCGCGCACGCGCAGCACGCTGACGACCGGGCCGAAGACTTCCTCGCGGTTGATGCGCATCTGCGGCGTCGACTCGGTGATCAGCGCCGGGCGCATGTAGAAGCCCGGGCGGCCGTCCGCGTTGCGTTCGATGGCCTCGCCGCCGAACGCGACGCGCGCGCCCTCGTTGCGGGCGATGTCCACGTAGTCCAGGTCCTGCCGCAGCTGGGTCGCGTCGACCACCGGGCCGATATCGGTGCCCGGCTTGCGCGCGTCGTCGATGCGCAGGGTCTTGAGCTTGTCGATGACGGCGGCCACGAAGCGGTCGTGGATGCCCTCGGCGACGATGACGCGCGAGGACGCCGTGCAGCGCTGCCCGGTCGAGAAGAAGCCGCTTTGCACCGCGCAGTTGACGGCGACGCCCAGGTCGGCGTCGTCGAGCACGACCATCGGGTTCTTGCCGCCCATCTCGAGCTGGAACTTGGCCATGCGGGCGACGCAGGCCTGCGCCACGCGCTGGCCGGTGGCCACGGAGCCGGTGAAGGTGATGGCGTCGACGCCGCGGTCTTCCAGCAGCGTGGCGCCCACTTCGGCGCCGCGGCCCATCACCAGGTTGAGCACGCCCTGCGGCAGGCCGCTGCGCGACAGGATCTCGGCCAGCGCCCACACCGAGGCGGGCACCAGCTCGGCGGGCTTGATCACGACGCAGTTGCCATGGGCCAGCGCCGGCGCGATCTTCCAGGCCGGGATCGCGATGGGGAAGTTCCATGGCGTGATGATGCCGACGACGCCGACCGGCTCGCGCGTGAGCTCCACGCCGACGCCCGGTCGCACCGACGGCATCGTCTCGCCGCCCGGCCGCAAGGCCTCGCCTGCGAAGAACTTGAAGATGTTGCCGGCGCGCTGGACCTCGCCGATCGCCTCGGGCAGCGTCTTGCCTTCCTCGCGCGCGAGCAGGTCGCCGAGCTCGGCGCGGCGCGCCAGGATCTCGGTGCCGGCGGCGTCCAGGATGTCGAAGCGCTGCTGCGGCGTGCTCAGGCTCCAGGCGGGGAACGCGCGCCGCGCCGCGGCGATGGCCTCGCGCGTCTGCGCCGCGTCGGCCTGCGCATATTCGCCGACGACGTCGGCGGTGTCGGAAGGGTTGACGTTTTGCGAGACGCGGGCGCCGGCTACCCATTCGCCGGCGATGAAATTCTTGAACATGGTGGCTCCCAGACGGACGTTTGGCGCCAATGGTAGCGCCCGCCTGGTCGAGACGCCTCAGGCCGTGCGTTCGGCGGCCAGCAGGCAGGCCGCCTGCGTGCGCGCATCGAGCGGCCGCAGCACCGGCTTGTCCAGCGCGCAGTCGGCGATCGCCTTGGGGCAGCGCGTGCGGAACACGCAGCCGGACGGCGGATCGATCGGCGAGGGCATGTCGCCCGACAGCAGTTGCAGCACCTTGTTGCGCTCGACGCGTGGGTCGGGCACGGGGATGGCCGACAGCAGCGCCTCCGTGTACGGGTGGCCCGGGCGGGCATACAGCGCGTCGCTTTCCGCGATCTCCATCGGCTTGCCCAGGTAGAGCACCAGCACGCGGTCGCTGATGTGCTTGACCACTGCCAGGTCGTGCGCGATGAAGATCAGGGCCAGGCCCTTGCGGCGCTGCAGCTCCTGCAGCAGGTTGACGATCTGCGCGCGGATCGAGACGTCCAGCGCCGACACCGGCTCGTCGCAGATGATCAGCTTGGGCTCCAGGATCAGTGCCCGCGCGATGCCGATGCGCTGGCACTGGCCGCCGGAGAACTCGTGCGGATAGCGGTTGATCTGCTGCGGCGTCAGCCCCACTTCGGCCATCACGGCGACGACCTTCTCGTGCACCTGTGCGTCGCTCAGCTCGGGCCGGTGCACGCGCAGCGGCTCGCCGATGATGCGCGCGACGGTCATGCGCGGGTTGAGCGAGGCGAGCGGGTCCTGGAAGATGATCTGGATGTCGCGCCGCGCCGCCAGCCACGCGGCGGGGTCGTCCGGCCGCAGCGTCTTGCCGTTCCAGACGACCTCGCCGCCGGTGGCCGGGATCAGGTTGAGGATCGCGCGCGCCAGCGTCGACTTGCCGCAGCCCGATTCGCCGACGATGCCCAGCGTCTCGCCGGGGCGCAGGTCGAACGAGACGCCGTCGACGGCCTTGAGCGTGGCCGCGGGCGCCCACGGCCAGGCCTTGCGATCGCGCACCTTGAAGTGCACCTTCAGGTCGCGCACGGACAGCAGCGGCTCAGACACCGGCGGCCTCCATCGCATCGAGTTCGGCCACCGAGCGGTGGCAGGCGCGCAAGGTGGGCGAGGTCGGCGCCAGGTGCTGCAGCAGCGGCATCGTCGCGACGCAGCGATCCTCCACGAAGCGGCAGCGCGCGGAGAACGGGCAGCCGGGCGGCAGCGCGTTCATGTTGGGCGGATTGCCCGGGATGCTCACCAGCGCGCCGGCGCCGGCGTCCAGCCGCGGCAGCGCCGCCAGCAGGCCGCGCGTGTAGGGGTGCGTCGGACGATGGAAGATGTCGTCGGCCGGCGCGTGCTCCATCACGCGGCCGCCGTACATCACCATCACGTCGTCGCACAGGCCGGCGACGACGCCCAGGTCGTGCGTGATCATCACGATGGCCGTGCCGTGATCGCGCTGCAGCTCGCGCAGCAGCTGGGTGATCTGCGCCTGCACGGTGGCGTCGAGCGCGGTGGTCGGCTCGTCGGCGATCAGCACCTCGGGCTCGCACAGCAACGCCATCGCGATCATCACGCGCTGGCGCATGCCGCCGGAAAATTCGTGCGGGTAGAAATCGATGCGGCGCTTCGCGTCCGGGATCTTGACCGCGTCCAGCGCCCGGATCGCGCGCGCCCGCGCCTCGCGCCGCCCGAGGCCGCGGTGCAGCTCCAGCACCTCGGTCATCTGGCGCTCCACGCTCAGGTACGGGTTGAGCGAGGTCATCGGATCCTGGAAGATCATCGCGATGCGGTCGCCGCGCACCGCGTTGAGTTCCGCGGCCGGCAGCCCCAGCAGGTTGCGGCCGTGGTGCAGCACCTGACCGGTGGCCGCGCCGTTGCGCGCGAGCAGGCCCATCATCGCGAGCATCGTCTGCGACTTGCCCGAGCCCGATTCGCCCACGATGCCCAGCGTCTGGCCGCGCCCCAGCGTGAAGTCCACGTGGTTGACCGCGTAGACCGGCCCGTCGTTGGTACGGAACTGGACGCTGAGATCCCTGACCTCGAGCACCGGCGTGTTGTCGGCCATCTCAGCGTTCCTTGGGATCGAGCGCGTCGCGCAGGCCGTCGCCGATGAAATTGGCGCAGTACAGCGTGATCGACAGCGCCGCGGCCGGGAACAGGATCATCCACGGCGTGGCGGCCATCACCGCGGCGCCGTCGTGGATCAGCACGCCCCAGCTGGTCATCGGCTCCTGCACGCCCAGGCCCAGGAACGACAGCACCGACTCGCTGAGGATCACGCCCGGCACCACGATCGAGGTGTAGATCACGACGACGCCCAGCAGGTTGGGCACGACGTGCTGGAAGATGATGCGCCAGGTCGGCACGCCGATCGCGCGCGCCGCCTCGACGAACTCGCGCGACTTGATCGACAGCGTCTGGCCGCGCACCACGCGGGCCATGTCCAGCCACGAGAACGACGCGATCGCGGCCACCACCAGCAGGATGTCGCGGCCGAACACGGTGACCACGAGGATGGCGATCAGCAGGTACGGCACGGCGTAGGCCATGTCGACGACGCGCATCATCGCGCTGTCGACGCGTCCACCGGCAAAGCCCGCCACCGCGCCCCAGACCACGCCGATCGTCACCGACACCAGCGTGGCCAGCACACCCACCAGCAGCGAGATGCGCCCGCCGATCAGCGTGCGCACCAGCAGGTCGCGCCCTAGTTCGTCGGTGCCGAACAGGTGCCAGCCGGCGCGCGTGGGTGGCGCGCTCATCAGGTTCCAGTCGACCGAATCGAACGCGTTGGGCAGCAGCATCGGGCCGAACACGCAGGCCAGCGCGATCAGCGTGAGCACGACGACGCTGCCCACCGCGGCGCGGTTGCGCAGGAAGCGCTGGCGCGCATCGCGCCACGGGCTGCGCCCGGCGGGCGCGGTATCGATGGGAGCGGCTGCAGCGGTCATTGGAAGCTGTGGACGGATCCGGCGTGTCCGAGCGGGTCGCCAAAAGGCGGCCAGGCTGGGCGCAAAGCACAGCCGGGGTGGTTCCCCCGGCGAGCATTTGCAACGACGCATGGGCGTCTTTTGGCGGCACGAGCGGGCATGTCGGATTCGTCCATCGCTTGCTAGTAACGGATCTTCGGATCGAGCCAGGCGTACATCAGGTCGACGACCAGGTTCAGCAGCACCGCCATCACCGTCACCAGCACGACCAGCCCCAGCACCAGCGTGTAGTCGCGATCGGAGGCGCCGTTGACGATCAGCTTGCCCAGGCCGGGGATCGAGAACCAGGACTCGGTGACGATGGCCGAGGTGATCGACGAGATCGCCAGCGGGCCGATCACGGACACCACCGGCAGCAACGCCGGCCGCAGCGCGTGGCGCATCACGACGACGCGCATCGGCAGGCCCTTGGCGCGCGCGGTGCGGATGAAGTTGGAGCTCAGCACCTCGATCAGGCTGCCGCGCATGATGCGGCCGATCGTCGCCACGTTGATCAGCGTGAGCAGCGCGATCGGCAGGATCATGTAGCGCGGCGCGAAGTCGTCCCAGCCGCCCGAGGGCAGCCACGGCAGCGCGATGGCGAACACCAGCACCAGCACCGGCCCCAGCACGAATGACGGCAGCACGCTGCCGACGTTGGCCAGCAGCATGACGGCATAGTCGGCCACGCTGTTCTGGCGCAGCGCGGCCACGATGCCCAGCGCCACGCCCAGGATCGCCGCGATGGCCATGGCCGTGCCGCCGATGGCCAGCGAGACCGGCAGCGCCCGCGCGACGAGGTCGTTGACCGACCAGTCCGCGTAGCGGAACGACGCCCCCAGATCACCGTGCAGCAGGCTGCCCAGGTACAGCAGGTACTGCTTCCACAGCGGCTGGTCGAGGTGGTACTTGGCCTGCAGGTTGGCCAGCACCGCGTCGGAGACCTTGCGCTCGGTGTCGAACGGGCCGCCGGGCGTGAAGTGCAGCAGCAGATAGCAGATCGTCACCACGGCGAGCACCGTGGGGATGGTGACGAGAAGGCGTCGGACGACGTAGGCCCACATCGGAAAACGCTTCTGCCCTAGTGCTTGAGGATGTAGAAGTCCTTGCTGCGGTACCGGTCGGTGCCGTTCGCCTCGTCGTAGCCGCCGATCCATGGCTTGATCAGGCGCGGCACGGTGTACTGCAGCAGCGGAATCATCGGGTAGTCGTCCATCACCAGCTTGGCGGCCTGAGTCAGCAGCGCCTCGCGCTTGGCCGGATCGGTCTGCAGGTTGCCCTGCGCGATCAGCTCGTCGGCCTTCTTGTTACAGTTGCGGTTGTCGTTGGACTCCGAGCCGCACTGCACCAGCGTCAGGAACAGCGTGGCGTCGTTGAAGGTCGCGATCCAGCCGTGGCGGGCGATCTGGAAGTCGCCGTCGTGGCGCTTGCGCACCAGCACCTTGAACTCGAGGCTGTCCATGTCGGTCTCGAGCCCCAGCTTGGTCTTCCACTCGGAGGCGGCGAAGATCGCCATCTTCTTGTGATAGTCGCTGTTGTTGTAGGTGAACTTCACGTGCGTGCCCGGCTTGACACCCGCGTCGGCCAGCAGCTTCCTGGCCTCGGCGACGCGCTTGTCCATCGGCCAGTCGGCCCAGTCGTAGCGGGACTGGCCGATGCTGGCCAGGCCCTTGACGGCCAGTCCGTACAGCGGCGGCTGGCCATCGGCGGTGACCTTGCTGGCCAGGATGTCGCGGTCGATCACCATCGACAGTGCCTTGCGCACGCGGATGTCCTTGAGCAGCGGATCCTCGTTGTTCAGCGCGTAGAAACGGATGCCCAGCATCGGCCCGTTGTGCATCTCGGTCGGATACTGCGCCTTCAGCGCGTTGTACACGCCGGGTGCGATCTGCGACATGAAGTCGTTCTCGCCGGACTGGTACAGCTTCAGGTCGGCGTTGCTGTCCTCCACGCACAGGTAGGTCACGCGCGTCAACTGCACGTTGGCCGCGTCCCAGTACTGTGGATTCTTCTCGATCACGACCTTGCTGTTGACCTGCCAGTCCTTGAGCACATAGGCGCCGTTGCTGACCATGTTGCCCGGCTTGGTCCAGTCACGGCCGAACTTGTCGATCACGGCCTTGGGCTGCGGCGCGTATTGCGCCACCGAGACGACGCGCATCAGGTAGGGCACGGGCCCCGCCGTCTTGACCTCCAGCGTCTGCGGATCGATCGCTCGCACGCCCAGCTCGGTGGGCGGCTTCCTGCCGTTGACGACGTCCATGCCATTGAGCAGGTAGACGCCATAGGTCGAGGCGATCTTGGCCGCGGTCTTCGGGTCGAGGAAGCGGCGCCACGCGTAGACGAAGTCGTCGGCGGTCACGTGCTGGCCGTTGGACCACAGGGCCGTCTTGCGCAGCTTGAAGACCCAGGTGGTGGCGTCCGTCTGCTTCCACGATTCCGCGACGCCGGGCACGACGTTGTCGTGGTGGTCGGTGGAGGTCAGGCCCTCGAACAGGTCGCGGTCGATCTCGCCGGCGTTGACGGTCTCGATGTAGGCCGGGTCGAGCGACTCCGGTTCGGCGCCGTTGTTGCGCACCATCTCCTGCCTGGCCGCCAACTGCGTGCCGGGCGGGATGGTCGCGGCCTGCGCCGCCGCGAAGGCGCCCGCGGCGAGTGCCAGGACCGAGAGGGCTCGTGCGAGCGGGGTGTTCATATCCGGGGACTCCGTGCGCAACGTGGGAGGAAGCGGCTGCAGTATAGGGGGGTCATGCGGCGGCGACCCCAGGGCTTGCGCTCGGTTTCAGTGCTTGATCACGTAGAAATCCTTGCTGCGGAAGATGTCCTGGTCGTTCGCATCGTCGTAGCCGCCGATCCACGGCTTGACCAGGCGCGGCACGGACATCTGCAGCAGCGGGATCAGCGGGTAGTCGTCCATCTCGGCGCGCAGCGCCTGCGTCATCAGCGCCTTGCGCCGCGCGGGATCGACGCTGGCGCTGGCCTGGCGGATCAGCTCGTCGCCGGCCTTGTTGCAGCTCTTGTTGTCGTTGGCGTCGTTGCCGCATTGGGCCAGTTCGAGCAGGCCGGTGATGTCGGCGTAGCCGGGGATCCAGGCGTGGCGTGCGATCTGGTAGTCGGCGCTCTGGCGCTTGCGGATCAGCACCTTGTATTCCATGCTCTCCATCTCGGTGTCCAGGCCGAGCTTGGTCTTCCACTCCGAGGCCGTGAAGATGGCGATCTTCTTGTGATAGTCGCTCGTGTTGTACGCGAACTTCAGCCGCGTGCCGGGCTTGACGCCGGCCTGGGCCAGCAGCTGGCGCGCCTCGGCGACGCGTTTGTCCATGGGCCAGCTCTCCCAGTCGTAATGCACCGGGTCGGCGCCTTCGTTGCCCTTGACCATCAGGCCGTAGACGGGCACCTGCCCATCGGACGTGACCTTGCTGGCGAGCACCTCGCGGTCGATCACCATCGAGAGCGCCTTGCGCACGCGCACGTCCTTGAGCAAGGGGTCGGTGTTGTTCAAGGCGTAGAAGCGCAGCGCGATCATCAGGCTGTTGTGAATGTCCTTCGGATACTGCGCCTTCAGCGACGCGTACGTGCCCGCGGGCAGGCGCTGCACGAAGTCGTTCTCGCCCGACTGGTACAGCTTGACGTCGGCGTTGCTGTCCTCCACGGCCAGGTAGGTCACCCGCGACAGGGTGACGTGGGCGGCGTCCCAATATTTCGGGTTCTTCTCGATCACGACCTTGCTGTTGACCTGCCAGTCCTTGAGCACATAGGCCCCGTTGCTGACCATGTTGCCGGGCTTGGTCCACTCGCGGCCGAACTTCTCGATCGCCGCGCGTGGCGTCGGGCTGAATTGCGAGGCGGCGAGCAGTATCGGCAGGAACGGCAACGGCCCCGGCGTCCTCACCTCCAGCGTGGCGGCGTCGATCGCGCGCGCGCCGAGCGCCGTGACCGGCATCTTGCCCTGCGTGATCGCCACGCCATTGAGCAGGTAGGCGCCGAAGGTCGAGCCGAGGGTCGCGGCATTCCTGGGGTCGACCAGCCGATGCCAGCCGTAGACGAAGTCCTGGGCCGTCACCGGCTCCCCGTTGGACCAGGCAGCGTCGCGGCGCAGGTGAAAGACCCAGGTGGTGGGGTCGGTCTGCTCCCAGGTCTGCGCGACCCCGGGCACGACGCGCGAATGGTTGTCCAGCGCGGTCAGGCCCTCGAACAGGTCGACCAGGATGTTGTTGGCGCCGGTCGATTCGATCAGCGGCGGGTCGAGCGACTCGGGCTCCGAGCCGTTGTTGCGCACCATCTCCTGCCTGGCCGCCAGGGGCGTG
>Ga0209759_1001351_pt1 | contig 14258 bp, 17 predicted proteins | sample AraplaCL_Col_mMS_FD_184261 | JGI IMG/M metagenome (GOLD analysis project Ga0209759, IMG submission 184261) | Arabidopsis root microbial communities from the University of North Carolina, USA - plate scrape CL_Col_mMS (SPAdes) (version 2) | ecosystem: Host-associated > Plants > Roots >...
GATCGCCTCACCCTCTGAGCGCGGCACGACGGCTTCCCAGCGGGGGCCGTCGATGTTCTTGGTAAGCACCGTGGCGTGCTGGCCGTCCTGGATCAGCGCGCTGACCGGCAGGATGCGCCCCTCTTTGCAGTCATAGACGGACGTGCGCGTGTCGTACTGGTACGCCCTGCCGTCGGAGAGCTTGCGCGGGGCGTCATAAGCGTCGCGCGTCGTGGCGCGCACGGTCCCATCCTTGTTGTGCTCAATGGAGTCCTTGTCCAGATAGAGCGAGCCGCCGTTGTCGGCCAGCGGGGCCAGCTTGACCCAGTTGTCGGCCGCCATGGCCGTCGAGCTACCGATTGCCAGCACGGCAGCCACCCAGTAGATCAGCGTCGTTCGTTCCATTCGCATCGCAGCCTCCGTTTGCCTTCGCACAGACGTACGCGAAGCGAAGCAGCAGGGCTGCCTCGTTCTCCGCACATTCGAACTAGGCGTAGCAAACGGCATGCCCCAAGTGTGACGCTGCCGCGGCAGGCAACAAAAAAGCCCGCACGGGGCGGGCTTCTTCGGAAAGGCAGGACGGCTTACTTGGCGGCAGCGGCCATGTAGTCGACGGCGGCTTTCACGTCGTCATCGGAGCCGGCATAAGTGCCCTTGGGCGGCATCGCGCCCTTGCCGTGCAGCGCGATGTCATACATCTTGGCCTTGCCTTCGGCAATGCGCGGCGCCCAGGCGGCCTTGTCGCCAAATTTGGGCGCGCCGGCCACACCGGCGGCGTGGCACATCTGGCAAGTCGAATCGTAGACCTTCTTGCCGACCTCGCCTGCGGAGGCTTGCGGTGCCGCAGCAGCCGGCACGGCCGGAGCTGCTGCAGGTGCCGGCGCAGCAGCGGCCGGAGCAGGAGCAGCAGCCGGTGCCGATGCTTCCGGTGCCGATGCAGCAGCCGGTGCCGCAGCCGCGCCCGCCGGAGCAGGCGGCTCCTGCAGCTTGCCGCCAGCGGAGTTGGCCATGTAGACGATGGCGCGTTCAATTTCGTAGTCGCTAACGTCATCCGGCGACGTGCCGCCGCGCGCGGGCATGCCGCCCTTGCCGGCCAGCGCCACCTTCGTCAGGCCATCCAGGCCCTGCGGCAGGCGCGGACCCCAGCTTGCCGCGTCGCCAAATTTGGGCGCGCCAGCCACGCCTGCTGCGTGACAAGTCGCGCAGACTTCCTTGTAGAGCTGCTCGCCCGTCTTGAAAACGTGCGGTGCGTTCGGGTCTTTCAGTTCGAGCTGCGCAACGGGCTTGATGCGATCGTTGACGGCCTCTTCCGACATGCCGGAACCGCCTGCGCCTTCCCTGGCGCCCAGGCCAACGTAATTGGCCAGCAGGATGATGATGAGAATGGGAACGACAAAGGCGGCGATCACCGCGATGATCAGCTGCTTGGGGGTCTTGATCAGAGGCTCGTGTTCGTCGTGTTGCGCGTCGCTCATGCTCAACTCTCAGGATGGTGGAACCGCTCTTGGAGCCCTCAGAGCGCCGCCGGCAAGGTCACGAGCATCGCCGGCAGGGCGTGGGGGCCGCATTGGATCGCGATGAGGGCAGGAAGACCATGGCGATTCAATCGCCGCGTCGGCCCAGACAGACCTGTCCCCGTCTTTCTTCTGGCAAATAACGCGCGATTATATCCGTAATGCTTTGGCCTTTGACACGCGGGACAGCCCTAGGCGCCGCTTTTCGACCTGCGTCAAAAACCCAACGAAACGTTGCAGCAGCAGGCCCTCGCACCCAGGGTTCATGGGCGTGCGATGGACGCTTGCGCCCAAATGCGCTATCCTGCGGGGCTTCTCTTTCGGTGCGTTCTGTGCCGATATGCGCCCGTAGCTCAATGGATAGAGTACTGCCCTCCGAAGGCAGGGGTTGCTGGTTCGATCCCAGCCGGGCGCGCCAGAAAGCCTTTTAAATACAAGGCACTACAGCAGCCAACCCAATCAAACAAATTTCCGTACGGAAACCATACGGAATAGTGGGTAGCGTGAAACTCGTTGCAAAATCGGTGTTCTAGGACTTCCTCAGCCAATCTCAAGATGGCCCAACCTCTGCCGGGAATCTACGTCCGAGCACGCATTAAAGCGCCCAAGAAAGATTCGGCGCCGGCAGAGCACGAGAAATACGAGGCGACGTACAAGGCCATCGGCGAACGCCTGCACTCCTGGGTAGAGAGCAAGTTACAGAGGCCGACCAAGAATCAGCCCGGGCCGCCCAAAATAACGCTGAAGCAAGCCGAGGGCGTCGCACGGGAGTTGCTAGCAGCCGTGCAGCGCGCCATGAACAGCGGCCCCATTGCAGCCGACGTCTGGCAAACCTACGTCGACTTATACCTTGCGCTGCAGCCGCTGCGGTCAGCATTGGAAGCCGCCTCGGCTTTACCCGTCCAGTACCAGTATCTTCAGAACGAGCTGGCAGAACTAGCACAGTGCGTGGATAGCCTAGCTCCGCCGTTGGAGCCCTCTGCCGACGATCAAGCGATTCTTTGCACCGCCCGCGCCCGCTTTTCGTTCCAGAAGCGGCAACGGGGTCGGCTGAAAGTGGTGCGAGCCGAGATCGTCCGACAGGTTATTGCGGTTTGGCAACATCGATTCAACGTGCCACCGCCAGCGACTCCAAACGGCGTGTTCGATGAGGTTCTGCGTACTGCATGTGAATACCATGGCATGGACGAGACCTCCTGGCCAGGAGTCGCCACGATCCGCAATGAGTTGATGCTGATGAGGAAGCGCGACCAACGGCAATCCGCAGCTCAAGACATATGGTGCTTTTACCCGGGCAAAGTCGAAGAATAAGCATGTAACGTCACTGCTCGGCCCCGGACCACAATGGGTTCACCTGAACATCAGAGGAACTCATCAAATGGAACAGCAAATAGTTGCCGGGCCGCTGCGGCGGCTGCCATATGTATGTCAACTGACCGGGCTAAGGAAGAGCTCAATCTACGCGATGATCCGGGCCGGTGAGTTCCCGAGCCCCGTGCATATCGGTCGCAGAGCCGTCGCATGGCGGCAAGCCGATCTTGAAGTGTGGATCTCTACTCGCCGCCCGGCCGCGCCAACTGCGTCGAAGGTCTTGGCCTACCAACGATCCAGCAGTGTCGCCGTATCGGCGGAGAATCAGCCGTCGTCCTCGCGGAGCGCCTGACCATGGCAATCGTCAGTCGTTCTCACGCCCGCCCTCTGCCGGAGCCTGTTGCACCTGTTGGATCGGATGCATCCCGCGACAAGCTGCCACGAGATTACCGTCGGTGGCGCCGGCTTGCCATGCGGCGACAACGTGAAATGTTGGAGCTAATCCATGCGGCAGCGACTGCCGCAGCCCGCACCCGTCGGCGCGAACTGCGTACTCGCGTCGGGCGCTACCTTGCATCAAAGGATATGCAACTGCTGGCGCTCCGGCGTGCAATGTCGCGTGAACGGAGTCATGGCGACCGGAACTGGGAACATGCGTTCTACACGCGCTGGCTCGAATACAACATGGAGTCGCGAAGCATGGACGAGCTGCAACCGTGCAAGCCATGCCATGAGTCCTGCTTCGTACACCCTCAGAGGAAGCGCAGCGGCGGTACTCGGCGCCTGTGGAAATTCGGGCTGTGCATGACGGCGCGACAACTACTTGTCTGCGAAGCACTGAGCGCGTTCTACAGGCGGCGCCCCTGGTCACAGATGCTCTTCGCTGGCGGACTGCCTGCCGGCGTGGCCGACATCAAAGCGGCGCTCGCAAATCCGGCGCTGACGCACTACGCCATCGTGGACGTGGCGGCGTTTTTCGATAACGTGGACTTACGAGGGGCCACCTGTCACCTTCCTGTAGACAAGAAGGTGATGGAAAACACCTTGTGCGTGTCTCCTCCTGCAGATAGGGCAGGAGGACGGCAAACTCGCTATGCGCGTAAATGTGCAAGTGAGGTGGTGGATGTAGATCGCCCGCTGGCTCTGCCCCAGGGAGCGGTGTCATCTCCTCTGATTGCTTATGGGCTTCTTGAAGAAGCCTTGCCCCTACAAGACCTGGAGCATCTGTTTCCCTATGCGGATGATCTCTTAATCGTGGGCGAGTCGGAAGAGGATGTGCGCGCCAAAGTCTCCCGTTACGCGAGCAATCTCGTAAGGCACCCAGCCGGGCCACTGCATCTCGGCCCGATCGAATATGGCGAAATCTCCGAGGACACGTGCTTCGAGTTCATCGGTGTCACGTTCCATATCGAGGACACACCGGCGACAGACCACCGTCGAGTGCGTGCTGAAGCGTCGACCGAAAAGCGCTCCAAGTTTGGAGATCGCCTCCGGTACGCACTGACTGACGATATGGAGGCAAAGGACCGATTGCTGGGTAAAACCTCTGGCTGCCTTGTCGGGTTTCTGGCGGGCGTGCCAACGGATGACCGTGAGCAGCTTGTCGAACTGGCATGCGACCTTGCGAAGGCCGCCGGTCGCAGGGTGTTTCCGCTGGTTGAGCACTCCAAGCGCTTCTTGACTGACAGCGAGGTCGGGCGCCTGATGGCTCGTTATGTAGGCCAATGCCCGGGCTAGCGGCATCGCGCAGCCTCAGGCTCATGTAGCACGGGCACTTGAGCCCGTGCCTTTTTACAAATCCATCAACGGTAGCGCCTGCAATCCAAGCGCGGTCGAGCCAGCAGCCGCCACGGATGCCATTCGTTGGTTCAGTACGTGGAGCACTCATGCCGATCTCGCCAGAATTGAGTCCAAGTGTCGCGCCTGAGATCGCCAGGCCAATCGCTTGTCAGCGCAGACGTCCACCCCGCCCGTAGTCAAGTTCGGCTGGCACTCTCTCATGTAATGGCACCGCGAGGCAGGTGCGCGTAGCGCGTTCCTGGAACCGTGCCCTACCGACTACTCTCCGCGCAGACGCTTCGCCAATTCAGGGTCCAACAGCGCCATAGGCGTGGCCCCAAGTGCTGCAGCGAGCTTGCCGATGTTGTCGATGGAGATGTTTCGCTCACCCCGCTCGACCGAACTGACATAAGTCCGACTCAGTTCAGCCGCGTGGGCCAACTCCTCCTGCGATATCTCCCTTGCACGGCGCAGCGCACGCACATTGCGCGCAAATAGCTTCCTAGTGGTCAGTTCGGCATGGGGCTTGGTCATGCCAAAGCATCGCCGCCGAAAATATTGCGGTCCACGCACTATGCGGTTAATGTTGACAACTATGAGTGCCTTTTTGAAACTGGTTTCAAAATTGAAGCCGGTCGAGAAGGAAGGCTCAGGGGACCAAGGAGAAACCGCATGAAGAAAACACTAGGCGTCGTCATCGGCGCCGCTACACTGGCGTGGGCCGCAAGTGCCGCCGCTCAAAATCAAGAAAAATCCGAGCTGAAGTACATCCAGACGCTGCGGGAAACCGCTCAGCGGTGTTGGTTTGATCAGGACATGGCCAACAGTGCCATCAAGCTCAACATCTCGCGCGACTACGCGCGATCTGCAGCCACCGACGCGACGCGGTCCTGTGCAGCCCAACTCGACAAAGGCGACGCTGCGTTTAAGGACGAGATCGCCAAGCCTCATCGTCCAGCAGTAAGGGACGGTATCAAGAAGGTCTACGCGCGCTGGCGAACCTACGTGGAGAGCCTGGGGCCCGGCGTTTCAGTGAACGCTGCTGCGGAGAGCGCGTTCAATGATGCTGTGAACGACCTGAAGCTGGAGGTTGAGAATCCATGAGCCTCCGCTTGATTCTGTCGGCGGGGGGCCATGTGCGGTGCCTCTGTACCCTCCTGGCACGCGCATTGCATTGCCAAGGCGTTTGTCTGCGTCCACGCGTTGTCTCCGCTGTTCGGTGCATGCGCGACGCCAGCGCCCCTGGACGTGTCACAGCCAGCGCATCAGTCGGCGGCGAATACACACTACGCTTCGTACGGAACCAATGACGACGGGACAAACATGGGCGACGCCTTGAAGCTGAAAGAACGCGCGGAAGCTGACCCGGCGCTTCAACGAGTGCTAGAAGCCTACCGCGATAAGTGCCGCACGCTGGCGAGGGGCTGCTGGAAGAGCTTTCTAGAAATCTCTGTAGCGAATGGCATGCCCGCAGCCGCCATGTACATCAGCCGGTTTGAAGCGGAGATTGCGCAGCAGGCTGCGGAAATCGAGGCCAAGACGGAATTCCCAGGACTGGGCGAGCAGTACCTCGCATACATCGAAGAAGAGCGAGAGCGGTTGCTGCAAGAGTATCAGCGCGACCCGGCGGCTTTGAGACGCAGCCTCGGAGCGCCTCCGCTGATCCAGCAGACTGCGCCGGCTCGGCAAGATGGGCGGCGCATGTCCATGGGCGAACTTGCCGCACGCACCGCCGTGCGTGCCACGGTGTGGACGCTGGTTCGTGATGCGATACGGGCGATCCTACGATAGGCGACGCCTGTCACGACGTCGGTAGCAGTGACACGGTTCTGCTATCGATTTTGAAACCGGTTGCAATGCTAACTATTTATGGATGGAAACCCCGGAACGTTTACCAGCACCGACACGGACGACGTGGCAGGTCTCGGCATAGCGCTGGCAGCGCATGACAGCTCTTGTCGTCGTGACTTGGCGTATGACATGGAGCACGTTACATACCGCTTCGACTTTGTGACGCTGACATTTGATGTGCCGCAGACGGTGTTTCATCTGCCTCGGTGGAAGTGGCCGGCCATAGGTCCCTACAACGGCTTCGACGGGGCGGCTCGCATCCGAGCGTGGCAGCTTGTGCGATTCTACGAGGTGAACGGCTGGCTGCGGTATCCGCAGGTGTGCTCCGTTACTGGCAGAGAGGGCGAGGTCGGGCTACACCAGGAGGATTACGAGCGCCCATGGGATGCCTACCCGGTGTCTCGTCGTTCCCATCTGCTGATCCACACGCGGGAGCGTTACCCACACAAGTGGGCTGCATTCGTGGCCAGCGAGGCATTGCCCGACACTTGGGCGCACTCGCTGGCGCCGAACGTCCCCCAAACCTCCAAACGCTGCTCGGTGGCCGACCTGCTCGCGCACGCGCCTCACCCTGCGTGGGTAGCTGTGCCGGTCGGTCACTTCAAGGGCGAGCAGAGGCACTCGCCATTGTCACGCTGATCGGTTGGCGCAGCTTTGCGGTTGAAGGTACATGCTCACGGGGTCCCGCCAACGGTGACGGTGGACCAGTTGCCTGTACCTACGGAGACTGCCATAATGATGACTATGGTACCCATTTTCCGCACACAGCTAGGCGAGCTGCACGAGTCCGACTGTATCGATCTGCTGAAGGCGATCGAACCGCAGAGCGTCGATCTCGCATTCGCCGACCCACCATTTAACTTAGGCAAGCGCTACAAGTCCAACATTAACGACGCCGTAGCCGACCACGAGTATGTCGACTGGTGTAAGGAGTGGCTCGACGGCATGATCACGGCATTGAAGCCTGGTGGCGCTTTATTGCTGTGGAACTTGCCTAAGTGGAATTTGCCACTTGGGGCATATCTTTCAGAACGGCTGACTTTCCGACATTGGATTGCCGTCGACATCAAGTACTCCCTCCCCATTTCCGGGCGGCTGTACCCGTCTCACTATTCCTTGCTCTATTTCATAAAGGGAAACAAACCGGCGATCTTCCACCCGGATCGCCTCCCGATCCCTTGCTGCCGGCATTGTGGCGGGGAGTTGAAGGACTACGGGGGTTACAAGAGCAAGATGAATCCACTTGGCGTGAACATCTCAGATGTGTGGACCGACATCCCGCCGGTTCGGCATGCCAAATATAAGAAGCGTGAGGCGAATGCGTTGCCACTGAAACTGATGGACCGCATCATCTCTATGGCCAGCGATCCAGGCTCCCTGGTTCTTGATCCATTCGGCGGGTCTGGAACTACGTTTGTTGCCGCCGAATTACTCGGGCGCCGCTGGGTGGGCGGCGATCTTCATTGCGAAGACATAGTTGCCCGTTTTCAGTCTCTAGAGGGGGATCGAGATCACATGCGATCGCTTCACGACAGCAAGAACACTCTCTTCACGGCCTCTGATATCGAGCGCCGCGAAAAACAGGGTAGACCGCTCTCAAAACATTACAGGCTGAACGGCCACGCAGCTGAATGTGAATGCGATTAGCGCGCCCCAAGCCTCATGTGCGTCTAGCTCTTCCCTGAGCTGCACGGCCATCGTTGCCCGTTGGCAGGTAAGGGTGGCCGTCGTCGTCGGTCAGGTGATCGTGCTCCACAACGCTGATGATCAGAGCTCCACGAGCAACTCGCGGCTCTAGGTCTTTCCACATCGTTAGGTAACCTGACAACTCGCCGATATTGCCGATTCTGTCGGTAAGGTGTTCGTACAATGCCCGGCTCGGGACTATCAGTACGCCGACCTGGATTTCTCCACTGATCAGAGCGATAGCTAACTTGTTCACACTGCGATGTGAGGAGGAAATGTTCCCTGTCTCCCACTCTATCGCAACACGCGTACGCTCCGGGCCGGTTGTCACGAAGTCAAAGCCGCCGAAATCCGAAGTAATGGGTTCCTCGTGCGGGGCCATCGAGGGATAAAGCTGCAGTACGGACGGGGTGCGGATACGTCCCGGGTCGAAGCCAATTTCAGGAGCCCAACCTTCAACGCGGGTCAAGTGTTCGAAAAAACTGCGCTTCAGGTAGTTGACGCCGTTTCGATTCCACTGACCGTCAGGACGCCGCACCTTCCTCTTCAGTGTGAGCGAACCACTGCCCTGTGGGAAATCGATGCTCTGGATGGATCGCACATAGCTTGCGTGAACTGCGGCCCAATCTGTCGAAGCGAGGACGTTGCCTTGGTCAAAAACAACGATAGAACGCAGCCACCTCACTTTGACTCTCCCGGAAGGCCGGCAGCGATCTTTCCGACATCGCAGCCGAGAGCTTGACAGATTTCACAGAGGACCGTGAAGGTTACGTTTCGCTCGCCACGCTCCACGCCACCAAGATACGAACGATCCATCTGAGCTCGGTCCGCGAGCTCTTCTTGTGTCCACCCTCGCGCCTTTCGTTCCTCACGAATACGAGCGCCAAGCAAAATAAGTGATGTAGATTCCATCCAGAGAGAGTGCTGGAATGAGGACTATGAGTCCACGGACTATCAGTACCAACTTGATTAACTCAACCGCTGTTCAAAAACGGTCGTTTTTGAACACCTCCACTAGCCCCGTTCACATATCTGCTTGACCCACTTCCGTACGCTGTTAATGTTTTGGGCATGGTTTTCGTACAGGAGAGTGGGAGTGAGCCGAGTCTTTGCATATTGCCGGGTGTCCACCGTCGAGCAGACCACTGAGAACCAAGTGCACGAGATACGGGCCGCTGGCTATAGCATTGAGCCACGTCGCGTGGTGGCCGAGGTTGTATCCGGTTCGGTCGCGGCGAGGCAGCGCGAAGGCTTCGCCAAGCTGCGCGATCGCCTGGAGTCCGGGGATGTGCTGGTCGTCACCAAGCTGGACCGACTCGGGCGCAACGCGATGGATGTGCGTGCCACCGTTGAGGAACTACAAGGCGCTGGAGTTCGGGTTCACTGCTTGGCGCTGGGCGGGGCAGACCTAACGAGTGCCGCCGGCAAGATGACGATGTCGGTGCTGTCAGCCGTGGCGGAGTTTGAACGCGACCTGTTACTTGAGCGCACGGCCGCGGGCCTTGCCCGCGCCAAGGAGGCCGGTAGGACGTTGGGCCGTCCGCAGGCTTTGAACGCCAAGCAGAGAAGTCTGGTTCAAGAGCGTTTGGCAGCAGGTCACGCGATCGCTGCGATCGCGCGGGATTTGAGCACCAGCCGACAGACCATCATGCGTATACGCAACCAAGTGTCGGCAACAGCGCTCTGACGAGTCAACCCAAAGTTTGCAACCGGTTTCAAGCTTTGGGTATCCGTATTCCGCAGTCGACTTCGTCTTGTATCGCGCGACGTGAGCGGATGAGATTAGCCGAACGACCACCAGCAGGGCCTAGCGCCCATGGCCTTAGAGGCCAGAAGACGCGGCACCGCAGTGTCGCATGCCCACCTTTTTGTTGTGGCGCTGCCTGCTGTTACCAAAGGACCACATAGAAAAGGCCCGCACGCGGCGGGCCAGAACGCATATCAGCGCAAGCAAGTGTCTAACGCCTCGCTGTCCGCCCCAGTTGTGGAGCAGGTTCGGATATCAGCGGCTGTACTGCTAGAGTGCGGGCTTTTCGGCCAAGCGAGCGATTTCCTTGGCACCTTCGGAAGAAAAGCCTCCATCGATCAGGTTCTGAGCAAGCTCGTCGGGAGTCGACGCCTCGACTCGCATCTCATCATCCGCCGATACCGGCAAGCCGATGACACCCTCAATGCCGTCCCCGATGATCTGGTCGGTACCGTAGTTTGTTTCGACCCGCAGCGCCCGGCCCTCTTCGTCCTCGTATTCCTTTAGGACAACCGGTCGATTGTCGATCGTTCCAGTGAAGATCGTTTTCCAATTGGAGCTCATTGATTCCTGTCTCAGTTATGCGGTCGCGAGCCGCCACGCGCTAGGCCCTGGGGCAAGTCAGTACCAGATTACCGTACCCGGCAGGTGTTCATCCCGTCGTTCACTTAGACGGTCGCCAAATCGGGCCCGGCCCAGTCCACTGCGTCCGGTTGCGTATCAGGGAAAAACTTTGTCTGCTGGAGAATCGAATCAATTCGTGCATCTCGCAGCTCAGAAATGTGAGGGGGAAGCGGCTCCCCCTCTTCAAACGCGTAACCGTCGGCATCCGTCAGAATGAAGATGTCTGCGTGTCCGTAGAAGAGCTCGCGACTGTCCTCTATTTTCGCGTCAGCGCTTCTTACCGAGCCGGCTGCCACACATGCTAGGCCGACAAACGTCTTGTTGTCGTCGCTGAGGGCCTTACCGCGCTCTTTACAACTGTGCGACGAGAGGATCACCGTCCTATAGACCGAAACACCAGTCGTGGGGATTTTTTGCCGGAATGCAGCCTTCTTCAGCTTCCCTTTCTTTAGATCGACGTGATACGGGGTGCAGACGGCTCGGACCACATTTTCGGTATCCGAGATGTCCTTACTAACCTCCTCCAGCCCCGCCTCCTCCGCGTCAACAGGCTCGTGTCCGCGGATATTATCAGCCCCATCTCCCGACATAAAGCGATCCGCTTCTAATAAACAATGGAACTCATGGCAAACGGACGCGGTGTTGCATAGAGAGCCGAGAGCAGCGCGCACACCGTCGCAGCCATTGCAGCATCACCCTTGTGATAAATCGTGCGTGCTCCTCTGCGGCGCAAATAGAAACTAAATTTGCTTTTACCAAGCTCCAACTGAGCGTCACCGTTTGGGGATTCCCATTCCATGGAAATCGTTCCACTCGGATTGGGCGAGAGGTCCGGTGACTCCAAATCCCCTGGAAGGGCATTCAGAAAAGATCGCGCAGCAATGCATGCAGCCTCACTTATCGGGTCCGCATCGTATCCATCCCAGTTAGCCCCCAACGCCTGAAACTCATTGATGAGCTCCGCCTTTGGGCTATGCCGCACTTGGTAGATGATTGCGGGGGTCGGCAGCGAGTTAAATGCTGACACCATTTCATGAGCGGGCGTCCAGCCAGTGACGCCGGCATCCATGGCGCTGTTATATTCCGTAGAGAACGCAGCAATTGCCGACGCGGGAATGACTCCGCCACCATCCGGTGTGTGTCGCTCAATCATTCCACCGCCTCCATGGCCGCGTGTAGCGGCTTTGTTAGCGCCATAAAAATTTTATTGGTCGTGGCGTGCGACTCGGTGAAGCTCTCCGCAACGGCATCCGAAGAAAGCGCCACCTCTGCATTCCGAACCACCGTCGAATCAAAGATGTGCCCTGTGCGACCAGCCACCGTGCCGTGCGAAAACAGCAATTGCACCGCGCCATCCTTGACGGGGACGGCAAACGTCAAATGTGGAATTACATCTCGACCTTCCCTGGGCAATTCAGAAATGACGTCTGGCAACTGAATCTTCAAGCCCATTACGTCGCGAAGGAAGTCGAGCGGCGGGAGCTTTGCCGTGTCATCAGCAAAGAGATCAATGTAGCGAAGAAGTGTTTGATTGAAGTTGCTCGGCCGTCCACCCGGGTAGGTGTTCAACGCGTCAAGCAATCCAGCCACCCCCTCCTTCACTGTAGGCAGAAATTCCCCCCAATGCGTATAGTCAGGGGGGCCTCCATTGATCGTAAACACCCCTGCCCCTAGCTGTAAGAACAGGCCGTTTACGTCAGGCTTTCTCCATCGCCATACGGTTTGGTATGGCATCAAAAAAGCGTTTGGGGGCACGATACGCTCCTGCACCGTGAACCCCATTTTGTGAGCTTGTGCGCCGAAGTGCATGAAAAACGCATCGTACGCACCAGCCATCGAGAACTGGATTGCCTGCGGCTTCCCGTCTGGTCCTGCCGGGGTAGGAATCGCAACAGGGCCTAAGCTCCCAGGCACGATGCCTAGAGTTGGAGCTCCCCATCTGAGTTCGGCGATGAGCTCGACAAGAGGCGGCTTCTTGAAAACAGTGGTCACAATGGTTTTCTATTGTTGAGCGATGAACGGCAACGCGCGGCGCACTCTGGCGAAGGCTACTCAAGATTCATTGGACCAGCAATATCGATTCCACATTATGAGAAACCGGGATGGCAGCCAGATACCCTCTCGCAAAGAAGTGCCGAGGACCTAGCAAGACGACAATCGGCCTGTCGGCCCGCGCGAATGCAGGACAGTCGCACCAGGCAAATCAGTCGTCCAATTGTGCCCAATCCGGCACGCTACAACATTGCAATCGCATCAAGATGTGCTCGCACTACATCGTGCCGCAAATGCCCATAGTGCTTGTCGATCATATCGGTAGACGTGCCCGTCATCTTCGCAACAACGAAGCTATCCATCCCACCCGCAATCATTTCGCTGATGGCCGTGTGCCGGAGCGAGTACATGACGACATCCGAGGGAAGATTGGCGGCGGCAACCGCAGCCTTGAACGGCTTCTTCCATGAGTCCTTATTCCACCGCTGACCAAACTCCGTTGTCAGAATGGGAGCATTGCCGATTTTGTCTTTCACGCGGTCTTCGAAGAAGGCAATCGCCGCCGAACTGAGGGCCACGACGCGATGGCCAGTCTTCCCGTCCAGAACCAGTGTGCCCTGCCCTCGATCGAAGTGCGTTGCGTTGGCGTTCGCCAACTCGCCAGGACGCGCCCCCGTAAGCAGCATGGCAAGCACAAGCTGCCGAATATCAGGGGCACAAGCATCCACTAAGGCCCTGCGCTCCTCCGCCGGCAAGAAACGTTGGCGCCTTCGCCCAACGTCCCTGAACTTAGCGACTGTTTTCCAGCCAGCGTCCGTCGCAACGAGTCGGTCGTGCAATGCGAGGTTTAGCGCGGCTTTGAGCGATGCGAGGTTTCGATTTGCGCTGTCCTTGGCTCGCCGCAGGTCTTCTTCATCCTCTGCGTCGTCTTCGCCAGACTCGATCTGAGCCGACAGCCACGCCTTGAGGTCTGAAGTGCGCAGCTTCGATAGATCAATCTTCCCAATCTTCGCCCGATACACGAGCCGCTTGAAACGCCCTTCTGCGTCCGCCTTGCTCTTATCGCCTTTGTGGAGTGCGAGGTGTCGTACGTAGTGTTCGCACACCTCTTTGATCGTCATACCTTTCGACGAGACGCCCGCATCAACCGCGTCAGCCCAATCAAGGGTGGCCTTTACAGCCTCATCGTAACTGGTACAACCCGCAAACGTCTTGTAGTCCTGCCCGCCCTCGTCATTGCGGCGACGGCCAACCCAACTTCCCTCGCCATGGGTCAGCTTGCGGTAACCGATGTAGAGACCGGTCCGTATCCGAGAAAAATATGGCTCGCGACGCGGCTCAAGCTTGTCGCGCGCGGTCTTGGACTGGATAGGCTCGCTCATGCGCTTCTGTACGGAAATGGTACGGAAATTCTATGGTGTACCTCCTTGATCGTCAATGCACGACTATCTATTTAAAATCAAGTGGTTGCGATACAATCCGGACTTCCTCGGTCGGCAAAAAACTCTAGTTCCAGCCCTCCGAAGGCAGGGGTTGCTGGTTCGATCCCAGCCGGGCGCGCCAAAAATCAAAGATTTACGCAACTTGTACGGTTTTCCGACGCCAGAACCGCGCTTCTGCCGCAACGTGCAGGCCTGCCTATTCCCGAACTTTTTCAGCTTCCCTGCCTTTTTCGATTCGTCGATCGCGCTGCGGGCACGCTTAGAAAATAGTCACCTCATCAGGAGTCGAGTCGTGAGCCGTTACTGGAGCGATATCGTTCAGCAACTTGTGCC
>Ga0209759_1001352_pt1 | contig 14238 bp, 7 predicted proteins | sample AraplaCL_Col_mMS_FD_184261 | JGI IMG/M metagenome (GOLD analysis project Ga0209759, IMG submission 184261) | Arabidopsis root microbial communities from the University of North Carolina, USA - plate scrape CL_Col_mMS (SPAdes) (version 2) | ecosystem: Host-associated > Plants > Roots >...
GCGACAATCGCCATACTAGCAACATACGGAGACCGCATGGGATTCCTCGCCGGCAAGCGCCTGCTCATCACGGGCGTACTGAACAACCGCTCGATCGCCTACGGCGTCGCCCGGGCCTGCCATCGGGAAGGCGCCGAACTCGCCTTCAGCTACCAGGGTGAGCGCTTCAAGGAGCGCATCACCGAATACGCGGCCGAATTCGGCTCCAAGCTCATTTTCGACTGCGACGTCGGCTCCGACGAGCAGATCGCCGCGCTGGCCCATGGCCTGAAGCAGGCCTGGCCCGACGGTTTCGACGGCTTCGTGCACTCGATCGGCTTTGCCCCGCGCGAGGCGATCGCCGGCGAGTTCCTGGACGGCCTGTCGCGCGAAAGCTTCCGCATCGCCCATGACATCTCGTCCTACAGCTTCCCCGCGATGGCCAAGGCCGTGCTGCCGCAGCTGCGCGACAAGAGCGCCCTGCTGACGATGACCTACCTGGGCGCCGTGCGTGCCGTGCCGGCCTACAACACCATGGGCCTGGCCAAGGCGTCGCTGGAGGCCAGCGTGCGCTACCTGGCCGCCGGCCTGGGCCCCAAGGGCATCCGCGTCAACGGCATCTCGGCCGGGCCGATCAAGACGCTGGCGGCCTCGGGCATCAAGGGCTTCGGCAAGCTGCTGGGCGTGTTCGAGGAGAACTCGCCGCTGCGCCGGACGGTGACGATCGAGGACGTGGGCAACGTGGCGGCGTTCCTGCTGTCGGACCTGGCGGCGGGCATGACTGCCGAGATCACGTATGTCGACGCGGGATTCAGCCAGGTGATGGGTGGCGGGGCGGAACTGCTGGGCGAGTGATTTCCTGCTGACCCAAGGGAAAGCGCGCCGGTGGCGCGCTTTTTTGTGGCCACTTGGCAGGGGTGGATCCTGCGACTGCGCGCAGGATGACGGGTCAACGGGAAGCGCGTTCCGTCGCGTGGGTCATGCCATCGGCGATCATGGTTGGGGCCGCCCGGCAGGGGCGGATCCTGCGACTGCGCGCAGGATGACGGGTCAAAGGCAAGCGCGTTCCGGCGCGTGGGCCGCTGGCGCGAAGGAGCACGGCGCAAAAGGCCGTCATCCTGCGCGCAGTCGCAGGATCCACCCCCGCCAAGGCGCCGCCGAGCCGCTCAGAGCTCGTCCAGCGCCCTGGCCGCCCCGATCAGCGCCGGCGACGTCTCGGCGTGGATCAGCCAGGTCGGGATGCCGTCCAGGTACTCGCGGAACCGGCCCTTGGCGACGAAGCGCTCGCGGAACGCCGAGCGGTCGATCCAGTCGCCCAGGCGCGGCACGATGCCCCCGCCGATGTACATGCCGCCGCGCGAGCCCAGCGTCAGGGCCAGGTTGCCGGCGACGCTGCCCAGGAAGGCGAAGAAGATCTCGACGGCCTCGACGCAGCGCGCATCGCTGCCCGCGGTGGCGGCCGTGGTGACGCCCGCGGGGTCCAGCGCCTGCGAAGCCACGCCGTCGATCGTGCACAGCGCCTCGTAAAGATTGACCAGCCCCATGCCCGACAGCGCCCGCTCGGCCGAGGCGTGGCCGAACTTGTCGCGCAGCACGGCGATGACCCGGTCCTCGCGCACGTTCGCGGCCGCCAGGCTGACGTGGCCACCCTCGCCGCCCAGCGGCACCAGGTGGCCCGCCGTGTCGTGCAGCAGGCCCGACACGCCCAGGCCGGTGCCCGGCCCCAACAGGCCGATGGCCCCCGCCGGATCGGCGGTGCCGGCCGCACCGATGCGCCGCAGGTGCTCGGCCTGCAGCGACGGCAGCGACAGCGCCAGCGCGGTGAAGTCGTTGATGAGCAGCAGCCGGTCGAAGCCCAGCTCCTTGCGCACGGCCTCGATCGAGAACGCCCAGTGGAAGTTGGTCATCCGCACGTGGTCGCCGACGATGGGGTTGGCGATGCCGACCGCGGCCTGCAGCGGCTTGGCGCAGGTCAGCTGCGCCACGTAGGCCTTGAGCGCATCGTCGAAGGTCTCGAACTCGACGCTCGGATACGTCACCACCTGCGTGGGTTGCGCGCCGGGCGACTCCTGGACAGCGAAACGGGCGTTGGTGCCGCCGACGTCGCCCATCAGGCGCGGGAAGCTGGAGGTGTTGGCAGCGGTCATGGAGCTCGCGGAAGAGGTGGAGGCGCGGCGCGGGGAACCGCATTCGCGACGAATGTCGAGAATGTAGTTTACCTACGTTTTTTGAGCAATCACGACTTCTCGAACGGCGACGCCCGGAGGCTTCGTTCAGTCCCCTCTACCCTGCAAAGAGGCGTTCAGTAGTCTGCATACACCTTTACGCGACATTAAAGCCGCTAGCGCAGCTCGAAGATCTTGACCGAACGCGGCGGCAGCTTGACGGTGGCCTCCAGCGTCACGGACCGTCCCTCCAGCACGTCACGTGCCGCCGCGGGCGTCTTCAGCACCTCGGCAAAGCGCGCCAGGTCCAGCTCGGTCTCGGTCTTGTTCTTGTTGATCACCACCATCACGGTGGAGTCCGCGTCGTAGCGGAACCAGGCGTAGGTGCCGTCCTGGGGCACGAAATGCATCAGCTTGCCGTGGTGCACGGTCGTCTGCGTCTTGCGCCAGTTCAAGAGCGTGCGCACGAAGGACTGCATGTCCCTCTGCTTGTCGGTCAGGCCCTTGCCGGTGAACGCGTCGACCTTGTCGCCGGCCCAGCCGCCGGGGAAATCCTGGCGCGCCTTGCCGTCGTCGCGCACCGTGGGACTGGTCATCAGCACCTCGGTGCCGTAGTACAGCTGGGGCACGCGCGGCATCGTCAGCACGTACGCCAGCGCCATCTTGGTCAGTCCCACGTCCTCCTTGAGCACGCTGAACAGCCGCGGCAGGTCGTGGTTGCCCTCGAACAGCACCATCTTCGACGGCTGCGGATAGAGCGCGTCGTTGACCAGCGCCTCGTACAGATCCATCAGCCCGGCGTGCAGGTTGTCCTCGTCGCTGGCCAGCGCCTTGCGCAGCGTGCCGTTCAAGGGAAAGTCCATCGCGCTGGGCAGGGGCGTCGCCAGACGGCGCGCGGCGCCGCGCTCGCCGCCGAGCCAGTGCATCAGCACCGTGGGCTGGCTGGTCCACTCCTCGCCGACGATGTTCAGGTTCGGGTATTCGGCCAGCACGCGCTGCGTCCACGCCTGCAGGAACGCCTGGTCGGAGTAGCCCCAGGTGTCCACGCGCAGGCCCGACAGGCCGGCGTATTCGACCCACCAGATCGTGTTCTGGATCTGGTAGGTGGCCAGGAACGGATTGCGCTGGTTCATGTCGGGCATGTTCGGGCCGAACCAGCCGTCCGTGTAGATCCGCGCGTCCGCGCGTGACGCATACGGGTCGCTCGCGGTGGTGCGGGCGTGTTGCGTCTGCACGTACTTGCCGTCGAAGCCGATCCAGTCGGGCGCGGGCATGTCGTGCATCCACCAGTGCTCGGAGCCGATGTGGTTCAGCACCACATCGAGGATGACGCCGATGCCCTTGGCGCGCGCCGCGGCCACCATGCGGCGATAGTCCTCGTTGCTGCCGAAGCGCGGATCGATCTTGTAGGTGTCGGTCGCGGCATAGCCGTGGTACGAGTAGTGCGGCTGCCGGTTCTCGGTCAGCGGCGTGGGCCACAGCATGGTCACGCCCAGGTCGTGCAGGTAGTCCAGATGGTCGACGATGCCCTGGATGTCGCCGCCATGGCGGCCGGCCTCGTCGTCACCGCGGCGCGCCTCGTCGCCGTAGCCGGGCACGTTGTCGTTCGCGGGGTTGCCGTTGGCGAAGCGGTCGGGCACCAGGTTCATGATCACGTCGGACGAATCGAAGCCGCGCCGCTGGGCCGAGCCGGGCTCGCGCGCGCGCAGCTCGAACGGCGCGTGGAAGCGCTCGTCGCCGTGGCGAAAGACGATGTCGACCCGGCCCGGCGCCGCGTCGGGTGCGATGCGCAGGTCGATGAACAGGTAGTTCGGATTGGCCACGCGCGACACCGACTCGATGCGCACGCTGCCGGTCGAGGCGTCACCGATCTGCGGGGCCGCGTCGGAGATGCGCGGGCCGTGCACCAGCAACTGCAGCTTGTCGCTCTTCATGCCAACCCACCAGAACGCGGGCTCGATGCGCTCGATCTGCGCGGGCATCGCCAGCGGCGTCCGGGCATCGTGGCCCTGGGCGGCGGCGCCCAGCGAGCTGGCCGCGAGAAGGACGGCGGCGGAAAGTTGGCGGGGATGGTGCATGGCGGGGCTCTTCAGGGTTCTCGGCGCGCGACGAAGACGACGGCGCTGCGTTCGGGCAGGACGAAGGCGCCGGTCGCATCGTCGACGCGGGCCTCCTTGGCGATTCGGGCATCGGCCGCATGCGGGCCGAGGTGGACGGGATGCAGGCGCCAGCGGCGGCCGCGAAGTTCTGGCAGGTCCAGCGCATGGGACCGCTTGTCGGCATTGAGAACGACCAGCACCGCGCCGAACTGCGCGCCGGCCAGGCCGCGGCCGTCGATCAGCTCGGCGATCACCGTGGGCTCCTGGGTGGGCCCGCTGGCAGGAAAGCTCACGCGCTTGCGCACCTCGGCGGCCGTCGCGAGGTGGAACAGCGGCGTGCTGGCGCGGATGCGCAGCAGGTCGCGGAAGGCGTCGCGCGTCCAGGCGATGTCCTCGGGCGCCGGCTTGAGCGACGCATCGGCCAGCAGCGGCCGCTCGACGTCCCACAGCGCGCCATTGTCCGGCCTGGGCGGCAGGCCCGCCGCGAAGCCGTTGTCGGTGGCCGTCCAGTCCAGGCGGTTGAACCAGTCGCCCGAGTCGAAGCTGTTCTTGTCGAAGGACTTGCTGCGCAGCAGGTCGACGCCGGCGTGGAAGTAGGCCACGCCCTGGCTGAACGCGACCACGGCCGCGCCCAGGATCTGCACGCGGGCGCGATCGGCGCGCGAGGTGCCGGGCGGCAGCTTGAGCAGGTCGTTGTCGAACAGCGTCTGGTTGTCGTGGTTCTCGACGTAGTTGACGGCCTCGCCGGGCGCGCTGGCGTAGCCGGCGGGCTGGTTGCCGTAGGGGATCTTCTCGAACGACAGCGTCGGGCCGCGCCACGTCGTCAGCGTCATCGTGCGCAGCGAGCCGGCCAGGCCCACCCGGATCATGTCGGCGGCGTCCAGCAGGTTCTCGCGAGTCTGGCGGCCGAACTCGTTCGGGTCGTAGAACTCGCCGTTGATCCAGCCCTGGTCGGCGCGCAGGTGCGACGTGTCGCCGGCCGAGCCGCCGCGCACCGCGTCGCGCGCGCGGTCGCTGAAGGTGCCGATGCCGGTGCCGTTCAAGGACAGCTGCGAGGCCTGCACGAAGCGCGCGCCGTCGGCCACCTCGCCGAAGTTCCAGCCCTCGCCGATCAGCGGGATGTCGCGACCCGTCGCCGTCCGGAGCCGGCGCTGCAGCGCCTGCATCACGGCGCGCGGCTGGTGGCCCATCAGGTCGAAGCGGAACGAGTCGACGTGGTATTGCACGGCCCACTGGGTCACCGAGTCGATGAGCAGCTTGCCCATCATCAGGTTCTCGGTGGCGGTGTTGTCGCAGCAGGTCGAATGCTCGATGCGGCCCTCGGCATCCAGCCGCTGGTAGTAGCCCGGCACGACGCGATCGAGCACCGATTGCGCGTGCTGGCCGGCGGCTGCGGTGTGGTTGTAGACGACGTCCATGCCCACGCGCAGGCCGGCGCGATGCAGGCCCTGCACCATCGCGCGGAACTCTCGCACGCGCACGGCGCCGTCGTCGGCATCGCTCGAATAGCTGCCCTCGGGGGCGTTGTAGTGCAGCGGGTCGTAGCCCCAGTTGAAGCAGTCGCCGGCCGCGCCCGCGACGACGGCCGCCTGCTGCGTCTCGTCGGCCGGGCCGCCCTCGATGCGCGGGGTGGTGCAGCCGCGCTCGGGCACGCTGGCGATGTCGAACACCGGCAGCAGGTGCACGTCGGTCAGGCCCGCCTGCGCGAGCGCGTGCAGGTGGCGCATGCCGGCGCTGGCCGCGTCGGTGAACGCCAGGTACTTGCCGCGATGCGGCGCGGGCACGCTCGCGTCGTTGATCGAGAAGTCGCGCAGGTGCAGCTCGTAGATCGACATGTCGGTTGAGCGGCGCACGGTGCGCGCAGCGGCATCGCGCGCCCAACCGCGCGGGGCAAGCGACGCGTCGCCCAGCACGCCGATGTAGCTGCGCCGCGAGTCGGCATTCAGGCTGATCGAGTACGGGTCGGTGACCCGGTTGCGCACCAGCCCGACGCCGGGGACGAAGACGTCGACGAGGTAGCTGTAGTAGCCACCGGCCAGGCGGCCGGCGGCCTGGCCGCGCCAGGCGCCGGTGGCGTCGTCGCGGCGCATCTCGACGACCGAGGAGGCTCCGCCTTCGGCATCAGGATAGACGCAGGCCCGCACGGCGCGCGCGGTCGGCGCCCAGACGGCCAGGCGCGTGCTCCGCGGCGCCAGCGTCACGCCGAGGTCGCTCAGATCGGCCGCCGCCGCGTGCAGGTCATCGAGCGCGCCGGCGATCTGCAGCGCGCTGGCCTCGAGCACGCGGCCCTGCTCGTCCTCGCGCACGACGAGCGCCTGGCCGCGCAGCGCGCGCGCCACGCGCGCGGGATCGGACGCCTGCAGGAGAGGCCCGGGCGCGACGTACTTGAAGCGCTGCGCGAGCGCCGGCGGGAGGGGCTGGGTGGAAAGCGCCAGTTCGGACGTGTCGTCCGCTCCAGTGACAGGCTTGCCGATCGTCGCCACCAGCGCGCCGGCATCGGAAGACACCAGCACGAAGCGCCCTTGCGCCGGCGCGCCGGGCCACCGGATCAGCGAGCGCGACAACCAGACCGCACGCGCCGGCACCGCCGCGTCGCTCGCGACAGGCGCCAGCGTCGTCGCGAAGTCCTGCGCGTCACAGGCAGACCGCAGCGCCGGCTCGGCGGCCTGCGCGAACGCCGCCGTCACGAACAGCGCGCCTCCAGCCGCGAACCGCCTGACGTAGTTTTGCTTCACAAGCCTATTGTCCCGTTCTTATCAGGAAGGAATGCTACATGCTATCGCACCACGCAAGGAGTATTGCGCATGGGTTTCCCTCATCCATGCCAACATTTCGTTTGCTTTATGATGTACTTTGACTACACCTGCATGAGACCGCCATGACCGGCCCAGGAGACCACCGAATGCCCAGCCCCTTGCGCGCCCTGCCCGCCCTGCTCGCGCTCGCCGGCGCCTGCCTGCTGGGAGGCTGCGCCAGCCAACCCGGGGTCGACGTGGCGACCGTGCGCCAGATCCCGCAAGCTGCGCCGCTGCCCGCGGGCTGGGAGCACGGCGCGTTCATGGAAGTGTTCGTGCGCAGCTACCAGGACAGCAACGGCGACGGCGTGGGCGACCTGCGCGGCCTGACGCAGCGCCTGGGTTACTTGCAGGCGCTGGGCATCAAGGGCCTGTGGCTGATGCCGGTCACCGCCAGCGCCGACCACGACCACGGCTACGCGGTGTCGGACTACCGCGCCATCGAGCCGGCCTACGGCACGCTCGCCGACTTCGATGAACTGGTGCGCCAGGCCCATGCGCGCGGCATCGGCATCGTGATCGACTACGTGATCAACCACAGCTCGAACGGCAACCCGCTGTTCGTCCAATCGGCGTCGTCCAAGGCCAGTCCCTGGCGCGACTGGTACGTCTGGCAGGACGCCAAGCCCGCCGGCTGGTCCATCTTCGATCGCGACCCCTGGGTCATGACGCCCAACGGCGCCTACTTCGCCCAGTTCGACGACACGATGCCCGACTTCAACCTGCGCGACCCGGCCGTCGTCGCCTATCACCTGGACAGCCTGCGCTTCTGGGTCAATCACGGCGTCGACGGCTTTCGCGTCGATGCCGTCGGCCACCTGTTCGAGAACGGGCCGCAGGGCTGGAGCATGCAGCCCGAGAACTATCCTTTCCTGGCCCGCCTGCGGCGCGAACTGGACATCGATCATCCGCACGTCATGGTGTGCGAGTCGCCCGGCGACCCGATCGGCTTTGCCGCACCGACCGCGTGCGGCGCGTCGTTCGCGTTCGGGCATTCCGACGCGCTGGTCAAGGCCGGACGCGGCGACGACAAGGCGATCCACGACGTCGCCGACTACTTCCTGAAGGCACCGGACACCATGGCCACGATGGTGTCCAACCATGACCACTTCGCCGGCAAGCGCCTGTGGGACGCGATGGGCGGCGATCCCGCGCGGGTGCGCGTCGCCGCCGCAGCCTACCTGCTGCAACCCGGCACCCCCTACCTGTACTACGGCGAGGAGCTGGGCATGTCGGCCGCCGCCACCGACGATGCCGACGGCCAGCTGCGCGGCCCCATGAGCTGGACGTCGACGGGCGGATTCAGCACCGGAACACCCTACCGCCCCGCCTCGACCAATCTGGCGACGAACAACGCGCAGGCCGAGCTGGCCGATCCGGACTCGATGCTGGCGTTCTACACGGCGATGCTGCGCCTGCGCAATGGCCATCCGTCGATCGCGCGCGGCAGCTACCTCGCCCCGCGCGTGGATGGCCGCACCATGAGCTTCCAGCGCGTGTTCGAAGGCGAACACACCGTGGTCGTCATCAACTACGGCGATGCCGCGGGCGCCGCCAGCCTTGCGGGATTGCCGGCGAACGCCCATCTGCAGCGCCTCTATCCGGCCGCCGGTGCGGCCCTCCTGGCCGGCGCCGACGGCATGGCCCGCGTGCCCGCGCCCGCCCTGTCGGTCCAGGTGTACATCGTGTCGCATTGAACCCCGGCCCTCTGCGGAGCGCGACTGGCCGACATGGCGGGTTACGCCTGCGGCTAACCCGCCCTACAGGCCCGTCGGCGGGGGGCCCCTCGGGCGCCGAAACTGACAGGATTGTCAGCTCGACAGGTAAAGTTTCTCTAAGCCTTGTCGGCGCTCGCTGAATTGGGTGCGCCGTTTGCTATGGTGTCGCGCGGTCGAGATGCGGCGCGGGCGTTGGCGCGCGCGTCCTTCCCGCTGTGAAGATTGGTGAATGCGCGTCGCCGCGAGGCGCGCGCCACAAGGACCGCGATGGAACAAGAACGATCGTCCGCGGGGGCTGCGCCCGCGGCCCCCAGGACCAAGCGCCGCTGGCTCGGCACCGTGATCGCCGTGCTGCTGGTGGCCGGCCTCGGCGCCCTGGCGTGGCACCTCACCCACAAGCCCGCGGGCGCGGCGCCGGGCGCGCGCGGCCCGGGCGGTCCGGGCGGCGGCCGGCGCGGGGGACAGAACCTCACCACGGTCGGCGTCGCCGCCGTCGCTCACGCGGACATCCCGATCTACATCGATGCCCTGGGCACCGTCACGCCATCGGCCACGGCCACCGTCACGCCGCAGGTCTCGGGCGTGCTCACCAACGTCACGTTCCAGGAAGGCCAGATGGTCAGGAAAGGCCAGCTGCTGGCCACCATCGAGCCGCGTCCGTTCGAACTCGCCGTGATGCAGGCGCAGGCCCAGTTGCAGAAGGACGAGGCGCAGCTGGATGCGGCCAACGTCACCCTCAAGCGCTACCAGACGCTGCTGCAGCAAGACTCCATCGCACGCCAGGACGTCGACACGCAGGCCGCCACCGTCAAGCAGTTGCAGGGCACCGTGCTGGGCGACCAGGCCAACGTGGGCACGGCCAAGCTCAATCTGCAGTGGACGCGCATCACCGCGCCGGTCAGCGGCCGCGTGGGCCTGCGTTCGGTGGACATCGGCAACCTGGTGTCCTCGGGCACGTCCGGCGGCATCACGACGATCACCGAGCTGGCGCCGATCGACGTGGAATTCGCGATCCCGCAGGACCGCATCCCGCAACTGCAGGCGCGCATCGCCGCCGGCGCCGTGCTGGCCGTCTCGGCACTGGACCGCACGCGCACCAACCTGCTCGATACCGGCGCCTTCCTGTCGCTGAACAATCAGTCGGACACGCAGACAGGCACGGTACGCGCCAAGGCGCGCTTCGCCAACGCCCGCAACGCGCTGTTCCCGAGCCAGTTCGTCAACGTGCGCATCCTGCTGGACACGCTCAAGGACGCCGTGGTCGTGCCCGTCACGGCGTTGCGCCACGGGCCCAACGGCGACTTCGTCTACGTGCTCAACGACGACCACACGGTCACGCAGGTGGGCGTGACGCAAGGCGTCGCCACGGCCGACTCGATCCAGATCACCAAGGGCCTGCAGGTGGGCGAGCGCGTGATCACCGAGGGCGGCGACCGCCTGAAGGACGGCGCGAAGGTCGCGCTGCCCGGCGACGCGGCCTCGGGCCCGCACCGCGGCGCGAGCGGCGCTTCGGGCGCCTGGGGCGGCCATCGCCGCCACGAGGGCGACGGTGCCTCGACGCCGGAAAGCGGCGCCAGCGCCGGCCACCATCGTCGCGACGGCGCCAGCGGCCCGGCCGGCGCGGCCTCGTGGGTGCCGGGCGAAGGCTCGAGCTGGCCGCAGCATCGCCGCGCCAGCGCCACGCAATCGTGACGCGGCCATGAGTCCGTCCCGGCCCTTCATCCAGCGACCGGTCGCGACCTCGCTGCTGATGCTGGCGATCGTGCTCACGGGCATCGTCGGCTTCCGCTTCCTGCCGCTGTCGGCGCTGCCGCAGGTCGACTACCCGACGATCCAGGTGCAGACGCTGTACCCCGGCGGCAGCCCCGAGGTGATGAGCCGCACCGTCACGGCGCCGCTCGAAAAGCAGTTCGGCAACATGTCGGGCCTGGCGCGCATGGGCTCGACGAGTGCGGCCGGCGTGTCGCTCATCACGCTGCAGTTCAATCTCGGGCTGTCGCTGGACATCGCCGAACAGGAGGTGCAGGCCGCCATCAATGCCGGCAATTCGCTGCTGCCGGCCGACCTTCCCGCACCGCCGGTCTACGCCAAGGTCAATCCCGCCGACGCGCCGGTGCTGACGCTGGCGGTGAGCTCCAGGACCATGCCGCTGCCGGACGTGCAGAACCTGGTCAACACGCGGCTCGCGCAGAAGATCAGCCAGGTCTCGGGCGTCGGCCTGGTCACGCTGGCGGGCGGACAGCGGCCGGCCATGCGCATCCAGGCGGACACGCGCGCGATGGCCTCGTACGGCATCGACCTCGCGGCCATCAAGAGCGCCATCTCGAATGCCAACGCCAACAGCGCCAAGGGCAGCTTCGACGGTGCCTCGCGCTCCTACGCGATCAACGCCAACGACCAGCTGGTCAGCGTCGACGACTACAAGAATTTGATCGTCAGCTACAAGAACGGGGCGCCGGTGCGCCTGACCGACATCGCGCAGGTGGTCGACAGCGCCGAGAACCTGCGCCTGGCCGCCTGGGCCGACGACACCCCCGCCATCATCGTCAACGTGCAGCGCCAGCCGGGCGCCAACGTGATCCAGACGGTCGACGCCATCAAGAAGCAGCTGCCCTCGCTGCAGGCCGGCCTGCCCGCGGGCCTGGACGTGCGCATCCTCAGCGACCGCACCGCCGGCATCCGCGCGTCGGTCGAACACGTGGAGTTCGAGCTGGTGCTCGCGGTGGTGCTCGTCACGCTGGTGATCTTCGCGTTCCTGCACAGCTGGCGCGCGACGGTGATCGCCAGCCTGTCGGTGCCGATCTCGCTGATCGGCACCTGCGGCGCGATGTACCTGCTGGGGTACAGCCTGAACAACCTGAGCCTGATGTCGCTGACCATCGCCACCGGCTTCGTCGTCGACGACGCCATCGTCATGATCGAGAACATCTCGCGCTACATCGAGGACGGCGAAACGCCGATGGCGGCGGCCATCAAGGGCGCGGCGCAGATCGGCTTCACGATCGTGTCGCTGACCGTCTCGTTGATCGCGGTGCTGATCCCGCTGCTGTTCATGGGCGACGTCGTCGGCCGGCTGTTCCGCGAGTTCGCGGTGACGCTGGCCATCACGATCCTGATCTCGGCGGTGGTCTCGCTGACGCTGGTGCCGATGATGTCGGGCCGCATGCTCAAGGCCGAGGAGGAGCCGCGCGGCTATGCGCGCAAGTTCCAGCGCGGCTTCGACTGGATGATCGCGCGCTACGACCGCGGCCTGCGCTGGGTGCTGGACAACCAGACCACCACGCTGCTGGTGGCGCTGGCCACCTTCGCGCTGACGGTGCTGCTCTACATCGGCATTCCCAAGGGCCTGTTCCCGACGCAGGACACCGGCCAGCTGCAGGTGCGCGTGCAGAGCGCCGAGACGGTCAGCTTCGCGCGCATGTCCGAGCTGCAGCGCGCGGCCGCGCGCGCGATGCTGCAGGACCCGGCGGTCGACAACATCGCCTCCATCGTGGGCGTGGACGGCGCCAACAACACGATGCTCAACGCCGGCACGATGCTGGTCGACATCAAGCCCGGCGCCAGCGGCACGCAGGAGGAGATCATGAACCGGCTGCGCCAGCGCGCGCAGGCCGTGGCCGGCATCACGCTGTACGTGCAGCCCACTCAGGACCTGACCATCGACTCCGACACCGGCCCCACGCAGTACCGCGTGTCGCTGGAAGGGGCCGACGACGCCACGGTGGCGCTGTGGGCCAACAAGCTGGTCGAGCGCCTGCGCTCCGACACCAAGGTGCGCAACGTCGTCACCGACGTCGGCTCGACCGGCCTGGCCGTCGAGGTCGACCTCGATCGCGACACCGCCTCGCGCCTGGGCATCAGTGCCGCGACGGTCGACGATGCGCTGTACAGCGCCTACGGCCAGCGCATCGTCTCGACCATCTTCACCGAGACCAACCAGTACCGCGTGATCCTGGAGGCGCGGCCCGACCAGGCGACCACGCCGGCGTCCATCGGCGACCTGCGCGTGCTCACCTCCGGCGGCGCCGCCACGCCCCTGTCGGCGTTCGCGACGATACGCACCGTCCAGTCGCCGCTGCAGGTCACGCACGTGGCGCAGTATCCCGCGACGACGGTCGGCTTCGACACGGCGGACGGCGTGTCGCTGGGCACCGCCGTCGACTCCATTCGCCAGGCCGCCAAGGACATCGCCCTGCCCTCGTCGGTGACCATGGTGCCGCTGGGCGCGGCGGGCGCGTACGAGAAGTCGCTGTCCAACCAGCTGTGGCTGATCCTGGCCGCGGTCATCTGCGTCTACATCGTGCTGGGCGTGCTCTACGAGAGCTACGTGCATCCGCTGACCATCCTGTCGACGCTGCCGTCCGCCGGCGTGGGTGCGCTGCTGGCGCTGCTGATCGGCGGCCAGGACCTGGGCGTGATCGGCATCATCGGCATCATCCTGCTGATCGGCATCGTCAAGAAGAACGCGATCATGATGATCGACTTCGCGATCGACGCCGAACGCACGGAGCACAAGACGCCGCGCGAGGCGATCCACCAGGCCGCGCTGCTGCGCCTGCGGCCGATCCTGATGACGACCTTCGCAGCGCTGTTCGCCGCGCTGCCGCTGATGTTCGGCTGGGGCGAAGGCAAGGAGCTGCGCCATCCGCTGGGCCTGTCGATCTTCGGCGGCCTGCTGGTGAGCCAGCTGCTGACGCTGTTCACGACGCCGGTGATCTACCTGTGGTTCGACCGCCTGGGCAACCGGCTGCGGGCGCGCTTCGGCCTGCAGGGCGATGAAGCCGCGCCGCAGCTGGCGCTCGAAGCCCCGCCGGTGCCCCGGCAGATCGAGTTCGATCCGGACGCGCCGCACCCGGCGCGCGGGAGCGGCCGGTGAACCTGTCCTCCCCCTTCGTGCGCCGCCCGATCGCGACGGTGCTGCTGACCGCCGGCGTGGCGCTGGCGGGCATCGCCGGCTTCTTCGTGCTGCCGGTCGCGCCGCTGCCGCAGGTCGACTACCCGTCGATCTCGGTGTCGGCCAGCATCCCCGGCGCCAGCCCCGACGTGATGGCCAACAGCGTGGCCACGCCGCTGGAGCGCCGCCTGGGCACGATTTCCGGGGTCAACGAGATCACGTCCAACAGCGGCGTCGGCTCCACGCGCGTGAGCCTGCAGTTCGACCTGAACCGCGACATCGACGGCGCCGCGCGCGAGGTGCAGGCCGCGATCAACGCGTCGCGCGCCGACCTGCCCGCCACGCTCAAGAGCAACCCGACCTACCGCAAGGCCAACCCGTCGGACGCGCCCTGCGTCATCCTGGCGCTGACGTCGAGCACGCGCACGCCGCAGCAGATCTACGACGCGGTCTCCAACATCGTGCAGCAGAAGGTGGCGCAGGTCTCGGGTGTCGGCGACGTGGAGATCGGCGGCGGCTCGCTGCCGGCCGTGCGCATCGACCTGAACCTGCTGGCGCTCAACGACCTGGGCATCCCGGCCGAGGACG
>Ga0209759_1001355_pt1 | contig 14179 bp, 12 predicted proteins | sample AraplaCL_Col_mMS_FD_184261 | JGI IMG/M metagenome (GOLD analysis project Ga0209759, IMG submission 184261) | Arabidopsis root microbial communities from the University of North Carolina, USA - plate scrape CL_Col_mMS (SPAdes) (version 2) | ecosystem: Host-associated > Plants > Roots >...
TCCAATGTTGTTCAGTTTAGGGCAAGGCGCGCAGCCTGATACCTATATGGGATGGCGAGGGAATTCGACGATTCTATCGCCCATTTTCAACCAGCTTCCGAAGACTTTCGTCCGTGATGCGTTCAATCTGCTCCCTGGCGTCGGCCAGCGATGTGAACCAGTGCACGTTCAGGCATTCATCGCGTAGCGTGCCGTTGAACGACTCCACGAATGTGTTATCCGTTGGCTTGCCGGGCCGGCTGAAGGCAATCTCGACCTTGTGATGGTAAGCCCACAGGTCCATCACCTGACTCGTAAATTCCGAGGCGTTGTCACAAAACAGCGTGCGGGGCGCTCCGCGTTTGCTCCTCAGTTCATCCAGTGCACGCACGACATCTGAAGCGCTCAATCGCTGACCAACATCGATGGCTAGTGCTTCGCGCGTAAAGACGTCGATGATGGTCAGCGCGCGGAACCTCTGGCCGTTCGAAAGCTGGTCGGCGACGAAGTCCAAGCTCCACGCCTGATTTGCCGCCGTCGACTTTGCACGTGCCGGGCGGCTCATCTGCGCACGTCGCTTGCGATTTGGTCTGTAGCGCAGTGACAGCCCTTCCTCACGATACAGACGGTACAGCCGATTCTTGCTGACCTGATAGCCCTCCCGTAGCAGCAGCACGCGTATCTTGCGGTAACCATAGCGCACCCGCGTCGCCGCGATTTCACACATGCGCTGCCGCAATGCAGTCTGCGGGTCGCGGTGGCTGCGATACTGGTACACCGAGCGCGATATGGCCACCAGACGACAGGCACGCCGCTCTGCTACTCCATAGGCGGACTTTAGATAATCCACGACGTGGCGCCGCGGCGAGGACTTCACCACTTTTTTTTCAATACGTCGGTCAGCATCGCCTTGTCCAACGTCAGCTCCGCGACCACCTTCTTCAGTTGGGCGTTCTCGTCTTGAAGCTGCTTGAGCTGTCGCACCTGGTCCGTCTGCAAACCGGCATACACCTTCTTCCAGCGATAGAAGGTTTGCTCCGAAATGCCCACGTGACGAATCAGTTCTGCTACCGGCATGCCTGCTTCGGCCTGTTTCAACACCGCCACAATCTGCTCGACACTGAAGCGCTTGCGTTTCATCGTACGGCTCCTTTCATACTGAAAAAGTCCGCCGAAAACTCGCTTACATCATGGCACTGTTTACTGGGGGCCGCTCAGGGAAATATTGCAATGTGTTACGTCAGGTCAGTGTTCAGAATCAGGCTGATTCGTCGGTTCAGCTTCCCTGAATGCATCCAATTGCATCGCATTTTCTACAAGACGCGAGATTACTGGGTATCGATTCAACGGAATTTCGAACCGGCGCGCGTTCCATACCTGGGGTACAAGGCTGAGGTCAGCGATGGTCGGGGCGCTGCCGTACACAAAGTCACCAACGCGATGCTCTGAACTCAGGCGCTTCTCAAGCGAACTGAAGCCAACATCAATCCAGTGCTGATACCACTCGGATTTTTGCTCGTCGGAGATACTCAGGCGCTTTTTCAGGTACTGAATGACGCGCAGGTTGTTGACTGGGTGTATCTCGCAGGCAACTTGCAGCGCCACGGAGCGCACGTATGCGCGGTCCGCTGGCGCCGACGGAAGCAGCGGTGGGTCCGGATAAAGCTCGTCGAGGTATTCGATGATTGAAAGAGACTGGGTGAGAATATGTGACCCATCTTCGAGCGTCGGAACCAATCCGTCAGGATTGAGCTCGCGATATACGCTGGCCAATTGCTGCCCGCCGCCTTTCAACAGGTGTACGGCAGCGTACTCGTAAGACAGCCCCTTTAACGCCAGCGCAATACGGACGCGATACGAGGCGGAGCTTCGGAAGTAGCTATAGAGCTTCATCCGTTGTTGTCCGCAGCGACATCGAGTGCCGGCAGGATGGTTCCGGCGCATGTGCCGAACCCAACGCGATAGCCATTGCCCTGGCACCATCCACGCAAGGTCACTTCATCGCCGTCTTCAATAAAGGCGCGTTCTTCGCCAGCCTCAAGTTTGAGGGGCTTCTTTCCGTTCCACGTCAACTCAAGAAGGCTGCCGAAGGTCCCGACGTTGTCGTCATTCGAATCCGATTTGGGGCCGCTGATGGTTCCCGAGCCCATGAGGTCACCCACGCGGGTGTTGCAGCCCGACGATGTGTGGTGTGCCAACTGCTGCGCCATCGACCAATACATGTACTTGAAATTGGTCTTGGCAATCGTCGTTGGCTTCGGTGCAAACTGGGGCTTTAACAGAACCTCAAGATTCATATCTACACCTGCATTGCTGGCGCCGCGCAGATACTCGAGCGGTTCGGGTAGTTGCTCAGGCTGCTCGACGCGAAAGGGCGCCAAGGCATCCATCGTCACCACCCACGGCGAAATGGTGGTCGCGAAACCCTTTGAGTTGAACGGACCAAGCGGCTGATACTCCCATTGCTGAATGTCGCGGGCACTCCAGTCGTTCAGCAGGACCATTCCGAAAATATGGTCGTCGGCATTCTTTGCGGGAATATGGCTCCCGAGTGTACTGCCGACACCCACAAAAAAGCCGGTTTCAAGTTCAATGTCCAGCTTCCGGCACGGCTCGTAAGTCGGCCGGGCCAAACCCGGGTCTTTGCGTTGACCGCGCGGGCGTCGTATCGGCGTACCGCTGACTACAACAGACGAGGCGCGACCGTTGTACCCGATGGGAATCTCGAGCCAGTTTGGCATCAAGGCGTTTTCGGGGTCACGGAACATGCAACCAACATTCGTGGCGTGTTCACGTGACGAGTAGAAGTCGGTGTAGCCAGGAATTTCGAAGGGCAGGTACATGACAGCATCTGACTGCCGGACCATTGCACGCTCACGCACGCCGTGGTCGTCGCGCAACGTTGCCGTATCGGTTGAGAGTAGTGCGGACAGTTGGCTGCGCACACTTCTCCAGACCGATGTGCCCAACGCTACGAAGTCGTTCAGCCGCTTTTGCCGGAAAACACTCTTTGGGTTTCCGTCGTCATCCACGACCGTGTACGGGACCGCTATCAAGCGAGCGGACTCGAGCGCAGCAAGGTCGACAATCCAGTCACCGATTGCGACACCCACACGTGCAGCGTTGGACCGCGCATCGGAGAAGACGCCGAATGGAAGATTCTGGATTGGAAAGTCAGTGTCTTCGGTGTTGGCTGAATCGACCCAACTTTTGAGGTCTGCACGGATGGTCTTGGCCACTGCGCCCGCGTTATCGGTAGTTGAAGTCATCGCTGGTTTTCCGTGGTGAAGCGATTGACGAGGCCTTGCCAGCATTCGAAATATTCGTTCTGAAGCTGTGACGTCTCGAGGGCAAATTGAGTTGGCTTGATAAGCGTGCGCGTCTCAAACATAAATGCCATCGTCGAGTTAACCTTGACAGGCATCGAGGTGTCAGAGACCGACGCTTTTTCGAATGTGCCGGCGTCTGGACCGTGACCCGACATGCAGTTGTGGAGGCTCGCTCCGCCCGGAACGAAGCTGTCTGCTTTGGCATCGTACTCGCCGTGAATCAGGCCCATAAACTCGCTCGCGATGTTCCGGTGAAACCATGGAGGACGGAAAGTGTCCTCGCCGACGAGCCATCGAGGCGGGAAGATGACGAAGTCGATGGTATCGACACCCGGTGTGTCACTGGGAGACTGCAGCACCAGGAAGATGGACGGGTCTGGGTGGTCGAAGCTGATGGAACCTATGGTGTTGAACAGGCGCAGGTCGTACTTATACGGCGCATAATTCCCATGCCACGCGACGACATCCAACGGTGAATGGCCTATGTCGGCGCGCCACAGGTTTCCATTGAGCTTGGCGACAAGCTCAAAGTTTCCGTCACGTACTTCGTAAGCGGCGAGTGGGGTCAAGAAGTCGCGGGGATTGGCTAGGCCATTGGAACCAATCGGACCCAGGTCGGGTAGGCGCAAGAGTGCCCCAAAGTTCTCACAGATATAGCCGCGTGCTTCCCCGTCCGGTAACTCGACTCGGAAGCGGACGCCACGCGGAATTACAGCTATTTCTTGCGGGGCGACTTCGAGCAAGCCCAGCTCCGTCGCGATGCTCAGCCGGCCGGATTGAGGCACAATCAGGAACTCACCGTCAGCGCTATAGAAGAAGCGGTCTGTCATTGACTGATTCGCCGCGTACAGATGAATGGCGCACCCGACCATTGCTTCGGCTGAACCGCTCCCGGCCATCGTCACGAGGCCATCGACGAAATCGGTCGGCGTTGCGGGAATGGGCAATGGGTCCCAACGCAACTGGTTGGGCGGAGTAGGCGGGACTCGAGAGAAGTCGCCGACAATTCTGCTGTTGTCGAGGAGCGTAAAGGGCTTGTGGACTGCGGCAGGACGCACTCGATACAGCCACGAGCGGCGATTGTGAGAGCGCGGCGCGGTGAACGCGGTACCGGAGAGTTGCTCTGCATAGAGTCCGTAGGGTGCGCGCTGAGGCGAGTTACGACCGACCGGCAGGGCACCCGGCAGTGCCTCGGTCGCAAACTCGCTGCCAAACCCGGACTGATAGCCAGCCGGATGCGCAGAATGTGCCGACGCCGACGACGCGCGGTTCAACTGCTCGTTGAGTAGGGCTGCAGGCTGAACCGATTCGCGCCGAATAGATGCATCTTGCGTCGTTTGTTCCACTTTGAAACTCCAGATGGGTTCTTCAATCCAGGGACGGTCGCATTCATCTGCGGCCAAAACCATCGCAAACGGTCAGCCTTCGAGCGTTTCCCACATTTCCTTGTCGCGCTGCGCCGTCCAGATACGCGGGTCGGGATATTGCGTCGCTTCGTCGTGTGCACGCGTGACGTCGAAGGGCATGCAGTGGTCGAAGATGACCCAGTCGCCGAACTTCGGCTTGAGCGTCGCGTAGGTTTCCTTGTAGATTGCGTTGAGGTCCTTGCCTTCGCTTGCGCCCGACTTCACCTTGCTATAAAGCTCGCTGATAAACGCACGTGTGCCGGCCAGCCCGTCGGCAACTTCCTGAGGCGTCTTGAGTGCAGCGCCGCGACCGGGAACGAGCTTTTCGGGCTTTAGTGCGGCAATGGCATCGAGCGTGGCAGGCCAGTCCTGGAAGTACGCATCGCCTGCATACGGCGTTGCGCCGTACTCGACCAGGTCGCCGGAAAGCAGCGTCTTTTCCTGCGGCAGCCATACGACGGTATCGCCCTTGGTGTGTCCGCGTCCAAGCTGCAGGATTTGCACTTCGAGCTTGCCCATCCAGAGCGTCATCTTTTTCTGGAAGGTGAGGGTCGGCCACGTCAGACCGGGCACGGATTCAACGGCATTGAAGAGACGCGGGAACCGCTCAATCTCGCTCTTCATGTCTTGCTCGCCCCGTTCGACAATGAGGTCGTAGGTGTCCTGGCTGGCGATGATTTGCTCGGCGTTGTAGGCCGTCGCGCCAAGTACGCGCACTGCGTGATAGTGGGTCAGGAGAACGTACTTAATGGGCTTGTCAGTGACTGCGCGAATGCGGCGAATCACGTCCTGAGCCATCACCGGCGTCGCTTGCGTATCGGCAACAAGCACAGCGTCGTCACCGATGATGATGCCCGTATTTGGGTCGCCTTCAGCGGTGTAGGCGTACGCATGTTCCGACAGTTGTTCGAACGTAACCTTCTTTTCCTCAACGTCGGCGTGGGAAGCAAACTTCTTTTCTGTCGCCATGGCGAAAGACCTCTAATTCGGTGGGTAAAAGGGGACCGAGCAAGCCCGCGACTAACGCCGCTGTGTCCGGATGCTACAAATTATACATAGGCATATATATTTGCATATAGACAAAATCCCGTAGATGGATTCGTCAGATGAAAAATCCGGGAAGGAGTGGTTCGCCGTCTTGCAAGATTTTCTCTATGAGAAGTTGCTTGCGGATAGCGAATTAGGAAGTGGCCCACGGGGCGCTACGAACGGAACGCAGTGGATCCGCGAGAAAGGTTCGGGTGTGCGTCGACACATTGCAGGGCAATTAGGCCGGGCTACGTGGACGGCTTCGCACTTCAAACACTGCGTTGGCAAAGGTTCGAAGCACTCTAGCCGCAGAAGACCGAACTCGTGCACGAAGCGGGCGGCAGCGTCAACCCTGAATGGGGCGGCGCATTGTCAGCTGCGGTGGGAGCCGGTCGACTTCTTTACGACGCAGCCGGCGGCACGCATCGACATGGTGCGGTGGTTTCCCTCCGCTATTGCGCGGTGGTACCTGGAAGTGGAGAAAGCGGACGGTCGATAGTGACTCGTTATTACGACGGTTGGGCAGTTGAGATGACGTCTCGAATCTCGTGCCTCCTCTGCGAAGGTGACGGTACTCGAAATCGTGTTGGATTCGAGGAAGGAGACTGTCCGAGGCCTGCAGGGGAGCGGGCGACAACGAGCCAGTTCGTTGCCTGCTTGCCCGCCGGCGCTCGTCAGGCTTCGCTGGAATGCATCGTCTTATACCCCAATCGATATGAGAGGTCGGTGGTCGTCTGACGCAGGGTTCCCGCGAGTTCGCCATCCCAGCGCGTGTCGAAGGTACCGGCCGGACCCACAAGGGTGATTGCGAGCGCAATCGTGCCATTGAACATGAAGACCGGTGCTGCGATTGCGTTCACGCCCGGCAGCGGATGACCCGCTGTTCGGGTCATTCCTTCTTCGCGAATTTGCTCGTATTCCTTGAACAACCGAACCTTGTCCGCTGACTTGAGGTCTGTGGCGCCACTGAGCCGGATACCTTCATCATCAAGCGCCTTGCGCACAAGCGGTTCGGGCATATACGCGCCGAAGAGCCGCCCGGTTGCCGTATTGACAAGCGACAAGATTGTGCCAACGCGCAAAGTGAGGTGAAGCGGATAGGAGGGGTCTTCCTGTCGGACGACAACGGGACCGTTGGGTCCCCAGGTCGTCAGAAAGACGCTCTGTCCGGTCCTCGAGGCAAGTGCCAGTACGTCTGCCTCGGCCTCACGAAGTGGGTTCAACCGTTGCAAACCGTAAAGTCCCAGCCGCAAAGCGAGCGGGCCTGGCGCATAGTCGCCGGACGGTTCAACGCGTTGCACCAGTTCTAGCTTGATGAGGCTCACAAGGTACGGAAAGAGCTTGGCGGGAGGCATGCCCGTCACTCGAGCAATCTCCTTGAGCGCCATGGGGGCGTCGGAGTAGGTGAGAGCATTCAGAATTTCACTCCCGACTTCGACTGATTGAATACCCCGCTGCGCTTTTTCGGTGCTTTCGGTGTCCATGCGACTATCTCGGTTGGGTCGTGTACCCTTGAAATCAGGCTTTCGTCTTGATGAATCCGGAAGCCGGTAAAATCAGGAACTCACACTCACATTCGTGCGGCAGAGGATTGCATGGTAACGAAGCAGCCAGCAAAAGAACAGCCTTCGGAAGGCCAGGAGACGAATGCACGCAAGGAACAGCGGGGCATCCAGAGCATGGAGGTTGGTGGTCGGTTCCTTCAGTATCTTGCAGACGCTGGCGAACCCGTGACACTGGCAGAACTGAGCGCCCGAAGTGGCATACCTGCGAACCAGGTCTTTACCTACATGGTCAGCCTGTTGCGTACAGGTCTCGTCAAGCGGGACCCGGTTACCTCGCGCTTCGAGCCGGGGCCGCTCTCATTACGGTTGGGGCTGCACGCACTGCGAATGGTGCCTGATGTGCGCAACGCGATGCAGCCGTCTAGCGACCTTGCGACGAGGGTCGGACAGAGTGTGCTTCTCGCCGCATGGGGCGACCGCGGCCCGACCGTTCTTCAAAGTATTGAGCCTGCTGCGTCTCTGCATGCCGGTATTCACGTGGGCACGGTCATGTCTCTTGTGCATTCCACGACCGGTCGTGTGTTTGCCGCGTACAAGAAAACCCCGAACCTCAAGGAATTGGTGAAGGCCGACATCGGGGCACAGACACCTGAGGGCGAGCACCTGACTCTTGAGCAGTTCGATGGCATCCTAGCCGATATCCGGAAGCGCGGCCTTGCACGCGGGGAGGGAATGCCAATTCCAGGCATCAACAGCATTAGTGCCCCCGTTTTCGATGGCACCAGAGAAATTGTTCTTGTTCTCACGCTCTTCGGTGTGGCTGGGGCTTTCGACGTTGCGTGGAAGGGTGAGCTTGCTACGAATCTGCTTGAAACCACCAAACTATTGACAGAGCAGAACGCCGGCCGCGTCGCTTCAGCCGGATAAGGTCAAACCGACTGTCGGATATCAGGCGCGACTACCTGAAGTGCTCCCCATCTGGTTGAGGCCTGCAGTGCCTCGACCTGCCATACCTGACGACAGCACACGACCGGCTGCTCGGTGTTATCCCTCATCCGTCCTTCCGCCGTGTTGCATCAAGCACCCTTCGTTATGCCCGGTGCGCGTCTCATGGCGCACCTTGGCGGATTTGTCTGACCCGCCAACTTGTCTCTTGAGCTCTCCGCGTGGCGTAAAGAGGCAATCGAATATGGCGCGCCCGGTCGTGAAAGCACATCAGCCCACTCCTATAGTCGCCACATGTGTATAGAGACGGCGTTGGTCAATAGGCGACCAACTCTAAAAAGGAGAGGAGACGATGAAAGCGCATTTCAGGTGTTCCACGATTCTTGGGGGTGTCTTACTGGCAGCCACCGGTTCCGCCGCAATGGCGGCCGAATCCGTATCGGTACAACGCCAAGGCGACATTACGACCATGTGTGGTACCAAGCCGATGGTCGTAGGCCTTTCAGATGGCTACGGTGGCAATACCTGGAGAAAGACCGCCGTTGCGGAACTGCAGGATGAGGTAGGTCGCTGCAAGAACCTGAAGCGTTTCATCTACATGAACGCAAATGGCGACCAGCAGAAAGCGAACTCTGACATCAACAGTATGGTCGCGCAGGGTGTGAACGTTCTCATCGTGTACCCGGACTTCGGAGCCGCGCAGCTTCCTGCGATGCGAGCTGCAACACGGGCTGGTGTCACGGTCATCCCCTACATGGCTCAGGTTCCGGGCGCCCCGGGCAAGGATTACGCGGCGAACGTGAGCGCCGACCTCTTGCGCATTGGGGGGGCGTGGGCGGACTGGTTTGGCACGAATCTGAAGAAGGGCAATGTCGTCTTCCTCGGGGGCATTCCGGGAGCGCCGGCATCGCAGACCTTCCTAGAAGGCTTCAAAACACATCTGGCTAAATATCCCGACCTGAAGCTGGTCCAGAACGACTTCGTTGTGACGAACTGGAACCCTATTGACGCGCCTAAAGCTGTCGAAGGGGTGATTGCCAAGTACCAGCATATCGATGGTGTGGCGGCTGACTATGGGGTGACCGCACTTGCGACCGTCAAGACCTTCCAGCAAGCGCATCTGCCTATTCCAGCCATTGCGACTGGCTCGAGCAACAATGAGCTGAGTTGCAAGTACGTAACGATGAAAGACGCTGGCAAACCGTTCCCCTACTACTCGCTTGATGGCATGACTTCCGTCATCAGGTTTGCCGCGCGGCGAGGCGTCGCGATGTATCAGGGAACGACAGATAACGAGCCTCTCCAAGTCTTTCCGTACATATACGCGGATAGCGGCGCCGGCGTTACGCCAAAGTGCGATGCCTCGGCGCCCCCCGATGCGGACTTCTCGTCTGTGCTGGCCGTCGACAAGCTAAAAGCTGTTTTCAAGCAATAACCACACGTCGTTCAACGTATGAATCGTGTGATGGGTAATGTGTAGTACGTATTGAAATGTCGGAAAACTCTCTTGCGTGAGGAAATGATGGGACAGGAATTCAGTCTGGAAGAACGTGTCAAGCGCATCGAAGACATCGAAGCCATCAAACAACTGAAGGCGACGTACGCGCGTCATCTCGACGACGGATACAACCCGGAAGGAATCGCATCGCTCTTCGTTGAGGATGGTCTCTGGGTCATCAAGGGCGTTGGTGGTGAGGCAAAGGGCCGAAACGGTATCAAGCAGCACTGCCGGAATCTCAAGGAAGGCATCGCCTGGGGGCAGCACAACATCTCATCACCGGTTGTCACACTTAGCGCCGACGGCAAGCGCGCAGACGCGACCTTCTATCTGGTCTGCCTGCTTACGATGGCCGCCTCGCCCACGAAGGCGGAGCAGGAAGCCTTTGTGCTCGCAGGCAAGTACAGCGACAAGCTCGTGAAGGTTGGCGACCAGTGGCTCTTCGAGGAGATTACCGGAACGATTGACCAGTCGTCGCCCTGGACAGAAGGCTGGGTCAAGTCGCCTTTCGTCAAGGAATCCTGGTGATTGCACCGTAGAGGCATTTCGACGGTGCGCTGCGCGGTTCGCCATGAGAGACATCATTGCACGTCACTCGCTTGCCGGTTCGCGTAGCGTTTTCTTTACCGCAAAGTATCCGATGAGATAGTGATGAGCAAGCTACTGCAAAGCTACGATTTGAACGGTACCTTACTGGCGAACCGTGTCCTAATGGCGCCGATGACGAGGTCGCGCGCACGTGACACTGTTCCAGATGCGAGCACCGCGCTGTACTATCGCCAACGAGCTGGAGCTGGCTTGATAGTTACAGAAGGGTCCCAGATTTCAATTGAAGGAACTGGTTATCTTTTCACGCCCGGCATCCACACCCCCGAGCAAATCAAGGGATGGCAGGAAGTGACCAAGGGTGTGCACGAGGAGGGCGGCAAGATTTTCATCCAACTCTGGCACGTCGGCCGCATTTCCCACGTGAGTTTGCAGGAAGACGGTGCTGCGCCCGTTTCCTCAGTAGGGGTTCCCGCGAAAGGTTACACGTGCTTCGCATACGACGAAACTGGTCAGCCGGGAGCAGTTCCGGTGAGCACGCCTCGGGCGATGACCAAAGAAGACATTGCGCGCGTCACCGCGGACTTCGTCACGGCGGCGAAGAATTCGATGGAAGCCGGATTCGATGGAATCGAAATTCACGGCGCCAACGGATATATCTTTGAACAGTTTATCAGTGCAAGTTGCAATACCCGTACTGATGACTACGGCGGGAGCACCACAAATCGCCTGCGCTTCGTCCTTGACGCGGTCGACGCTATGTCTAAGGCTATCGGCAGCAATCGGGTGGGCATAAGGTTGGCACCGTACGGGCGTCTTCATGGCATGCACAGCTTTGACGATGAGGAGAATACCTGGCTCACCCTGGCAGAGAAGCTCAGCGAGAGAAACCTTGCATATGTCCACCTCAGCGACCAGGAGTCACTGTGCAACATTGACCCAAACGTGGCTGCGATTCCAAAAGATTTTATCAGGAAGTTCCGCGACGTTTACAAGGGCACGCTGGTGATAACCGGTTCACTAACGCAAGAAACCGCGGAACAACTTGTAAATTCCGGTGTTGCCGACCTGGCAGGGTTTGGTCGTCCGTTTATTTCGAATCCGGACTTGGTCGAACGCTTCAGGAACGCGTGGCCGCTTACGCCGTTCGACCACGCGGTCTTTTATGGTGGAGGCGACGAGGGATACATTGACTACCCCTCCTACCAGGAAAGCATGGACAACGAAATGCAAACCAACTGAAAAGGCTGTGAGCAGCAGTAAAGGTCGGATACTCGCTTGTCGGGTATCCGACCTTTTTCCTTGCGTTGCAGCTAACGAGTGGGCGCGAGAGCCGGGTGGTGGGTCTCCATCGTTCAGCGCGCGCTGATGTCAGTGGTTCGGACCAGCCGAGAGCTCTCCCGGGATAACAGCACTGAAAAGGTCAGTGCAAGTATGAGAAGACCGGTAGCAGAGGACAGAAAAACGGGCTGAGCAGAAAAACGGTCGAGGAACCATGCTGCACAGAGGACTCCAAGCGACTGGCCGAAGAATAGAAAACACGAGAAGAGCGACACTGCTGTTCCGCGAGCACCGGGTGCCATCTGGGTGGCATGGGTTTGAAGCGTGTTGTGCAGCGCGTAAAACCCAAAGCCGGCGAGGAGACAGGCCGGGATAGCGAACGGCCAATCAGTTAGCGACGCGAGCCCGCCATAGGAGACCGCGAGACATGCACCGCCTAGCCGCGCAAGGTTAGCTTCGCCAAGCCGCCTAACGAGCAAGCGGGCACAACGGCTGTAAAGCAGGCCGCCGACTCCATACAGGGCCACTATGCCACCGGCCTTCGACATTGGAATATTGAAAGCGGTATGGAGTTGGCTCGGGATGAACGAAAGGGTACTAAACGCGAGCGCGCCTTCGATGAAGGTTACCAGGAGAATCGTTCGAGCCCACGGAATCGAAAGGACCTCGACGGCACGATGACCGAAACCTTTTCCGGTATTCGTGCTGTTAGCCGGCCTTTCGCCGTTCTCCCGTAACACCAGGAGGCCTGCCAGCAGGGAAATCGCTGCCAGTGAAGCGAAAGATACGCGCCAGTTGAATGTGTCTGCCACCAGTCCACCCAACCACTGGCCGGCAATCATGCCAAATACCGTTGCGCCAAGCAGCCGCGCGAGGACTTCCTGGCGTCGGTCGTACGGCACCATGTCCCCAATCCATGCCATCGTAAGAGGAACGATTCCGGCCGCCGCGGCGCCAGAAAGCACGCGCGCGACAACTAGCTGGTCCAACTGGAGGGAGATTGCTGCTCCGACATTGCCGATAGTGCAGGCCAATGTGGCGAGCGCGATGACGCGGACTTTGCCAAATCGGTCACCCAAAGGGCCAAAGAACAGCTGCATAACGCCATAAGCGAGCGCAAATGCCGAAATTGTCTGCGCCGCACCACCCGTCGTTACGTCAAAAGATGACTGAAACGATGGCAGTAAGGAGTCGCACACCCTCATTGATGCCATGCTCGTGAAGCAACACGTGCTCAAGAGCCATAAGACTCGCGGTGAAAGCCTACTTTCCATGCTCGAACGTCCTGCATTGTGTTCAAAAGTGAGGAAGTCGCGCCGCGGAGCGCACGGGCAAATCGTCGGCGCTTGCCAGGTCAGACATCCTTTTGACCGAGGTGTTGCCCCCCGGTCAAAAAATTATACATAAGCAAGTAGATTCGTAGATAGAAAATTCTGGTAATCCCGGAAACCGGATGCCTTCAGCGTGTTTGCCGTCGCAGATGCAACGAGGGCTCAGCGCTGCGCTGGCTCGTGCCCCTTTATTTTCGAATAGTCATATCTTTGGCGCACAGGGGCCATTGATTATGTCGTGGCGAGTCGCGAAGGCCTTCTCCTCCTCTCATATATTGGCTGCAAGTCTGATGAAGATGGCTTCATCGAAGGACTTGTGACTCTAAAAAGATGAGGAGACGATGAAAAATCTCTATCTGTATTCGATGCGCGCGCTTGCCGCTAGCCTGCTTGCAGCATCCGCGTCCATGCCCGCGATGTCTGCCGAATCCGCCTTGGTAACCAAACAGGGAGATATCGGTTCCATGTGCGGCACGAAGCCGATGGTCGTTGGTCTGTCTGATGGCTACGGTGGCGTCACGTGGCGCAAGACAGCGGCCGCCGAACTGAAGGATGAGGTCAGTCGCTGCAAGAACTTCAAGAAGTTCATGTACACGAACGCGAACGGTGACCAACAGAAGGCAAATTCCGACATCAACAGTATGGTCGCGCAAGGCGTAAACGTACTCATTGTCTTCCCGGATTTCGGCGCGGCGCAGATTCCGGCCATGCGTGCGGCAACCAAGGCTGGTGTGACCGTAGTCCCTTACCTCGCAAAGATTTCAGGTAACGCCGGGAAAGACTACGCAGCAAATGTGACCGAGGACGTCTACCGGATGGGCCAGGTTTGGGCCGATTGGTACGGCCAGAACCTCAAAAAAGGAAATGTCGTGTTTCTCGGTGGAGCGCCGGGAGCCATGTCGTCGCAGATATTCCTGGAAGGATTCAAGACGGAGTTGACGAAGTATCCGGACCTGAAACTCCTGGATAACAACTTTATTGTGACCAACTGGAATCCGGTTGATGCGCAAAAGGCGGTTTCAGGGCTCATCGCAAAGTATCCGCGCATCGATGGTGTCGCCACGGACTACGGTGTAACCGCGCTCGCAACGGTGAAGGCGTTCGAACAGGCACACCTGGCCATTCCGGCTATCGCAACAAATGCGAGCAACAACGAGTTGAATTGCAAATATCTGGACATGAAAAAGTCCGGCAAGGCCTTCCCGTATTTCTCGCTTGACGGAACCACTTCTGTCATCAGGTTCGCTGGTCGTCGCGGCGTAGCAGACTTCCAGGGGACAAAGAATGAAGAGCCTCTTGCGGCATTCCCGGTTCCATACGCTGACAGCGC
>Ga0209759_1001357_pt1 | contig 14168 bp, 12 predicted proteins | sample AraplaCL_Col_mMS_FD_184261 | JGI IMG/M metagenome (GOLD analysis project Ga0209759, IMG submission 184261) | Arabidopsis root microbial communities from the University of North Carolina, USA - plate scrape CL_Col_mMS (SPAdes) (version 2) | ecosystem: Host-associated > Plants > Roots >...
GGGCAAGTACGAAAAGCGCGCCGAGGCGCGCGAGGTGGTCGTCATCGGCCTGGACAACGCGCCGGCGCTGCGCAACTACATCGCGCGCCAGACCTTCGTGGTCAAGCAGGCGCCCCCGGACTGGGAGACGCAGCTCAAGGAGAGCAAGCTCGGCGACCCGGTGGTGATCGTGCCCGCCGGCTTCGAGGACGACCTCGCGCACGGCCGGCCGCCGCGCATCGAGCTGGTGTACAGCAGCGCGAACGCCCGCGCGCAAAGCGGCGTCGGCGCCGTCGCGCAGCTGCTGCAGGGCTTCGATCAGGAACAGGCTTCGCTGCGCCTTCTGGCCCGCGGCGTCGCACCCGCCGCGCTGAGCGTCACCCGCATCGACGAGCACGACATCGCCGACAACGCCGCGCGCGCCGCGCAGATGACCAACATCGTGCCGATCTTCGTGTTGATGTCGGTGCTGTACGGCGCGCTCAACGCCGCGCTCGACACCACCGCCGGCGAGCGCGAGCGAGGCTCGCTCGAACCTTTGCTTGCCACGCCTGCCTCGCGCGCCGCGCTGGTCGTCGGCAAATGGGGTGCGGTGTTCGCGCTCGGACTGCTGATCGCGGTGCTGTCGTGCCTGAGCTTCCTGCCGGCGCAAAGCCTGCTGCGCAGCGAGTCGCTCGCCGCACTGTTTCGCTTCGGCTGGATCGAAGCCGCCTGGTTCATCGGCCTGCTCGCCCCTCTGGCCGCACTGATCGCCGCGTTGATGATGGCAGTGGCGATCCGCTGCAGGACCGTCAAGGAGGCCCAGGCCAACATGGTGATCCTCACGATGGTGTTCACGCTCACCCCCATGGTGGGCTTCTTCACCCAGGAAGGCGAGGCCGCCTGGAACCTGTGGGTGCCCTCGGTCGCGCAGACCACGCTGATGAACCGTGTCCTCAAGAACGCCCCCATCGGCCTGCCGGACGTCGCGCCCAGCCTGCTCTTGTGCGTGCTGCTCACCGCGGCGGCACTGACGTTCGTGACGCGGCAATTGGCCAAGCGGGCGGCAAGCTAGCAGCCCGACGACCCAAGCGCTGGAGAGCCTTTCGCGGGTTAACGAGTATCGGACATACCCTATCCAGGCGATACCTCGAGCGGCGAGTGAATGTTAGCTTCTTGCACGGGGAGTCCCGAACGGGGACTCTCGGGCCGCGCATGGGCTTCTCAGGGGCACGAGCTCGAGTGAGCGCAACGGCAGGGGCACACAATGGGGGTCAAGATGGAAACGCAGCTGAATCGGCAGTGCAACGAGGCGCTTCATGCGCGCTCGCTGCCGGATTTGTTGAGCAAGATGGTTGACTTCTCCCAGGCGCGCGGCTTCGGTCGAGTATCTGCAACCGTCTTGACAAAGCACTCGCCGACGCTCTGCGAATATCAGTTCATAGCCAGCGTGCCGGTGGACTACGTGCCCGAATTCGAGAATATGGAAGCCGCGCGATCCGACCCCGTGTCGCAGCACGTGGCGATTCACTCCGCACCCCTGGTGTGGAACCAGTCAACCTACGTGGGCTGCGGCCAGGGCGCGCTGTGGGAGCGACAAGCGCCTTACGGCTATCGCAGCGGCATCGTCATGGGCTTTCACCTGCCTCGAGGACGAAGCTTCCTGTTCGGCCCGGATAGCGACAGCGCCATCTGCGCGAGCCCGGCGCGCATCCGGGAGGTTGTCGAAGACTTCCATCAGTTCGCATCCTACGCGCAGGCGGCGGCGTTCGAGCTGTGCCTGGCCTACGACCCACCCGCTCACGAATTGCCGACCCCGACGCAGGGCGAGCTCGAAGCCCTGCGCTGGACGATGGATGGCATGACGGATTGGGAGATCGGCGCAAAGCTCGGTCTGTCGGAACGCGACGTGACGTTGCGGCTTCAGCGGGCGATGAGGAAGTTCGGGTGCGGTACCAAGTACGAGGCCGTGCTCAAGGCGATCAAATTGCGTTTGATCGAAAGCGTCGAATGATGGATACGCAACTGCATCGACAGTGCCTTGAAGTTTTGCATGCGAAGACGGTTAAGGATTTCGTTGGCATATCGGCCGCATTCGGGCGGTCGATGGGCTTTCACACCATGGCGGCCATGGTGGTGCAGGATCACTCTCCGTATCTGAGTGAATTCCAATCTGTCACTAATGCACCGCCGGACTACTTGCCCACGTTCGAAGATGCGAACTCCGCAAAGTTGGATCCGGTTTCTCAGTATTGCAAGCGATCCTCATCACCCATTGCCTGGAATCAGAACACTTACGTCGCCGCTGGGCGGGCAGACTTCTGGGAGCATCAGGCAGCGTTTGGATTTCAAAGCGGCATTTGTGTCGCTTTCCATCTGCCTCGCGGACGACATTTCATGTTTGGCTTCACGTCAGACAAGAGAACGTGCTGCGACAGAAGGGCGAAGTTAGGCCTGACCCTCGACATTCAAACGTTCGCCGCGCACGCGCAAGCGGCCGCGTTTGACCTTTGCATTCCCTACGCCGAGAGCAAGGACAAGGGCACGCTGGCGGCTGGTGAGCTGGATGCTCTCGCCAGAAGTATGGATGGGCTCAGCAACTTCGACGTGGGTTGCGCGATGGGCATCTCTGAGACCGAGGTACTGCTCAGATTGCGGCGAGCAACGGAAAAGCTCGGTTGCACCACGAAATATGAAGCCGCGCTTCGTGCGATACGCCTCGGCCTCGTCAACTGCGGCTAGCGTAGTCAGAGAAAACTCGGGAGTTCCTGCCCGAGTCGAATGAAGGCTCATTTGCTAATGTCTGGCGCCGCACAAGCCGCTGGACGCAAGTGGTCGCGGGATTGCCACACAGTTTTGTGACAGCGACGGTGCCGCCGCGTCTACTTGCCAAACGGTGTATACGCAGCGAAAGCCATCCACTGCCTTGTGATCGTGGATGTCAAATGTCTTCTTCGGATGACCGCCCGCACCACCATTAGGAAAAAAAGCGGGGCGTCGACCTAGGTCAACGCCCCAAGAGTCAATCAGAGGCACATCCGACAGTCACGAATGACAGTAGCGGGCCGAACTGATTGTGGAGGGTACGGTTTGATGCGTGTTCTGCATCGATGAGCCATTTGAGCCTAGGCCAAGGTGTTTGACACCTATCAGAAGTTATAGTTTTTGGCGGGGCGCGCCTTCTTCTTCCATGGGTAGGAGCGGCTGCCCTCCGGATGCCTTAGCAGAATCGGACGTGCCCGATCATGAGGCCGCCTGGACCCGTGCGATGGTCTCAAACGACCATCGTCGCCATCGAACGCTAGCGCCCGGGGAGGCCGCAGCGCGGTTTCGGCCTTACAAATTGCTTTGAGGCGGCTGGTCGGCTGGAGGAGGCTTGCTCCTGGCCCTCCGGGCAGAGGGCGCTTTGACGCCGTCAGGTGTGGGATGGCCTGGGTAATCCCGATTGCCTGGCGCACCTTCTCAGAGGTTGATGTCCTTGTTCAGCAAAGCCATCCGCCACGCGGAAGGTCACTATCATCGCAGCCAATGAGAACTGAGTAGATGAAGTTGAGCATGCTGAAATCTCCTGTTGGATGCGCCCCAATCGAGCGTCGAGGGCGATTTCAGCAGGAAGACTTCTGCTTGAGAGCTATCAGAAGTTATAGTCTTTAGAGGGCATGCGTTTTCAGATCAATCCCAAGGATTGCGCCTTAAGCACTGCTTGGTGCTTAGATGTGACGCCCAGCTTTACGCGAGCGTTCTGAAGGTGAAAGTTGATTGTGGCTTCAGCGCTATGAATCTCAGCGCCGATGACCTTCGCGCTTTTGCCCTGCATCGTCATGCGCAGGATCAATTGCTCTTTCGGACTCAGGGCAATGTCCGTACGCGGTCGCCCAAACAAGCGAAGCGCAGTCTCTTGGGCGTGAACGACCAGCAGTTGCAGATCGCCCAACATTCGCATGAGCTTGACTTCCGATCTTGGCAGCGCAGTCTCACGATCAAGTCCCAACACAAAATGTCGTTGCCCCGGGAGATGTAGTGCGACTGAAATGCCATTCCTATACCCAAAGGGCGCTTGCTCTTCCCAAAGATCAGCGGCCTCGGCTCGAACGTACATGTTTTGATCGTAAATGACGGGCACGCTTGACGTCTTCAAGCGCTGCATGACTGGGTCGCGAACGTAGCTGTCGGAATCCTTGTAGGCCTCCAAATAAGCCAAGGGAGTGTTCCCAAGCCGAACGACATGCGACGCCCCCTCGGGCATATCGGTCACAACTAGCGCGCTCACCAAGCCAAATTCCATCTCATTGGCAAGTTCCACAAGCTGCCTCTGAAAGCTGTCGCCATCAGCGGCCTGGGACAGGTCGAGCAAGCGTTGGAGTCGCATGAGTCTCAGTGTACTCACGGATCACAACTACAACATTTGATAGTAGCGAGCGGCCGGGGCCCGGTCGCACACTAAGGATTCCAAAACCAACAACTCCCAGGGTCATGGCAATCCTCAGCAGTACGATCAGCGGGTGGGAGCCTTTCGAGGCAAGCCTTCTCGAATGGCGGCGTCTGTGCAAGCGCATGCAGTTTTTGGACAGCAGCCAGGAGATCGATGCCGATAGCGGGCACACACATCTCGGGGAGGTGTTGTGGGGCGTCGAGGTCAAGGATGGCGGCGGTAACCGGATGCTGGGAGTCTGCTGGGAATGGCGCGAGGTGATCCCGAATGTGGTCGCGCTCTCGAACCCATTGGAAATCCAGTCGAACGTGCGGCTCAAGGATGAGGCGGGTGAGCTGGTCACGCCGGCGAAACTGGTACTTCACCTCAACGCGGCGGTTAGCGCTTTCCGATGGCAAGGGCGCCTGATCCGCAGTTCGTTCGCTCATGGAGACATGGCCGCGTAGGCTCAAGACAGATCTGCAAAACCGTAACAGCAAAGTTGCAAGACTTACGCGCAGCGTTTTTTGTTACACGCCGTGCGGGCTGCCGGGCGCCGTTCCCGCCGGCCGCGTCGCCGCTTCAAGCTGAGTGAGCCACACCATCGCGTGCGCGGCATCGTCGCCGCACATCTCCCGCGATGGTCGTAGTCCGCCGCAAAAGGCCGGTCGCTCAGGACGCCCGAATATGCGGCAGCGCATGGCTTCGTCGAGCTGAACGCAGGCTACCCCGGCTGGCTTGCCCTCGGGCATGCCAGGGATCGGACTGGTGATCGACGGCGCAATGCAGCACGCGCCGCAACCGGCTCGGCAACTGGTGTCGGACGACCCGGTCGCGTTGGGGCGGGGGAGAGCGGTGGGCGCCATGCCTCGATTGTCCTCTCCGGTGGCGAAATGCGGCGAGCCCGCCTAAAATCGGGTTTCCTCCTACCCCGTCTCCGCCCTCTGCGCGATCGCCGAATCGCGGGGTGCGTTGCAGTGCGGGTCATCCTCTCGATCCAGCCGTGACGGCTCGGATCATGCGCAGTGAGTTGCCGGTGATTTACCCCCAGGAATTCGACGTCATCGTGGTCGGCGGCGGCCACGCCGGCACCGAGGCCGCGCTCGCAGCCGCCCGCATGGGCAGCGCGACGCTGCTGCTGACCCACAACATCGAGACCCTGGGGCAGATGAGCTGCAACCCGTCAATCGGCGGAATCGGCAAGGGCCACCTGGTCAAGGAAGTGGATGCGCTCGGCGGGGCCATGGCGGCGGCGACCGACGAGTCCGGCATCCAGTTCCGCATCCTCAATGGCTCCAAGGGCCCCGCCGTCCGCGCGACGCGCGCCCAGGCGGACCGCATTCTCTACAAGGCCGCGATCCGCCATCGCCTCGAAAATCAGCCCAACCTCTGGCTCTTCCAGCAGGCGGTGGACGACCTGGTGATCGAGTCGGTGGACGGCCTCGACCGCGTCACAGGGGCCATCACCCAATCGGGCATCACCTTCCGCGGCCGTACCGTCGTGCTGACGGCCGGCACCTTCCTGGACGGCAAGATCCACATGGGGCTGCAAAACTACGCCGCCGGCCGGGCGGGGGATCCACCGGCGCAGCGTCTGTCAGCGCGCCTGAAGGAATTGAAGCTGCCGCAGCGCCGGCTCAAGACCGGCACGCCGCCACGCATCGATGGACGGTCGATCGACTTCTCGCAGCTCGCCGAGCAGCCGGGCGACGGCATGCCGGACGCCGACGGCAACGTCACCACGCGGATGCCGGTGTTCAGCTTCATGGGCACGGCCGCGCAGCACCCGCGCCAGATGCCTTGCTGGGTGACCTACACGAACGCGCGCACGCACGAGATCATCCGATCCGGGTTTGATCGCAGCCCCATGTTCACCGGCGTCATCGAAGGGGTCGGCCCGCGCTATTGCCCCAGCATCGAGGACAAGGTCAATCGGTTTGCCGACAAGGATTCGCACCAGATCTTCCTGGAGCCCGAAGGACTGACCACGCACGAGTTCTATCCGAACGGCATTTCCACGTCGCTGCCGTTCGATATCCAGCTGGCGGCAGTGCGGTCCATGGCGGGCCTGGCCAACGCCCACATCCTGCGCCCAGGCTACGCGATCGAGTACGACTATTTCGACCCCCGCGAGCTGAAGAGCACCTTCGAGACCCGGGCGATCTCCGGCCTGTTTTTCGCCGGCCAGATCAATGGCACCACGGGCTACGAAGAGGCAGCGGCGCAAGGTCTGTTCGCGGGTGCCAACGCCTCGCTGCTTGCCAGCGGGCGTGCTGAAAACCTCCTTCTGCGGCGCGATCAGGCTTACCTGGGCGTGCTGGTGGACGACCTGATCACCAAGGGCGTGACCGAGCCATACCGCATGTTCACCAGCCGCGCCGAGTTCCGCCTGCAGCTGCGGGAGGACAACGCCGACCTGCGGTTGACCGAACTCGGGCGCAAGCTCGGCCTGGTCGACGACGTTCGTTGGACGCATTTCAATCGCAAGCGTGACGCGCTGGCGCGCGAGACCGAACGACTGCGGTCCACCTGGGTGCATCCCAACAACCTGCCGGCGGCCGACGCCGAGCGGCTGCTGGGCAAGGCGCTGGAGCACGAACACTCGCTGTCGGACCTGCTGCGCCGCCCCGGCATCGACTTCGACACCGTCGTTGCGGCGACGGCGATCGCTCGCCCGACGGTGAGTGTTTCACGTGAAACATTGAGCCAGGAACTCGGACCCCAGCTCGCGGATGAGGTGATCGAACAGGTCGAGATCGCCACGAAGTACGCCGGCTACATCGACAAGCAGAACGAGGAAGTCTCGCGCGCGCAAAGTTTCGAGGAACTCGCGCTCCCCGCCGAGCTCGACTACAACCAGGTCACGGCACTGTCATTCGAAGTCCGCCAGAAGCTGAACCAGCATCGGCCCCAGACGTTGGGGCAGGCGACCCGAATCTCCGGAGTCACACCGGCCGCCATCTCGCTGCTGCTGGTGCATCTGAAAAAGAAGCGATTCAAGGGCTTCGCCCATCCCACCGCCGCCTCTACCGAACATGCCGCTTGAATACGGCGACCGGTCCCGCCTGGACGTGCAACTTGAAACCCTGGCTCCTCGTCTGGGCCTGACGCTCACCGCGATCGAGCGGCAGAGGCTGCTCGCCTACATGGCGTTGATCCAGCGCTGGACCAAGGTCTACAACCTCACAGCAGTCCGCAACACCGGCGAGATGTTCACCCATCACCTGCTGGACTGCCTGGCTGTCGTCATGCCTATGCGGCGCGGCACCGGCACGGCGGGCGAGGGCGCGCTTCGCGTTCTGGACGTCGGCAGCGGTGCGGGCCTGCCAGGGGTGATCCTGGCGATGCTCAATCCCACTTGGCAAGTGACCTGCGTCGATGCCGTTGCCAAGAAGGCGGCCTTCATCCGACAGGCAGCGGCCGAGCTAGGCATTGCGAATCTCAACGGCGTCCACGGTCGAGTCGAGGCGAGCGGGACGTTTCAAAAGCCCGAGTTCGATCTCATCACCTCGCGCGCCTTCGCGTCGATCCACGACTTCACCACCCTGACCCACTCGCTGCTCGCACCAGAGGGGCAGTGGGCGGCGATGAAGGCGAATCTTTCGCCGGAAGAGCGGTCGGCCATCCCGCGCGAGGTCCAAATGTTCCACGTGGAACAACTCGAGGTGCCGGAATTGAACGAAAAGCGTTGCCTGGTGTGGCTGAGGCCCCTTCAGCCCACCGCCGACACCGGTGAGTAGCCCCGACAATAGGCCCAGGCTCTTTCCTTCCCCTCAGCGCTTTCGACGGTCATCCATGGCGAGAATCTATTGCATCGCGAACCAGAAGGGCGGCGTCGGCAAGACGACGACGACCGTGAATCTGGCGGCCGGTTTGGCGCTCGTGGGGCAGCGCGTACTGCTCGTCGATCTCGATCCCCAGGGAAATGCGACCATGGGTTCCGGCATCAACAAGCGCGACTTGCCGATGACGGTCTATGACGTGCTGCTGGAAAGCGCCACCATCGCCGAAGCAGCGCAGCGTTCCCCCAGCGGTGGCTACGACGTGCTGGGCGCCAACCGTGAGCTCGCCGGCGCCGAGGTCGAGCTGGTCGCCCTGGAACGACGCAACGAGCGCCTCCGGCGAGCGCTCAAGGCCGTGGACGACCAGTACGACTTCGTGCTGATCGACTGCCCGCCTTCGCTGAACCTGCTGACGCTCAACGGCCTGTGCAGCGCCCACGGTGTGATCGTCCCGATGCAATGCGAGTACTTCGCCCTGGAAGGTGTGTCCGACCTGGTCAACACGATTCGCCAAGTGCACGCCAACCTCAACCGCGACCTGGAACTCATCGGCCTGCTGCGCGTCATGTTCGATCCGCGCATCACTCTGCAGGTGAACGTCAGCGATCAGCTCAAGGCGCATTTCGGCGACAAGGTCTTCAACACCGTCATCCCGCGCAACGTGCGGCTGGCCGAGGCGCCCAGCTATGGGCAGCCGGGGGTCGTGTGGGATCCGGCTTCACGTGGCGCGGTGGCTTTCATCGAGTTCGCCAAGGAAATGGTCGAGCGCGAGCGTCACCCGGTCACGGCCGACATTCGCTGATCACGGCTCGATATTGGGGTCGCGCAGCAGCTCGCGCAGCGGCCCGAAGGTCCAAGAACGCAAGGCCATCACGGCCGTGAAACCGCGCTTGTGCGCCGGCGCCAGGCGCTGGTCGGCCAGATGCTGCTGGGCGAAATCCTGCGCCACGCGCTGCAGGCGTTCCTGGAACACCTTGGCCATGGGCAAGCTGATATGGCCGTGCACGAGGCTGACCATCTCGCTTTCGCCATCGAAGCCGCCGGAGAAGTAGTCCACCACGCCGTGATCGCGGAAGAACTGCATGACGGGCCCATTGGCACGCCAGCGGAACGTCTTGGCCACCTTCAGGCGATAGCGGTTGAGCGGCTTAAGCTCGATGATGCCCAGCCGGTCGAGCTGGGTCAGGTGCATGACCGCCTCGGCGTCGGTGAAGGCGTACATGCCCATGATCTGCTCGTACGGCCACTGACTCAGAGCACACAGCGCCATGACCAGCAGACGCTTGTCGGCTACTACCGCCCGTTCCTGCTCGATGGTCAGCTCGTCGCGAAGCAGCTCCAGGTCCGCGACCTTGCGCGCCAGCTCCGAGAAGTCGCACTTGAGCACGCGGCAGATCTCATCGATGCGCTTGAGCGGCATGTCGCCCTTGGCGAACATGCGCTTGACGCTGGACTCGGCCAGGCCCAGCTCGCGACCGAGCTCGGCATAGGTCAACCGGGCGAGCTTGAGCTCGCTCTTGAGGACGTTGACGATCTCGATGGTGGTGCTCATCAGCCTGCCCCGGAAAGTATCCAGAGACGATACCTCACGAGGCGGAGTACGGCACTCGTCGCAATCCCGTTGCTCGGCGTTCAGCGCCTGCGCACCATCGCGGCTCCATCACTTCGATTGCCGCGCATGAAACCGCCCACCGACCCTGGAAGCCGCCTCGTCGCGATGACAGCCGCCATGAGCCTGGCGGCCAGCGCTTGGGCCCACCCCGGGTCTCCGTCCGAACTGAGCGAGGCTTCACTCGTGCCGGTCGCCATCTCCGTCGCGCTGCCGATCGTCCTGGTGGCGGGCGTCGGTTCGATCGTGGTCACCGGAGTCGAGGCCAGTGCGCAAGGCACGGTGTGGATCGTCGAGAACGTCGCCGACGGCGTCAAGGGCAGCATCTGCTTCGCCGGCCAGGCGGTGGGCGCCGCCGCGGTCAGCGTCGGCAGCGTGATCGTCGTCACCGCCGTTGCCACCGGGATGGTGCTCAGCGCCGCCGGCCGTGTGATCGCGTTCATTCCCAACGAGATCGGACGCAGCCTGTCGTACAACCAACGGGTGTCGCAATGAAGCACATCCGACGACTGCTGCAAGCGCTGGTCGGTGCCCTGGCGATCGCAACGGCCAACCTCTCGAGCGCCGGCCAGACCTGCGAAGCCGCGCCGCCCGACACCACCAGCATGACGCGGGCGCTGGGTCTGGCCGAGCACCTGCAACAAAGCCTGGACGCCAGCGGTGCCCAGGTGGTCGTGGTCGCGCGCGCGGGACAGGACCTGCGCAAGTACGGACTGACATGGTCGCACCTGGCGTTCGCCTACCGCGAGGACACGCCCCCGCCGCAGCTGGCCGGCAACCGGCCCGTCGTGCTGGGCCAGATCGGCGCCGCCGTCGTCGATGGCTTGCCACCACGCCTGCCACCCCGCGGCACCTGGCGCGTCGTCCACAAGCTCAATCAGTGCGGCACGGCCGAAGCCGCCGTGTTCCGTCAGGGCCTGGCGGAGTTTTTCCTGGACACACCCTTCCGCTACGAAGCCGCCTTCGTGGTGCCGGCGCCCGAGGTGCAAGCCGCCTTGCTCCAGGTGCTGACCGACGACGCCCGTCTGGTGCAGTGGCACACCCCGGCCTACAGCGTCGTGGCGTATCCGTGGTCGACGAAGTACCAGCAGAGCAACCAGTGGGCGCTCGAGACGCTTGCCGGCTCCCTCGACCCGGCGGCCAGCACGCGCGCTCGCGCCCAGGCGTGGCTGCAACTGCACGACTACCAACCCACCGTGCTGCACATCGACGCGCTGACCCGCCTGGGCGGCCGCATGACGCGCGCCAACGTCGCCTTCGACGACCATCCCAACGCGAAGCGCTTCAGCGACCACATCGAGACGGTCACGGTCGAATCGATGTTCGCGTGGATGCAACGACTGCAGATCGCAGGCCCGCCCACCGTCGTCCGCTGACCGGACGCTCGCCACGGCCTGCGGCTACAGTGGCGCAACGCGACGCGCGGCGTCACAGGAATCGGATCCCATGAGCTCCTCCCACCCCAGCCAGTTCTCGCTGCTAGGCCAGCGCCGGTTCGCGCCGTTCTTCTGGACGCAGTTCTTCGGAGCCGGCAACGACAACGTCCTGAAGTTCGCGTTCACGGTGCTGGTCACCTACCAGCTGCAGGTTTCGTGGCTGCCGTCCGACAAGGCCGGCCTGGTCATCAGCGCCGTGTTCATCCTGCCGTTCGTGCTGCTGTCGGCCACCAGCGGGCAGCTGGCCGACAAGTACGACAAGGCTTCGATGATGCGCTTGATCAAGTCGTTCGAGATCTTCATCATGGCGCTGGCCATCTGGGGTTTCGTCGGCCAGCAGGTGCCGGTGTTGCTGGTGTGCCTGTTCCTGATGGGCGTGCACTCCACGCTGTTCGGCCCGGTGAAGTACGCCTACTTGCCGCAGCATCTGAACGAGCACGAGATCACCGGCGGCAACGGCATGGTGGAGATGGGCACCTTCGTCGCGATCCTGCTGGGCCAGCTGGCCGGCGGCCTGCTGGTGACGGTGCCCGGCATCGGGCCGGAGCTCGCCGGCGGTGCCTGCCTGGCCATCGCGGCGATCGGCCGCCTGACGGCGCAGGCGATCCCACCGACGCCTCCGCACGACACGGCCCTGAGGATCAACTGGAATCCGGTCTCCGAGACGCTGCGCAACCTTCGGCTCGCGCGCACCGACATCGTCGTGTTCCGTTCGCTGCTGGGCATCTCCTGGATGTGGTTCTTCGGCGCCACGTTCCTGTCGCAGTTCCCGTCCTTCGCCAAGGATGTGCTGCACGGCGACGTCCACGTGGCGTCGCTGCTGCTGGTGCTGTTCTCCGTCGGCGTGGGCATCGGCTCGCTGATGTGCGAGATGCTGTCCCGCCGCCAGGTCGAGATCGGCCTGGTGCCGCTGGGCGCGATCGGCATGAGCGTGTTCGCGGTGGACCTGTACTTCGCCGTGCACCACCTCGCGGCTCCGGGGACGGCGCTGTGGACGCTGGCGGGCTTCCTCGGACAGGGGCAGCACGTGCGGCCCATGATCGACCTGTTCATGCTGTCGCTCAGCGCGGGCCTGTACAGCGTGCCGATGTACGCGCTGATCCAGCTGCGCGCGCTGCCCAGCCATCGCGCCCGCATCATCGCGGCCAACAACATCCTCAACGCGCTGTTCATGATCGGCAGCTCGCTGATCGCCGGCGCCTTGCTGCATTTCGGCGTCAGCATCGGCGGCGTGTTCCTCATCACCGGCATCGCCAACGCCGTCGTCGCGGGCTACATCTTCTGCCTGGTGCCGGAGTACCTGCTGCGCTTCGTGGCCTTCGTGCTCACGCGCACCGTCTATCGCTTCCGCATCCAGGGCGACACCAACATTCCCGCCGCGGGGCCGGCCATCGTGGTGTGCAACCACGTGAGCTTCGTCGACCCCGTGCTGCTGATGGCGGCGAGCCCGCGGCCGATCCGCTTCCTGATGGATGCGCGCATCTTCCGTACGCCCGGCCTCGGGCTGTTCTTCCGCCTGGCCAAGGCCATTCCCATCGCGCCCAAGAACGAAGACCCGGCCGCCTACGACGCCGCGTTCGCCGCCGCCGACCAGGTGCTGGCCGAAGGCGACCTGCTGGGCATCTTCCCGGAGGGTGGCATCACCAACGACGGCACGCTCAAGCCGTTCAAGGGTGGCGTGATGCGCATCCTCGAGCAGCGTCCCGTCCCCGTGATCCCGCTCGCGCTGCAGAACCTGTGGGGCTCGTTCTTCTCGCGCGTCGAGGGCGCGGCGATGAGCAAGCCGTTCCGGCGCGGTCTGTTCAGCCGGGTGGGGCTCAACGTGGGCCCGGGCATCGCCGCCGAGGCGGTCACACCCGAGGGCCTGCATCAGCAAGTCGGACAACTGCTGGCGGCAAAGGTGGTCTGAAGACGCGGCTGGGGTTCTCGGCCGACGCTGCCCGCCTCGCGGCGTCAAGGCGGACGAGGGCCCCGTGCGACGGCTCGCCGGCGCATGCCCTACCATCGGTGTTTTTCCACCGCTTCCCCCACCATGTCCAAACTCATCCGCGGCACTGCCGCTGTCCCCATGATCGGCAAGGCAACGCTGGCGATCCTCGGCCTGGCCGCGCTCTCGGCCTGTGGCGGCGGCGACTCCACGCCGCCCGCGTCGACCGTCAGCAGCTCCTCCGTCGCGGCGACGCGCTACGGCTCTCCTGCCGTCATCTCGATCGCCGGGACGAACCTCGACAGCGCCGGCCTGAGCGTCACCTCGAGCGGCTGCAAGAACATGACGCGCTCGACCACCGGACAGCTGGTGAGCACCGCGACCAATGCCTACTACACATGCACCGTGTCGGGCGCGTTCACGAGCAGCGTCGACATCAAGTCGAACGGCACGACCATCGCCACCGCGCCCTTCACGGTGCCGGCGCCGCAGGTCACCTTCACCGTGTCGAACGGCCTGGGCGTGAACGGCGCCATCGTGCTGACGCTGATGGGCGACAAGGTGCCCACGACGGTGGACAACTTCCTCAGCTACGTGAACAAGTCGCCCAGCTTCTACAAGGGCACGATATTCCATCGCGTGGCCAAGCTGATCAACGACCCGTCGCACTACTTCGTCATTCAGGGCGGCGGCTACGGTGCCACGGTCAACGGTCAACTGCCGGCGCACAAGGCGACCGACGCGCCGATCGCCGTCGAGACCGCCGGCGGCAACAACGTGCAATGGAGCGTGGCCATGGCCAACAGCGGGCCCGGCACCGTGACGTCCGAGTTCTTCTTCAACGCGCAGGACAACACGGCGATCCTTGCCAACGGCTACTCGGTGTTCGGCAATATCACCGCCGGCGTCGACGTCGCCCAGGCCATCCTGGCCGCGCCCGCGACCTGCGCCAACAACGCGCTGGCCGGATCGATCGACTGCCTGCCGCAGCCCGACGTGACGATCACGGACGCGACGCAGACCCGCTGAGGAACGCCTCGCCCCG
>Ga0209759_1001369_pt1 | contig 14097 bp, 10 predicted proteins | sample AraplaCL_Col_mMS_FD_184261 | JGI IMG/M metagenome (GOLD analysis project Ga0209759, IMG submission 184261) | Arabidopsis root microbial communities from the University of North Carolina, USA - plate scrape CL_Col_mMS (SPAdes) (version 2) | ecosystem: Host-associated > Plants > Roots >...
CGCCTTCCAGGGCAAGGACGCGATCCTGTCGGGCCCGGCCGGCGGCATCGTGGGCATGGTGCGCACGGCGCAGCTGGCCGAGTTCGGCCACGTGATCGGCTTCGACATGGGCGGCACCTCGACCGACGTGTCGCACTTCGCCGGCGAGTTCGAGCGCGCGTTCGAGACGCAGGTCGCGGGCGTGCGCATGCGCGCGCCGATGATGAGCATCCACACCGTCGCCGCGGGCGGCGGCTCCATCCTGGGCTTCGACGGCGCGCGGCTGCGGGCCGGGCCGCACAGCGCGGGCGCCAATCCCGGCCCGGCCAGCTACCGCCGCGGGGGGCCGCTGACCGTCACCGACGCGAACGTGCTGCTGGGCAAGATCCAGCCACAGTGGTTCCCCAAGGTGTTCGGCAAGTCGGCTGACGAGTCGCTGTGCCGCTTCGTCGTCGTCGACGCGTTCAACGCGATGGCCGACGAGGTCGCCGCGCGCACCGGCCACGACCGCACGCCCGAGGAGCTCGCCGAGGGCTTTCTGGACATCGCCGTGGCCAGCATGGCCAACGCGATCAAGAAGATCTCGGTGGCGCGCGGCTACGACGTCACGCGCTACACGCTGCAGTGCTTCGGGGGCGCCGGCGGCCAGCACGCGTGCCTGGTGGCCGATGCGCTGGGCATGAGCACGGTATTCGTACATCCGCTGGCCGGCGTGCTGTCGGCCTACGGCATGGGCCTGGCCGACCAGGGCGTGATGCGCGAGGCGGCGGTGGAACAGCCGCTGGCCGAGGCCGCCCTGCCGGCGATCCGCGCCAAGCTCGATGCCCTGGCCGCCGAGGCCACCGGCGAGATCCGGCGCCAGGGCGCGGGCTCGGGCGAGATCCGCGTCATGCGCCGCGCGCACGTGCGTTACGCGGGCACCGACTCGGCGCTGGTGGTCGACTTCGGCGACGGCAGCGTCGCGGCGCTGGCAGCCGGCTTCGAGGCCGCATACCGGCGCCGGTATGCATTCCTGATGGAAGGGCGCGGGCTGATCGTCGAGGCCGTGTCCGTGGAGGCCGTGGCCGCCGGCGATGCGCCGGCCGAGCCGCGCGTCGAGGCCATGGCGCCGACGCCGGCGCCCGTCACCGAGGTCGTGCGCATGTACTCCGAAGGCGCGTGGCTGGACACGGCCCTGGTGGTGCGCGAGACGCTGCGCCCGGGCCACGTGGTCGACGGACCGGCCATCATCGCCGAGAAGAATGCGACCACCGTCGTCGAGCCGGGCTGGCAGGCGCGCGTCACCGAGCTGGACCACCTGGTGCTGCACCGCATCGCGCCGCGCGCGCGCCGCGTGGCCATCGGCACCAGCGTCGATCCGGTGATGCTGGAGGTGTTCAACAACGCGTTCATGAACATCGCCGAGCAGATGGGACTGCAGCTGCAGAACACCGCCTATTCCGTCAACATCAAGGAGCGGCTGGACTTCTCCTGCGCGCTGTTCGACGCCGGCGGCAACCTGATCGCCAACGCGCCGCACATGCCGGTGCACCTGGGTTCGATGAGCGAGTCGATCAAGACGGTGATGGCGCGCAACGCCGGCAAGATGCAGCCGGGCGACGTCTACGTGCTCAACGACCCGTACCATGGCGGCACGCACCTGCCCGACATCACTGTCGTCACGCCGGTGTTTAGTGAGCGCCCCGCCGACGAGGCGGAACAACGGATCCTGTTCTACGTCGCCTCGCGCGGCCACCACGCCGACGTCGGCGGCGTCACGCCCGGCTCCATGCCGCCGTTCTCCACGCGCATCGACGAGGAGGGCGTGCAGATCGACAACGTCAAGCTGGTCGAGCGCGGGCGCCTGCGCGAGGCCGAGATGCTCGACCTGCTGGCCAGCGGGCCTTATCCGTCGCGCAACCCGGCGCAGAACATCGCCGACCTGAAGGCGCAGATCGCGGCCAACGAGAAGGGCGTCCAGGAGCTGCGCAAGATGGTCGCGCAGTACGGACTGGACGTCGTGCAGGCGTACATGGGCCACGTGCAGGACAACGCCGAGGAGTCGGTGCGCCGCGTCATCACGCGCCTGAAGGATGGGGCGTTCACGCTCGCACTGGACAACGGCGCGCAGATCCGCGTGGCGATCCGCGTGGACGCCGCCCAGCGCAGCGCGACGATCGACTTCACCGGCACGTCGCCGCAGCTGACGAACAACTTCAACGCGCCCACGGCCGTGTGCATGGCCGCGGTGCTCTATGTGTTCCGCACGCTGGTCGACGACGACATCCCGCTCAATGCGGGGTGCCTGAAGCCGCTGCAGGTGATCATCCCGGCCGGCTCGATGCTCAATCCGCACCCGCCGGCGTCGGTGGTGGCGGGCAACGTCGAGACCTCGACCTGCATCACCAACGCGCTGTACGGCGCCCTGGGCCTGATGGCGGCCGGCCAGTGCACGATGAACAACTTCACCTTCGGCAACGAGCGCCACCAGTACTACGAGACGATTTCCGGCGGCTCGGGCGCCGGCGCGCTGATCGACGAGACCGGCGCCATCGTGGGCGGCTTCGCGGGCACCAGCGTCGTGCAGACGCACATGACCAACTCGCGCCTGACGGACCCCGAGGTGCTCGAGTTCCGCTTCCCGGTGCGCGTCGACAGCTACGAGATCCGCCCCGGCTCGGGCGGCGCCGGCAAGTGGCGAGGCGGCGACGGCGGCACGCGCAAGGTGCGCTTCCTCGAAGCGATGACGGCGTCCATCCTCAGCAACGGACGGCGCCACGGCGCGTTCGGCATGGCGGGCGGCGATGCCGGCGAGGTCGGCCGCAACTCGGTCGTGCGCGCGGACGGCAGCCTCGAGCGCCTCGACCACATCGGGTCCGCGCAGATGCAGCCGGGCGACGTGTTCGTGATCGAGACGCCGGGGGGCGGCGGGTTCGGGAAGGCTTGATGATCGGGGCTGGGCAAACTTGGCCTCATCGACGTCAAAGCGGGATCTGGCAGGGCGGGTTCGCCGCAGGCATAACCCGCCGTTCGTTGGCGTCGGCTACCGTCCGCGCCTCGACACTCCGGCGAACGGCGGGTTACGCCTGCGGCTAACCCGCCCTACCCGCTGGCGCCGACCCCGCTATGGATCGCCGCGGCCTGCCGTCTGCGCGCCAGCCCGTTCGCATCGAACACATGCAGCAACCCCGCCTCCGCCTCCAGCGCCACGCGGTCGCCCATGCGCAGGCGCGTGTGTCCCGGCGCGCGCGAGACCAGCTCCAGGCCGTCGGCGCAGCGCAGGTAAAGCAGGTGCGATTCGCCCAGCTGCTCGATCAGCGTCACCTCCCCGCCGAAACGCAGCCCGGTGGCCGACGCGTCGCCCTCGGCCACGTGCAGGTGCTCCGGCCGGATGCCAAGCTCGACGCGTTGGCCTGGCACCAGGGTCGCAGCGTCGACCGGGATGTCGGCCTCGCAGCCGGCATGCACCTGCACGCGCGCGCCGGCCGCCGAACAGGCCTGCGCCGTCGCCGGCACCAGGTTGATCGTCGGCGAGCCGATGAAGGAGGCGACGAATCGATTGGCCGGGTGCTCGTAGAGCTCCAGCGGCGAGCCGGCCTGCTGGATGCGGCCCTCGTGCATGACCACGATGCGGTCGCCCAGCGTCATCGCCTCGACCTGGTCGTGCGTCACGTAGATCATCGTGGCGGCCAGCTCGCGGTGCAGGCGCGCGAGCTCGATGCGGGTCTTCACGCGCAGCGCGGCGTCCAGGTTGGACAGCGGCTCGTCGAACAGGAACAGCCGCGGCTCGCGCACGATCGCCCGGCCGATGGCCACGCGCTGGCGCTGGCCGCCCGACAGCTCGCGCGGCCGGCGATCGAGCAGGTGGTCGATGTGCAGGGCCTTGGCGGCCGCCAGCACCCGCGCGTCGCGCTTCGCCTTGTCGGCACCGTGGATCTTCAGGCCGAACGCCATGTTGCCGCGCACCGTCATGTGCGGATACAGCGCGTAGCTCTGGAACACCATCGCGATGCCGCGCTGCGCGGGGGGCAGCTCGTTGACGACGCGGTCGTCGATGCGCAGCTCGCCGCCGGTGATGTCCTCCAGGCCGCAGATCATGCGCAGCAGCGTCGACTTGCCGCACCCGCTGGGGCCGACCAGCACGACCAGTTCGCCGTCGGCGATCTGCAGGTCGATGCCGTGAAGCACCTGCGAGCTGCCGTAGCTCTTCGAGACGTTGGAGAGTTGGACCTGGGCCATGGGAACCTGATTCGATCTACTTGACGGCGCCCGCCGTGATGCCGGCGATGAGCTGGCGCGAGAACACGGCGTACAGCACGAGGATGGGCAGCACCGCCAGCGACAGCGCGGCGAGCACCGCGTTCCAGTCGGTGGCGAACTGGCCGACGAACTGCTGCACGCCCAGCGTGATGGTCTGCGTCTGCTCGGACGGCGCCAGGATCAGCGGGAACCACAGGTCGTTCCAGATCGGCACCATCGTGAAGACGGCCACCGTGGCGACCGCGGGCCGGATCAGCGGCAGCACCACCTGGAAGAAGATGCGGTACTCGCCCACGCCGTCGCAGCGTGCGGCGTCCTTGAGCTCCTGCGGCACCTGCGCGACGAACTCCGACAGGATCATCACGGCCAGCGGCAGCCCCTGCGCGACGTAGACCAGCACCAGCGCCGTGAGCGTGTTGACGAGATCGAGCGCCACCATCTCCTGCAGGATCGCGACCGAGCCCAGCCGGATCGGCACCATGATGCCGAACGCGAGAAACAGCGCCAGCAGCCGATTGCCGAAGAAGCCGTACTCCGTCAGGGCCCACGCGGCCATGGCGCCCAGCAACAGGATCGCGACGAGCGCGACGCCGGTCACGATGAGGCTGTTGAGGAACATGTGGCCGATCGCGGCGTCCCCCAGCACCTTGGCGTAGCCGGCCAGGCTCAGCGTGTCGTGCGCCGGCAGGGCCAGCGGATGGTCGAAGATGCCGGCGCGCGTCTTGAACGAGTTCAGCAACACGAGCGCGATCGGACACAACACCAGCAGGCAGTAGCCGCCCAGCGTCAGGTGCACCATCGCCGTGCGGCCGATCGAAGCAGCGCGTTTCATGACGCCACCCGCTGCAGCCGCCGCTGCACGAACAAGAAGTACAGCGCCACCCCCGCCAGGATCAGCAGGAACATCAGCGTGGCCAGCGCCGCGCCCATCGTGGCGCTGCCCGTCTCCGACTGGTAGCCGAAGAAGGTGCGATAGAACAGCGTGCCCAGCAGGTCGGTCGAGAAGTTGGGGCCGGCGAGCGCGCCCTTGACCGCGTAGATCAGGTCGAAGGCGTTGAAGTTGCCGACGAAGGTCAGGATGTTGACCAGGCCCAGCGTCGGCAGGATCAGCGGCAGCCGGATGCTCCAGAAGATGCGCCACGGGCTTGCGCCTTCGACGGTCGCGGCCTCGATCACCTCCTCGGGAATGGCGATCAGCGCCGCGTAGATCAGCATCAGCGGCACGCCAACGAACTGCCACACCGAGATCAGCGCCACCGTCGGCAGCGCGGTGTTTTCTTGCCCCAGCCAGGGCCCGAACTGCTCGCCCAGGCCGACGGCCGTCATGAACTTCTCGGCCACGCCCCACAGCGGCGACAGGATCAGCTGCCAGGTGAAGCCGATGATCACGACGGACAGCAGCGTCGGCAGGAACAGCACCGTGCGGTAGGCCGCCGCCCCGCGCACGCCGCGCAGGGACAGCAGCGCCGCCAGCAGCAGCGCCACGGGGTTCTGCACCAGCGTGTGGATGGCGAAGAATTCGATGTTGTTGACCAGCGCGTTGCGGAACGCGCCGAACCAGTGCTCGTCGAACAGCAGCTTGTGGAAATTGGCCAGGCCCACGAAGCTGACGTGGCCGACGTCGTCGGTGCCGTACAGGCCCAGCCGCAGCGTCGCCAGCAGCGGCCAGGCACTGAACGCGGTGTAGATCGCGAGCGCCGGCGCCAGGAAGACCAGGGCCGGCCAGCCGGCCTTCTGCTTCACGCCCGCCCCCGTGCGGTGTCCATCGCAGTACTCTTTTCGGCGGCAAGCGCGCGGCCGCTCCGGAGCGCAGCCGCCGGCCCCCTCGGGGGGCTGTCGCGCCGAAGGCCGACGGGGGTTGTCATTTCGGGTGATACCACTTGGCGAAGCCGCCCTGGATGCGTGCGGCGGCCTCCTGCGGCGTCATCTTGCCGTTGAGGACCTGCGAGTTCACGTTCCAGAGCTCGTTTTCCATGCTGGGCTCGCCGCGGCTCATGATCTGCGCATTGAGCCGGATCGTCGACTTGCACTTCATCCGCCAGCCCACCATCTCGCGGGCCACCGGGTTCTGCACCTCGACCGGGAACTTCGACAGCGAGAAGAAGCCGGTCGCCTTGTTCGTGTAGAGGTCGGCGAACTCCTTGGACGCGATCCAGTCGAGGAAGACCTTCGCGTCCGCCTTGTTCTTGCTGGCCGTGTTGATGCCCATGCCGATGTCGGCGTGGTCGGAGATGTAGCAGGGGTCGCCGGCCTTTTGCACCGGCGGCGCGAAGGCGCCGAAGTCCAGGCCGCCCTCCTTCTGGAAGAACGCGATGTCCCATGAGCCTGCCGGGAAGATCGCCGCCTTGCCCGAGGCGAACAGCGTCTGCGAGTCGCTGTAGGTCTGGGCCTGGTAGCCCTTGGCGAGATAGGGCGGCCACTTGGCCATCGTCTGCCACACGGCGACGAACTGCGGGTCGGTGAACTTGGCCTTGCCGGCGATCAAGGCCTTGCGGCCGTCTTCGCCCTTCCAGTAGTTCGGGCCGATGCCGGTGAAGACGACCTGGCTGGTGTCCCACTGGTCGGCGGTGCCCAGGGACATCGGCACGTACTTGCCGGAGGCCTTGACCTTGTCCAGGTCGGCGAAGAACTCGGCCTCGGTGGCCGGCGGCTTCAGGCCCAGCTCGCCGAAGATCTTCTTGTTGTAGAAGAAGCCGTGGATGACGGAGGCCATGGGCACGCAGTAGGTGTCCTTGCCGTCGTCGGTCTGCCAGGCGACCTTGGCCGAATCGGGGAAGTTGGCCAGTGCCGGGTTGCCGTTGAGCTTCTCGAGGTGGCCCTTCTTGTACAGGTCCAGCGAGACGTCGAAGGGCCGGCAGGTGATCAGGTCGCCGGCGCTGCCCGAGGCCAGGCGCGCGGCGACGACCGAGTTGTATTCGGGCGGCGCGGTGGGCGTGAACTTGACCGTGATGCCCGGATGCGTCTTGGTGAACGCGGGCAGCAGCACGGTGTCCCACAGGGTCTTGTCATCGGTACGCCAGCTCTCCAGCGTCAGCGTGCCGGCACCGGCGCGCGCGGCGCAGGTCAGGGCGAGGGCGGCCAGAGCCGTGGTGCGAAGCAGGGCGTTCATCGAGGGGATTCCTTCTTGCGGGAGGGTGGGCCGTCGTGGCGTGGCGCAAGTTAGCATCGGGCCGCACGTAACGCGAGCGCGCGCCGCGCCGCGTCCGACAGGGCGCAAGTGCTTGATCCGCAAGGTGGTTTCCAGCATTGCGGCGGCGCCGGCCTTACGCATCATTACGTCCACGCTTTCCCGCCCACCCAGGCTCCATGCGCCTCCTCGCCGCCGCCTTACAAAACATTGCAAAGCGCAGGCTTTCGACAGCCGCGCGGAGCCGCGCGCGCCGCTGGGGGGCATCGATACTGGCCGCCACGATGATCGCGAGCGTGCACGCCCAGCCCCTGAACGTCCTGCACTGGTGGACGTCCGACAGCGAGCGCCACGCCGCCGACCGGCTGGTGCAGCAGCTGGCCGCGCAGGGTGTGGAGTGGCACGACGAGGCCATCCCCGGCGGCGGCGGCGGCGCGGCCATCAAGGTGCTGACCGGCCGCGTGCTCGCGGGCGAGGCGCCCGACGTCGCGCAGGTGATCGGCCGCACGCTCACCGACTGGGCCGGCCTCGACCTGGTGCTGCCGCTGGAAGACGTCGCGCAGCGCGCGCACTGGCGCCAGGTGATGTTCCCGGTGGTGCTGCAGACGATCAGCCGCCGCGGCAAGGTCATGGCCGCGCCGCTGGGCGTGCATCGCATCAACACGCTGCTGGTCAACCACCACGTGCTCGAGCAGCTGCGCCTGGCGCCGCCGCGCACCTGGGCCGAGGTCGACGCGGCCGCCAAGGTGATGCGCGCGCACGGCATCACGCCGCTCGCGTGGAGCGACGAGCCGTGGCAGGTGGCTACCGTGTTCGAGACGGTGCTGCTGTCCGAGGGCGGCCCCGCGCTGTACGCCGAGCTGGCGTCGCCGCAAGGCTGGTCGTCGTGGCAGGACGCGCGCGTGATCGCGGCCCTGAAGCGCCTGCGCTGGCTGCGCGACCTCGATGACGAGCCCACCACGGAACAGCCCTGGACGGCCTCGGCGCGGCAGCTGCAGTCCGGCGCGGCCGGCATGCTGATCATGGGCGACTGGGCGCGCGGCGAGCTTCAGGCCTGGGGCGAGCAGCCCGGCCTCGACTTCGACTGCGTGCCGATTCCCCGCACTTCCGGCATGCACCTGTACAGCATCGACACGCTGGCGATGCTGGTGGGCCGCAATGCCCACCGCGCGCAGCAGGAGAAGATGGCCGAGGTGCTCGCGCAGCCGGCCACGCAGCTGGCCTACAACCAGGCCAAGGGTTCGGTGCCGGCGCGCACCGACATCGATCCGTCCCAACTGGACGTCTGCGCGCGCGACTCGTGGCAGACGCTGGCGCGCCCGGGCAGCGCGCTGCTTCCCAGCATCGCGCACCGCATGGCGGCCGTCGAATCCGTGCGCGACGCGATCGGCGCCGTGCTGCAACGCTTCGTCCGCGTGCGCGGCATGACGCCGCAGCAGGCGCAGGCCCAATTGCTGGCGATCGTGCGCGGAGCGGCGCAATGACCACCGTGCGCAAGAAGACGATCCTGGCCGTCGACGACGACCAGAAGACGCGCCAGTTGCTCAAGCAGTACCTCGAGAAGCAGCAATACGTCGTGCAACTCGCGCACGACGGCGAGAGCTTCCGCGCCGAGTTCGAGCGCTACCGCGACGACCTGAGCCTGGTGATCCTGGACGTGATGCTGCCCGACACCGACGGCTTCGCGCTGTGCCGCATGGTGCGCGAACGCTCGGCGGTGCCCATCATCATGCTGACCGCCAGCTCCGACGACACCGAGCGCATCGTCGGCCTGGAGCTCGGCGCCGACGACTACATCGGCAAGCCCTACAACCCGCGCGAACTGCTGGCGCGCATCAAGGCGATCCACCGGCGCTCCAACCCGGGCGACGCCGGCGCGCGCCGCTACATGCGCTTCGCGGGCTTCTGCCTCGACCGGCTGGAGCGCACGCTCAGGGACCCTGCCGGCGAACTCGTCGCGCTGACCGGCATGGACTTCGACCTGCTGCGCCTGTTCGCCGAACACGCCGGCGAGACGCTCGATCGGGCCCGCCTGATGGAGCAGACGCGCGGCCGCGACCTCGGGCCCACCGACCGCTCGCTCGACGTGCAGGTGAGCCGCCTGCGCCAGCGCCTGGCCGACGACGGCAAGCAGCCGGTGCTGATCAAGACCGTGCGCAACAGCGGCTACGTGTTCGCCGTCGAGGTGGTCTCCAGCCATGACTGAGACCCCGGCGCGGCGCGCGGGGACCGGCTGGATCGACCGCCTGCTGCCCGCGACGCTGCGCGGCCGCATCATGGGCGTGATGGTGGTCGGCGTGTTGCTGAGCCAGTTGCTTGGCAGCGCGATCTGGACCTGGCAGCTGCGCGACACCGCACGCCACGATGTGCGCGACGCCGCGCACCAGACGGCCGTCAGCGCCGCCGCCGCGATCCGCTTCCTGCGCGACCTGCCGGGCCAGTACCGGCCGCTGCTGATCGAGCAGCTGCGCCAGATGGGCGGCACGCGCTTCTTCGTCGCGGTGAACCGCCGGCGCGTGCCGGTGCAGCCCATCGAGGACTCGCTGCTGGCGCGCACGGTCGTCGACCAGGTTCGCGGCACGCTGCAGGGCGAGCTGCCGCCGGGCCTGCAGGCGGACGTCGCGCTGGCCTGGCCGGAGACGCTGTCCGTGACCGGGGACGGCCGGTCGCTGCGCGAGCTGCCGGAGAACTGGGTGGTCGCGCCGATGCTGCTGCGCCCGCGCCGCGCGCCCATCCTCGTGATCCAGGTCGAGCTCGAGCGGGACGCGTGCCTGCTGCTGGCCGCGACGCTGCCCGATCCGTATTTCCTGGACAGCGCCAACCCGCTGACGCGCGACCGCCTGCTGCTGCAGGGCGCCACCCTGCTGACCGTGCTGGTGCTCGTGCTGGTGGTCGCGCGCACGTTGACGCGCCCCCTGCAGCGCATCGCCGACGCCGCCAGCGCGTTCGGCAGCGCGATGCATCCGAACCACGTGCCCGACGAGACCGGCACGATCGAGCTGCGCCGCACGGCGCGCGCGTTCAACGACATGCAGGCGCGCATCCAGCGCTTCGTCGAGGATCGCGAGCGCCTGTTCGCCAGCATCTCGCACGACCTGAAGACGCCGATCACGCGGCTGAAGCTGCGCACCGAGATGCTGGACGACGATGAGTTGCGCGCCGACTTCCACGAGGATCTCGACGAGCTGGACGTGATGGTCAAGGGCGCGCTGCAAAGCGTCAAGGACAGCGCCGTGCACGAGAACGTGTCGGACGTGCGCCTTGACCGCCTCGTCGAACGCCTGACCGCCCCCGCGCGCGCCGCCGGCGCGCGCATCGCGATCGCCATGCCGCCGCTGACCGTGCGCGGCAAGCCGCTGGCCCTGAAGCGCGCCATCGGCAACCTGGTCGACAACGCCCTGCGCTACGGCGGCCAGCAGCTCGAGATCGCCGCCGGCGCGGACGACGCCGGCGTCACGCTGACGATCCGCGACCACGGTCCGGGCCTGCCCGAAAGCTCGCGCGAGGAGATCTTCGAGCCCTACGTGCGCCTCGCGCACGGGCGCGAGGCCAGCCGCGACGGCAGCGGCCTGGGCCTGGGCATCGCGCGCGGCATCCTGCGCGAGCACGGCGGCGACGTCCGGCTGGACAACCATCCCCAGGGCGGCCTTGTCGCCACGGTTCGCCTGCCGGCGATTTCTGGGGATGGGAACGCGCAGCGTCCGAGTCGATGATCCAGAGCGCCGGCTGAAGGCCGCCTTTCGGCCGCGCTTTGCGAAGGAGCGTCGCCATGAGCAAGAACATCGTGCTGTGCCTGGACGGAACCTGGAACGGGCCGGACAGCAAGGACAAGGCCGGCAACCAGACGCCGACCAACGTGCAGAAGCTGTTCGAGGCACTCAGCGGCTCGGCGGCCCTCGCCCCGACGGACGACGAGAAGGAATTTCCCGCCTCCGCGTCCGCCGCCGCCTCGCCCGGCCAGGTCGGCAAGTACATCCACGGCATCGGCGCCAGCGACAACGCGCTCGCGCAAGCGGTCGAAGGCGCGGTGGGCCTGGGGCTGGTGGCGCGGGTGATCCGCGGCTACACCTACCTGTCGCGGGTCTACGAGCCGGGCGACGACGTGTTCATCCTGGGCTTCAGCCGCGGCGCGTACACCGCGCGCTCGCTGGCGGGCTTCGTCACGCGCCAGGGCCTGCTCGATTGGAAGGCCATGAACCTGGTGGCCGGCTCGCAGGAAAGCTACAGCGCGGGCCTGGCGGCCTGGCAGCAATACAAGAAGACGATCTTCCAGAACAAGGGCAGCGTGCTGCAGGACCTGGCCCAGGTCGTCAGCGCGCTGCATGACAGCTTCGACCTCGGGCTGCATCCGGCGCCCAAGCTGCAGTTCGTCGACAACGTCGCCGTCGCGGCCGTCGGCGTCTGGGACACCGTGGGCGCGCTGGGCATTCCCGACATCGAGGAAAAGGACGGCTCCGCCGTCCGCGTCGATGTCTTCCAATTCTGCGACGCCATCCTCAACGCGAAGGTCGCCCATGGCTTTCATGCCGTGGCCATCGACGAGCAGCGCGTCGACTTCACGCCCTCGTTGTGGGACGCGCGCGACGGCGTGGTGCAGGTGCTGTTTCCCGGCGCGCACGCCGACATCGGCGGCGGCTACACGCGGGCGGAATCTGGCCTGTCCAACGCCGGCCTGGCCTGGATGGCACGCCAGGTCGCTTCGGTGGGCGTGCAGTTCGGCCAGATGCCCGCCGGCGAGGCGAGCGCCGTCGCGATCCAGCATCAACCCTGGGCAGAGAGCAGCCTGAAGACGAAGACCGGGCCGCGCCAGTTCCCGCCCGGCCTGCGCCTGAGCCAGCGCGTGCTGCAGCGCCTCGCGGCGGGCAAGGTGCCGGTGCAACTGGGGGCCGCGGGCGGCGCGCCCTATCGGCCCAAGAACATCGTCAACAGCTACGTGATGCTGGATTGGTCAGGCGCGGCGCCGCACGTGGTCGTCGAACCCTGATTGCGCCGCCGATCGGAACGCTGCCAAGGCTCATGTGGCGAGCAGGTAAAGGCCGCGCGCACCCGTCGGGTTCGGGCCGGAGACGGGACCCACGAGGTGCTCGAACTCCGTCTTCAGGCGCTCGATGCGTGCGCGGTCCTGCATGAAGCGGCGGAACGCCTGCGGATCGGTGTTGTAGCGATCGACCGGCCCGTAGCCGCCCGCTGCCGGCACGTCGCGGCGCACCGACCATTGGGTGGTGCGCGCCGCAGTGACCTGCCGGGAGCACAGCCAGCTGGCGAACAGGCGAGCGCAAGCCTGGTTGCGCGCTTCGCGGAAGATCGCCGCAGTCTGACCCCAGCTGTGGAACGCGTCGCGCCTGGGCAGCTGGAAGCAGCGGGCTGCCTGCCGGCGCAGCGAACGGCCCCGAGCAGGTGAAGGTGGCTGCCTTCCTGCCCTCCTGCACCACCAGCCGGGCCGGCACGGTGCCGCGGATCCACTGCACATCCTGCCGCTGCAGCCGGTCCATCCACTCCCATCCGTAGGCAGCGACGATGCGGTCGAACTGGAACAGCACGGCATCGTCGTCATGCGGATAGGTCAGCACCAGGTTGCCGCGCAGCCCGGGGCCAGGTAGTCGGGCGCATCGCGCGGCGCGTCGGCTTCCGGGACCAGGTCGATGTTGGCGACATTGCTGAACGCGATGACGCCGATGGCGAAGAACGCGCCGTCGGCGTCCTTGAACTCGGGCAGGACTGCATCCCAATCCAGCGGCTTGTACGCCAGCAATTCGCCCTCGGCCTTCCAGCGATCGAAGTCGTGCAGCGTCTGAAGGACGGCGACGTCGCACTCCAACCGGCCGCGCGCCAACTGCAGGTCGATGCGCGCGTCGTGGTACTTGCTGAGGTCGGTGATCACTCGCGCCTGCATGCCCGGGAAGCGCTGCATGAACGACTTCTCCATCGGCGCACCGGCGTCGGGCACGTCGCCGCCGGCATAGACCACCAGCTTGCCGCCATCGGAGAGCGCGGCGCGGTGCAGTTCGTCCAGGCTGCGAGTCTCCACCTCGGGCGCGGTTCGCTGCGGCGCTGCAGTGACGAGAGGGGGCAGTGCGGCGGCGGCAAGGCCAAGCACCGTACGACGGTCAACAAGCAACATGGCAGCTACTCCTGGCTCGGATTGGTGAACGGGGACGCAGTGAGCCGTCGAGGAAGGCTTGAGGATCGGAAAGGACCGCGGTGGCGCTTGAGGTCGACCGCGTCCGAGCCCGCGAGCGCCGCCACCGCCGCGCTGGCGCCGTAATACCACCCGCCAAGCGGGTCGAACAGGTAGCCGAGCGTGCGCCTCAACGGTTTCTCCTGGGGATCGGATGAGCGGCATCCTAGGACGCGAGGGCCGTCGGAAAAACCGCCTGCCGGGAGACTGTATGTATGCCAAGAGCAAACAATCATCCGGAACTTGGCGCCCCTGGCCTGAATCGCCATGCCCAACGAACCGGAACGCGGCTTGCTGGTAACCGGCATCGCACGACACGCCAAGTCCTGCATGAAACCATTCTGGTTTTGCATGATGTCGCCGGATCGGCAGGTTACGGGCCAATTACACTGGCGGGGACGCCTGCAGCCCCGTCGATGACGGGTTAACCCGCAGCTTTGACTGGTTCCTCGGTGTAACTCCCGTTCGCCGCGCTACCGGACGAAGGTACGGTCCCAGCCGGCGCCGCGAGATTGGGCGAGCCCCGCGTCACGGAACGGCCCGTGGCAGCGAGGTTCGCCCAATCTTGTCTTTG
>Ga0209759_1001370_pt1 | contig 14092 bp, 9 predicted proteins | sample AraplaCL_Col_mMS_FD_184261 | JGI IMG/M metagenome (GOLD analysis project Ga0209759, IMG submission 184261) | Arabidopsis root microbial communities from the University of North Carolina, USA - plate scrape CL_Col_mMS (SPAdes) (version 2) | ecosystem: Host-associated > Plants > Roots >...
TGCGGAACTTACCGTGAAATCGGGCGACTCGACTTCACGGTAAGTTCCGCAGGGCAGATCGAGCGCATCGACGCAGCGCTGATGTAAGTGATACGTATCTATCTGCATCCGAAAAATCACGCCTATAAGGTCAAGTTATCCCGGGTTGAGAAGGGTCAGCCGAAGCGATCTCCGTGGAATACATCACTTCGGATACAGCCGCTCAACCTAGCAACATCGAGGTCGGGCCTCGCGATAGAACCGTAGGGCTCGCACCATGCCGCCACCGTCGATGGCCACATGAGGAGACGGAGCATGACGGACAAAGTGTGGCGAACGCTAATTTGTCATCAAGACCCATCTCGCCGGTTAACCTTCAAACTGCTTCCTTGCGTCGTTATTGCTGATAGAGCCTTTCATAGATTGCCTCGAGCGCTGGGCCGAAGTCGCCGTCGCCTTTGTAGGTCGCTTGAAATGACGCGGGTATCGTCGGATCGCCATGGGTGCCGAAATCGGGCCGCGTGATGGCGATATTGCTGGGCCGCTGATAGACGATGTTCCCTTCTTTCACTGTATCGAGGACTTTCAGTTGATCGAGCGAATTGCGCGGTACGGTAAGCGGATTGCCTGAGAGCACGACGAAGTCGGCGAGTTTGCCCTGCGTAATGCTGCCCTTGGTATTCTCTTCGAAGTATTGGTACGCGGCCCAGATAGTCATGGCCTTCAATGCCGTCAAAGGGTCGACCCGTTGATCCGGTCCCAGCACGTAGCCCGTGCGCGTGGCGCGATTGACCGTGGCGGACAGTACGCGGATGGAATCAGGGTTCGCCACCGGTGCGTCATGGTGCGTCGTGAACATCATGCCCGCCTCCCGCACCCAACCGGTCGGCGAGATGTTCTCGGCCCGCTCGGGGCCAAGCACGGAAGTTCGGTGCCAATCACCCCAGTAGTAGGTATGCATGGGAAATAACGACGGGAATATCCCGAGCTCCTTCAACTCGGCAACTTGGTCCTTCCGCAGCGTTTGGCCGTGTACCAGTACCGGCCTCACGTCGACGCCCGGTTGGGTCTTCTCGGCAGCGCGAACCGAACGGATCAACTGATCGATGGCGGCATCGCCGTTAGCGTGTGTGAGTATTTGCCAGTGGTTGGCCAGTGTTTCCTTGTAGATATTTACGGCTTCGTCATCCTTCACCACACCGTAGCCGGCATAAGTGGCGTCTTTGCCTGACGGTGGCTTGAAGTACGGCTTGCTTAGCCAGGCCGTTTTGCCCTGTGGAGAACCGTCGAGCGTGAGCTTGATGCCGCCGATGCGAAAATGATCTTTGTACTGTGGTGCTTCTGTCGTTGGATGAAACCACGGTGTCTTCAAGAGGTCTTCAGCGCCTGGCGTGAGAATGTCCGGATAGGCCACGATATCGGCCACCAGCTTGCCTTGTTCAGCCGCCGCCATATCTGTCTTGACCTGTCCCGGTGTCGCGCGTCCGTCTTGAATCGTCGTGTAACCAAAGCTCGTATAGAGCTTCTGTCCCTCGGTCACCATGAAGACGGCCTCCTCCTGAGACAACTTGGGCATCAGTTTCATCAGCGCGGCGAAACAAGCGTTTTCTTCCAGCACGCCGTCGGGTTCGCTAGAGCCGGGTTTTCGACGGATCACGCCGCCATCGGGATTCGACGTCGCCTTGGTAATGCCCGCCAGGCTTAGAGCTTTCGAGTTCATCACGCACAGATGGCTGGATTGATGCACGATAACAATCGGCAGATCGGTCGCCACTTTGTCCAGGTCGGCACTGGTGGGGTGACGCTGTTCCTTCAATTGCGAATCGTCGTATCCGAAGCCAAACAAGATGCCGAACTTGCTCACTACCGGCGATTCTTTTTCGAAGGCCACCAGCGTTCTCTGGATATCCCCCACTGATGCGTTGCCGCCATCGGGAGGTGGAAGCAGGTTGGCACTGAGCGCCTGGAAGCCTACGAGCGAAACGTGCCCGTGTGGGTCGATGAATCCCGGCAGGAGCGTTGACCCTTTGAGGTCCATCATTTTTGTCTGCGTGCCCTTGACACGCATGACATCCTGCTTCGAGCCGACGGCAAGGATCTTGCCGTTCTTGACCGCGACGGCTTCTGCAGAAGGAAGATTGTCGTCCATGGTGACGATGGGGCCGTTGAGCCATATGGTATCGGCGACGGCCGGCTTCGGGGCTTGAGCGAAACCGGCGGTGGTGACCGCCGCCAAGGCAAGCAAGGTACCTATGCGTTTCATGTGAGCGATCCCCTCAGTATGGGTTATGGCTACGCGCAACTTGCTTTCAACATCATGAGGACAGCTGGCGGAAGTTACGGATCGTGGGCCTCGCTGAAGCAGTGACGCAGCGCAAGCTCGCTGCCTCAAGCCGTGCCCGGCGCTAGCGCCTCATCGGTAAAACTATTTGCCCGATGTGATTCGTTTAGCGGGGTAGGCCTTGCCTTCAAACACTACACCCCAGATCTTGATGTTGCGCAGGCCCTTCACGCCCGTCTCATAGGGGTCTTTGTCCAGCACCGCGAAGTCAGCCAGTTTGCCGGCCTGGATGCTACCCAGCCGGGTTTCCATGTTGAGGATGTACGCGGCATCAATTGTGACGGCACGAATGGCCTGATCGAGCGTCAGACGCTCGTCGGGTGAGAACACCTTGCCTGACATGGTCTCTCGCGTCGCCGCAGTCCACGCCAGGAACAGCGGCTCGGCTGGCGCCATTGGAAAGTCAGAGTGCAACGCTACCGGCACGTGGCGTTTGGCTAGGCCGCCCAGCGGCACGATACGGGCGGCGCGGTCGGCGCCCAGACCTTGGATTGCGTATTTGTCGCCCAGGTCATAGACGTAGAAGGGGTTGGCTGACACCAGGGCGCCCAATGTGGCGATCCGCTGCGACACGCCATCGTCGGCGACGCCGTAATGTTCGATGGTGAAGCGGTGATCGACGCGTGGTTTCTCGTTCTCCAGTTCTTGCAACGTGTCGAGTACTAGTTTGGCGCCGCCGTCGCCATTGGTATGCACGTGAATCTGATAGCCAGCATCCCAATAGCGACGGGCAAACTTCTGGAACGTCGCCGGCTGGGTAATCCATTGACCCGCATGGCCGTCGATATAGCCCGGCGGGTTGAGCTGCATCGCCTGCGAAAACATGGCACCGTCGGCAAATAGCTTGATGGCGTTGTTGAAAATCAGGTGACTCGTGTTCTGTTCCTTCAGTTGGCCAATCTTCGTCATGGCCGCCTCGGGGCTCCTCAGTGCGACGCCCAGCTTCACCACATCGGGTGTCAAAAGTACCCGCACTGGGGAGTCGGGCGTATCGAACGTACGTTTGAGTGCCGCCATCTCGAGGTCCCAATTGACATTGCCGGTGGACATGTCAGCGACGGTGGTGATGCCGTTGTAATTCAGGTAGTCGCGGGTTTTCAGATAGCCTCGATCGACGGTGGCAGGATCAAGCAGAATGCTGGCCAGATGGGGCACCACTGCGCCGAAGAAACCGTCCTCCCAGAAGTGGTTCGTCTTCCAATCGATCTGCGGGTCGTTCTTGAACTTGTTCGGATCGAGACCCCGGCTCTCAAGGAGCTTCAGCATGGCACTGTTGATGTAGGCCTCGTGGATGGAACGCTGGAACACCAGAATGGGAACGTCCCGGGAGATGCCGTCCAGTAGCTGGCCTGAAAGTGGGCCGTGCGTATCCGCGCTATATCCCCAGGTCAGGAAGACCTGCGCGCTTTTGTCGCGGGCAGCGAACGCCGCCTTGAGGGCAGAGCGATAGGCCGCTTCGCCGATGGTCGCGGGTGTTTCCTGGCCCATCAAATTCCAGGGTTCAGGGGTAATCCAATTGGTTTCGAAAGCGATAGCGCCTAGGATGGGGTGCATATGCGGGTCGATGAAACCCGGCATCAGTACTTTGTCTTTGAACTGTTCGTCGATGGTGTGCTTGTTGCCCTCGAGCCAAGGTTCGAGATCTTGTAGCGAGCCCACACCGATAATCAGGCCATCCCTCACCGCAACGGCGGTTGCGGTAGGCCGCGTTGGATCCATCGTGACGATTTTCTTCGCCGTGAAGACGGTAATCGCGCCGTGCTTCGCCTGCGCCCTTGCATGAGGCGCCAAAGCCAAGGCAATCAACGCACAGACAATCGTTCGGTTGATCGGATTCATCGATGGCTCCCTGCTTGGCAAATAGGGGGATCGATAGTGGCCTGGTACTTGGGGTGGCCGGCGGTGTAAGTGGGCGTCTTGATACCCAGGGACGCCTAATTTCGGGTGAACTGCCTTGACCACTATTCGCTAAAGCTGCGCAATTTCATCATCTGCGGCATCCAGTCCTTACGGCTAACATTCGGGGCGCAGAAGACGCCCGTGTCGCTTGGATCAAGCTACGCCGATCACACGTCCAAGTATTGACGGCGATCAATCTGCTCGCAGAAAAGCTCGTCTCCATCAGCACGCTGACGATCGTCACGCTTATAACCCGTGTTTAGTGGGTGAATGGTCCGCTCGCTTTGATCAGTTATTGCTATGTAATACCTTTAATCAGCACGCCGTCTAGGATTAGCGATTTAACTAGCCCATTCGTTTCTAATTTTTTGTTTTGATGACGAGGCCGGCTCCGAGCCCAACCCTTGGCCAGGGCGCTGAGCGTGGATCGGTTAACAGCCTGCCATGCCAGTCATATGGCCTATACGCAACCTAGTGGGCAGGCTGGGTGAAGGAATTCCCGCACCCCTGGAGGAGCACAGCCATCGTGCCGAATCGGCAACGCCCCCAATAATTCACTGCTGCTTTGCCTGCTTCTGTAGGAAAGCAGATGTGGGGCAGGCGATTAGCCCGTGTTATCGAGGGTAGGGCGGAGCAGGCCCAGACCAAGGCAGCGGTCTCGAATACCCAGGGCCAGGAGCCGATCAGGCTCTACAATCTTGGCTTCGCTCCGGCACTAGGGATCAAATGGAAAATCATGCGCATGCTGAACACCTAGGTGGTGTTATCGGAAACCTACAGAGTCTAGAGTTCTCAATTCGCCTGTGCCTATCTCAACGGCCAGATTCCCTTGTCCGCAGCACGTATACCGACGATTTTCGCAATGCGCCAGTGGGGACGTTGGTTCCGGAGAGCGATATGAGCAGCTATGCACCACTCGGGCAGCTCATCAAGAAGTTCAATGAGCTTTTTGGGCACTTCGGCTCCACCATTGACCCTACGCTTGTAGATCTAAGAGATGCGCTAGCGCATGGCAGAGTGTTTGCTGGTCCAGACGAAGAGCACTTTCGCATCGTCAAGTTTGACAGGCCTATCAACGGCTCAGCCCGCCTTTCCTACAATCAGGTTATGACTGAGGATTGGTTCAATGAAAGCAAAAGACGCCTACGAGAAGCCACTCATACCGTCATGAGTCGGCTCGACCTCTAACGATTCGTTTAATGCGGGCGTCCTTGGCGCCACCACTCAACTTCAACGTGAGGCAGAATTATTCAATGACGATTTTCTCAGACGAACTTCTCGAAGCCCTTGGTGCATGGCAGAACGGTTGGCGTGAAGTGCAGTCGCGGAGAGAGCGCCTTGCAAGCAATCTTTGCGAACAGACAAAGAGCCTACCGGGTGAATTTCGGGCTGTATCCACTCCTTGTTATAGAAAGCGCTTTATCCATAAGGGCGAGATGGTCGATCTGTTTCTAAATGACTCGCGAGATGAGGGTGTTGCCAGCTGGACTCTGGACCTCAGGTTCGCGGAGAGGCTGAAGGGCCTTACGAGAGATGACGCGGTATCCGCGGCAATCTTCGAGCATACCCCTGACAAGTCGGAAGTTATCGTTAGCTTTCCTGCCCTATGGGCTTCAAGGCAATTTCAAGGTGCTGTTAGTGCATTTGCATCGAGGAACGGTCCCCACGCCGCCGCGTTAGTGAATTTTCGAGATACACAACGAGAAGTTGTACTCAGAACACCGTTGCGTAGCAGTGAGATGATTGCTTTAACTGGCGCCTCCAGTCCGTTTGATGATCTATGCGACCAAGCTGGAATCCCTGAGTCACAACGTGACAAGATATTCAAGTCGTTGATTGACAATGGGACATATCCTGGCGAGGTCCAATACATTGACAAGGAAGCCACGCAACGGGTCGTTACTCGCTCCATTCAACGCCTCTATGAAGTCGTCATGGAACATCTTGAGCGTCAAAGGCCTAGTGATGCCGCCCAGGAAGTCCATCAAGGCAAAACTGCTTCGTGCGGCGGATTAACCTAGGCACCGGGTGACTTAACGGAGTTCAACCCGATATAAAACTAGAGGCCGGCTTCGCTCACGATGCCGAAACCTTCTGCATTGATTTTTAGATGACGCTCTGGACACGCAAGCAAGCATCGATCAGCTTCTCAAGATCATCCTCGTTGAGCCGCTCGCTGTTGCCGGCGAGGCAAAGAAAGCGCGTTTGGCGGGAGCGATGTCATGGTGGTTGCACGCGCACTTAAGGCAAGCGCGTAATCATTGGGCGAGGGCGGATGCTATCGGCTTCGGGCGTAGTGTCGTCGGCGTAGCAAATCGACGCGTCGGCTTCCTGAGCTGGCACAATTCGAAACCTAGTCGCGCCAGCGACCGCTTCAATCTTGAACTCCCGTAGCTCGATCGCGACGGGAATCGCCCCAATGAGCTGGCCGTCCACCGCAAATCCCATCTGGGTCCGGATCACGATGACGGCGTCACCGACGACCTCGGGTGGATTCTCTGCGTTGAACTCAATGACGCCCAGGCGGATTTGGCGTCGCTGTCCCTTGAGCAGCCGGTAAAGCAACTCCACGTCCGATGCGTCTTGGGCGCTAATGACCGTTGACTGACTGAGTACGAACTCGGAATTCAATGCCCGCGCCACCTCATGCAGACGCCCCGCGAAGTTCGCAAACGCCAAGAGTTCACGCACGCTATCCAGCTCCGGACCGCTAACTTTTATGGGGACGCGCCGACCGGCAAACTCCAGGCCAATCGATAGTGCATTCCTCTGGTGTACGTCGCGCGCCCACTCGCCGAAGGCCTTTAAGACCGTGCACAAGCGCACGGGCTGTTTCGACACAACGTCTGGACGAACCCCAAGACTCAACTGCAGGTGCGTACTTTCGCCAGAACGAACATCTCCCAACAAACGGAACTTAAGCAAACCATCGCGGGCCTCGTTCGAAATCGAAAAGCCACTATGCCCTCGGAATAACTGGGCATCGACCACGATTTCCTGGGCCAGCATCGAATACACCGAACCAGCCATTAATGTCACAGCTCCATCGATCCCCGACATAGGTCGGATGGACAGCGTGTGCGGGAGCGCCGCCTGGATTCCGATGGCATCGAACAGCTGCGAGCCCTGAAAGCGGACGGCATCGACGTTGATGGTCGAGGGCAGGCCATAGCGCAGGGCGTTGTTCATATGCTCCAGATTCTCCTCGCCCGCAGATGGCTCAATCTGCATGGCGACTTCCACGTCCGAGGACTGAGCAAAGATGGTGTAGTGCTCCGCACCCTGGGCGTACTCCAGTTGCACGCTAAAGCGAGGATCGAGTGCGGTGAGGTAGCGCGACCGCTCCTGCGCCAAGGCCGCCACGGCTCCATGCGCTTCGGCTGGCGGACGGAAGAGGGTGGCCAAATAGGCGACAAACGCCTCATGGTCGTCCAGCGTTTGCCCGGCAGGCATCGCCACGCCGGTAGTGCCGGCGCCGTCTAGGCGGTGCGCGTTCGCCCGGGTCCAGGCCTGGATGTGCATCCAATGCAGAACGCCGTCGGCGGTAGCCCGGATCAAGAAAACGGGCAATGGATTGATCGCGTACTGGCGCAGCCGTGTCTTCGCAACCGGTGCTACCACCTTGCCGCTCTTGCGCGACGCCGTGCCTTTGACTTGTACCAAGAATCGGTGCCCCTTGAAACGGTCTTGCGAAGGCTCGACGGTTAGGTCGTAGCCCACGTCAATCCGGTCATGGCCGACCGTCCAGCCCCAAGCTAAAAACCGACGTTCCACATCGTGCTCTGCGAGTGCCCCGATTTGCTGAGTGGCCGAGTAGTTCATGTCGACAGCTTTCAAGGGGGCCTCGTGAGAAACGGGGAGTTGGAGAGCGACTACCGGCGTATCGGATCCGTCAGCAGATCAAAAGCTGCTTGCTTGCCTCGGCTTCATGCGGCTGGAGCGAGCAGGGGCCAAGGTTGGCCCGATCGGATATCAGGGTGGCGTACCTCGGACTCAGGATAGCCGTAGTCATCGCGGATGCAGTCGATCAAGGCCAAGCAATGCTTGGCAACAACCGCTTCGGTTGTCTGGGTCAACGCAATGGTGAAAAGACGTCTACGCAGATCGTCCACGGGCACCGGGAACAGGGTAACCGCGCCACTGAACTCTGCGGAAGGCCGTTCGTCCACCGCGAGTTTCCTGATGCTCTTGTACAAGCCGTCGCCCGACCGCCCCGACCGGGCGTAGTAGTAGACCAGTGACAGGATGCTTTCCGTATCCGAGAGCGCGACCAGAGCGTGCTCGATAGCCATGGCGAGGGCGCCTTCTTCCAAATGATCTAAGAGCCGTAGCATCTCGGCACGGAAAATGGGATAGCTCTTTGCGAGCTGCGCCAAGTAGGCATCGAGTCCTTCGATATCCCGGTGGCCGGGATCGTCGAAGGCGCCGTCCTGTAACAATTGGAGCAATGCTCGGCCTGAGGATTCGGTCCCGCGCGTGCGCAGAGCGGCGAGCCATTCGTGCTGCCGTGCCAATCCCGGAATGAGCGCCGCGAACTGCAACAGGACGTCTTCGACCTCGGACTCAGAGGAGGCCCCCAGCGCAGCCATCAATCCACGAAGCTGATATGGCTGCTTCAAATGCGGCTGTTCCAAGGCGGCTAGCTCCTCGAGCATCGCTGCGGGACGTTCGGAAAATGCGAGTAGCTCCACCCAGCCGAAGAACACGCTGTGCTGGTCGCCAAGTACCCATGGCTTGGCCCCGGATTCAGCAATTAAGGTTCGAATGCACGATTGGATAGCATCAACTTGCAGGCGTTCGCCAGAAAGCGCCAGTGCGATGTACAAGTCCCGCTGCAGGCTGAAAGGAGCCGGGTACTCGATCAATCGACGGACAAGGGCGCTGATGTCGCCGCAGGGCATGCGGAAGGCCGCCACCGCCAAGCGGATGGCATGCTGTTGCTCGTTCTCCGTGCGACCTTCAAGCAGCGATTCGACTACATCCAGAATTGCCAGCGCCGCGGGCGCAGGCACCTCATCCCGTAGGCGTCGCCCTCGCCGCACCATCATTTCCCGCAGGAAGGTGCGCGGAAAAGCCAACGAGATGGCCACATGATGCCTCTTCTCCCACAACTGCATGAGCGCGGAGGCCGCTTCTGGGCCGAACTGGGGATTAGGTAGCCGCTGGATCAACAGCTTCTCCACCTGCTCGTTACCGATGGCAATGAATGAGCGCTGATACCAGTTCATCCATGAGTGCCGTGCGTCCGACGCCTGGTCGTGATAGCCGGATGCAGCGAACGCGGCGCGTGAGATATCCCAACGGCGAAGGTCCTCCGACAGCAGAAGGTCAAGTGACTCTGCCAACCTGGCATCACCGACGCTGCCGATAGCGCGGGCAAGTTCGGCAAGCTCCGCCCGAGTGGAATCCGAGGCATCCACCATTGTCGGCACCCAGCGCAACAACGTATCCACGAGCTTCGCCTTCTGCGCATCTTCCAGAATTGCAGGCGGTCGAATGGCGGAGTCTTGTCCGCGATGGGAGGCCAGTTGATTGGCGAACAGGGCGATTTGTCGCGGATCAGTGGTATCGGCCCGCGCCAACACCGCAACGACCAGGGAACTGTAGGGGGCAGTGATGACGAAGCCTTCCAGCAGGCGCTGTTGCTCTGCCAGGGTTCTCCTTGCCACCGGATCACTTGCAGCGCGCGTGTCCAGCGCCAGTAGTGCGTCGATCAGTCGACCAATCGAAACCGGACCGGCGATACTAGCCGCGTTGCGCCTGATGGTTTCGTTGAGCGCCGCGTCGTTGATCATGCCGCTTATCGGCTCCTCGTCGGTGACGATATGCTGTTCTTGCACGAGCAGGTGGGCCCGGAAAGGAATCTCGAGCCCCTGTTCGATTCTCCGTACCAAGGCGGAGGCGACGGTCGACGGATATCGTTCGTAGGCCAGGTAAAGGGCATGGTCCGCAGCACTGGCGCGTACCTCCAGTGCAGGATCGGCCAGCAATTTGAGGACCTCTTGCTCGGTCTCGATACCGTCGACGTCGCCATTCAGCAAGAAGTGCAGCCTGTGCCCCGGATTCTGTATGCATTCGAACGCGGCTCGACGTTCTGCCGCCATTCGGGTGGACACTGCAGTGTTGTGGATCCCCGTCAAGGGATGTCTTGACGCTAATTCCTGCCACAACTCTGCCGGCCCGTTTTGCAACACCCGAGTGGTTTGTTGGTCAGCACCCTGCCAGTACAGGGATTCCACGACTTCCTTCTTCACGCGCACGCTTGAGTCGGTCTGTGCCAGTGACGCGGCGGTCAGCGCGCCTTCCATGCCGCCACGGTCTACCATCTCGCCAAGCACCTCAGCGCGGGTCGACTCGTCAAGCGTCGCCAGTCGGGTACAGATGTCAGGCAACAGTGACGGAGGAAACCGGCGTCCCGAGCGCAGGACGTCCAGATGATGCCTGTGCACAGAGTCGGCGAGCAACGGCCACAATACTTCTGTGAATTCTGGCCGGCCACTATTGACGATGAATCCGATGGCGCGGTCGACCTTGCCTTGCTGGTGCCAGCGTCGGAGAAACGCAGTCACCTCGCGTTCGACCAGGCTCCATGCAGCCGGCGCGCGGAAGATGATCTCGGCGGCCAGCATGGGATCGATCGACAGGCACCGCATAACCGTCTTAGCCACGGCATCCATATCATGGTAAGAGCCCGATACCATGCGTTCGCAGGCGAACAGGATTGATTCCTCCCATGGGCGGACATCAAGGAACTCGATGGCAAGTTGTTCGGCCGCAATGGCATCGCCAGCTGCCATGTTTCGCATGGCGTGCTCCACTGCAAAAGAGGCGTACCATTCCTGGAACTGCTGGTGCTGGAAGCTGTACCCCGCTGGTTCGCTTGATGATCGCACCAGCAAGTGTTCGGCGATCAGCGCGTCCAGCACCGACAGGGGCTGCGGTGCCAAATACGCAGAGATCTGACCCTCGTCCGCAAGGCGGCGCTGTGTTGCCTGCACCGATGCCTTGGCGTTGTTGTCTGGCAAGGACGTATTAGCGGTGCGGGTGGCCACCGCGGCCAGGTCGGTGAGGATCTCCTTCTCGTGACCGAGGGTCGAGTTACGCAGGGCTTCATTGCGATTGGCGATTTGGTTGTGCTGCTCGACGAAGGCGGAAAGAACACCTTCCTTGGTCGTTGGCAAGCGGCTTCCCGGAGATAGACGCAGTATGGCATTGAGAAACAGCGGCACGGCCACCAGTTCCCTAAGCCCCGAAATCGCCCGGGCTTCCTCCAACAATGTCTCGCCGTCTGCCCCTCGCAGTGCACTGGCAACCTTGCGTTGTTGTGCATGGTCGAGCGGCTCGATAGCCACCACCGTGGTAGCGAAGGGGACGACAACGCTCAGGTTCCTTGAGCTGATGACGATTCCCAATTTAGGGTAGTCTCGGCGCAAACCCTCGAGATCGTTGCGTGCTCGTCTGCGGGACGCGCCATCAAGCTGGTTCCAGCCATCCAGCACCAGGGTGAGTTCGCCGGTATGGGCCAGGAGCCGAAGATGGTCTTGGTTGTATGGACGGAACGCTTGGCGCTCTAGGATGCTCTCGAGCAGCGAGCGGGACTGGGCCGACCAGTCATCCAGCGGGATGAAGCTAGCGACCGCGCCGCGCTTGTCGACGATCGCCTCGGCCAGCTGCAGCAGAGTGGTTGTCTTGCCGGTTCCCGGCGGCGCCAGGATCACGATCTCGTTGAACGCCTCGGTGGTGGCGGCCAACTCGCGCGCAGAAAAAGATTCCGCATCCGCGTCGCCCTTCAGGCGCAGCTTCAATTCGATGGCGTGTTCGGTCCAATATCGCGTCCTACGGAAAGTGGCGGCATCTTCACGCGCCGCCGTCAACAGGCCTGCTTTCAGTGCGACGAGGTCTTCGTCGACGGCGAGGTTGAACCCATACCGAATATCGAAGCCATCGCCCGGATCAAGCAGGAAGCCGCGGTTTGACCCGGCACCTGCCATCCCCGCCATCAATGCGCGCAAGGATCGAACCTGGGCTTGCCGCTTCCATGTTCGAAGGGTTTCCGCGCTGAAGCCGCTATCGTCGGCATCTATCGCGTGAGCATGATCCTGGCACAGCCAGATGCCGTTGGACGCATCCTTGCGTCCCTCAGAGGTTAAGCCCGGGTCGTACCTAGGACCTCCGGCAGACGCGGCCGTGATATGTGCTGCGACCCCAATGTTTATTGCGCCGATACCGCTCTCGTCGGCCCCTGATGTCGGCTTTCCACAATGCGGATGTGCGCAGCGATGGCCTGCTTGCCTCGCCAAAAGGTCCTTGGTCGGTCGACTGAAATCATCCCTCATTGTCGTTCGCATCCAACGAACCAGCTCTTTGGGACTCTTGGTGGACAGGCGCGGAGAATGTGACCATCAACTGATTTTAGCTGACCGTCCTTCCTGGGCGTCGCTGGAAGAAGGGCCATGACGTCAGAAAAGTGGCGCCGCGCCATTAGCCCAAAGTAGTCCGATGGAGCGCCGTAGCAATTAGGCACGGCTCTCATTGGCTATCCTCAAGTAAGCGAGCAGCGGGATTCGTGGACGCGTTCCCTGCCTGGAAATACCCCATCACGCTGGACACCGCGCGGTGCTCCGTCATCGCCATGATCGCCGGCAGCGGCACGCCCTGACGACTGGCCTCGGTCACGAAGCCCGAGCGCAGACTGTGCCCGCCAAAGTCTCCCGCCAACCCTGCCAGCTTTGCTCGCCGCTGCACAATCTCCCCGACGGCGGCCGGGGAAAGGGCAGAACCGACGCGCTGTTTCCACAGTCGCCGAAAGATCGCCCCCTCGGTTATCTCGGCCGCGCCCAGCCAGGCTTCCAGTGCAGCCGCCGCTCGATCCAGCACGGGCTTGTCCGGGGTTGATGTCGCAGTGACGCCTCCTTGCTGCGTCTTGCTGTGCTCCAACCGATAGATGAAACCTTGCGGGCCGATGCGACGCAGATCGCGTAAGTCGGCGGCCGCCACTTCGCTGCGCCGGCGTCCGCCGCTGGCAAAACCAAAGCAGAGCAGGGCGCGGTCGCGAAGGCCTTCCAGGCTGTCGTCGCAGGTGGCCAGCATCGCCTCGAGCTCCGTCAGGGTGATCGCGGTTTTCTTGCGGGGGCGCACGCCACGTTTGACCGCGGCCCGGGCGGCCCGGCTGAGCACCGTGCGGATCGCCGGCTGTTCGCACGGATTGGTCACGTGTTTGAGCCGATGCGCGGTCGACAGCACCGCCACCCGATGGCGGACCGTCGCCAGTGTCCACGGGCCCGGCTTGGCCTTGAGGCCGGCCGCCACCAGTGCTTGGTCGATGATCGGCGGCAGCTCCCAAGCGAGTTCGCCGTCGGCCGAACGGCGCACCACATGGTCCACCACAAACTGCAGCACGGTGGCTTCCGGCACCGGTAGTGTCAGCTCGACGCCGTAGCGCGCCGCATGCCAGCCGGCCCAGTAGCGCAGGGCGCTGGCGTAGCTGCGGGTCGTGTTCGCCGCCGCCGCTTCGGCGAGCAGTTCGCGCACGGCGTCGGCGGCTTGCTGGGCCAGCTGGATCGGCAACGCCAGGCTAGCGGCCGGTTGCGCGAGGGTCGGAATAGGTGAAATATCTTTCATACTATGTAATGTATACTACGAAATAGGGCGCCTACCTACGATAATCATCACTTATCGCGAGTACGAATCCCAGTGGGCAGGGCGCCGATCGAGGAGACCATCCATGGCACGCGGTATCACCCAAGACCAAGTTAATGCGGCCGCGGATGCCATTCTGGGCTCCGGGGAAAATCCCACCGTGGAGAAAGTGCGTGCGGAGCTCGGCACCGGCTCACCCAACACCATTACGCGCATGCTTGATTCCTGGCGTAC
>Ga0209759_1001371_pt1 | contig 14079 bp, 13 predicted proteins | sample AraplaCL_Col_mMS_FD_184261 | JGI IMG/M metagenome (GOLD analysis project Ga0209759, IMG submission 184261) | Arabidopsis root microbial communities from the University of North Carolina, USA - plate scrape CL_Col_mMS (SPAdes) (version 2) | ecosystem: Host-associated > Plants > Roots >...
AAGAATTCGGCCGCGCCTTCCAGCGTCTGCAGCGGCCCCATATTGAACATGCCCTGGCCCGCGCCGAGCACCTTGGGCGCCAGATAGACGAGGATCTCGTCCACCAGCCCTTCGCGTAGCAGCGAGCCGTTGAGCTTGAAGCCGGCCTCGACGTGCAGCTCGTTGATTTCGCGGCGGCCCAGCTCGCGCAGGACCGCGGCCAGGTCGACCTTTCCAGCGGCGTTGGGCAGGAGGATGACCTCCGCGCCGCGCTCGCTCAACGCACGCATGCGGCCGGCTTCGGGCTGGGCGGCAAAAATCAGCGTCGGCTCGTGGTGGCCATCTGCGGTGAGGATGTGCGCGTCGAGCGGCACGTCCAACGCCGAGTCGATCAGCACACGCCGCGGCTGGCGCGGGGTATTGACGGCGCGCACGGTCAGTCGCGGATTGTCTTCGCGGACCGTGCCAATGCCGGTGAGGATGGCGCAGGCGCGTGCGCGCCAGCGGTGGCCGTCGTTGCGTGCTTCGGTTTCGGTAATCCACTGGCTGATGCCGTTGTCCAGCGCGGTGCGGCCGTCCAGCGATGCACCGACCTTCACGCGCACCCACGGCGTGCCGCGCGTCATGCGCGAAACGAAACCGATGTTCAGCTCGCGCGCCTCGCGTTCCAGGAGGCCGCAACGCACGTCGACGCCGGCGTCTCTGAGCTTCTGCAAGCCACGACCGGAAACCGCGGGGTTCGGGTCTTCCATGGCCGCGACTACGCGCGCAATACCGGCTTCGACCAGTCGGTCTGCACAGGGTGGGGTGCGGCCGAAGTGGCTGCAAGGCTCCAACGTCACATAGGCGGTGGCGCCACGCACGTCCTGGCCGCGCGACTGTGCATCCTTGATGGCCTGGATTTCAGCGTGGTCTTGGCCGGCGGGTTGCGTATGACCTTCGCCGATGACGGTGTCGTCACGCACGATCACGCATCCGACGCGCGGGTTGGGCGTGGTGGTGAACAAGCCCTTCTCGGCCAGCGCCAGGGCGCGCTGCATCATGGCGTGGTCGAAGTCGGAGAACATGGGTGTAATGCGGCCTGGTTACGGATCAGTATTGGAAGCTCGGCAACTGCTGCGGTCCGTATCTGGGTCACAGATTCGGGGGCGGCCAACTGTGTTGATCCGTACTAGACGCGTATGGCGTCCGCTAGAGATCGTCACTGTGTTGCCGGTGACTTCGGTCATCCGTGAGTATCCCACAGCCTCGTAGGAAAGCGTGCCGCGAGGCACGCTGAGCCGGACCGCAGGCACCGTAGGCAATGGCACGGACACCATGATTTCTCTCTCCGACGCGGTAGCTGCGCCGGGCGTACTTGTCGTTCCCAATACTGTCAGTTCCCACCCGCTAGCCCAGCCTGTTGAGGCGTTTCGAGGGGCGATTTCTGTCTGAAGATGTCGATGCTGAGCCGTGCGCTGAGCGAGCGATATCGTACTGGCCAAGCGTTCGGCGAGAAGCGTCACGGTCTCGCGCTGCCAGCGGTCGATGGTCGATGGCACTGCCATCACGGCCAGTAAAGTGAGGATGGCAAGCACGATCACCAATTCCAAGAGGGTCACGCCTGCTTTCCGGGTGGCTAGCATTGGTAGTGTTATGGCCAACATGCCGCGTCGCGCGGTTCGCGTTCGCCGGTGCTTCGTAGAACGAGCCTGCCGCAGGAGGCATCTGCTCTATCCGGAACGGCGACCACTTCAATACATTGAGTCTTCGGCTGCTATATACCCGCGCTGGAGCACGCCTGGGGGCGGATGGAGTAACCGTCCGCATGCGGGACCGGGCCGTGAAATGGTGACTCCCCATCGTACGTACCTGTGCGCGCACGCCGGAGTTCCAGTTGCGATAGGGCACCGACTAAGGCGGCGCCCGCGCCGACGCGATGTGCACGCTGCCAATACGCAGACCAGCTTGATGTCGCGAAAAAAGCTAGCAACCCCACGACGACAAGCACTGTCATCAACTCGACCAAGGTGAATGCACGCGTAGGACGCATCAGCGTGCCCCGGCTTCGGTCACTTCGCGCCAGCTGAGTCGGCCGAGTTGGCGCGTGTATGTGCGCGATTCCAGTTGCTGGACACGTTCGCCATCCAGTTGCCACAGGACGGTGTGTGTCGCCTGCGTGGCGCCACCGCGAGGCGTCTCGGCGGGCGGAGCGCTATGTACGGTAATGAGCGGTGCGCCGAGGACAACCCGGCCTGTTCGCCCATCTTTGCTCACGGGGAGGCCGGTTTTCGCGTCCAACAGATAGGTACGTTCCCGGTCGGTAGCGTCGCGTGTGGTGAGCAGCAAACTGTTCAGACCGGCTGCGGTCAGGTCGTCTGGCCTTTGGCCAGTGGGCAGATCGATGCGCCAGCCTGCGACGCTGTTACTTCCCGGCTTGATGACCACGCCATCTAATACTTCGCTGGTACTCAAGCCTTCGAGGCTGTCGCGCGATAGATTGCGTCGAGACATGTTTGTATCTGCGACGCCATACAGCGTGGCATGCCCGTCGGTACCGACCGCGGTGAAAACAAGCAGTGGACCGCCAGCGGTGGACGCCAGGAGGATCGGACTCAGAATGCGCTGGATGGAGCCGCCGCGTGAGGTGGCCTTGAAGAATGGCGTGCGGCGCTCGGTATCGTTGAATCCCAGCGCGTGCGACCAAGGCGGCGCGCCCGTCAGGTCGAAGCGCCAGAGTTGGCCATGCGTGTCCGCGACGTAAGCGAAGGTGGCTGTTCCGTGCGGCCCGAGTGCCACCGCAGGGGCTCCAAGGCCCCCCCGACTGGCAACTGGAGGCACTTGGATCGACAGAGCTGTGCCGGGTTGGTCCAGCGCTAGGAGCAACAGGCGGCTTTCCGCATGCTCGCTGCCTTCGCCATTACCGCTGATGGCAAACCAGCGGCGTTGTCCGTCGCCGCCGTTGTTAACGGGGACGATAGGGATGGGGCCTGCCATGTGGCCGACACTGGGATCGTTGCTCGCGTCATAGGCCAGCATGGGTGGCGGCGTGGACGAGGTCGGATGGGTGACGTCTACCAAAAACATGCCCGACCCCATTTCACCATTTGGGCAAGCGAGTAGTGACCGCCATTGCTTTCCGACTAGCGCATCGGCTGCGAAGGGTCGGCTGCAGATTGGCGCCGGTACCGGTTGCCCGAGAGAGATATTGCGCACAGCCGTGGGCAGGGCGGCGTCGGGGATGACGGCGAAGCGCTCTATACCGCTTAGCGCATCGAAGCCATGCAACATGCCGTCGTTCGCGCCGATGTAGACCATCCATGGGCGGCGCGCGTGCTGCTGGCGAAATGGTTCGTGACTTGCATCGAGAGCGAAGCCCGGCGGGCCGAGCAATTGCACGCGTGCGCCCCGCATTGCGCCTAGCACGGATTTGCGGGGCCGCAGCGTGGGATCGTCGTGCTCCTGCTGCCGTACGCCACGCAGATAATCGACGCGTCGGGTACCAAGCTCGTCGCTTGTGGCAATTTCGGTCTGCTGGTCAGGCGATAGGGTTGCCCAACGCAGCCGGACTGGCGTGCGAACGCCGGATTGACTGCGATGAAACGTCCACAGCTGTCTCGCATCTGGTGAGACATCATGGAGCTGGCGGCTCGCCTCCCAAAGATCCGGCGGTGCCGGGGCATCGAGCGTGCCGAGTGTGGGCAGAAACTGCATCCCACGGAGTTTGCCGCTCCAAGGGTCAGCGCCGGGCGCGACGACAATGTGAGTCGGCAGCTGACCGGCGGGATTGCTGCCCGTGGCGGCAAGCGTTGAACTGACCTGCGCTATGACGATCCCTACACAGATTTGACATGCTTTCATGGCTCGTTTGCCCGTGGGCGAAAAACGGTTTGCAGCAGCACATTGATCTGCGGGTTGATGCCAAAGCCTGCGGCTGTAATCCTAAACAGCGAAGGCGGGCGCCCCGCGCCGGCTTGTAGCCACTGGCCCGGCAATGCGTCAGGAATCGGCTCGATGACATAGCGAGCCGGCGTTGCGCTGAGTCCGTCACGCTGCGCAGCGGTTGTGAGCGTCACACTGCGCGAACCGCTCTGGACCAGATTGGCGAGCTTCGACGCCGATTGCCCCTGCAGTGGCCAGCACAGGCCGGCTTCGGTGCCTTGCCCACAGATGCCGGGAACAAAGCCAGCCAAAGTCACGGGATCAAGTGCCGCAATGCGCGCCGCATCCATTGTGACGGGGCAGTTTCTGCGGATTGGTGTACCGGTCGCCACTGCAAGTTCGCATTCGGCCGCGCCAAATGCAGTCTCGGCCGCGTGCAAAGCGATCGCATAGTCTGCAGACATACCGGTACGGCGGAGGTGGTCTTGCACGAGTTGCAAGGCCGTAACCGTCAGCAAGCTGATGATGATCAGCATGCCTGTCACTGCGATGATCGAGAAGCCGCGCACGCTTGTTTGTTGGATCAGCATGCGTCGACCTCGCAGCGGAGTGGGTTGCGTACGGCGAACGTGGCGGTGAAGAGGGCGCGGTTACGGCGCGGATCTTCAGGCTGGAAGGACAGGTCTTCTGGGCTTGCGCCTAGTACGGACTCAAATGCGGGGAATAGGGCGATATTGTCTGGTGTTGACGGTCTGAGCGAATGCCAGTCGCCGCGTACCACGATGGCAACATGGACTTGCTCTACGCGGTACCAATCTGTGGCCGCCATGGTCCGCGCGGATACGGTTTCGGCTTGCGATGTGGTGGTGGGTGCAAGCGTGTACAGCAGTTGTAGCGTCTCGACTCCACGTACGACTTCGCTCGCGTTCACCGCAACAAGGGCATCGCCACTGTTGCGTGACAAGGATCGGCACATGAGTCGCGGAGCCTGCTCGGCGTCAGTGCTGACGGAGATGAACAGCAACATGCTTCCCAAGCGCGGATCGGCTTCCGTTCCAGCACGCTCTCGTACGCCGTAGTTGTCGCAGTCCAGCGTGGCGCCGTCAGATTCGTCGGGGGTTGGTGACAGGTGGTTGCGGCCCGAGAAGCGGACGAGCAATGCGTCACTGTGTTGTACTCCGTGCGGACCGCATTCCAGTTCGACAGTTTTCTTTGGCTGGCCGCAGTCGTCCGCTCCGACAAGTGACAATGGCGCTGTTGCCTCCGCCCAGCGACGGACGGCGGAAGCGGTGGGCGTGTCAGTAATCCACCCCGCTTGGCGTACCGCCTTGCCAATCAACTCCAATGCACGCATTCCGCGATCCTCAATGAGGGCTTCGTCGGCCAACCGCTGGTAACGTGCCCGGGCGATCAGCATTAATTGCAATGCGATTGCCAACACCATCAAGGCGATGACCATGCCGACCAACAGTTCGACCAGCGACGCGCCTCGCGTATGCCGTGGGAGCGGGCGCGGCATCTCAGCGGGTTTCCATCTGGTTGGTTTGAGCGCGGGCCTCAGCTGCTAACGCGCGGGCGGCTTGGCTGGAGGCCTCTAGATAATCGAGCGCGCGGAACATGGCTGCAGCGGCCAGGGAGAGGACGGCCAAGGCCACAAGGGCCTCGAGCAGGATGACGCCGTGTTGGTGGGTAACGTGCGGGCGGACAGGCATGATCGGCTGGTACTGGTCAGCCGTTCAAGTTAGTGCGAAGTGGGCCGTATAACTGTCATATCTCGTCAATACCCTCTCGAGAATTGAGCGTCCGGGATTCCGTGATGTGGCGGATCGTTGGTTTTTCGCCAACATGCGCCTTCCCAATCTTGCGGTTGAAGGAGGGGGTTGTTGACACTTTTTGACTAATTCCCCACTATTCCGGGGTTGCATCTGCCTAGGCGTTTTTGGCCAGCAGATGGCGCGTTCACGGGGGTCGGACGCGAGCCAGCGTAGAAGAACTCAAATCAGTTTCGAATCGGCAGCGCGCGAAATCGATTGCGTCGTGACTGCCGCATAAAACAATAGTCGGGGGTTCGAGTCATGCTTAACGGGATTTCGCCCATTGGGCGATGCGGGTTTCTAGTCAGCCGTTTCCTAGACTGATATGGCGGCAGCGGTCCGCAATCACCTTACCGCGCATCAATTTCAATCGTCACGCAACCGTTGGTCTCAATGCCGACGGACGCGGCGTGGCGAAGTCGTTGGCGTTCGCGCTGACAACGTGTCGTGTCACAGCCAAATTGATACAGATATGTCGTACCCGAATGGGGAAAGCGGCGTGCGGGGGCGCGCCGGTTGCATTCGTTCGAACCGCATCCGAGGCATCTCGCTGGTTGAACTGATGGTGACGCTGGCGATCGTAGCGGTTCTTGCGGTAATCGCGACACCATCGTATGTCGGGCTGACACAGCGGACGCGGTTGCAGGCCGAAGCCAATTCTCTGGTGAATGATCTGCAATTCGCCCGCAGCGAGGCGATCAAGCGTGGACAGCCGGTGAGCCTTTGTCCGTCATCCAACGGCACCGCATGCAACACGACCAATACGAGTAATTGGGAAGTTGGCTGGATCGTCTTCAATGATGTCAACGGCTCAGGTACGACGGATTCCACCAACGATGTACCGCTGCGTGTGCGTGCCGCTCTTCCGAGCGGCGATACGTTTAGGCCGAGTCCGGCGGCTTCAGCGGTGACATATAACCGCGATGGCTTCGCGACCAATTTGACCAATGGCACCGTCACGATGACGTTGCATACCGCGGCGCCTGTGAATGACAGTGCGACCCGTTGCGTGGCGATCAACATTGTCGGTCGGCAAGTCGTACAGACGAAGGGGTCCGGCTCATGCAACTGAGTATGAAGCGCCGTGAAGCCGCCGGTTTTTCGTTGATTGAGGCGCTTATCACGATGGTGGTGGTCGGCGTAGGCCTGTTGGGTTTGGCGAAAATTCAGGCGGCGGCAGTGGGCAATACGCAGATCTCGCGCGTACGTTCGCTCGTGGCGCTGCAGACCGAAAGCCTGGCAGCGGCAATGCACGGAAATAGCGCTTTCTGGGCTGCAGGAGGTACCGCCCCGGCGACGTTTAGTGTGACGGGCACGACTATCACAGACAGTTCGAATGTGTTGAACCAGACCCTGACCGCGGGCGCTTGCCTTTCGGGGAAGTCCTGCACCCCGGCTCAATTGGCTGCTTACGATGTCCAGCAATGGGCCAGCACGATGAACGCGAACTTCCCAGGCTATTCGGCCACGGTCAACTGCACGACGGCAACAGGTGTGCCAGTGAGCTGCAATATCACGGTGAGCTGGAATGAAAAGTACGTCGCGGTCAACAGCACAACGGCAGCGTCTGGGGTGGTCACGGCGTCCACCCAGAGCTTTACGGTCTACGTCCAGCCATGAGCGCCAATTCGATGACTCACCGGATGCGACCGGCTCGCAACCAGGGCGGTACAAGCCTAGTCGAGATATTGATCGCCATGGTCATCGCGCTGTTCATCATGACTGGCGTGGTGGTTGTATTCGTGAACATGCAGAAGAGCTTCACGAGCCAGGATCAGCTTGCGCAGTTACAAGACAATGAGCGACTGGCGCTGACCATCTTTACCAATGTTGTACAGCAGGCGGGGTATTTCCCCAACCCGACAGTCAACACGGCCCTATCGGCATTCCCGGCGAATGGCTCGCTGGCCGCCGGCCAGGTGATTTCAGGTACGTCGGGTGCCACTGCAGGTACCGATACGGTAACAACGCAGTTTGCGACTGCCAGCGGCGACGGCACCATGAACTGCTTGGGCCAGACCAACACGAGCGGCGCTCAGCAGGTCTACATCAACACGTTGTCCGTCAATGCCAACAACGAACTGCAATGCGCGATGACGCTTGTGTCCAGCGGTGTAACGACCACGGTACCGCTGGTGAGTGGGGTCACCGGACTGAGCGTACTGTATGGCACCGATACCAACACCAACGGCTATGACGATTCTTATCTGACTGCCGCACAGGTGGCGGCGTCCGGCTATTGGTCGCAAGTCCATACCGTTCAGGTCAAGCTCACTTTTTCGACACAGTTTGGTAACCAAGTTGGGCAGGCGCAGAGCACAACGTGGGTGCAGAACATCAGCCTGAAGAATCAGTCATGAGCACCACCATGCGTTTTCCCAAGCTGCCAAATCGCGCCGACCGCGGGTACACCCTCGTTGTTGGACTGCTGCTGTTGGTGGTTCTCACGCTGTTTGCTATTGGCATGTTTCGTAGCTTTGGCTTGCAAGAGAAGATTGCGGCCAATACGCGCGATAAGCAGCGTGCCCTTGAGGCAGCACAGAGCGCCCTTCAGTACGGCGAATGGTGGCTGGGGCAGGGCAACGGCTCGAGTGGCATCGCGTGCTCGGGTGTAAACAACGGCAACACGCTTGCGAATATGCGGGTGTGCAACACCGCTCTGGCGTCTCCTTCCACTTTGCCGTGGGGCGTTGGTTCAACCTATCTGCCGCCTTCCATGACGGCGAATGGCGGGGGAGGCATGGCCGGTGCGAGCTCTCCGGCGGGGGATATCAACTACGCAGGTGTCCCAGGCTTGTACATCAACTACATCGGTATGAGCCCGAACGGGCTCGCACAGCTTTACCAAGTCACCGCCTATGGCTTTGGCGGTGATGCGACGACAGCAGCAGTGGTGCAGAGCACCTATCGCATCAGTTCTGGCGCCAAAGATCTGGGACAACAGTGATGAAAACAATTCAACGGGTGGGTTTGCTGGCAACCGCTGCGCTGCTGCCGGGGGTTGCCAGGGCGCAGTTGGTGATCAGCGACACGTTGACGGGCGCCTCGTCTTCGTATAATTGGAAGGCCCTTAATGGTGCCTGCCTGACTGCGGGCAATGGCAGCGGCACAATTCCGGCGTGTTCGGGTCTCAGCTATTACAGTGGTACGACCCTGGTGGGCGGTGTCACTGGTACGCTCCCGGATGCAGTAGGTTCGGGCGCTCTACGTTTGACCAACGGTGATACGACTGCCAACGGTAGCAACGGTAACAACCAGACGGGTGCCGTGGTCTCTAACTTCACCTTCCCGACCAATCAAGGTCTTCAGGTGACGTTCACTACGGTGACCTACGGCGGTAACGCTTACAACAATGCCGCAGGCCAAGCGTCTGGGGCGGACGGTATCAGCTTTTTTCTCGCCGACGGCTCAAAACCGGCGACAGTCGGTGCGCTGGGGGGGAGTCTCGGTTACAGCTGTTCCAACGGCAACCCCACGTACGACGGTGTACAGGGTGGTTATATCGGCCTGGGGATCGACGAGTTTGGCAACTTTTCGAACGCCGGGGACAACACGAACTCTGGTGTCGGCGCGATCCCCAATCGCATCAGCTTGCGAGGCGCGGGCAATACCAACTGGGCGAACCTGTCGGCGACTTACCCCAAGTACTATCCTTCCGGCCTAAATGCGACGTCGCAGATGAGCGCCGTGCAAAAAACCTGTGCTGCAGGCAATCTCTATAACTTTAGTGGCACGACGCAGACAGACTCGACCGGCGCCAGCATCAAAAATGGCGCTAAAACCAACGACAAGCTGACCTACAACTACAACTACATTTCGGGCGATACGCTTGGCAGCAACGTGACCCTGTACAGCCAGGAGGCTGCTGGGAAAAACTCGGCCGGCGGAAGCAAGGCGGTGCGCGGGAACGCGACGCCCATCACCTACGCGCTGAGCATCACGCAAGACGGTCTGCTGAGCCTCTCATATAGCGTGAATGGCGGCACGGCCCAGCCTGTGATCACAAACCAGAGCATTACCGCGTCGAATGGGCCGTTGCCTGCGTCATTCCGCTTCGGCTTCTCAGCCGGTACGGGCGGGGGCAGCAACGTGCACGAAATTACTTGTTTCAAGGCTGCGCCAGTCGGGCAGGCGAACAGTTCGGCGGGTACCAACGTGCAGCAATCGGCTCGCGTGGAGGCTGGGACGCAGGTGTATCTGGCCTACTACCATCCGACGAACTGGTGGGGGGAGCTGACCGCGCAGAACCTAGTGATGGACCCGACCACGGGCATTGTCTCCATCGCGACCAATGCCAACTGGAATGCCAGTTGCACCCTGACCGGCGGGGCATGCCCGGCTATCAGCTCTACGTCGACTGTGACGGCGCAGGCCCCGTCAGCGCGGAACATTTTGACGTGGAATGGCACCAGCGGCATTCCGTTCCAATGGTCAAACCTTACGTCTGCGCAAAAGTCTGCGTTAGACAGCGCCTCAGCCAGTGGTGCAAGCAGCCCTCGCCAGGCTTATTTGCGCGGTGATCGCACCAATGAAGTCGCCAATGGTGGGTCATTCCGCTCCCGTACTGGCGTGATGGGCGACATTATGAATTCCAGCCCGACCTGGGTCGGTGCGCCATCGGCACCGTATACCGGGCCTTGGGTGGATTCTCTTTACTCGTCGGCAACACCGTCCGAACCTGCCGGTAGCTATGCCGTCTTCAAGACCAATAATGCTCAGCGTGCCAATGTTGTGTACGTGGGCGCCAATGACGGCATGCTGCATGGTTTCCGTGCTGGGGGCTACGATGCCAACGGCAAGTTCACCACGGCGACGACACCGAACGACGGGAAGGAAGTTCTTGCCTACATGCCGGCGGCGGCCCTGAACACCATCTACAACACCAACGGCAAACTGGATTTCAGCTCCCCGTCGTATGCCCACAATCTGTATGTGGATGCGACTCCCGGTACAGGCGAGCTTTACTACAACAATGCCTGGCATACGTGGCTGGTCGGTGGGCTGGGTGGTGGTGGCAATGCCGCCGGGGCGATTGCGGACAACACGAGCGTAGGCACGGGCGCTCTTTATGCCCTTGATATCACTAATCCCGCGAACTTTAGTGAGAGCAACGCCAGCTCGCTGGTTATCGGCGAATGGTCGTCCGCCAACCTCAAGTGCACCAACGTCGCCGGTTGTGCCAGCTATCTTGGTAACACCTACGGGACCCCAGTGATCCGGCGTCTCCACAATGGCAATTGGGCGGTGCTGTTCGGAAATGGTTTGAATAGCTCGAGCGGTGGCGCAGGTCTGTACATCATGCTGGTGGCAAGCGATGGAACCACATCCTTCTACTACCTCGACACTGGCTACGGTCCGAGCAAGGACCCCCTGAAAGCGAACAACAAGAACGGCATCGCCTATGTAACGCCAGCGGATCTTGATGGCGACCACATTACCGACTACGTGTACGCAGGCGATGCGTTCGGCAACGTCTGGCGTTTCGATCTGACGTCGCAAAATCCTGCATCGTGGAGCGTTTCCAGCGCGCCGCTGTTCTCAACGCCGGCCGGTCAACCGATTACCAGCAAGGTGGCGGTCGCCGCCATCCCGGGTAGCGGCACGGGCGCGCCGCGTGTGCTCGTCAGCTTCGGCACGGGTCAGGCTTTCCCCGTAACGCAGACCAGCGCTGCCGCCTATTCCAGCAACACTGCGCAGTCTCTGTATGGTGTCTGGGACTGGAACATGAACGCTTGGAACGCGATCGCACCGGCGGCTGCGGTTTATGCAACTCTGACGGGCCCGCAGACAGTGACTGCGTCGACTCTGCAGACGCAGAGCATTACGAACACCTCGGTCAGCTCGGGCACGACGCCGTCGTACCGGACTGTGAGCAACAACAAGGTGTGCTGGGTGGGTTCGACAACGTGTGGCACCAGCAGTACTGCCAATACCCAGTTCGGCTGGAAGCTCGCGTTGCCAAGCACCACCACGGGCTCTGGTTCGAGCGCGGTCACCAACTATGAGCAGGTGGTTTATAACCCAACGCTGGCCTATGGCATGTTCATCGTCAACACTACGGTGCCAGGAACCCAACAGGTTTTGTCCTGTACCTCGACGCCTGCGTCTGGCTACACCATGGCGATCTCTGTCGCATCGGGTGGGGCGGGCACTGCCTCGTTCTTCGGTGACAACAACAATAACTTCCCGACTCTCAACGGCGGCATTGTCAGCGGTATCGGTTTGAGTGGTACCGGCACACCGTCTATCGTGACCGCCAACAAGCTGCCGTATCTGGTGCAGCAAACTGTGAGCGGAACAGGTACTGTGAACCAGATCAACCCGAGCGCAGCTGGTGTCGGCTCGCGCATGACTTGGACCAAGCTACGCTAATGATGAGCCGAAATGCAACGTCTGCCCTGTCGCGTAGCGAAGGCGGTTTCTCACTGATGGAATTGATGATCACGGTAGCGATCATCGCCATCCTGGCCCGTATTGCCTATCCGTCGTACCAGCAATACATCCTCAAATCGCACCGGGCAGACGCGAAGACCGCACTGCTGGATTTGGCAGTGCGTCAGGAGCGGTTTTTTACGCTGCAGAATAACTACGCTGCGTCACCCGCTTCACTCGGCTATGCGGCGGCGAGTTTTCCGTTCGCCATTCAGTCTGGCACGCAGTCGTACTATCAGCTCAATGTTGCGGTAACGGGCACGGCCGGCGCGAGTGGTGCTGCAGCGCCCGGCTATTCCGCTTCCGCTGTTCCGGTCAGTCCGCAGACGGCCGATGCGTGTGGGACATACACCATCAACCAACTCGGCGTGCAAGGCAACGCCAACATGGCTGCGGGTACCACGTCAGCACAGTGTTGGTAACAGAAAACAAGAAAGGGCCCATCTGGGCCCTTTTCTATTTCCGCACATTCGTCGCCGCAACCTCATCCAACACGTCCCGAAACTCTGCCAGATCCTCAAAACTCCGATACACCGACGCAAACCGGATGTACCCGATCTTGTCCAGCCGCTTGAGTTCGCGCATCACGAGCTCGCCCACGCGGTCACTGCCGATTTCCTTCTCGCCGTGGCTGAGGAGTTTTTCTTCGATGCGGGCGATGGCCTCGTCGATGGCCTCGGCGGATACGGGGCGCTTGCGCAGCGCCAGCCGCATGGAATCCTTGACCTTGTTGCGGTCATAGTCGACGCGGCTGCCGTTCTTTTTGACGACGGCCGGAAAGAACAGCTCGATACGTTCGTAGGTCGTGAAGCGGCGGTCGCAGGATTCGCAACGACGGCGGCGGCGCACGGTGTCGCCTTCTTCCGACATGCGGGTATCAATCACCTGGGTGGCCGCGTGGCCGCAAAAGGGGCATTTCATGCCGGTGGTCTCCTCGGCAACCTCAAAGAACGCACTGCGCTAAAAGAACAACGCCGCGATGGCCTGGGCAGGCGCATCGCGGCAGGGTACTACGTGGCCGGAAGATCCGGCCATCGGCGGATGCCTTAGGCGTAGACCGGGAACTGCTTGGTCAGCTCGGCCACCTTGGCGCGCACGGCGGCGATGTTCGCTTCGTCGTGCGGATTGTCCAGCACATCGGCGATCAGGTGGGCGACCTTCACGGCCTCCGCTTCCTTAAAGCCACGCGTGGTCATGGCCGGCGAACCCAGGCGCACGCCCGACGTCACGAACGGCTTTTCCGGGTCATTCGGAATCGCGTTCTTATTGACGGTGATGTGTGCGTCACCCAGCACCTTCTCAGCTTCCTTACCGGTGATTTTCTTGGCGCGCAGATCGACCAGCATCACGTGGCTTTCGGTGCGGCCCGACACGATACGCAGGCCACGGGCCATCAGCGTTTCGGCCATGGCGGCAGCGTTTTTCACGACCTGTTGCTGATAAGCCTTGAACTCCGGCGACAGGGCTTCCTTGAACGCCACTGCCTTGCCGGCGATCACGTGCATCAGCGGGCCGCCCTGGATACCCGGGAAGATCGCCGAGTTGATGGCCTTTTCGTGTTCAGCCCTCATCAGGATCACGCCGCCGCGCGGGCCGCGCAGGCTCTTGTGCGTGGTCGTCGTGACAAAGTCTGCGTGCGGCACCGGGTTCGGGTACACACCAGCGGCGATCAGGCCGGCGTAGTGCGCCATGTCCACCATGAAGTACGCGCCGATCGACTTGGCGATCTTGCCGATGCGCTCGAAATCGATGCGCAGCGCAAATGCCGATGCGCCCGCGATGATCAGCTTCGGCTTCTTCTCTTGCGCCAGGGCTTCGAGCGCGTCGTAATCGATGTCTTCCTGCGCGTTCAGGCCGTAGCTCACAACGTTGAACCACTTGCCGCTCATGTTGAGCGCCATGCCGTGCGTCAGGTGGCCGCCTTCGGCCAGGCTCATGCCCATGATCGTGTCGCCCGGCTTGAGCACGGCGAAGAACACGCCCTGGTTGGCCT
>Ga0209759_1001373_pt1 | contig 14064 bp, 13 predicted proteins | sample AraplaCL_Col_mMS_FD_184261 | JGI IMG/M metagenome (GOLD analysis project Ga0209759, IMG submission 184261) | Arabidopsis root microbial communities from the University of North Carolina, USA - plate scrape CL_Col_mMS (SPAdes) (version 2) | ecosystem: Host-associated > Plants > Roots >...
CGGGTGAACTGCTCGCCCCGCCGCCCACGCGCGACGTCGCGCGCTGGCTCACCGAACATCTGCACGACCACTACGGCCTGTACGGCGAGGACCTGGGCGTGCGCACGGCCCGCAAGCACATCGGCTGGGCCGTGCACGCGCTGCCGGGAGGGCCGGAGTTCCGCGCGGTGATGAACACGCATGCCGACTGCAAGACGCAGATGGCCGGCGTGACGGACTACTTCGACCGGCTGGCCGATCGCTACAAGCTCTGGCCCGCCGCGAACGAAGATCTGCTTGAACAAGAAGCGTAAAACAAGATTGCCATGAGCAAAAAACAGATCGAAGCCTGCGTCCGGGAGACGCTGGAACAGTACTTCAAGGACCTGCGCGGCGTCGAGCCGCACTCGATGCACGAGATGTTCCTCAGCACGGTGGAAAAGCCGTTGCTGGACGTCGTGCTGCGCCACGCCGACGGCAACCAGAGCAAGGCCGCCGAGTGGCTGGGCATCAATCGCAACACCTTGCGCCGCAAGCTGCTCGAACACAAGCTCGTCGACCAGTGACGGGCACACGCCCGGCCATTTCAAGAATCTCCCCTTCCAAGACCCGCACCATGTCCCTCACCGCCCTGCTCTCCGTGTCCGACAAGACCGGCATCGTCGACTTCGCCCGCTCCTTGCATGCCAGCGGCGTGAAGCTGCTGTCCACCGGGGGGACGGCCAAGCTGCTGGCCGACAATGGCCTGCCCGTGACCGAGGTCTCGGAGATCACCGGCTTTCCCGAGATGCTCGACGGCCGCGTGAAGACGCTGCACCCGCGCGTGCACGGCGGCCTGCTGGCCCGCCGCGACGTGCCCGAGCACATGGCCGCGCTCAAGGAGCACGGCATCGGCACCATCGACTTGGCTGTCATCAACCTCTACCCGTTCGCCAAGGCCACCGCCAACCCGAACTGCACGCTGGAGGACGCGATCGAGAACATCGACATCGGCGGCCCCGCCATGCTGCGCGCCGCGGCCAAGAACTGGCAGGACGTCGCGGTCGTCATCGACCCGGCCGACTATCCGCAAGTGCTGTCCGAACTCAATTCCCCGGAGGGGCTTCGGAAGAAGACCAAGTTCGCACTCGCCAAGAAGGTGTTCGCGCACACCGCCGCCTACGACGGCATGATCACCAACTACCTGAGCGCGCTCGAAGACGGCGCCGAGGGCCACGGCCACGCCGTGCCCAAGCGCGGCGACTACCCCGCCACCTTCACGCTGCAGCTGACCAAGGTGCAGGACATGCGCTACGGCGAGAACCCGCACCAGAGCGCCGCGTTCTACCGCGACGCGCAGCCCGCGCCGGGCACACTGGCCGGCTGGCACCAGCTGCAGGGCAAGGAACTGTCGTTCAACAACATCGCCGACTCCGACGCGGCGTGGGAATGCGTCAAGACCTTCGACGTGCCGGCCTGCGTGATCGTCAAGCACGCCAACCCGTGCGGCGTGGCCATCGGCGCCAGCGCGGCCGAGGCCTATTCCAAGGCCTTCAAGACGGATCCGACGTCGGCCTTCGGCGGCATCATCGCCTTCAACCGCACCCTGGACGCCGCCGCGGCCGAGGCCGTGGTGCGCCAGTTCGTCGAGGTCGTGATCGCCCCGTCGGTCACGCCCGAGGCGCGCACGATCTTCGCGGCCAAGCAGAACGTGCGCGTGCTCGAGGTCGCCCTGCCCGAGGGCGCTTCCACCATGAACGCGGTCGACTTCAAGCGCGTCGGGGGCGGTGTGCTGGTGCAATCGACGGACTCGCGCAACGTCGCCCAGTCCGAACTGCGCGTCGTCACCAAGGTGCAGCCGACGCCAGCGCAGATGGTCGACCTGATGTTCGCGTGGAAGGTGGCCAAGTTCGTCAAGAGCAACGCCATCGTGTTCTGCGCCGACGGCATGACGATGGGCGTGGGCGCGGGCCAGATGAGCCGCATCGATTCGGCCCGCATCGCCGGCATCAAGGCCGAGAACGCGGGCCTCTCGCTCAAGGGCACGGCCGTCGCCAGCGACGCGTTCTTCCCGTTCCGCGACGGCCTGGACGTGGTGTGCGACGCCGGCGCCACCTGCGTCATCCAGCCGGGCGGCTCGATGCGCGACGAGGAAGTGATCAACGCCGCCGACGAGCGCGGCATCGCGATGGTGCTGACGGGCACGCGCCACTTCCGTCACTGATCTTCCGTTTGCCTCGACGAAGGGCCCGCGAACGGCGTTCGCGGGCCTTTTTTCATGGCCTGCGTCCTGCTGCGCCGTCATCCTGCGACTGCGCGCGGGACGACACTTGCTTCCGGCGTCCTCGTCGCGGCAGGGAACCAGCGACATGCAACCAATTGCGTATTGCGTAATGGTCCGATACGACCTCTAAGACGCAACGCAGGCAGGTCGAAGTAGTGGACACCCACCGGGGTATATGGGAGTCCAACATGAAACGCCGTTCATTGCTGCTTGCCTGTGGTTCTCTGGCAGGGACGCTGTCCTCGCCCATCGTGCGGGCGGCCACGTCCGGCCCGCGCGTGATCCGATTCGGACAGTCCGCTGCCCTCACGGGTATCCAGGCGGTCTACGGCCGCGACGTCCAGAACGGGATCGCCGCCGCGTTCGCCGCGGCCAATGCCAACGAAGGCTCGACCGGGGTGCGCTTCGAACTCATGACGCTGGACGACGGCGGCGTGCGCGTCAAGTGCATGGCCAACGCGCTGCAGCTCAACGAATCCGGGGTCTCGGCCCTCATCGGCTTTACCAACGGCGTCGCGGCCGAGGCCTGCGTGCCGATGCTCGAGGACACCCAGCTGGCCATGCTGGGCACGGCCAGCGGCAGCATGGGCTTGCGTTCGCAGGGCACCAAGAGCGTGTTCAACGTGCGGGCCGGCTATGACGCCGAGTTCTCGCGCATCGTGAACTACCTGCGCGATGTCGGCATGCAGCGCGTCGCGCTCGTGCGCCTGAGCGATACCCCCCAGGTCAACCGGGACGCGATGGACGCCGCGCTGGCGGCCGCCTCGATGGCCCCCAAGGCGTCCGTCAACGTCGACCGGCATGCCACCGACTTCACCGCCGTGTCCAACGAGCTGCTGGCGGCGCGGCCGGACTGCGTGCTGCTGGTCGCGAACGCGGGGCCCGCCGCGGCCATCATCTCGCAGATGTCGCAGGCCAAATACCCCGGGCTGTTCTACGCCTCGTCGTACGCCGGCCAGGATCTGCTGGACACGCTGACGGCGCGCCACCAGAGCTGCGTCATGAGCGTGGTCGTGCCCCGGCCTTCCGCCATGGGCGTCAACGTGGTGGCGAACTGCCGCCGCGACCTGGCCTTGCTGCGCAACAACGCGCGCATCGGCATCACCACGCTGGAGGGCTACATCGCCGGGCGCACCGCCGTCGAGGCCGGCTTGCTCGCGGCCCGCTCGGGCAACCTGAGTCGCGGCCGGGTCAAGGAAGCGCTGCTCGGACTGCGCAGCGACCTGGGTGGCTACAAGGTGGAGTTCGCCGGCTCGACCCAAGGGTCGCACTACGTCGACCTGGTCACTCTCGACAAGTACGGCCGCGTCATGGGCTGAGCCCGTGGGCCGGCGTGCTGCGCACGTCGCGTCGGGCACCGGGGCGAACGGTCACGATTGACAGAGGGAGCTGAGGTGAAGAAGTCCCGCATCGGCATCATCGGGGTGGGCTCGCGCGGCCTGACCTTGCTGGAACGCATCGTGGCGAGCGAGCGGCAGCGGCCCTCCGGCCAGATCGAGATCCTGCTGTTCGATCCCAATCCGCCCGGGGCCGGCTGTCACGATCCCCTGCAATCGGATCTGCACCTGGTCAATACCGTCGCCGGGCAGCTGACCGTGTTCGCGGACGCGTCGGTGACCGGCGCCGGGCCGGTGGTGGACGGGCCGTCGTTCCAACAGTGGCTCAACCAGCAGAGCGACATCGGCGCCGGCAACCTCCTCGCCGGCGCACGCGCGTCGCAGGACGGCTACTACCCGCGCGGCCTGTTCGGGCGATACCTCCAGTGGGCATTCCGCTATGTCTGCGCGCTGGCGCCCCCGCACGTCAGGATCATCCTCGAGGCCTGCGAAGTGCTTCGCGCACATCGGGACGACGACGCCTGGCTGCTCGAGACGGCCGCGGCGACGATGCGCGTCGACTATCTGTTTCTCACCACGGGCCACACCAAACCACTGCGCCGCGGCGTGCCGGAGTCTTCTCGCGCCGGCTGCCGGACGCGGGTCGTCGATGACCCCTATCCGGTCCAGCGCCACCTGGCGGGGGTCGAGTCGGGCATGACGGTGGCCATCGAGGGCATGGGCCTGACCAGCTTCGACCTGATCGCCGAGTTGACACTCGGCCGCGGCGGACGCTTCGTCACCGGCGCCGGCGGCGACAAGCAGTACATCCGGTCCGGCCGCGAGCCGCGCATCATCGCCTTCTCGCGATCGGGTCTGCCCTTGAGCGCGCGTGCGGTCAATCAGAAAGGCATCTCGAACCAGTATCGCGCGCGTTTCCTGCTGCTGGAGCACGTGCGCGCTTTGCGTCGCGAGCGCCAGCTCGACTTCACCTGCGACGTGCTGCCGCTGCTCGTGGCCGACATGGAATACGCGTACTACGAGGCGTACCTGCGCGAACGCGGCGACGCGGCCGGAGCGATTGCGTTCTGCGAAAGCTTCGTGGCCGGCGACGAGGGCCAACGCCGGCAGCTGATCGAATGCGCCATTCCCGAGCCGGACCGCTTCTCGTGGCGGCGCCTGGTGGCGCCGGTTCCGGCCCATTCGCTGCAAAGCAGGCACACGTTCGGCCGCTGGTTGAGGGAGCATCTGCGCGAGGACGTGCGCGAAGCGCGCAAGGGCAACCGCGGCAGCCCACTCAAGGCCGCCTGCGACGTCCTGCGCGATGTGCGCGACAACCTGCGCGCGGCGATCGAGTTCGGCGGGCTGACGCCAGCCTCGCATCGCTGGGTGCTCACCGAGTTCATGCCGGTGATGAACCGCCTGGCCGTGGGCCCGCCCGAATCGCGCGTGAGCGAGTTGCTGGCGCTGGTGGAGGCTGGCGTGGTCGAGGCCGACTTCGGTCCCGGCGCGGCGTGCCGGACGCCCGCCGAAGGCGGCCTGATGCGCATGGCGGCCAACGGGTGGCCGGATCACTCGGTCGAGGTGGACGTGCTGGTCAAGGCCCGGATCTCGATGCACAGTCCGCAGTACGACGCGTCGCCCTTGCTGCGCGGGCTGCTGGACGACGGTCACGCGCGCCTGTTCCGCAACGGCGACTTCCATGCCGGCGGCATCGAGATCGACCGCGGCCACAACTGGGTCGCCCGCAACGGCAGCATCGTTCGCAACGCCTGGGCGCTGGGCATTCCGACTGAAGGCGTCAAGTGGTGCACGTTCGTCGTGCCCAGGCCGGGTGTCAATTCGACCGCGCTCGGCGACGCCGGCCGCGCCGTGGCAGCGATGCTCGCGGACCTGCGGCGCGGCGGGGGCGAGCGCGAAACGCGCGAGCCGCTGCAGCTGCGCACCGAAGCCGAGGCCTCGGAATACGCATCGCTGTACGGGTCTCTTTGAGCGCGCCGATGATCGAGCGGGTCTTCAACCGGTTGAGCCTCGCGGGGCTCAGCGCGACCTTCGTCGGCAACGGCATCGGTCGCTTCGCTTTCGTGGCCTTGATGCCGGCCCTGATCCAGTCGGGCTGGTACAGCCAGGTCGATGCGTCCTGGCTCGGCGTCGCGACGCTGGTGGGCTACGTGGCCGGCGCGGCCGTCTCGAACGCCCTAGCCGCCCGGTTCCCGTGCGCCTGGCTGCTGCGCGCCTCCATGCTGGTCTGCGCGCTGAGCTTTCTTGCCTGCGCGATGCAAGGCCCGGGGCTGGCGTGGGCCTATGCCTGGCGCAGCGCGGCCGGCGCGGCCGGCGCCATCCTGATGGTGCTGCCGGCGCCGGTGGTCCTGGCGCGCCATGAGGCATCGATTCGTGCCCGCGCGAGCGGCGTCGTGTTCTCGGGGATCGGTCTCGGCGCCGCGGCGTCGGGGGTCCTGGTTCCCTTTCTCATGGGCGCAGGCGCCGCGCTGCCGCTTCTTCACCTGCAGGGCCTGACGAGCGCCTGGCTGGGCCTGGGCGCCATTTGCCTGGGGCTGACCGTCCTGTCCTGGCACGCCTGGCCGGTCGAGACGCCGCCGGCACCCGGTTCGGCCGACAGCCCGCCGCTGCCCGCCGACCTGCAGCCGGCCGTCCTGCTCATCCTGCTTGCGCATGGACTGAACGCGGTGGGCTACCTGGCGCACACGCTGTTCCTGCCCGACTACGTGGTGCGGGAGCTGGGGATGCCGCTGGCCACCGGCGGCTTCTTCTGGTCGATGTTCGGCCTGGGCGCGGCCATCGGCCCGATGCTGGCCGGATCGCTCGCCGACGTCTTCGGCCTGAAGCGAAGCCTGGTCGCCGGTCTCGTGTTGAAGGCTCTCGGCGCGATCCTTCCCGTCTGGAGCAGCAGTCCGGCCGCGTTGCTGGTGTCCGCGGTCCTGATGGGGATCTGCACGCCGGGCATCGTGGCGCTCGTGTCCGCCTATGCGCTGGAACGCGTCGGCCCGCTGCATCACCGCAAGGCCTGGGCCATGGCCACCTCCAGCTTCGCCGTCGCGCAGGCCGGCGGCGGCGCACTGATGGCCATCGCCGCAACCCGGCTTCAGTCATACCACGCGTTGTTCTGCGCCAGTGCCACCGCACTGCTCGCCTCGACGCTGTGCATCGCCCTTGTCAGGGAGCGTGCTTCCTGCGAGGAACGCCCCGCCAGCGCAGACCCCCTGCCCGCAGCCGCCACCGCGCCAAACCCATGATCAAAGCTTTCAACCTTGCCTCCCTGGTCTCGCTCGCCGCGCTGTGTCTCGGGTGCGCGAACGCAGGCGCGCAGATCCGCATCGGACAGACCTCCGGCTTCACGGGGCCGGTCGCGACCTCGGTGGCCGAGATCAACGTCGGCGCCAAGCTGTACCTGGATCACGTCAACGCGGAGGGCGGCATCGGCGGGCAGCCCATCGAGCTCGTGTCGCTCGACGACAAGAACCAGCCCGCCCTGACGGTGGAGAACGCGACCCGGCTCGTCGCCGACCCGAAGGTCGTCGCGCTGTTCCTGAACCGGGGAACGCCGCACACGCAAGCCCTCATGCCGCTGCTCGCGCAGGCGCACATCGTGCTGCTGGCGCCGTCCACCGGGGCCATGGCGCTGCATACGCCGGTCAATCCGTGGATCTTCAACGTCCGCGCGACCTACCAGGCGGAGACGGAGCGCCTGACGCGCCACCTGGGCATGACCCGGCTCGACAAGGTCGCCCTGTGCTACGTCGACGACAGTTTCGGCAACGACGCGCTGCAGGGTGCCTTGAAGGTCTTCAAGGAAGCCGGCACGAAGCCCGCGGTGTCGGAGGCGATCGACAAGGCCAAGCCGGACTACACCGCTTGCGTGCAGAAGATCGTGACCAACAGGCAGCTCGGCGCGGTGCTCATCGGCACGCCAGTCTCCGTGGCCGCGGGCGTCAAGGCCTTGCGCGCCGCGGGCTCCGGCGTGACGGTCGCCACCCTGTCGAACAACGCGGCCTCGGGGTTCATCAAGGAGCTCGGTCCCCAGGCCACCGGCGTGGTGGTGAGCCAGGTGTTCCCGTCGGAACGCAGCCTGGCCACGCCGATGATCGCCGAGGCGGCCAAGCTGGCGGCCGCCAGGAACATCAACCAGCTGACGCCGGCGATGGTCGAGGGCTACGCCGCCGCCAAGGTGCTGGTCATCGCCCTGAAGAAGGCGTCCGTGGAGGGCAAGGGCACGATTTCGCGGCAGGGTGTCAAGAAGGCGCTGGAATCCTTCAACCAGGTCGACATCGGCGGCGGGCTCGGCGGCGCCGGACTGAGCTACGGTCCGGCCGACCACTCCGGGCTCGAATACGTCGACCTGTCGTACATCGGCCCCGACGGCACCTTCCGCCGCTGAGCGGCCGCTCAGACGCCAAGCGCCTCCGCCGGCACGCGCGCCGGCGCCGGTGCCGCCGGTGCCAGCCCGAACAGCGGCCGCATCCAGCCCACGCGGCGAATGATCTCGAAGCTGAGCAAGCAGGTCGCGACGGTCGCCCCGATCAGCAGCGGGCCTTCGACGAGGGGACGCAGCCCGAGCGGCTTCATGAAGTGCGCGAGCAGCACGATGGCCGTCTGGTGCACGATGTAGAACGGGAAGATCGCCTCGGTGAGGTAGCGCCGCATGCGCGAGTCGGCCGGGTTCCACCGGCGGGCGAAGCCCAGCGCGGCGACGATGGCGCACCACTGATCGAGCGCGTAGAACAGGCGCTGGCCCTGGCGCAGCCATTGCGGCGGCGCGACCTCGGCGAAGTGCGAGAAGTACGCCGTCACCACGCCGTAGCCCACCAACGCCAGCACGAGCGCTGGCCAGCGCTGCCGGCCGATCTCGTCCCACACGCCGGTCTCGCGCGCCAGCAGCACGCCCAGCGCGAAGATGCTGAAGTAGTTGGCATGTTCGAACCAGTCGTCCACCAGCGCGTGGGTGTCGGGAAAGCGCGCCACCAGCGCGATGCGGATCGCGCCCAGCACGGCCACCGGCCACAGGATCAGGCCCGGCCCGCGCAGGCGCCGGGCGATGGCGGCGCCCGCACGGTCGATGTGCCGCTGCGGGATGGCCCACCACGCGAGCGCTGCGACCATCGTGTAGCACCACAGGTAGGCGACGAACCACAGGTGGTTCCACGTCGGCATGTGCAGGCAGTCCTCGCGGCAGAAGCCGCCATAGGCACTCGCATACAGCTTCAGGAAGTGCAGGTACCCGTCGCCGTATCCGACCGCCTCGGTCACCTCGGCCCAGGACTGCGGGGGCACGATCATCCACAGGCCCAGCGCCAGCGGGATCAGCAGCCGCTGCGTGCGCGAGCGCACGAAGCCTTTGGCGGACTTGGCATGGAGGAAGGCCGTCGCGCAGCCCGACACGAAGAACAGCAGGCTCAGCCGCCAGGGCGAGCTGAGCATCATCAGGGGCTCCAGCGCGTGCGACGCGAACGGCGACTTCACGTGCCAGCCCCACGTCACGTAGTACATGCCCACGTGGAACAGGATCAGCACGCCAAAGGCGAGGATGCGCACCCAGTCGAGGTCGATGCGGCGGTGGGAGGAGGCCATGGCGGGCGGCGCGAAGTGGAGTTGCCCTGATGGTCGCCGCGAGCGCGGTCGCCGGCCAGCGCCTTGGGGCGAGCCGCACCTCGCGCGGGGCGAGCGGCACGGTCAGCGGGCCAGCGCCGCGATCCACTCGTCGCGATAGCGGCGTGACAGCCGGATGCAGCGCCCCGACGCCAGCCGCAGCTGGGCGTCGCCGCTGCCCAGCGGCTCGAGCGCCAGCACGCGCGCGGGCTGCACGGCGCACGACCGGTGCACCCGCACGAAGCGCCGCGCCGCCGGGTGCGCGAGAAATGCGGCGAGCGTGGTGCGATCCAGCCAGCTTCCCGTCGCGGACTGCAGCTCGATGTAGTTGTCGGCCGCGCTGACGCATTCGATGTCGGCCAGCGGCACGCGCCGCATCTCGCCGCGATCGGCCACCAGCCAGTGGTCGGCCACCGGCTGCAGCGCGTGCAGCGCCGTCGTCAGGCGCTGGCGCTGCTGCGTGCGCTCGGGCGGCGCGAGGCGCGCGCGCAGGCGCGCGATGCACGCGGCCAGGCGCTCGCGCGTGTATGGCTTGAGCAGGTAGTCGACGGCGTTGAGGTCGAAGGCCTGCACGGCGTACTCGTCGTAGGCCGTCGTGAACGCCACCAGCACGTGCGGCGGCAGCGCCGCGGCGATCTCCAGCCCGCTGCGTCCGGGCATCTGGATGTCGAGCAGCACGGCGTCGATCGCCTCGCGCTGCGCTTCGACGAACGCCAGCGCGGCGGCCCCGTCGGTGGCCTCGCCCACGATGCGCAGGTCCGCATCGTCGGCCAGGAAGCGGCGTAGCTTGGCCAGCGCGGGCGCTTCGTCGTCGACCAGCAGCAGGTTCATGCGCCCGCCCCGGTGCGCGCGGGCAGCGTGACGCGCACGCGCGTGCGGCCGTCCTCGCGTTGCAGCGTGATGCCCGCCGCCTCGCCGTACAAGGTTGCCAGGCGCGCGCGGGCGTTGGCCAGCCCGGTGCCGCCCGCGTTGGGTTCGAGGGCGGCGTCGCCGGTGTCGACGATGTCGATGCGCAACTGGCCGTCGACGACGTCGGCGGCGACCTCCACCCGGGCCCCGGCGCTGCTGCGTGCCACGCCGTGCTTGACCGCGTTCTCGACCGGCGCCATCAGCAGCAGGGTCGGCACGACGCAGCGGCCGGCCGCGTCCGAGACCGCGACCTGCGCCCGCAGCCGCTCGCCGAAACGCTGCCGCATGATGGACAGGAAGGGCTCGACCCAGCGCATCTCCTGGGCCAGCGTGTGCTCGGCGACCTCGCTCGCACGCATCGACTGGCGCAGCAGGTCGGCCAGCTCCGCCAGGATGCGGTCTGCACGCTCGACGTCCTCGTGCATCACCGACGAGATCAGGTTCAGCGTGTTGAACAGGAAGTGCGGCTGGATCTGCTCCTGCAGCCGCGCCAGCCGCGCCTGGGCCAGGTGCGCGTTCAGGCGCTCGACCTCGGCGGCCTGGCGCTGCTCGCGTTGAAACGATCGCCAGCCCATCGCCAGGCCCAGCACCAGCGCATACGAGACGACGTCCTTGGCGCTCTCGTAGCTCAGCACGCTGCGCAGGTCGCCCGGATCGTAGGGTATGTGGGCCAGCCCGTAAACGGCGTAACGCATCCCGAACATCAGGATCGAGTGCAGTGGCGCGAAGACGAACACACCGGCCAAGTAGGCAGCGATGCGCGCAGGCCATCGAAGATGCTTGGACAGGACCCAGTCGTTGAAGCGATAGACGGCCACTGCCAGCACGCCGCTGGCCAGGGCGCCCGATATCTCCCAGAGAAACGGCTCCCACGGGTGCATGCCGCCGCCGCGCATGTAGTGCTGCCACTCCGCGAGCGAGAAGAACAGGCCCACGCCGAGCCAGAAGGCGGCATAGGCCAGCCAGGGAAGGAGGCGCGCACGAGGGCTCATCCTCCACATTCTGCCGACGAATCGTGCAGGCCCCGTCCATCTACACTGCCGGCATGAACAAAGCCGACGCATTGGGCTTCGTGCTGGCGGCCGTGGCACGGCTGATCACCGGCGCGCAAGGCCATTGGAAGGGCGTGCCGCCGAAGGCGGAGCAGCGCATCTATTTCGCCAACCACCAGAGCCACCTGGACTGGGTGCTGATCTGGGCCACGCTGCCCGCCGACCTGCGCGTGCAGACGCGCCCGATCGCCGCCGCCGACTACTGGACGAAGACGCCGCTCAAGCACTGGATCACGCGCGAGGTGTTCCGCGCGGTGTACGTCGAGCGCGAGCGCAAGGAGGGCGGCCCCGATCCGCTGGCGCCGCTGGTGGCCGCGCTCGAACAGGGCGACTCGCTGGTCATCTTTCCCGAGGGCACGCGCAGCAACCTCGGGCTGCCGCAGGCGTTCAAGAGCGGCCTGTTCCACCTGGCCAGGCAGTTTCCCAACGCGCAGCTGATCCCGTGCTGGATCGACAACGTGCAGCGCGTGATGCCCAAGGGCGAAGTGGTGCCGGTGCCCATCCTCTGCACCGTCACCTTCGGTGCGCCGTGCAATCTCGCACCCGACGAGACCAAGGCCTCGTTCCTGGCGCGCGCGCGCGACGCGGTCGTCGCGCTGAAGCCGGGCGGTGCGGCATGAAGTTCCTGCAATCGCTCTCGGCGACGCAGCAGATCGGCCTGCTGTTCCTGATCCTGTTCGGCGGCTTGCTGCTGGTCTCGGCGGGCGCCGTCTTCGTCGCCATGCGCGACAAGTCCGAGCAGAACGACCATGGGCTGACCAAGTTCGCGGCCGACCTGCGCGCCACCTGGGTCGGCGCGCTCGTGTTCTGGCTGGCCTGGGTGTCGGGAGCGGCCGGCGCGACCATCCTGTTCGCGGTGTTCTCGTTCCTCGCGCTGCGCGAGTTCGTCACGCTGATGCAGACGCGGCGCGCCGACCACCGCAGCCTGATGCTGGCGTTCTTCGTCGTCCTGCCGGTGCAGTACGTGCTGGCCGGCAGCCGCAGCTTCGACCTGTTCACCGTGTTCATCCCGGTCTACGTGTTCCTCGCGATCCCGGTGCTCAGCGCGCTCGGCGGCGATCCGCTGCGCTTCCTGGAGCGCAACGCGAAGATCCAGTGGGGCGTGATGGTATGCGTGTTCGGGTTGTCGCATGCGCCGGCGCTGCTGTTGCTGGACTTTCCGCGCATGCACGATCGCGGCCCGTTCCTGGTCTTCTTCCTGGTCATCGTGACGGTCAGCGCGCAGATGCTGGAGAGCTTCATCAGCCATCGGCTGCTGCGCCGGCGGCCGGTCGCACGCATGATCGACCGCACCTTCGGCCTGCGCGCCTGGGCGCTCGCCTGTCTGGGCGCGGCCGTGATCGGCGGCCTGCTGTTCTGGATCACGCCGTTCAAGCTGCCCCAGGCGATGGTGATGGCGCTGATCGCGGCCGCGGCGGGCACGCTGGGCGAGTTCGTGATGACGGCGCTCAAGCGCGACGCCGGCGTCAACTACTGGGGCAACACCGGCCAGGTGACCGGCGCGGTCGGGCTGCTGGACCGCGTCGCGCCGCTGTGCTTCGCGGCACCCGTGTTCTTCCACTCGGTGCGCTGGTACTTCCAACTGAAGAGCTGAGCTGAAATGATCCGCATCCTCGGCATCGACCCCGGCCTGCAGACCACCGGCTTCGGCGTGATCGAGTGCGACGGCCCGAAGCTGCACTACGTGGCCAGCGGCACGATCAGCACGGCCAGGCAGGCGCGCGGCGAGCTGCCGGCGCGCATCAAGGTGATCTTCGAGGGCGTGCGCGAGGTCGTGCAGCGCTACGCGCCGCAGCAGGCCGCGATGGAGATCGTGTTCGTCAACGTCAACCCGCAAAGCACGCTGCTGCTGGGACAGGCGCGCGGCGCGGCGATGGCCGCGCTGGTGTCGGCCGAGCTGCCCGTCTCCGAGTACACCGCCGTGCAGATGAAGAAGGGCGTGGTCGGCCACGGCCAGGCCAAGAAGGAACAGGTGCAGGAGATGGTGGCGCGCCTGCTGGCGCTGCCGGGCCTGCCGGGCAAGGACGCCGCCGACGCCCTCGGGCTGGCCATCATGCACGCGCACGCCGGCCACACGCTGGCCGCGCTGGCCGCCGCCACCCCCCTGGCGCGTCGGCAGCACGCCCAATATCGCGGCGGTCGTACATACTGACGCCCGGACACCCATTTCCCGAGATCCCATGGCCGACGCAACCCCTTATTTCGGAATCGCCCCCTTCGTGCTGGGCATGAGCCGCGACCTCGTGCGGGCCGCGGCCGGCAAGCCCGACTCCGTCGAGACCTCCAGCGACGACGAGGGCGGCGCGGTCGAGACCTGGTTCTACCAGGGCGGCCAGATCGAGCTGGAGTTCGAGGCCGTGCCCGACTCCAAGCTCGAGTCGATCACCGCCTGGTCGGCCGACACCACCATCAACGGCGTGACCATCATCGGCGCCGACCTCGCCGAGCTGCCGCGCCTGGCCCGCGAGGCGGACATCCACGACCTCGAACTGAGCGACGACTTCGCCGAGTCCGGCCAGTGCTTCCAGAGCGAGCAGCACGGCCTGATGTTCTGGGTCGCCAAGGACAAGGTCGTCAACCTGACGATCTTCCCGCGTTTCGACGACAGCGGCGAGCAGCCGCAGTGGCCGGAATGAGTTCGACGCACGCCCGCACCGACATCGCCTGCCGCAACTGCGGCACCCCGGCCCCCTTGAAGTTCTGCCCCGAGTGCGGGCAGGAGACCACGCTGCACCCGCCCACGCTGGGCGAGTTCCTGCACGAGTTCGTCGGGCACTACGTGGCGCTGGAGGGCCAGCTGTGGCGCACGCTGTGGCTCCTGCTGAGGCGGCCCGGCCGCCTCACGCGCGAATACCTGGACGGGCGGCGCCGGCGTTACGTGCTGCCGCTGCGGCTGTACCTGACGGCCAGCTTCCTGTTCTTCCTGGTGCTGAAGCTGACG
>Ga0209759_1001376_pt1 | contig 14044 bp, 13 predicted proteins | sample AraplaCL_Col_mMS_FD_184261 | JGI IMG/M metagenome (GOLD analysis project Ga0209759, IMG submission 184261) | Arabidopsis root microbial communities from the University of North Carolina, USA - plate scrape CL_Col_mMS (SPAdes) (version 2) | ecosystem: Host-associated > Plants > Roots >...
CCCAGGGGCGGGCGTCGGCCGTCCTTGCCGACCTGCTGGACATCGCGCGTCTGCTGGACGCCAGGCCCGACCACCACGTGCCCCCGGCGGCGTTCCTGCACGAACCGCCCACGCCGGCCCCGGCGGCGGCGGACGGTCGTCAGCGAGACGGCGCGCGCTACCTCCGGTTCAACGTCGCCGACGACGAGCGCGTCGTCGAAAGCATCGGCGAGACGCTGGCCCGCCATTCGATCGCCCTGGACACGACGCGGCAGAGCGCCGCCAAGGCGGGACGGCGCGATCTGGCCGTCCTGACACGCGATTGCTCGTGGAGCCACCTCGGACGCGCCCTTGCCCAGCTTCAACCGCTGTGCCACGAGGTGGTGTCGCTGCCCATCGAGCGACTCCTGCATTAGCCCATTGCATCGATCTTCCTGACTGGCCGGTGCATGAATGGCCGGCAGCTTTCTCAATGAGGCCACCAATCGTTGGCCAATTCACGGGGGTAAAAGCCATGCTTACGCTGAAAAGAGACGTTCTCAACGAATTGAGGGCATTCAAGTTCGCCAACGTGCGCGGCCGGGATTTCAAGTTGAGCGGCCACTTCGACGACTTCCTGAGGCTGAGCGCAAGCTGGGAGGCCATGGGCGCCGATTCCCACTTCGGACAGTCCGCCGCCGGCAGCCGGACGCGTCGCTACAGCGATTTCGAGTACCACCCGGGCACGGGATTCCTGAAGCAGCTGGAACACCGCGCCTACGTGCAATCCAGCAAGAACAACAAGTACGTCGGCGACGTCGAACGCCACTTTGCCGATTTCGGCGCCGAGGTCCTCGACTCGCCAGTCCTGCGCAGCCTGATCGCACTGGACTTCGACGTCTACAAGAGCACACTGCCCCAAGACCTCCACGACGTCCCATGGCAATGCCAGATCCACCAGATACGCATCGTCATCAACCCGGGCTGCGAACTGGAAATCACGCCGGAGGGCATTCACTGCGACGGCTATCCGTTCAGCGGCGTGCATTTCTGGGGCAAGTCGAACGTCATGGGCGCGCAGAGCCGGCTCTACTCGCCGGACCGCAAACAGATCGCCGAGGCAACGTACGAAGACGTGCTCGATACGACCTTCTTCCTCGATCGCGAGTTGCTCCACTACGTCTCGCCGGCACGCACCCTCGATGCGGACCGTCCGGGCTGGCGCCAGATATTGGCCATTTCGTTCTCGCGGCCCGGCACCGACCATGACATCGTTCAATGAAGAGGCACGGATGCGCGAGGAGACCCCGTCCTCGCACGTTGTCAGAGCCGGCCTGCGCGACGCAGGCGACATCGTTCGGTTCCTGGCGCTCCACCCGGAGGTGGCCATGCAGGCGTGGCAAGGCGAGCACCAGTTGCGCCGACTGCTCCAGCAGTCGGTCGCGATCGCCGTCCTTGCAAGGTCGCCGGCGGGGGACGTCGAGGGAGCACTGGTCGGTGGCGTGCTCGGCACACGCGGGATGGTCAATCACATCGCCGTGAAGTCGGCGCGCCGCGGGTCGGGTCTCGGTGGCCGGCTGGTGCGCGAATTCGAGTCCGCGCTCCGGGAACACGGCATCCGGCGCTACTTCCTGTTCACTTCGTGCGACAACTGGCTGGCGCGGCGATTCTGGACCGACCAGGGATGCGCGGAGATGACCGGCATGGAAATCACGTATGAACGCGATTTCTGATTCGCCCAGCCTGCGACGCGCCATGGCGAGCGCCGCCCCGGTGGCCACCGGCTATTTCATGGTCTCGTGGGTGTTCGGCGTGGCGGCGGTCAAGCTCGGCTATGCGCTCTGGCTGCCTGTTGCCATGTGCGCGTTCGTCTATGCGGGGGCATCCCAGTTTTCCGCGTTGGCCTTGCTCGCCGCGCAGGCGTCCGCCTCGACGATCATCCTGACGACGCTCCTGATCAACGCCCGCCACCTGCTGATGTCGATCTACATGGCCCAGGCGCTCGCTCCCGTCGGCTTGACCACGAGTCAACGCTGGCTTTACGGCGTCGGACTGACCGACGAATCGTTCGCCATCCACAGCCATCAACTGGCGCACGACGAGGTTCGCTGCGGCCGCGAACTGCTTGCCTTCAATGCGACGTGCCACCTGGCGTGGATAGCCGGAGCGCTGACGGGCGGCTGGAGCGTCAGCGTGCTGGCCTCCGCCAGCCGGCTCAAGCTCGACTACGCGCTCACCGCCATGATGGTCTACGTCATGACATCGCTGTGCGTTTCCAGGGGCAGGCTTGCCGCGGCGGTGCTTGCCGCGGGGGTGGCCCTGCTGCTGAGAGGCCGCGTGGATTCGACCATCAATGTGTTCGTCGCATCGATCGCAGGATGCGCCATCGGAATATGTCTGAACAAACGCGCTTGATCCTCATCGTCCTGGCGATGGCGGCGGTGACCTACCTGCCGCGCTCCCTGCCGCTTCAATTCGACGTCAGGAAGTGGCCGCCATGGGTCCGCGCCTCGCTCGAGTACCTGCCGCCATCGATCCTCGCCGCCATCGTCGTGCCCTCGCTGCTTCCGCTGGAAGACGGGCACATCGTCGTGCGATCCGTCGACCTGATCGCCGCCGCACTGACCGCGGCGTGCGCATGCGCCACGCGCAATCTCCTGATCAGCGTCGTCGTCGGGACGGTCGCCTATCTGGCGCTCGCATAGCCGCCGACACTCGGCCGGCTGCGTTCGCGGTCGAGCAGCGGTGTGCCGCTGTCGCCCGCCGGACAGATCTTTCCGCACGATCGTGCTAAAACGCTGCCTACGCGCCACCACGGCGACCGGAGACAGCGTCCATGGATCTAGATTTCACCCCGGAGCAACAGGCCTTCCGTGCCGACATCCGGGCCTGGGTGGCGGCCAACCTGCCTGAGGACATCGCCTACAAGGTGCACAACGGCCTGCGGCAGTCGCGCGACGACATGCAGCGCTGGGCAAAGATCCTGGGGGCCAAGGGCTGGCTGGGGTACGGCTGGCCGAAGGAGTTCGGCGGGCCGGGCTGGGACGCGATCGAGCGCCACCTGTTCGAAGAGGAATGCGCGCTCGCGGGCGCGCCGCGCATCGTGCCGTTCGGGCCGGTGATGGTGGCGCCGGTGATCATGGCCTTCGGGTCGCCCGAGCAGCAGAAGCGCTTCCTGCCCGGGATCGCGTCGGGCGAAGTCTGGTGGAGCCAGGGCTACAGCGAGCCGGGCTCCGGCTCCGACCTGGCCTCCGTCAAGACGCGCGCGATCCGCCAGGGCGACAAGTACATCGTCAACGGCCAGAAGACCTGGACCACGCTCGGCCAATACGGCGAATGGATCTTCTGCCTGGTGCGCACGTCCACCGAGGGCAAGCCGCAGACGGGCATCTCGTTCCTGCTGATCGACATGAAGTCGCCGGGCGTCACGGTGCGCCCGATCGTGCTGATGGACGGCGAGGCCGAGGTCAATGAAGTGTTCTTCGACAACGTCGAGGTGCCTGTCGAGAACCTCGTCGGCCAGGAGAACATGGGCTGGACCTACGCCAAGTACCTGCTGGCGCACGAGCGCACCAACATCGCCGACGTCAATCGCGCCAAGCGCGAGCTCGAGCGCCTGAAGCGCCTGGCCAAGGCCGAAGGCGTGTGGGACGACCAGCGCTTCCGCGACCAGATCGCGCTGCTGGAAGTCGACATCGTGGCGCTCGAGATGATGGTGCTGCGCGTGCTGAGCGCGCAGGCCGGCGGCAAGAAGGCGCTGGACATCGCGGGCCTGCTCAAGATCCGCGGCAGCGAGATCCAGCAGCGCTACACCGAGCTGCTGATGCTGGCCGGCGGCCCGTTCAGCCTGCCCTACATCTTCGACGCGATGGAGGCCGGCTGGCAGGGCGACTACGTCGGCGGCCCGCAGTACGCGCCGCTGGCGCCCAACTACTTCAACACCCGCAAGACCACGATCTACGGCGGCTCCAACGAAGTCCAGCGCAACATCGTCGCGCAGACCATTCTCGGCGTATGACACCCCGCCCGCGAGCCGCGATTGGCGCGCTTGCGGGCCGCAAGGAAAGCACATGAATTTCGAATTCAGCGACGACGAACAACAACTGAGCGAAGCCGTGCAGCGCTGGGTCGAGCGCGGCTACGGCTTCGAGCGCCGCAGCGCGATCGCCAAGGCCGGCGGCTTCAGCGCCGAGGCCTGGGGCGAGATCGCCGAGCTGGGCCTGCTGGGCCTGGGCACCTCGGAAGAAGACGGCGGCATGGCGATGGGCCCGGTGGCCGCCATGCTGGCGCTGGAGGCACTCGGCCGCGGCCTGGTGCTGGAGCCGGTGGCGGCCGTGGCGCTGGTGGCGGCGTCGGTGATCGCGCAGGCGCCCGCCGACGTGCGCGCGCGTTGGGCGCCGGCCATCGCGTCCGGCGAGGCGCGCGTCGTGCTGGCCTGGCAGGAACGCGCGGCGCGCTATCGGCTCGAGCGTGTCGACACCCAGGCCATGGCCAAGGACCAGTCCTGGACGCTCAGCGGCACCAAGAGCCTGGTGACCATCGGCGACCAGGCCGACGCGTTCGTCGTCAGCGCCCGCGTCAGCGGCGCTGCCGACGACCCCGCCGGCATCGCGCTGTTCCTCGTCGAGCGCCAGGCGCCCGGCGTCAAGACGCAGGGCTACGCGCTGCAGGACGGCTCCCGCGCGGCCGAGGTCACGCTGGCCGACACGCCCGCCACGCTGCTTGTCGCCGCCGGCCCGGCCTTCGGGGCGCTGGAGCTGGCCGCCGACACCGGCATCGCCGCCCTGGCGGCCGAAGCCGTCGGCGCAATGGACAAGCTGTTCGAGCTGACGGTCGACTACATGAACACGCGCAAGCAGTTCGGCGTGCCCATCGGCACCTTCCAGGCGCTGCGCCACCGCATCGCCGACATGAAGATGCAGCTGGAGCTGGCGCGTTCGATGAGCTACTACGCCACGCTCAAGCTCGGCGATGCGCCGGACGTGCGGCGCCGCGCGGTGGCCCAGGCCAAGGTGCAACTGGGCCAGAGCGCCCGCTTCGTCGGCCAGCAGGCGATCCAGCTGCATGGCGGCATCGGCATGACGGAGGAATACATCGGCAGCCACTACTTCAAGCGGCTGACGACGATGGAGATGCAGTTCGGCGACACCATGCACCACATCGGCGAAGTCAGTGCCCGCATGCTCGACACCGCCGGGGTCTTCGCCTGAATGGAACCGCCCGGTTGCGCGCCCCCTGCGGGTGCGCAAATGACAGGGCCGCGACGGCGGAAAATCGTTAGACTGCGTCGGATGACGCTCGCCGCCGTTGCTTGAAATACCCCTATGGGTATTCAATCCAGCCCGCTCTCCGTCCTGTCGGCCGACGTGCGCGACGCGCCGGCCGCGATCGAACGGCAGATCGAATTCGAGCGCATCAACACGCTTTACCTGATCGCACAGCCGATGCTGGTCGGCGGCATCGCGTTCAGCCTGCTGATCGGCCTGCTGCTGGCGCCCTGCGTCGAGCAGGCGCTGCTGATCGGATGGGTGTCGCTGAAGGTGCTGATCCTGTCGGGGCGCATCGTCGACGGCCACCTGTTCCAGCGCGACCGCCACCGGTCGATGCGGCTGACGGCCTGGAAGAACCGGTTCTTCGTCGGCACCATCCTCGACTCGGTCTCGTGGGGCCTGCTCACGGTGTTCTTCCTGCCCACCAGCGACGGCGCCACCAACGGCGTGCTGGTGGCAGGCATGGTGGGCGTGGCGTCGGCGGGGATGCTGGCGCTGTCGGCCCACCGCGTCGCCTCGGGCGCCGCGCTGATCCTGGTGCTCGGGCCGCTGATCGAGCAACAGGCCCTGTCGGCGACGCCGCTGGAGCACTACACCGCGGCCACGCTGCTGGTCTACGCCGCGATGCTGTTCCTGGAGGCGCAGTACAGCCACCGCCGATTCAGCGAATCGGTGCGCCTGCGCTTCGAGAACGCCGCCATCGCCGACGAGCGCCATCGCGCGCTGCTGTACGCGGAGCACTCCAACGCCGCCAAGACGCGCTTTCTCGCGTCGGTGAGCCACGAGCTGCGCACGCCGCTGAACGGCATCATCGGCATGACCCAGCTGGTGGCCGTGGAGTCGCTGTCGACGCTGCAGCGCCAGCGCCTGGACGTGCTGCGCCACTCCGCGGAGCACCTGGTCACCGTGATCGGCGATTTGCTCGATCTGTCGCGCATCGAGTTCGACCGCATCGAGCTGAACCCGCAGCCCACGCTGATCGCGCAGACGGTGCGCGACGTCACCGACCTGCTGCAGCCGGTGGCCGAGGAGCGCGGCCTCGCGTTCGAGGTGATCTTCGACCTGGGCCTGCCGGCGGCGGCGCTGATGGACGCGTCGCGCGTCAAGCAGGTGCTGCACAACCTGATCGGCAACGCGCTGAAATTCACGGCACGCGGCAGCGTCGGACTGGCCGTGGGGATGTCCGACGGCATGCTGCGGTTTCGCGTCAGCGACAGCGGCGAAGGCATCCCGCCGGAGGCGATCGAGCGCATCTTCGATGCCTTCGAGCAAGGCCCGTCCAGCACCGCCCCCGTGCGCTCCGGCGCCGGCCTGGGCTTGACGATCTCGCGCCGCCTGGCGCGCGCGATGGGCGGCGACGTCACCTGCCGCTCGGTGCCGGGCAGCGGCACCACGTTCGAATTCACGATCGCGTTCCGCCCGACGCCCAAGACGCCCACGCCGCGCCCGTCCCTCACCGAGGAACTGGCCGCCGCCGGCGAGACCTCGGCCGGGCCTGTCGCGCGGGCCGGCCGCGTGCTGGTGGTCGAGGACAACGAGGTCAACGCGCTGGTGGTGCGCGGCATGCTCGAACAGATGGGCGTCAACGCGGAACTCGCTGTCGACGGCGAGCAGGCGCTCGCGCGCATGAGCCAGGTCGCCTTCGACCTGGTGCTGATGGACTGCCAGATGCCCGTCCTCGACGGCTGGGAGGCGACGCGCCTGTGGCGCGCGCGAGAGAGGCGCCTGCGCCAGAAGCAGCGCGTGCCGATCGTCGCCTTGACCGCCAGCGCCGCCGCGGGCGAACGCGAGCGCTGCCTCGAGGCGGGGATGGACGATTACCTCAGCAAGCCGTTCACGCGGGAGGCGCTGGGGGCGCTGGTCGATCGTTATCTGTGAACGGCGGTCAGGCTGTGAACGCCTGTCAATCTTTGACAACCTGTCAATCTGGGAAGCCTGTCAATCTGGGAAAGCCTGTCAATCTAGGAAGCCTGTCAATCTGTGAAAGGCTGTCATCCTGCGCGAAGTCGCAGGACCCACCCCAGCGACCACGGCAGTTGGGGCATGTTGCGCTTCGCGCTGGCCGCTGCTTCGCCGTGCGGCAGGGTGGGCAGGGGCTCGGCTCTCCGTTCACGTGCGCCTGAATCCTCGCCTGGACGGCTCGGATTCCGCGGGTTCCGCAGCTTCGACTGGCTCCGCGCGCTCGCCATTGTGGCCGCGTTCGACGGGCGTGGTTGGCGGACCGGGGACGTCCACCCGCTACGTCCCGGTTCCCTGCGATCCAAGCCCCTGCCCACCCTGCCGCGCCAGCACCTGAGCGGGTGGAGAAAAACCATCTCCATTATTTTTGTTTGCTTTTGGCATCGATGGGCCATCGAGGCCGCGTCGATGCCCGCGGCCAGCGGCGCGGCGTGCCACTGGGCTTGACGCGAACGGCCGGTCTGCCCACCAAGGCTCCTTGTCGTGATGCACGATGGCGCGACGCTTCGCGTCGCGCAGAGCGGGCGGACGCCCCCGGCAGGATGACAAAGATTTTTCCGGCTGACCGCGTCCGATTCCGCATCCGCCCCGTAAGTGGCTGCCATCGACACGCCAAGGCGCCGTCGACCCTCCGGGCCCCGGGCCCGGCCAACCACTCGACAAGCGGTCATCATGCACAAACTCCTTCGCTCCCTGCTCACCGCCGCCGGCCTCGCCGCCGCCGCCAACGCCTTTGCCGTCACGGACGCCAGCGGCGACTTCCTCGCCAGCTTCACGGGCCAGCACGACGCCGCGCTGGACATCGTCTGGGCCGACGTCGCCTTCGACGCCACGCACGACGACTTCCTGCTGCGCGCCAGGACGGCCGGCCCCATCGCCGGCACGCGCGCCGCCTATGTGTTCGGGCTGGATCTGGGCGGCACGCCCAAGAAGCCGTTCGCCTCGATCGGCGAGCCCGGCGTGGCGTTCACCTCGGCGATCACCCTCGCCTCGAACGGGACGGGGGCTGTCGCCGGCACGGCCGTCACGACGCATGTGCACGGCGACGAGATCGACGCCATCGTGCCCGCGGCGCTGCTGCCCACGATCGGCATTGCCGACACGCAGGTGGCCTGGGCGCTCTGGAGCATCGATTCGACGGTCACGGGTCTGGCCCGCAACGCCGACTTCGCCCCGGACGGCGACATCCGGGTCAGCGCGGTGCCGGAGCCCGCGCCGATCGCCTCGATGATCGCGGGCCTGGGCTTGCTGGGATTCGCCGCGCGGCGCCGCCTGGCCGCCAGGCAACGCTGAGGCGGCATCACCCGAATCCGACGCGCGCCGACGTAATATCGCTCGTCCCGACTCCGTCCGACCAGGCAGGCCCAAGCCCCATGGTGCGTCGTCACTATCCATCCGACAGCGAAGACCTGGCGCGCTGGCTGGCGCAGGTCGCGCTCGGCGACCGGCGAGCGTTCGAGGCGCTGTACCTCGCCACCTCGTCGTACCTGATGGGGGTGGCGTGGCGCGTGCTGCAACACCGCGACCTCGCCGAGGAAGTCCTGCAGGACGCGTTCGTCAAGGTGTGGCACGGCGCCGGCCTGTACGACGCGCGGCTGGGGACGCCGATGACCTGGCTGATCAACATCGTGCGCAACCGCGCGATCGACATCCGCCGGTCGCGCGCGGCGGCGCTGTCGGATGCCCACGGCGACGACGATGCGGCCGCGCCCGATGCGATGTCCTCGCCCGTCGCAGAGCCCGAGCAGTGGCTGGACGCGGCGATACGCAGCGTCGGTGTGCAGCAATGCATGGCGCAGCTCAACGCATCGCAGCGCCAGGCGCTCGCCCTCGTCTACTACCAGGGCATGTCGCACACCGAGGCCGCCGAGGCCCTGCGGACGCCGCTGGGCACCACCAAGGCCTGGGTGCGGCGCGGGCTGGACATCCTCAAGGCCTGCCTGAAGGGCCGCGGAGTGCTGGTGTCATGAACTATCTGCAACCCGAACGTCTCGAGGCCCTGGCGCGCGCCTACGCCCTGGGCACGCTGACGCCGCGCGCGCACCGGCGCTTCGCGCGCACCGTCGCCGGCTCCGCGCTCGCGGCGCAGGCCGTCGCCGACTGGCAGCGGGTGTTGCACGTGCTCGAAGAAGGCGCCCCGGCCGGGCCGCAGCCGCGGCCGCAGGTCTGGCGCGACGTGCAGGCCCGGTTGTTCGCTCGCGACGCGCACGCGCCCCGCGGGGACACGCGTACGCGCGGGCCGGCGCGCACGTGGGCCGGCTGGTTCGGCGGCCTGGGCCTCGCGTTCGGCGCCTTGATGGGCGCGGCCGTGCTCGTGGCCCAACCCCAGTGGGCGAACCTGGAGAGCAGCACCGAGGCCGCGCCCGCCAGCTATGTCGGCGTGCTGTCGGATTCGCAGGGCCACGCGCTGGTGGCCACCACGGCGCGCCGCCACGGCAAGGTGCTGCGGGTGCGCCTGCTACGTCCGGTCGCCTTGCCCCCGGATCAGGTGCTGGCCGTGTGGGCGTGGAACGATGCGGACCCGACGCCGCGCCTGGTCGGACGCTTCCCTAACGTGCAGAGTGCCGATCTCGAGCTTTCCGCCCCGGCAGAGACATTGCTGGGCAAGATGACGCACCTGGGCGTGTCGCCCGCCGATGGCGGCCCCGTCGCACCGACGGCGCCCGCCGGCGCGTTCGTCGCCCAGGGCCCGTGCGCCAAGGTCTGGTGAATATTTTTCGGCCCGACGTGATCCGATCGCCCGGCCGGCGCGTAAGTGAACGGGATTCCTCGAATGCCTCGAGGAACGGAATCGAAAAGGAAGCCTTCATGCATGCACGAACCTCGCTCACCGCCGCCCTGCTCCTGCTCCCGGTCCTCGCAGCACCGCTGGCGCACGCCAGCGACACGCCGGTCGAAGCCCCGCCCGCACACGCCAGCGTCGACAAGCTCGGCCAGGCCCGCACGCTGATCGCGGCCGGCCAATGGAGCGGCGCGCTGCAGGAACTGCGCCGCGTCGACGACAGCGCCAGCGCGGACTGGAACAACCTCATGGGCCTGACGCTGCGCAAGGGCAGCACGCCCGACCTGGCGGCCTCCGAGAAGTACTACGACGCGGCGCTGCGCATCGACCCGCACCATCGCAACACGCTCGAATACTCCGGCGAGCTGTACCTGATGAAGGGCGAGCTGCCCAAGGCCCAGGCGCGCCTGGCGACCCTGTCGACCGAATGCGCGGCCAGCTGCGAGCAATATGGCCAGCTCAAGGCCGCGATCGAGCGCTACAAGGCCGCCGGCAACAAGTACGTGTCCACGGGCTGGTGACAGTCCGCCCCGCCGCTTCCTCGTCGTGGCGCGAGCGCCGCCTGCGTGCTCCGCGCCTGTCCTTCTTCAACCAGGAAATTCCATGAAAAACGCCATCGCCTCCACGCTCATCTGCGCTGCCCTGCTGGCCGGCGCCGCGCACGCCGCCGAAGGCTCGGTCACGCTCAACCTGGCCGAGGCGAGCGGCCCCGGCGCGGCCGTCGGCAGCGTGCGGCTGGTCGAGACGCCTTACGGCCTTGCGCTGTATCCGGCGCTGACCGGACTGCCGCCCGGCCTGCACGGCTTCCATTTCCACGAGATGGCCAGCTGCGCGCCGTCGCAGAAGGACGGCGCGACCGTGCCCGCCGGCGGCGCGGGCGGCCACCTCGACCCGCTGGCCAGCAAGCATCACGGCGAGCCCTGGGGCGACGGCCACCTCGGCGACCTGCCGCCGCTGTATGTCGCCGCCGATGGCAGCGCCACCCAGCCGGTGCTGGCGCCGCGCCTGAAGCTGGCCGACGTGCAACACCACACCCTGATGATTCACGCGGGCGGCGACAACCACTCCGACCACCCGGCCGCGCTCGGTGGCGGCGGGGCACGGGTCGCCTGTGGCGTCGTCGGCGGCTGAGCCCGCGCAAGCGCAAGACAAAAAGGGCCGGCGAACGAAAGCGTCCGCCGGCCCTGACCCAACGACGTTCTTCAGACGTCAGTTCTTGAAGCTGCCATCGTTGCGAGCGACGGACGATCCCGCCGCGCACGACGTGAACTCGCGGTTGCCGCTCGAGGTGGCCTGGTTGCTTTCCCAGACGGCCGTCGAGCCGTTCCACTTCACGTACTTGTATTGCATGGCGGTGGCCGCGGGCAAGGAAATAGTTCCTGTCCACGGCACATTCGCACCCGAGCCCTGGATCGTCAGCGCGAAGCCCGAGGCCGGCGTCCAGTTGCCCAGCGCGGCCTGGTTGCCGACGACGTACAGGTTCTGGCCCATGACGGTGTTGGCGTTGGAGATCGTGAAGGTCACGGCGCAGGTCGCCCCGCCGCCGCCCGAGACGGTCTGGCCGGTGTAGATCGCCACCGCCGGCACCGTGGCGCCGCCGTCGGCGGGCACGGTGATCGCGGCGTTGCCGCTGGCGTCCACGGTGACCGAGTCGCTGGTGCAGGCCGTGCCTCCCGCGTTCTTCAGGCCGTGCACGACGTTGCAGTAGGTGCCCGCCGGCAGGCCCGTGTAGAAGGTACGGCTCCAGGCGGACGTGCTGTTGTTCAACGCGACGAAGCCCACGTTGCCGCGGCTGAAGGCGATCTGGTTGGCGCTGCCCGTCACCCAGTTGGTCTGCGCCTGGCCGTGCGCCGCGGAACGGAACTTGACCATCGGTGCGATGTCGCCCCAGCGGTGCACGAAGTCCCAGTTGACGTTGACCTGCGCCACGCCGTTCACGTACGGGCTCGCGCCGGGGCGGTCCTGGTCGACGCTGGTGAAGCGGAAGCCCGAGTGCAGCTGCGCCTCGCCATAGCCCTGCGCCAGCATGAAGATGTTGGCGAGGTCGTAGCGGTGCGAGCCCTGGGTGTCGTTGGTGGCGCCGGTGTAGTTGCTGGCAGCGAGCGAGCCGCCGTTGCGCTCGGTGTCCCAGTTGTTGACGAACACCGTGGCGTTGGTCGGCTGCACGAAGCCCCAGGTGCCGCCCCAGTTGTTCCACGTGCCCATCATGGTGGGGATCGTCGACGGGCTGGCGCCATTGGCGTTGCGGAACGCATCGCGCATCGCGTAGGCGAACTGGAACTCGTTGACGGTGCCGATGGGGAAGTAGTCGGAACGCGCGACCTCGCCGTCGGGAACGATCTCCTGCGTGACCCAGATCGGCTCGCCCTGGTTGGTCGTCGGATGCGTGGCCTTCACGGAGTTCATGATGGCCTGCAGCGACGCCGCGGCCTGGTGCTTGGCGGCGTCGATGCGAAAGCCGTCGATGCCCAGCGCCAGCAGCGCGTTGAGGTAGTTGACGATCTGCCCGCGCACGTAGCTGCTCTCGGAGTTCAGGTCGGGCATGCCGCTGAGGCGGCAGGTCTGCACGTTGCTGCGGCCGGCCGCGGAGTTGTAGTCGGCGGGCTGGATGTCGCAGGCCGCATGGAAGTCGCTCGCGCTGAAGTAAGGGTACGCGAGGGTGGCGGAGTTCCAGGTCGAGCCGTCGGTGGCCACGCCGGCGGTGGCGCTGGAATCGGCGGCCATCTGGTTGACAACCACGTCGGCGTACACGCGCACGCCCGCAGCGTGGCAGGTGTTGATCATGGACTGCAGCTGCGCCTGCGTGCCGAAGCGGCTGGTCAGGTTGACGTAGTTGACCGGCTGGTAGACGCCCCACCAGGTCGAGGTGGTCTTGGACGCGCCGGGCGGCGAGATCTGGATGCCGCCATAGCCTTGCGGGCCGAGGAACTGGGTGCACTCGGTGGCGAGGTCGTTCCAGCTCCACTCGAACATCTGGACGGAGGTATCGGCAGGATTGAGGGCGAATGCGCAGCCGCTGAAAGCCACTGCCAGGCAAGCGGCGGGCAGGCTGCGGCGCCACTGGCGCGAGAGGTAGGTTTGCATGGTGGTTTGTCTCGTTGGCCTTGCGGTCGAAGCCGCAGGCCGAATAGTTCTGGTCGGATCGAAACGCGCGCTTGGCGCGCCAGCAGGCGCCCTGCAAAGGCTCGGCCTCCTCCACTTCCGAAGTGCCGAGTAGTTCTAATACCTCGCGCCGTAACTGGCAAGGCGGACAAATACCTCGACAGCGGTAATTTTGGAAATACCTTACGGTCAATTTCGACGCGGGCGCCGGATTCACCCAAATGTAATTACAGAATCTCCGTCCAGATAATATTTCAGGAATGTAGTTTCAATACTGAAAGACGAACGCGTCGCGCCGATCCCACGCCGCCTCGGGGCCTGCAGCGCGACCGTCGATAATCCCGCCATGCAGATCCATCGCGGCCTCAGCTCCCTTGCCACCCTCGCGCTCGCGAAAGGAGGCACGGCGCTGACCATCGGCAACTTCGACGGCGTGCACCGTGGCCACCAGGCGATGCTGGCGCTGCTGCGCAGCGAGGCTAGCCACCGCGGCGTGCCGGCCTGCGTGCTCACCTTCGAGCCCCATCCGCGCGACTTCTTCGCCCGCCGCGCCGGCAAGCCCGAGCTGGCGCCGGCGCGCATCGCCACCTTGCGCGACCAGGTCGTCGAACTGGAGCGCTGCGGCATCGAGCACGTGATCGTGCTGCGCTTCGACAACCACCTCGCCTCGCTGTCGCCCGACGACTTCATCGCCGACGTGCTGGTCAAGGGCCTGGGCGTGCGCTACGTGCTGGTGGGCGACGACTTTCGCTTCGGCGCCAAGCGCGCGGGCGACTATGCGATGCTCGATGCCGCAGGCAGTGCGCTCGGCTTCGACGTGGCGCGCATGATGAGCTACGAGGTGCACGGCCTGCGCGTTTCGAGTTCAGCGGTGCGCGAGGCGCTCGCGGCCGGCGACATGGCCAAGGCGGCGTCGCTGCTGGGGCGGCCCTATTCGGTCAGCGGACGCGTGGCCCACGGCAGCAAGCTGGGA
>Ga0209759_1001377_pt1 | contig 14019 bp, 15 predicted proteins | sample AraplaCL_Col_mMS_FD_184261 | JGI IMG/M metagenome (GOLD analysis project Ga0209759, IMG submission 184261) | Arabidopsis root microbial communities from the University of North Carolina, USA - plate scrape CL_Col_mMS (SPAdes) (version 2) | ecosystem: Host-associated > Plants > Roots >...
CGCCCAACTGCTCGACAGCCCGCTGCCGTACGCCCCCTTCACCGTGGTCGACCAGACCGTGCGCGCGGCCTCGGCCGACCCGAAGCTCGCGCACAGCAAGGGCATGATCAACGGCGTGCTGCGGCGTTTCCTGCGTGAGCAGAGCGAACTCGTCACCGCCATGCAAGCGGACCCAATCGCCGCCACCAACTATCCGCAGTGGTGGATCGACGCCGTGCGCAGCGCCTACCCAGACGCGTGGCAAAACATCCTCGCCGCTGGCAACCGTCGCCCGCCGATGGTGTTGCGTGTGAACCCGCGCCGCGTTGGCATCGATACGTACCTCGCCCGCTTGGCCGACGCCGGTATCGACGCTGACCGCGTCGGCGAACAGGCCGTGCGCCTCGCGCGTGCCGTCCCCGTGAGCGAACTGCCGGGCTTTGCCGAAGGCGATGTCTCCGTGCAGGATGCAGGCGCCCAACTGGCAGCGGCGTTGCTCGAGGTGACGCCGGGTCAGCGCGTGCTGGACGCCTGCGCCGCGCCGGGCGGCAAGACCGGCCACCTGTTGGAGCTCGCCGACAACCTGGACGTGGTTGCACTTGAATCCGACCCCGCCCGCGCCGTCCGCATCAACGAAAACCTCGCCCGGCTCGGTCAAACCGCCACCGTTTGCGTGGGCGATGCAGCCAAGCCCGACACGTGGTGGGATGGCCGCCCATTCGACCGCATCCTGGCCGATGTACCGTGCTCGGCCGCCGGCATCGTTCGCCGCCACCCGGACATCCGTTGGCTGCGCCGCCCAGCCGACCTCAAGGCGCTGGCAGCGCTGCAGCGCGACATCGTGCGCGCGCTATGGGCATGCCTGGCGCCCGGTGGCAAGTTGGTTTATGTCACCTGTTCGATTTTCCCGACGGAAGGCGAACACCAGGCCGGATGGTTTGAACGTCATCTGGAAGATGCGATACGATTGCACGCGCCCGGCCAGTTGCTGCCAGCCTCGCCCGCGGCCTTGTCCGATGCGGCGCCGGTTGATGGCTTCGTCCCTGGCGCCTCATCCTTGCCGCTCGATCACGACGGCTTCTTTTACGCAGTGTTCCAGAAACGGCCTTGATGCACCGACCGTTGTGACAGCCACTCTCCGCCCATCGCTCCGGCTGATGTCCGCCCGATTCCGGCAGATGCTGCATCGGCTGATCACACTCAGCGCTCTGGGCGCACTGTGCCTGCTGTGGCCGCTGGCGTCCTCCGCACAGACCATCGAAGTCAACCGCGCTCAGCTGGAGTACGCCGAGGGCGGCTGGAACCTCTCCGCCGATTTCGATTTCGACCTGCCCGGCAATCTCGAAGATGCCGTCAACAAGGGCATCGCGCTTTACTTCCTGGTGGAGTTCGAGCTGATCCGCCCGCGCTGGTACTGGTTCGACGAGCAGGCTGTGAGTGCTACGCGCGTGGTGCGCCTGTCGTACCACCCGCTCACACGGCAGTACCGCGTGTCGACCGGCGGCCTGCAGGTGCCGTTCTCGCGCCTGAAAGACGCCGTCGATTTCATGCAGCACGTGCGCGGCTGGCGCGTGTTCGAACAACGCGCCGTCAAGGCTGGTGAAACCGTGCAGGCCGAAGTGCGCATGCGCCTGGACGTGACGCAGTTGCCCAAGCCGTTCCAGATCAACGCCGTCAACACGCGCGACTGGAACCTCGCCTCCGACTGGAAACGCTTCAGCCTGCTGGTGCCGAATGAACCGCCGCCCGCACCAGCGCCGGCCGCGCCACCAGCCAGCGCACCGGCATCCGCGCTGCCCTCGTCGGGAACGTCATCCAATTCCGGCTGGGGCATGAGCGCCGGCCCAGGCAACGCAGCCTCGCTACTGGCCCCCGCCAAATGATCTTCGATCGCAGCTACAAGCGGCTGCTCTATCAGGTGGTCGCGGGCACCATCGTTTTCCTGGCGATCGTGCTGGTGGGCCTGCTGGCTGCGGCATCGGCCAACACCGAATTCTTCGACCGGTATTTCACGCTGCTCTACAAGGTCAACCTCGTCATCGGGGTGCTGCTGGTGGTCATCATCGGCGGGCTGATGCTGGCGCTGGTGCTGCGCGCGCGGCGCGGCAAATTCGGCACCCGGCTGATGACCAAGCTGGCGGTGTTCTTTGGCGTGGTGGGCGTGCTGCCGGGCGTGCTGATCTACCTCGTGTCGCTGCAATTCGTGTCGCGCAGTATCGAATCGTGGTTCGACATCAAGGTGGAATCGGCGCTGGAAGCCGGCCTGAACCTTGGCCGCTCCACGATGGATGCCGCGCTGGCCGATTTGCAGAACAAGGGACGCCTGATTGCCGATCAGCTGGGCGATAGCTCCACTTCGGCCACGGCCATCACCCTCAACCGCCTGCGCGAGCAGTTTGGCGTGCAGGAGGCCACCGTCTTCACGGCCAGCGGACGCGTGGTCGCCACGGCATCAAACACCTACGACACGCTCGTGCCGACCCTGCCGGACCAGGCAGTGCTGGAGCAAGCGCGCACGCCCGGCGGCTACGCCAGCCTGGAGGGCGGCGGTGACATCGAAGGCGACAGTGGCTCGGCCTCGGGCGCACGCCCGAACAACCGCCGCCACGACCTCTACCAACTGCGCGTGGTCGTGGCGCTCGGCACGGCTGCGCGCGATATGCCGGGGCTGCGGCTGAGTACGCCCACCCCCACCCACAAGTGGGCCGGCACCGGCCTGCTCGATCGCCAGGGCGACGGCACTGACGGCGCCTCGCGCGGCTTCGGCCTGACCGGCGACTCCGGCCGCGAAGAGCGCTTCCTGCAGCTCGTCCAACCGGTGCCGCAGGCCCTTGCGCGCAATGCCGACGCTGTCCAGCGCGCGTATCAGGAGTACCAGGAAAAGGCGCTCGGCCGCACTGGCTTGCGCAAGATGTACATCGGCACGCTCACGCTCACGCTGTTCCTGGCGGTGTTCATCGCCGTGATGCTGGCACTGCTGCTCGGCGCCCAGCTGGCACGCCCGCTGCTGATGCTGCTGCAGGGCACGCGCGAGGTGGCCGAGGGCGACCTCTCGCCCAAACGCGAACTGCATACGCGAGACGAACTCGGCGTGCTCACCCAGCAGTTCAACCAGATGACGCGTCAATTGGCCGACGCACGCCGCGCGGTAGAACAGAATCGCGCGGCACTCGAGCAATCCAAGGCCTATCTTGAGAGCGTGCTGACCAACCTGACCGCAGGCGTCTTCGTGTTTGACCATCGCTTCGTACTGCTGACTGCCAACCCCGGCGCCGAACGCATCTTCAAGCAACCGTTTGGGGCCTGGGTCGGGCAGGCGCTGACCAGCATCACGCCGGTGGCGGCCTTCGCGCCGGTGGTCGAACAGGCCTTCGCTGAACAGGACGCAAGCACCGCCGCCGGCGGTGCCACGGCACATTGGCAAAAGCAGGTCGAGATCCCGCTCGAAGATGAGGACGAACCTCTTACGCTGCTCGTGCGCGGCACACGCCTGCCCGGTCCGTCGGTTGGCGCGCACGGCACGGAACGCGGCTACGTGGTGGTGTTCGACGATATTTCCGACGTGATCTCCGCGCAGCGCTCGGTGGCATGGGGCGAAGTCGCGCGGCGGCTGGCGCATGAAATCAAGAATCCGCTCACGCCGATCCAGCTCTCCGCGGAACGCCTGGAGATGAAGCTCTCGCCCAAGCTGGCCGATGCCGATGCCGAAGTGCTGCGCCGCGGTGCCACCACCATCGTCAACCAGGTCGCCGCCATGAAACGCATGGTGGACGACTTCCGCGACTACGCCCGCACCCCGCCGGCCATGCTGCAAGAGCTGGATCTCAACGCGCTCGCCGCAGAAGTGCTGCACTTGTACGGCATCGATCACCCCGGCAAGCACGATCACCCGGTCATCGAGGTCAAGTTGGGCGAAGGACTGCCGTTGATCAAGGGCGACCCGACGCAGTTGCGCCAGGTCATCCACAACCTGCTGCAGAACGCGCAGGACGCGGTGGCCGAGAACGAAAGTGCCGGGCGGCCCGCACCGCGTGTCATGTTGCAAACTGACACGGTAGAATACGACGACGCCTCGGGCGCGCGGCGGCAGGCCGTGCGGCTTGTAATCGCGGACAACGGCGGCGGGTTTTCTTCCCGCATCCTCAACCGCGCCTTCGAGCCGTACGTCACCACCAAAGCCAAGGGCACGGGTTTGGGCTTAGCCATGGTGAAAAAGATCATGGACGAGCACGGGGCGCGCATTGAATTGCGCAACCGCCAATCCGGCACAACATCAGGCGCCGACACCATCGGCGCGCAGGTTTCCATCCTGTTCGTAAAACTCGCGTAGCTTGGTGGGCAATCCCGCCGCACATAGAGGAAAAGCATGGCCACCATCCTCGTTGTCGACGACGAAATGGGTATCCGGGAGTTGCTCTCCGAAATCCTCGGAGACGAAGGGCACGTTGTCGAAGTCGCCGAGAACGCGCAGCGTGCGCGTGAATACCGCGCGAGCGCAACACCCGACCTCGTCCTGCTCGATATCTGGATGCCCGACACCGACGGCGTGACGCTGCTCAAGGAATGGGCATCGCAAGGTCTGCTGACCATGCCCGTCATCATGATGTCGGGCCACGCCACCATCGACACCGCCGTCGAGGCGACCAAGATCGGCGCGCTCAACTTCCTTGAGAAACCGATCGCGCTGCAAAAGCTGCTGGCGGCCGTGGAGCAAGGCTTGTCGCGCGGTAAGGAAAAGCCGCGTGCAGCCGCGCCGGCCGCCGTACCCGCAACCGGTATCGCCGGTGTGGCGCCCAATGCAACGATGCCGGGCGCGCCCGGCACTACTGATCGCGCTGACCTCAATGGCGCGCCGGCCCGCGCGGCAGAAGGCGGCGGTATGCAGTTTTCGTTCGACATGCCGCTGCGCGAAGCACGCGACTTGTTCGAGCGCGCCTACTTCGAATACCACCTGCAGCGCGAGGGCGGCAGCATGACCCGTGTGGCCGAGAAGACCGGCCTGGAGCGCACGCACCTGTATCGCAAGCTCAAACAGCTGGGCGTCGAGCTGTCGCGCAACAAAGGCGAACCGACGGCGTGATCATCAAAGTACGCAAAGACACTTGACGACAGGGGACGAACCCTGCCATACTTGCCTTTCTTTGCTTGGCCCGGTAGCTCAGTTGGTAGAGCAGCGGATTGAAAATCCGCGTGTCGGTGGTTCGATTCCGCCCCAGGCCACCAAGTTTTGCAAGGGAACGGACGCTTTGGCGTCCGTTTTCGTTTCTGGCGCTGTGCCAGTTTTGTGCCACAGCGTGCCAAGGTTGTCCGCGTAGGTTGCGACGTGATCCCGGCCCAGGTGCGCGTACCGCAGCACCATCTGATAACTGGCCCAACCGCCTAGTTGCTGCAGCACGGGAAGCGGGGTGCCCGCTTGTACATGCCAGCTTGCCCAAGTGTGACGCAGATCATGGAACCGGAGGCCGTGGAGGCCCGCCCGAGCGCATGCCTTCTGCCACGCATGGTTGTAGATGCGACTGACCGGCGCTCCCTTGTAGTTGAAGACGTAGCGCTTCCGCTGCGCCTGCTGCTCCATCAGGACACCCAGCGCATCAGCATTAAGCGGCACCGAAATCACCTTTCCCGCCTTGGCTTGGTCGGCATGAATCCACGCAACAGCGCGCTCCAAGTCGATCTGCGACCACTCCAGCAACCGAACGTTGGATTCTCGCAACCCGGTCGCCAGAGCAAAGCGCGCCATCTGGCGAAGATGAAGTGGCAGCTCCGCGAGCAGCCGCTGCGCCTGTGGGCGCGTCAGCCAGGTCAGGCGAGCATTACTCTCGGGCAGCTTTCGAATAGGCGGCACCGCGTCAATCCAGCCCTCCGCGTGACAGTGGTGAAGCACGACGGAAAGCGCAGCCATGTGCCGATTCACGGTGGCGCCGGTAACCCCGTCTTCTAGTTTGGCCTCAATGAGCGCTTGAATGCGTTCGCGGCCAATGTCCCTGACGCACTCGCCCTGCAGCTTCTCCGTCAGCCAGCGCAGGCGTTGCTTGGTCGTCTCCAGCGACTTCTGGTGCTGGTTTTGCTTGAGCCAATGCACGGTGGCCGCCTCCCACGTCACGGCCGGGCGTTCCCCGAGCTTTTTTTGCCGCCAGTAATCGCTCGCAACCTTGGCGGCAAGTTCTTCCGCCGCCCGGCGGTCCGTGGTGCCAGAAGATTGCCTAATTCGCGTGCCGTCGACGCTGAGGTCAAACCACCAAGGACCGGCTTTTTGTCGTTTGTAGAACCGCATTTTTCTTCTGCTTTTTCGTATCGTTGGCGAAGCCAATCTATCACATCAACATCTACCAAAACCCAGGCCCTGCCGACCTTTGCGGCCGGCAAGCCCTGGTGGCGGATGCACTCGGAAACCGTTTCTGGCGTGGTGTACAGCCATGCGGCAGCCTCATCCAGGTTCATTGTTTTCACCGCCACCCCCGCCCTTCGACTACTTGGCGCAGTGGGAGCACAGGCAGTGCAATCTGTGGACCCGTGGATGCACACCCGTGCGCACCTAAGTCATTGATTTGAAACCGTTTCGCTTCCAAGGATTTCCACGGGTCAGGCCCTTCCGATCTGCGTAATCCGTGGATTAAAAAATAGGCAGGTGTCCCAACCCGTGGAAAAACGCTCTCAACCCGTGGATGCCCTTGCGCGCGTCCTGCCTGCCTTTCTCCCTGCTCTTTCTTCTTCTCTTTCAATGATTTAGAGAGAGAGAAAGAAGGGGCGGCGGGGCGAGCGGCCGAAACGCGACCCGTGGAAAAGCCGGCGCAACCTGTGGAAAGCCAGGGGTAACCTGTGGACGGCATCGCTTCCAGAATCAAGGACTTAGCGCCGCCGAAGGTCGATTTCCACGGGTTTACTGCGCTGCCCGTGCCCCCCCATTGAAGAAACCTTTGCGCGCACCTCGCTTGCAGCGCCTGGCCCAAGGCTTCCGGCCGACTTGAAGCCGCGATGGCCAGCATGGTGGTGTCAGGCATGGACATGGGCATCCTCCCGAACCGCGACAGACAGGCCATAGCCCGCCAGGCGTGTGAGCGAGATCGGCGTGAGGTGGGCCACGCGACGGCTGAAGATGGTGCGTTCGACTTCCTTCTCACCTGCGACCACGCCGGCGCCGTAGAGCTGCTTCTTGAACACGCGGTCGGACTTCACTGGCAGGCTGTTCCACTTCTCGCGCAGCGGGTTGCTGTGCGCAATGTGGTCCATGATGTGGCTGGTGCGCAGCAGGATGCAGCGCTCGCCCTCCACGGTGTCAAAGGCGTGCGGGAACGAGAACTTGCCGGCGTCCACTTCCGACAGCGCGGTCTCCATGATCCACACCCAGGGCTCGCGGTCGGCGCTGGTCTCGGCGATGTGCGTGTTCATCTCGGCCAGCAGGTCGTTGATGAAGTTGCCGGTGCTGTGGTGGACGCCAGCGAACTCCGCCAGGTAGTACCAGGCCGTCATGACCGCCGCATAGTTGGTCAGCATGCGCTTGGCGCCCTCGTCCTGGCCCGAGGCCCGGGCCATGCGCGTGCAGTAGGCGTGGATCTTCCGGTACTCGGCCAAGACAACGGCCTTGTCCAGGCTGGCCAGGAACTGCAGCCACTGCTTGACGGGGAAGCGTGGCAGGTCGTCGGGCATGATCGGCCCCTTCTTGCCGGTGAGCGTAGTGCGCACCAGCTTGCCGAGCAGGCTGCGCACGGGCACGTCTTCACCGGCCAGCATCACAGGCGCGCTGATGAGGTATTCCGTCATGTCGGTGCCGCGCTTGGTGACGGTGTACTGATAGTTCTCCTGCAGCAGGCCCACGGCCTTGTCGATGATCTCCTGCCGGCGGGCGGACAGCTCTTCCCAGCCCACCGGGTGGCTGGTGTGCGACACGCTGGTGAGCAGGCGGAACTCGGTCTGCAGGCTCTGGCCCGAAAACATCGTGAAGGCCAGGGCGCGCTCCAGGCGCTTGATGACCGTCGACTTGCCGGCGCCCTTGTCGGCCTGCACCGTCATATGCGGCCAGAAGCCCAACAACGCCTTCAGGTGCCCACCCAGCGCCCACACCAGGGGGATAGTGGCGGCGTTCTGCTTAAACGTTGCCTGGAAGGCCTCCAGCACCGTGCGGGCGTCCTGCTTCGGGCCGCTGGGGAAGGTGAGGTTGTGATACGGGCACTGCTTCTCTGGCTCAGTGAAATAGCAGTCCGGCCCCTCGTTGACGATCAGCCGGCCATCGCGCCAGGCCAGGCCCACGAAGTTGGCCGCATCGCGTGCGCCGAGGTCGGCCGTGCGCTCTAGGATGTTGACCATGCGCTTGAACGGCGCCGGCGCCCAGATCGGGCCGAACTTGCCCCACAGGTCGGTGTTGTGGAGCTGGTCGTCCATCATCACGCGGCGGATCAGCTTCGCGCCGTGGCGCGGCGCCTGCACGGACACCGCGAAGTACACCGTGGGCGACTGGTCGGGATCGCCCGTCATGGTCGACGTGGCGCTGGCCACCGACACGCGGCTGATCGACGCAACGCGAAAGCCGCAGAGGTCGGTGTACACCGGCGTTTCCACGTCGCCCTCGCCTTGGCGGTCCATCTTGGTGATGTAGCTGGTGAAATCCGGCTTCACACGGAAGCGCCAGTACTGCGCAAAGTCATGCGCCGGCAGGTAGACGCGCGGCCGGCCGCGACGCGTCTCGTCGCCCGCCATGCCGGCGATGATCCATGGCTCGAACTTGTCCAGTGCCCGGGCAAGCCGCTCGGCCCCGTGCTCTTGCAGGTAGTCGTTCACATCGTTGATCGACTCGGCCGACGTCTTGTCGTCGTTCAGGCCTCGTACCCATTCGGTCTGGTCGACCAGCATGGCGCTGATGTTCAACGCCGTCAGGCGCTCATACAGCACCCATGCCGCCTCGGGGCCGGGACGTTGGCCAGCGCGCGGGTGCCCGCTCTCGAACGGCGCATCGTTGTCCATGCAGATGACGCACTGCTTGCCCTGCAGGAACGAGAAGTCGATGCCGTCGACGTTGGACAGACCGCGCAGGGCAAACGCTGCCGCGCCTGGCAGATTGCACGTGTCGATCGACAGCGCGTTGATGGCCGATTCGACCAGGAACACACGACGGGCACGCACCAGGCGTGCGAGATCGGAGGTCCAGCCGTGCCCGGTTTTCTCGCCCTGGCTCTGCGTCTTGACGTTGCCGTTCTGCACCGGGTCCAGGTAGCGCATGTCGACGGCCACCACCTGGCTGGTGTTGAGCGACTTGACAATGAAGGCAGCTGCAGGCCCGCCGTGGCCGACCGAGCCGGCAGGCACCGTCGAGCTGGTCCAGGCGTTGTAGCCAAGCGTACGGGCTCGGAAGGCGGCGTCAATGGCCGCATCAGAAATGCCGCGGCCCTTCAGGTACTCACGCGCATGCTCGCGGTCGGCGTGGCAGCGATCGGCGATGTACTCCACCTTGGACTTCTCGCGGCGCTCCTGCTGGCCGACCGGCTTGTCGAATGGGATGGCATACGTTTCGTGCAGCCACTTCACCGCCTCCGACACATCGCAGCCGTGCACCAGCATCACCAGATCAATGCAGGTGCCGCCCTCATTCGTGCTGTGGTCTTTCCAGCCCGTACCGTGCCGGGGATGGCCCACAAAGATCGACAAGGACGGGTTCTTGTCCTTGTGCAGCGGTGAGTGATAGAGCGCCGTGACACCGCTGGCGTTGCTGGTGATGCCACCGGCTCCACGCTTGATTCCCAGCCGTTCTGCTAGGTCGTGCAGGTCGATGCGTTGTTTCAGTTCGTCGATTGAGGCCATTGGATGGTCTCCGGTGTTGCAGGGGTGTTGCAGGTTTCGCAGGGGATACCAAGCTTGGATTCGGTGACGGGACGCATGTCGCCAACGTCGATCGCCATCACTGCGCTCCCTTGGCCGGAATGGCTGCGCGTCCCAGCCACGCTTGCCATGCGCATCTGGTGTCTTTGTAGACGTAAGCGCCGTATTGGTACCTTTTCACTCGGAGCGAGTGGTTGCACGCCCACGCCTCAAACGCCGCACGCTCTTCTTTCTCCAGTTGGGCCTGCCGAGCCCATTGCGCGCTCTCACCCGAATGGTCGGTAACAACCGGCGCATTAGCTTGGGTACAGGAAGCGGCGGCGATCTGCTGCAGTTCTTCGTATGTCGGCAAGTCACCCTCGCCGTTGCGGTACTGCTCAAGAAGCTTGAGGAGCGCACACATCACAGGGTCTCCGGCACGGTCGGTCGATCTGCGGTGCGTTGCACCCATTCGACGCCATTCCAGCGCGCGAAGCGCGTGAGCTCGGCGTAGTAGTAGTCGCGGCCGGAACGGCGCCAAACAGGGATGGGCGCGCCGCGCAGCCATCGGTTGATGATCTCGTGGCCGACACGCTCGACTAGGTCGCACAGGGCGGGATCGCCAAAGGAACCCGGCCAGGTCTGCACGATGTACCAAGCCATGGCGATAGCCTGGTCGGTCATGCGCGACAGGTCGTCAGTGTTGAGGTTGAAAGGGAAACGGTCGTTCATGGTGTCGTGAGAAAGAGAAATCAGTCGTCAATATCGCCGGCAGCGCGGCGCTTGAAATCGATGGGGGCTGGTGTCGCCCGGCGACGCAGGCGCGGCGCAAGAGCCCGTGCGGTTGCGGTGACGGCGGCGCGTACACAACTCGACAGCGCCTCGAATGGCACCGACAGGCACAGGAAGCGATGCGCCCACCGTTCGTCGTCTTCGGTGACCTCTGGCCTAGCCATGGCGGGCGTTGGTGACGAAGCCACGCCACACGCCGTGGCCGTAGCAGACCGTGAAGAACACGCTGGCGGTGAACATGCCGGGCTCGTCGGTGACATGCGTCAGGTACAGCCAGGCGGGCTGACCCAGCAAGCCCACTAGTGCGCCCCAGCGCTGCGTGTGCTGTGCGTAGTTCAGCAGCGCTACCGACGCCAATGCCGTGGCCAACATCCAGAGATTGACCAGCGCCAGCATCACGCTGTCCTCCGTGCGGGACGGGCCGAGGCGCCGCGCAGATCGACGCCACGTTGGCCGAGCACCAAGAGGAGTGCATCGATGCTCGAACGGGACAGGACGAGGAAACGCTGGCGCACGCCGGTGGTGCTGGTCACGCGGACCACGAAAGCAAGAACGGGCTGTTGCATGGCAGGGACTCCAAAACGCCGCAGCGCGGCAGATTCAAGGCAAAAGCGTCCCCCTCGCGCCCAGCGGGCACGACAAACACAGCGAGGGGGAATCAGGAGAGCTAGACCGTCAGGCGGTCAGCAGATCGAGCTGGCGCTGATTGCCAGGCAGAACGCGTGTGCGCCCCACTGGCAGATAGGCCTTCGGATTGGGCGCCATGGACGGCGCGATGGTGCGGATTTGCGAGACGATGGCCACGCACGTGTAGGCGCAGTCAACGTTCGGGCACTGGACATACAACTCGCGTGAGAGCAGCGACACCGTGCGGCTAGTACGGATGTGCATGCGGGTGCCGCAATGCGGACAGACGAGTTTCATTGAGGGGTTCCTCCGCGTGAGTGCCGGGACGGCGGGATCGATGGGCCGGGGTGGTCGGTAGTTCAGCGGTGCGCGTTGGACGCGTCGGGCACGGTGAAGCCCGAGGCCTCCATGCCCTTGACGATCATGAGGCGGGCCATGCTGGAGAACGAACGGTTCTGCTCCAGAGCCTTGGCCTCAAAGACCACGTGCTCGTGCGGTAGCAGGCTTGTGACGATGCGCTGTTTGGTCAGAACGCCGCGCGGGGAGCGGGATACCGGGGGTTTTGCGATAGACATGCCGATATACTTGTGTGAGTTAACGGGACACAATTATTATCTTCACGAATGTGAAGACAGTCAAGGATATTTCATGATCGTTGAGGGCGCCTTTGGGGACCGTCTGGAAGAAGAGCGGCAGCGACTTGGCCTGGGCAAAGGCGAAATGGCGCGAGCAGGCGGAGTATCAGCCGCCGCGTACACGAACTACTTGAAAGGCGAACGGACGCCGGACCTTGCGGCGCTGCAGGCTTGGGCCAAGGCCGGTGTGGACCCGCTCTACATCACGATCGGTCAGCGCATGCTTGCGCTACTTTCGCCGGAAGAGGAAGTCATTCTTGGCGGCTACCGCAAGCTCGACGCGCGAGGCCGCGCGGGTGTGCTCGCACTGATCGGAGGCATGCAGCCCGTGGCGAGGCACGCTATCGAAAACAAGTTTGCGGGGAAGGTCGGCAGCGTTATCCAAGGCGATTACCACCAGGATCAGCCGCTCACCATCAACATGGGCGGCAGCAAAAAGAAGCGCGCCAAGCGCGAGGAATAGAGGGCGCTCGACACGATTCCATCCCCACGCGGTGGGATGGCGAACGGACGTGCGCGCGTCGTAGAGTGCCGCCCCAATCACAACAGGGCGGCAGCGACTGCCTTCCAGTTGGGTGGTACGCGCCGTCGCACTCAGCATGTACACACGCGTCAAGTTCAAGGGGGACGTTGGGCAAGTCATCCAAGGCGATGCAACGTTTTCCGCGCCCTGCACCTTCAATCAGACGACTCACGTAACCATGGCCTCACCGCCGACCGACGATCGGCTGCTCACGCTTCATCAACGCTTTGAGGTCGCCGCACGTATCGACGTACTGGCTGCCCTCCAGGGCGTCCCCAGCGACACAATCACGCGCGCAGTATTGAGCGAATACGGCGTGCACATGCGCGTCAGCGATTTGCCTCAACGGCACTATCTCGACGTGATTGCCGAGCTCGATGCGCAGTTGGAAGAGGCGCGCCGGCCTGCCAGGTCAGTGCGGCCATGGGTTGCAGCACTGGCGGCCGGCATCAGCGCACTAGTGGCCGCGCTTGGCACGGCGTTGGCCGTCGCGGACGAACCGCCCTCGCACTGTCTGCTGCAAGGGCAGACGTATTCCGTAGGCGCGATCGCGCCCATGCACACCCGTGACGTGTACGAATGTACGTTCGACCCGAGTGCGCATCCGGCGCCGTATTGGGCACCGGCGCGCAACTTGGGCGGCGCGGGCACGCCGCGCACGTAATCAAGCGGCCAACTCCACCTGCGCCAGGCGCGCGCTGGCCAGCTCGTGATAAGCCGGCTCCAGTTCACAGCCGATCCACTGGTGGCCGGCTTCCTTGGCCGCCACCAGGAACGTGCCGGAGCCTGCAAACGGATCGCACACCACGCTGCCCGGTGGCACCAGGCGCATCACCTCACGCGCCAGCCCCAGAGGTTTCTCTGTCATGTGCTGCTTGGGCAAGGCCAAGCGCTCAGCAAACACCCCCGGCAGATACGTCTTGCTGCCTGCCTGGATCGCCCCCTTGGTTGCCCACACCAGGAACTCCGCCTGCTGCGAGAACCCGCCCATGCGTGGACGAGCACGACCAGAGGTTTTGTCCCACACGGCCACACCGCGCCAGATGAAGCCCGCACCTTGGATCGCATCGGTCAGGCTCGGCAACTGTCGCCAGTCGATGAAGCACGCCAGATAGCCACCGTCCTTCGTTGCACGGTAGGCCTCGGCCAACCAGGTCATGCACCAGAAGGTCCACGAACGCTGATCCTTGTTGTCGTGGCCGAAGGTCGCGTATTGGGTCTTGATGTCGCTGCGGATGTATTTCTGTCCGGGTGCCTGCGCGCGTGTGCCTGCGTGCAGACCACCGGACGAGTACGGGGGATCAGTGAAAAACAGATCCACCGACGCATCGGGCAAGGCCCGCAGCACGTCGATGGCGTTTTCACGGTAGAGCTGGTTGAGAGGCGCCGTAGGGCGAGCGTTCATCATCATGAGTGGGGTCTCCACGATACGAAGCTCGCCGGCTCTCTGGTACGGGGCACTCGGCCCTCAAAACGTTCAATGCCCCACAGCGGGGGCATTTGATGGAAAGGCGCACGTAAACACCTGCGCCAAGTTTGCGGTTGCATTGCCCGCAACGAATGTCCTGCATGAGATGGCTGTTCCAGCTGTGCTAGGATGCCGGCGCCTCGCGAGGTGGCGCGGCCCTTGCCGGTCTGGCAGGTCCGATCTGCTGGAGCGGGTCGCGGTCGGTG
>Ga0209759_1001378_pt1 | contig 13998 bp, 10 predicted proteins | sample AraplaCL_Col_mMS_FD_184261 | JGI IMG/M metagenome (GOLD analysis project Ga0209759, IMG submission 184261) | Arabidopsis root microbial communities from the University of North Carolina, USA - plate scrape CL_Col_mMS (SPAdes) (version 2) | ecosystem: Host-associated > Plants > Roots >...
GGCTTGTACGCCGCAAGCTTGTGATCGGGAAACAGCGCCTTGAGCGCGTCACGCTGATCGTCCTGGAACGGCGCGCCCACTTTCAGCTCTTCGGTCAGGGCCAGCGTGTTCAGGCTGTCGTCGGACAGCGGATAGACCTGACCCTTGAAGACCAGGCGGCGACCGTCGTATTTCTTCGACGCGGTCGGCGCGTCCTTGAAATATTCGGTCAGTACCTGGCGGTACGAAACCTGCAACGGGGTGTCGTCCTGAGCGAAAGCGGGCGTGACGAGCAACGCGACCACAGCAAAAGCGGCGGCGAGGCGGGACAGTGCGTTCATATCAGCGTGTGTGAATGAGACGTCCGCGCGCGCGGGGCGGACGGTGGAGATGCTACGCAGGCTTGGGGCGGTTGGGGGGATTGTTTCTAAATCTTCATGTGTGGGCGGGCCACCAAGGCCCCTTCACTGTGCCTTGGCACCGCCCGTCCAACCGCAGATGAACTCCTGGGGAATGTACTTGCGCGCATCGGCTTCGCTCATGCGGCGAGCAATGTCCACGATGTTCATATAGTCGTGGCCGTCGCTATCGCGCGACTCCACCACCATGCGCTTGCCGTCTGGGCTGAACCGGGCACTTTTGGGAAGCCCCGGTATGAGGTACATGCCGACTTCCACGCCGGTAGCCAGATCCGTTACGCGGACGACGGGCTGATGGCCGAGCGACGCCACCAGTTCTCTGCCTGCGCCGTCGTGCCAGGCAGCGCCCGGCTCCGTGATTTGTCCCATGTATTCGGCATCGCACAGCGCCCATGCGGCCACAACTTCGGAGGGCGTATTTGCGGCGCCGGGACGTATCAACTGCAGACTGTCCGCAGACGGCCACGCGACCAACAGGCCATCCGCAGGCCCCTGGCGCGGCAAAATTTGTCCGACATTCTCTGGAGCGTTTTTCGGTGCCGGCGGCGGGGGGAATTCGGCGTCAAGGCGAGCGACCGCTGCGGCATCATCCCACTTGACCACCTGCCCGGCGGATTCCTGCTCGGTCACCGGGGGCGGCAGCGCAGCCCGCAACGCTTCAGCCGCTTTCGTGCGTACTTTCGCAGATGCAACCTCGGCTCGCCGCGCGTCGCGCTCAGCGCGTCGCTCTTCTTCTGCACGCTGCTCGACGGCATCTTGTTCGGCAGCCTCCTGATTCCACGAAGTCCGCCATTCGCGTAATGCCGGCCACGTTGCCAACGACAGACCGCCGTAGAGAACTGCCACGGCCGCGACTGCTGTCAATACGATACGGCGATGCGGTGACCAGCCCATACGGGCCACGTCGGTGGCAGCCCCCACAGCTAGACCGAAGATGGCGCCCGCAAGCAACCCGCCCAGATGCGCGGCCTGATCTACGCCCTTGATAGCGAAACCCATCACGATGTTGATGGCCACCGTCTGCATCAACACCTTTCCTGTTCCCGATAGCCTGGCTCCTTCTTTTGCGAGCGACGGTGGCGTGTCATCGTGCAGCCACGCCATGACGATCAGCGCGCCGCACAGCGCCATGATGGCGCCTGATGCACCGACGCTCACGGTCATGTTCGCGTCGGTTTGAGATACGAGTTGCCATCCCAGCCAGCAAGCGCTGGCATAACTCGCCCATAGACCGCCAAGCAAATAGATCGCAAGCGTGCCCGCTTGACCAAACCAACGCTCCGCCAGCCTGCCCACAAGGAACAGCATGTACATGTTGAGCAGCAGGTGAACAATCCCCGCATGCAAGAACACATTTGTCAGAAGGCGCCAAGCGTCGCCCGTAAGCGAGAGCGCCGCCAGGTTGCCGCCCAAACGGTACAGCGCTGACGGCGAGAACGTGACAAAGCCCTCGCCAAACACAATCGACAGAAGAAAGACAAACGCCGTGATGCCGATCAGAAGCGTAGTAACGGAAAGCTTTGGCGTAGCGCGCGTCGCTGCGGCTTGCTCCTCAGAGCGAACGTGATGGTCGATGGGCGGCAATGCCTCGACCGTCGTGGCCGTATGTGGCGGCAGGCGGTCTTCAGGAGAATCCAACATAGATTTGCTCTGCGGTGAGGCTTGATAGAAGGCGGGGCTTGCCGGCAGGCCTTAGGCGAGCCGCCCAGTCGATTGATTTGATGGAGTAGCCGTCTGCACAGCACAAGTACGACAGACCGTTTTCCGTCCAGGAAACAAGGTCACTCGTAGCGATATCCCTGCTCGTCGTAACTTTCGAGTGTGATTGCTTTGCTATCGACAGGGCTACAGACGAGTGCCTTGGTCGCGTCACTCGCACCTGCATCGCGATCGACCTCGAATCCCCACTGCAATCCGCCCACCCACCAGATCTGGCCCATGGCGCATTCCGTCAACTGACACCCCCCACCAGATGATTGACAGGAGGCATATCCGCGCCTTCCGTGACGACGCGGAAACTACGGCTCGAACCGAAGAACGCCACGTTCCTGGCCTGATCACCGCTCACTGTATGGCGGCTGCCGGAGTCAGACCGGACCTGGTATTGATAGCGCACGGTTTCATCGGCCTGGGACGCGCGAGTCCACTCCACCATCAGCAAAGCCGGGTCGCGAAAAACGAAAATCAAACAGAACAGGAGGAGAAGGAAGACCAGAGCCCCTGCTTTGACACCTGATGTACCGCTTGGCTTCCATTTACGCTTCTGCGCGATAAACGACACCAAGAGACACGCAAAGGCAGCCACGCCGACGAGCAGCGATAGATTGATGATTCGAAGTGAGCCGCCTTCAATAGACGCTCCACCTTCTCCCATGAGTGACAGGATGGCTGCCGCTGCGCAGAGGAGCGCCGCAATCCCATTCAACACGATGACGAGCAGGCGAGGGGCTTGCTTTTTTGGGGTACCACCCGCTAATTGATGCGTGTTGCTTTCGTTAGACAAATCCAATTTCCTTGAAGTGGATGGCGCAGGCAGCCATGACGGCTTCGGCGTCAGTCGCTGCGCAACATATTCGCAAGTGCCCACTGATGCGAGTACCTACAACGCCAGCACTGAGAGAGCCGCAGCAATGGCAGCAGCGCGTTTCGCCATTCGCGCGACAAGGGACGCACGGTGGTGATGCTACGCACGCTTGGGGTGGGACGTGTTTCTAAATCTTCATCTAGCCCCACTGTCCGCAGCTGGCCGTAGAAGCCTTTGCGAAAACCCATGGCTCTTGCCTACTAAGGCAGATTGGCCGGCCAGTTCAGTGGCTGCTCCGGTCCGATGCCTTTCTCCCGCCTGATCCGCCCAACCTCGCTCTTCCACTCCACGGGGAAGACTGGCCAGTAGCACAGGCATTCCGCCAGCCAATTGAGTACGTGGTCGGGGTTGCGGCCTTTGTGTAGCCATTCGCCTGGCATGGCGGGAGCTTGCACGGCATCCATGCCCTTCTGCATGAACGTCTGTATGTAGTGCCAGAGACGCTCGCCACTGTTGCGCGGGCCAACCCAGATCAGATCCTCTCCACGTCGTTCCGGGTCCGCTGCATCCAGCGGCGGCCAGTACAGAAGCAGACAGCCGCCGTATTCTCTCTTGCGCCGCTTCTCGCGCGCTTCGTCCGACAAGTCATAAGCGGGCACGCTAGAGCCACTGATCAGATCCAGCAGACCAGTGATAGCAAGACTGCTATCCACTTCGCCGCCGGTTTGCCGCGACCAATTCACCTCTCTTCGGAGTTCCTGAGCCCTCTCGTTGACCGACGTCGCGTATTCCTGGCTTTGCTCAGATTCGGCAGGCGGCACCCAATGTACGTGGGCTTGGACACGTGACCAGTCGAGTACTGCATTGCCGCCCCATCGCCTGGGCCGCAAAACATACACCTTCCCTGTGGAGCGGTTGAAGCGATAGCGCGCGCAGCGCGCCGTGAACACGTGGCTTTGAAATTCACGCCAGAGCATGGATGCCATGGATACGCCTAGCACTGCGAGGAGCAACATCCCCAAGAGCACCCCAAGCTCCTTGATGGAGTTCGGTGGGAATGGCATCTGCGAATCGCCAACAAACGCGATATCCCACAAGAACCACAGCGTTCCCGCGCTCAGCAGCAAACATAGCGGCATGAAGCACACAACGATGATCAAGCCAATCCAGCGCGGCAGTTCATCGTTGCGCAGATTGCTCAGTTCCAGGAAGTGCTCATTAAAGTCGAGGACTGTAGGCTCAGGAGGCCACAGGATGGCCGGGTCGGACGAGGTAGCATCAAGCGCATGCTGCATGGGGGCATCGCGCAAATCGGCATAGTCTTCAAGTGCCTTGACCATGCTGTGCTTGCGCCGATAGCGATGAAAGGCGGCCTCAAATGTGAACATCGTTGGATGCTGTTATTCAGTGCACTTCAATTCACGGACTCGGTGGTGCACATACGGCACGGTGCTTTTCGAGGGTATCCGCTGCCTTGGCCTGGTAACTCAACTCCCTTTGCATCGGACTTGAGGTATGGAAGCCCTTGTGCGGCGATTCATACCCAGTGGATACCGGCACCTTCCTGGCACGAGAAAACTAAATTCGCTGAGTTAGGCCGGTTTGCGAAACGATCTCTGCCGGCCACTTCGGTTCCGGCGCAAGGCGTTGCCCGACGTACTAGAAAATACCCGCAGGAAGAAACAGCCAAAACAGCGGGATCCCAACCGCCGTCAGCAGCACCAACTCAACCACGTGCATATTGGCGCGAAGCCGTGCGCCTTCTTCTGTCCGATCAAACAACGGATAGAACTCCAGCAGGCACCGTCGGAAACTGATATCGCGCGGGAACGGCCTGATGTTTCGCAGATTCTTTGGCCCCTCACTCATGAAGCATCGGATATACGCCCACATCTGATGCAGCACGGGTGGAGTCGCCACCTGCGACTTCACGATGATCCGATCCTGGACCTTGGTCGTATTCGCTTCGCACTGCGCCAAAATCAGCCCATAGCGCACCGAGTACGTCTTGCCGTTGTATCCGGCGATCTTTCCAATTTCCGCTTCGACACGCGACCAATCCAGCTCCTTGATCACGGTCTTCCATGTGGCGAATGGATTCGCCCTGGGCACATACTCAAACGCAAAGACCTTCCGATTTTTTCGATCGAACAGAACCGGAAGGTCTCGTGGCGTCCGCACCCCTCTCTTGATGAGGTGAAGCAAAAGAACCGCAAGCCCCAGCAGCATCAAGGCCAGCACCGACGCGATGACCGGCGACTCTTCAGGGTGGCCCTCCTGATACATCTGGCCGATGAACGGCAGCATGGCCACAAACGCGATGGAGACGCCCACCCCAAACATCAGACCAAAACCACGCTGGATGGACGACGCCCGGGACAACTCAAACACGTCTTCATTCACGTAATTGAGGTCGAGCGCGAGGTTTGGTTGGTCATTCTTGTCGCTGGACTTGAGCGGCACGGTTGGGCCAGGCAAGTCTTCATACCAGTAGGGGCTCTGCGGCTGCAGTTTCGATGCATTTCCCGTCATCTCGACCACTCATCATCGTTCCCTCTGGAATCCTGGGTGCATAGGCACATGGCCGGCTTGCGCAACAGCCCTCCGGGTTGGATCGGCCAAACCCTGTTTCTCGCCGCCTGCCAACGCATCAGTATCTGAAATAGAAGGTGCCGTACTCGCCCGGGTCATCCGATTTGCGCTGGACCTTGGCTGACTTGACCAGATCCACGTTGCCGGAATCGGGAATCCCAAGCGTGCGGCAAACCTTTTCAGTCAGACGTACAAATGGCATCCATTTTCTGGCAAGGCTAATGGTCATCAGGCCGAAGAACGCATAGAACCCTGCGCTCATGGCTAAAAAGCCGTACGGGAAAACGTCGTGCAGCAAGTTCTGCGGCGACTCGACGAGCAGCAGCATGATTCCCAGTATTGAAGCCCCTAGTCCCACAAGTATCCCTGCTACTCCTATAACCCACCACTTCACCGCATTCTTGATATGCCGTGCCTTACCCCGAGAGCAATGCGGGTACAACGCGATGATGCGGTCCTGCGGTCTCGCAATGCCCGCTGTCTCATAGTGATCGTTATGCCATTCGGCGGCCACTTCGACTTTGTCCCCTTCTTTGAAAGGACTGCGCCAGACCCAGCCCTTGACCGGATCGCCATCAAGGTCGAATTCGACATAATCAGCATGCTCCTCCGCACTCGATGCGGACGCTGCTGTCGCGATCGCGGGTCCACTCAACCCCGCGATGCCCGCTGCAATGGCGACCACTCCGAGCTTGTCCCGATCGGCCTCCGTAAACACGAAACTCGCTTCTGCACGGGTCACCTTGTAGTTCGTTATCGTGCCCGTCAGCTTTACCAGCCCTTCAGGACGTTGCTCGATGCTCATTTATCGGAAACGCATTTTTACCAAAGCAGCCGACAACTTCTCATCCTGTTCGCTAGCAGTTTTATAGCTGCCGGTGCTGCATTTGTTACCAAAGACCGAATCACAAGAACGTTAAATAGCCATAACTTTTGTCGTAATTTTTAAGGATCGCCAATATCGAGCGCAACCCAGGTATTCGACGCTTGGCAAGGAAGTCGGCGATTTAAGACGGGTATATCGGTTGATATCAGCTATATATCCGACGGCTCCTTCTTGTCATGCTTCTGTCGATGCAGGTGAAATGTTGCCACACAGTCAAACATGTTTGGGCTCTGGGCGCTCGTCAACAGTTCTTTCCGGAGACGCTTTCCATCGCAGCGGCTCCTCTGGCCCTATGCCGTCCTCGCGGCGCTTCCGGCCACTGTCGCTATTCCACTCTTTCGGAAACGTTGGCCAAGTGCACAGCCGCTCCGCCAAGCAATGCAGCGGCGCCCACAGAAACGTCGCCAAGAATGTGAGCTGCGTTTGCGCGGAATTCTCGCCGCGACCACCGACACGATCCAGTACGCGCGAGGCCGACAACTCCGTTTCCTCAAGATGCTGACTCGGGGTATGGAAGCCTTTTCGCAGCCATTCGTACTCGGTCGGGGCCGGCACCTTGTCGATGCCCTCTTCCATGAACGTGCGGATGTACTGCCACAAACCCTCTCCAGCCAGCTTGGGGCCAACCCAGAGCACCTCTTCACCTCTGCGTTCGTGGTCGGCCGGGTCCAACGGCGGCCAATACAGCACCAAGCCGCGCATGCCGAACTGCCCGCCCGCGGTTTCCTGCCTGCGTTGGCGGGCGAACTTGTCATCGATCTGGTCGGGCGTCATGTCGCGTGGGGCACACCAGTTCACGTGAGCTTTGACGCGGTCCCAATCGAGAATGACATTGCCACCATAGCGCTTGGGTCGGAGCACATACACCTTGCGGGTGCTGCGATTGAAGCGATAGCGGGCTCGGAGGTATGTGAAGTAATTTGGCGCAAACTGGGTGGGCCAGAGGAAATAAACAAATGTCAGCACAAAGCCCAAAAGCCCCCCGCCGGCAATGATCGATACATTCCAATCGTGCGTAAATAGCGGCTCCCCTGGCAGCGTCAACGCCAGCCCCATGATCGGCAGCGCAAGAAGCGTCAGCACAGCGATTGCCAACATGAACATCAGGGAGCGGTCTTCCTCTCCCATGTTAGAAAGCTCGATGAAGTGCTCGTTGTAGTCGAATAGCGTGCGCGCCCAGTCAAGAGCCGGGCTGACCGATTTGTCCTTTGCACGTTCCGTTGGCGCACGTAGCAGCGTATATCGATTGATATCCGCCAGATACTCGATAGCCTCCTTCTGACCGTGCTTTTTTCGGTGCGCGTGAAACGCGGCTTCGCAGTCAAACATAAGGTTCCTTCAACTTATCTCGGCCAACGCGTCGGCTAGCTTGTCCATCATTTCCGCTTCACTTCGATGAGGAACCTTCGGGCTATCCGATTTGCGGAAAGGCTGAGCGCGCAGCCAGTTCACCCAAGGTTGCCCTTTGAGTTTCGCTATTGTCGCAGTAAGCGCCACTGTCACTACCGCGCTCAAGAGATTGAACCTCAGCAAAAGTAGTGGCGCCGTGAGGGTACGGGCGCCAACAATCGTACCCACCACGGTAGCACCTCCAACGATCGTCCGAGCGATATACGCCCACATAAGATCATTTTGCTTTTCGGTTTTTGCCGTTACCGCGTCAACTGCATCCCAGACAACCCCCACCACCATTCCTGCAGCCACATAACGTGCAGCACCGGCCTTGAGCGTCAGCAACTCTCGTTCGGCAACCGTCGCGGTCCCGGCCTTGTGCGTCTTATACACAATGTCTGGGACCTTCTTGAACAATGCCTTTTCATAAAAATCGGCGCGAGCTTGCTTCAAGGTACCGACCAGCGAGGCGACTGTGCCTGCCAGTTCCACTGTGGTGCGCGTGTCCTGCCTGGCATAGGCCCGACCAAGCGCCGGTAAAACAGCCAGCGCATTCACCGCGCACAAAGTGTGGGTTATGCGCATTTCCTGCATGGCACTGTTCGCGCTCCCACCGAGGATCGCACGCTCTACTCGCCGCTGAATCGATTTAGCCTGCTTGACCAGGGCCGAACTGAGAGCATCGGCCTGCTGTTGCTTGATATGCGCGATTGCCTGTGTGCCGAGCCCACGCGCAAGCATCAACGCTTGCCCCCGCGCCACCATGCTCTCCAGCGCGCTCGGTGAAAGCTCCTTGATCTTGCCCATGATGGCAGACAGCAGAACAGCGGGCATGCTGTCCTTGGCAGCCTTGCCAATTTCGATTAAAGAATTGAAACGCTTAGCGACTGCCTCGCCACCGTCCATGACCGTCTTTACCTCTTTGCTGATCTTGTCCGCGTTCTTGACGGTCTTGCTCATGCTGGCCAGCGCCGCAACCATGTCGGCATAGCTTTTCTGGGTACGCGCACTGTCCTGGGCGTTGGCAGCGGCCTGCTCAGATGGCGGCACAGGATTGGCGACCAGCTTGAGCGCAGCCTGCATTTCCTGACTGATCTCCGCGTTGTTCAGGCTTAGCATTCGCCAGACCAAGTTCTTCTTTCCCGGAGTAAAGGTATCCAGCGCGCTATACCACGCACGTCCTTTGGGGCTGTTATCCAGTTGCAGAAGAATCGAGCACAATTGGCCGGCGCAGCGGCTGCCATCGCCGCTATCAATGGATGCTGTTTCGCTATAACGGCCCAGCGCCACATGGGTTAAGCCGTCAGCCTTGAGCCACTGGACGAGATCGCTGGCGATACGGTCCATCTGCGCGTCCCGCTCGCCGAGTTCCTTCTTGTGCTCGTTGTTAAATTCTTCCACGCGCGACATGTCGCAGTTGGACGCAATGCTGTTCTGCGCAGCCTTGTTCATGTCCTGGACGGCGCTGTCGTGCGCTGCCGTACGTGCATCGACCTGTTTTTGCAGATCGGCCCGCCGCCGCCGATTCAACTCCTGGACGCTGATGATTTCGTAGCTGCCATCAGGCCGGCGAATCTTAACCGGCATCGGGCTGTCGGACCCGGGGTAGTGACCTGCCATGTTCTCTTGCACTTCACGCAGGCGGTCGGTGGTCGCGTCGTAGTCGTCGATCGCTTTTTTCTCGAGCGCCACCTGGATGGTCTGAATGCTGCGGCTGGCGCTGTCCTTCCAGGCGTTGCTGACTCCCTTGGCATCGGGTGTCTTGAGCCACCCTACATACGGAATCGCCGCCGTCAAATGATGCAGGCTCAATTCCTGTGCAATTCCTAGCGCATCTTCACACGCCACTACAGCGCCTTTATTGTCGTGCAGAAACTTGCGTATACCCTCCAAGCGCGGGCCGTGCGCCTTCTGATATGTCGGCTGCGTTACGACGACCGTGCGCACCTCTTCAATGATCACCGGCGCCGCATCGGGCGTGGGGATGACTTGCTGGTCGGTTTCCTCGACCTCGTAATTGCCCCAGCCACGCTCCTGCGGCGTCATGCCCATCAGGCCGAAGAACTGCTCATTCCCGACAACCTGAACTTTCTCATCCCCAAGCGCGGCATATTCCAGCACCTGTTTGTCCAGTTGCGCAGGCTGCATGCTGTCTGCCTGGCCGGTATTGCCACCGAGCCAGCCAGCAACATCGAACTGTTGCATATACTTTGCGGGGTTCGGTTCGATCTCGCGTTTGAGGTGCGCCGGCTCGATTGGATCGGGATGGAACGCATACCAGAGCGATTTGACGTTCTTTGCGTCTTTGATCCAGACCAAGCTGTTATTGGCCTGCCGCGCATCCCGTGCGCAGGCGATCTTGGCCTCAGCTTGCTGCGGGAGCATTACAGGAAACTGCTTCAGATAGCCATGCGGGTGGATGGCGTACCCCTCCCACTCCAGCAGGCCGCGCCGCTCGATGCGCAAGTACAAGTAACCGGCGCGCAGCATCCGTACGCCGTAGCGTCCCGTTTTGATGGAAACCCCGCCTGGCTGGGCTTGAAGCTTGCCGGTCGGTTTGAACTTGTCGAGAAGACTCAGCCCTTCGGGCCGCGAACTGTAGCCAACGGCGTAGCGTGTAAAGAGAATCGGCAAGCCTTCTCGCTTGCAATCGTCACACGGGTTGGTGCAAACCATGTGTTTCGTCTCCGGGGTTCAGGCAGGCAGCGAAGGCGCTCACAAAACGCGCGTCCGGATCTGCATTCAGTGCTTTCAGCGTTTGGTTCAACACGCGCGACCAGTGCGGCGTGTCCCAGTCAATCGAAGGTGGTGCTTCGCGGTATCGGATGCTGCACCAGACGAAGTCTTCGAGGTTTCCCCCATCCAGATGGTGCGCGGTACCGATTGAAAGCAATTGCCGCATCAGGATGGCATTGGGTTGCTCGCCTGGAGTGACGCCGTTTTCCGCAAGCCGCGCCCACACCCGATTCCCAACCGGCGCCAAATGCGCCGCCTGCCACTGCTTCGCATCCATCAAGCGGTTCAACACCGTCCCCTCCGCCCGCCCGTCTGGCTCCATCGGCTGCTCGGCCCTGAACCATACCGGTACCGACACGGCGGCATCCTGCGTCGCTACCATGTCCTCCAACGCCCACGGCCCCCATGGCTGCGTCAACGACCACCATCCCTGCACCGGGCCCAGCCACATGGCTTGCTGCGCGGCAGTCAGTTCGGGCCACACTCGCTGCATCACGCGTGGGTCCTGGTAGCGAAAGACTTTGGCGTTCCGGCCTTCGGGGGGATATTGAAACCCCAGCATGCGGAGGTGTTGTACAAGCCCGGCCGCAGAGTCGGCGCTGAACAGCACTGCACCCAAACCTTGCCGCACCAGCCGTTGATGTGCCTGGACACTCGCGGCCTCCAGCAAGCGGGCGACTGCATCTCGTGACAGCTCTTGCTCCAATGTGTCCGTTGCGCCGTCTGGTAACGCGCTGTCGGGCAGCGGCACGACGCAGGGTGCTTCGTCCTCGCGCCCCGTGTAAAAGTCGTCTGGCACGGCAACGCGCAGGGTGGCGGCTTCCGGCCAAGCCTCGGAAATCGCGCCAGCCAGCGGATTGCTTTCCCACGCGTCCAAGAGAAGATAGGCGCGCAATGGGTGTGACCACGGCCGTTGTCGCACCTTCATCGCGTGATAGCGGGCAGCCAACTCACGGCACCTTGCCATGGCGTCGGGATGTGGCACGTCTGTATCTGTGCTGTCGGCCGCAAATAGAGAGGTTTCCAAGTCCGCCAACGTGCGATTGGTCATGCTTTGGTCCTGCCGGTTCAACGTGACACCGAGCCGGCACCATTGGCGGCAGCGCTACTTTCCTGCACGCCACAGCCCTTCAGATTGCCGCTGGCTAGGTTGTTATCCCCCCCCGCCCCACCCGGCCCCACAAACCGATGCCCCGCCCCCTTAAACGTCACCATCCCGGGCGCATGCAGCTCAATCGTTCCATTCGTCACCTTGATCTGCGCACCGGCCGCATTGACGAGCACGTGCTGCTTCGCCTCCGCAGTGACATTGCCTTGCGTGGAGGCGACCGTCACGGCCTTCTCGGCCACCAGATGGGTCTCGCCCTTGAGGCTCGAAAGCCCGACCTTGCCGCTTGCGGCATGCATGGCGATGCCCGGTGTGGCATCCCCGGCTTGCCGGAGCGATTTGCCGTGCGCATAGAGGCTCAGCCCCTCGGCCACCGCCACTGAGAGATTGCCGCCCGCGGCGACGTTGGTGTCCTCCTTGGCGACCAACGTGGCTTGCGTGCCGGCCACCAGCACTGCATCGGCCGGTGTCGTGCTGACGATGCCTTTGGGCGCCGAGACTTGCAGATGCGGTTCGCTGTAGGCAACGGCCTGCGCACCTTCACCGGCACTTTCGGCGTGGCGCAGCACTTCGGTGGTGTGGCGCAGTTGCTTGAGCGCGGGGAGTTCCTTGGCGGCGGGTTCGTCGGCCAGGCCGGCTTTCTGCTTCTGCGCCGCGTCGGCGAGGGATGCGGCGAGGTCGCTCACGGCTTCGATCTGACTGGCGGCGGCTTCGCTGTCTTGCAGCGCGGCGCCCGCGTCGGCACTGTGCGCGGTGAGTAGCAGGCCGGCGCCGGCGCGCACGCTGCCGCTGTCGTCGGTGGCCAGCGCGGCCCCGTGGCCAAGATCTGCCTGCCGCGCGCTGTCGACCTGTTCCTTGTGATGGCCAAGCACGAGGCCCGTGGCGGCCTGCGTGGTGCTGAGCTGCGTGCGGGCCTGCCCTTCGGAGTCATCAAAGACGAGTTGGTTGTAACCCGACGAGCCCGACTGGCTGCCGGCTAGCGCCTGCGTCTTGATGCCAGACAGCACGGCGTTGTGGGCGTAGGCGCCCTGGCTCTTGCTGTCGCCGGCAAACCACGCCGGCGCGTTGCCGGTGGCGCCGGCTGCGCCGGCCTGGTTCTGGTTGTACTGCGCGTCGGTCTGGCCGCTGCCGTTGTAGGCAGCGCCCACCACCACAGGCCGATCGATGTCGCCTTGCAGGAATTCGACCAGCACCTCCTGGCCGACGCGCGGTAGCGCCACGCCGCCCCAGTTCGGTCCGGCCACGGGCGCCGTCACGCGCACCCATGCGCCAAGACCTGCGCTGGCACGCGCGTTGTCGTCGCCGGCCGGATGCGATTGGCGGCTGGCTGACCGCGCGCCGCGCTGCCAGTGGAATTGCACCTTGATCCGATGGTCCCGATCGGTATGCACAGGGCCTTCCGAGCCCACCACCAACGCGGTCTGGCTGCCGTTGACGGTCGGACGTGGGTGCAACGCACGGCCTTGCTCGTCGCTCTGCTGCGGGCGCACGGGCACGTTGTCGCGCACGACGGTGAAGTGGTTGCGATAGAACGGCGCGTCGTCGCCCGTGCCGTGGTTGCTGCCGGCGGCCAGCACATCGCCGCCACGCAGTGCGCCCAGCGTTTCGGTCAGCAGCTGGCCGAAGCGGTCGTTGAAGTTGTTGCGCGCCTGGTGCGTCACGGCCAACACGGCAAAGCGCTGCTCGCCATCGTCGTGATCGAAATGATCGAGCAACTGGAAGCGCGTGCCGGTTGCCAACGTGCGGGCTCTGCCTTCGCCGCCGAACTGCTTGTCACGCAGCTCCAGCGCTTCCATCATCAGCCGCGCGACGCGCTGTGCCTGGTTGTTGTCTTCAAACCAGTACTGACCGGGGTAATCGGTGTCTTGCAGCGTCAGTTGCGGGCCGTCGTTACCTTGCTGCTGCGCGCCGAGCTGCGCGGCGCGCTTGGCGTTGGTGCGGTAGTCCCAGCTTGCAATCGACACGGCGTTCGTTTGCCAGCGGCGGGCGCCTTGCCAGCGGTCGATCACGTCTTCGGTGGCGGTGGCATCTGCACGGCCAAAACGGATGCTCGCCTGTGCGTTGTCGGCAAAGACGTCATTCGAATCTGCAATGACCATGCGGTGCACGCCTAGCGCATCGCCGTCCTTGGCTTCGTGCTCGAAGAAATAGAAGAGCCCTTCTTCGGCCAGCAGGCGCGTGACGAAATCAAAGTCGCTTTCGTCGTATTGCGTGATGACGCTGCGACGCGTGTAAACCGAGCTGTCGCGCAAGGCCCAGCGCCATGCGGGCACGAGGCGGCCTTGGCCCTGGTAGTCGCCAAACAGGCTGTCGATCACCTCGATGACCGACATGTCCTGGAACAGGAAGCTGTCTTGCCGGT